>JACCDQ010838874.1_pt1 | contig 22480 bp, 19 predicted proteins | sample 7446031 | NCBI WGS metagenome assembly JACCDQ01 (sample SAMN15323442, study PRJNA562643) | freshwater metagenome | isolation source: river surface water | place: USA:Blue River Watershed | collected 2017-08-17
CAACGCCGAGCGGCCCCATCTATCGCTGAAAATGCAAACGCCCGATGCGGTGCATCGGGCGTCGTTGGCCGAAATCGCTCGGCTTGAATCACCGTCCCAGGTGTCAACCTAATTCAGGACGGGTCAGACACCGGTAGTCAATGACCGGCGGCCTGTCCTTCATGGGCCGCCGCAGGTTCGTCGTGGGCAATGGCCTTGTTGGGGCCTGGCACACTTTGACGGGCCAGCAACGAATACATGGTGGGCACCACAAAAATCGTCAACAAAGTGCCCAATGTCATGCCCCCCACAATCACCCAGCCAATCTGGGTACGGCTTTCGGCACCCGCGCCTTTGGCCAGAGCCAGCGGTACCGAGCCCAACACCATGGCACCGGTGGTCATCAAAATGGGACGCAAACGCTGGCTACTGGCTTTGACCAGAGCATCAAAGGTTTCCAAGCCCTGCTCGCGCAACTGGTTGGTGAACTCGACGATCAAAATGCCGTGCTTGGTGATCAGGCCCACCAGGGTGATCAGGCCAATCTGCGAATACACATTGAGCGAACCGCCCGACCATTTGAGCGCCAGCAAAGCCCCAATCATCGACAAAGGCACCGACAGCATGATGATGAGGGGATCAATGAAGCTTTCGAACTGGGCAGCGAGCACCAAAAAGATGAAGAACAGCGCGAGCACAAACACGATGACCAGTGCCCCTTGGGACTTGCGGAACTCACGGGACGTGCCGTTGAGTTCGGTGGTGTAGCCCGGCTTGAGCACCTGCGATGCCGTAGCGTCCAGGAACTTGAGCGCTTCACCCAGTGAATAGTCCGGGGCCAGATTGGCCGTGATCGACACCGAGCGACGTTGACCGAAGTGGTTCAATTCCCGGGGTGAAACACTTTCACGCACCTTGACCAACGCCGACAAGGGGATCATGGTGTCATTGCGGCCACGGACATAAATGTTGTCGATGTCATTGGGCGTGTCACGGCGACTGGCCTGTGTCTGAACGATCACGTCATATTGCTCGGCATCACGCTTGTAACGTGTCACGACACGCCCCCCCAGCAAGGTTTCAAGGGCTTTGGCCACCACGTCCACCCCCACACCGAGTTCCGCCGTTTTGGCACGGTCAACCTCAATGCGCAGCTCGGGTTTGTTCAGGCGCAAATCCACATCAGGTGAAACGATGCCGGGATTTTTGGCAATTTCGTCCATCATTTGCCGCGTGAAGGCGTTCAGGTTCTGGTAGCTGTCCGAGGTCTGGATCACAAAGTTGATCGGTCGCTCACGGAACCCTTGGCCCAAAGACGGCGGAGTGATCGGGAAAGCGGTCACCCCCGGCAAACCACCGAATTTGGGGGCCAGTTCTCGCGCAATCTCCAAGGTGCTGCGCTTGCGGTTTTCCCAATCAACGGCCCGATAAATCACCGAGCCTTGCGCCACAGTGGGGTTGCCAATGTTGGCAAAAATGCGATCGAACTCGGGATAGGCCTCGCCCATGCGTTCCAGCACTTTGGCGTAGCGATCGGTGTAGTCCAGCGTAGAGCCATCCGGGGCAGTGACCGTGGCCAGCAAAGTGCCCCGGTCTTCCAGGGGAGCCAATTCCTGCTTCATGGTGGGATAGACCAGCGCAATCGCCACGCCGCTGCCCACCATGATCAGCAGCACCAACCAGCGTGCCTTGAGCAGCACCAGGCGCAACAGACGCTCGTAAGCGTCTGACAAAGCCGTCAGCCAGTGTTCCATGTGGCGGTCGAACCAACTGGGATTGGGGTTGTGGCGCAACAGCTTGGCACTCATCATGGGTGACAAAGTCAGCGCCACAAAACCCGACACGATGACCGAGCCCGCCAAAGCCAAAGCAAACTCGGTGAAAAGTTTGCCCGTGCGCCCCGGCGTGAAAGCCAGCGGCGCAAACACAGCAGCCAGCGTCATGGTCATGGCCACCACAGCAAAGCCGATCTCGCGTGCCCCTTTGATGGCGGCAGAGAACGGGTCCAGTCCTTCTTCAATGTGCCGGTAGATGTTCTCCAGCACCACAATGGCATCATCCACCACCAGGCCAATCGCCAGCACCAGCGCCAGCAAGGTCAGGGTGTTGATGGTGAAACCGGCCAAGGCCATCATGGCAAAGGTACCAATCAAACTCACCGGGATGGTGATGATGGGGATGATGGAGGCGCGAATGGTGCGCAAAAACACAAAAATCACCAAAGCCACCAGCACCACGGCTTCAACGATGGTCTGGAACACGCTCTTGATGGAACGGTCGATGAACACCGAGTTGTCGTTGGCCACCGTGATGGTGATGCCCGGGGGCAAATCGGCTTCCAGGCGGGGCAACATGTCGCGCACACCCTGGGACAATTCGAGCGGGTTGGCCGTAGCCTGCCGGATCACCCCCGCAGAAATGGCGTACTGCCCGCCCAGCCGAACGGTGCTGCGTTCATCGGCGGGTCCTTCTGCAACACGCGCCACATCACGGATCTTGACCGGAAAACCGTTCACATTTTTGAGGACGATGTCAGCAAACTGGCCAGCGCGGGTCAGGTCAGTTTGCGAGGTGACCGTGAATTCACGGGTGCTGGACTCGATGCGGCCTGCAGGCAGTTCCAGATTGCTGCGTCGAATGGCGTCTTCCACGTCTTGGGGTGTGAGTTTGAAAGCTGCCAGGCGCTCAGGCTCCAGCCAGACACGCATGGCGTATTTGCGCTCACCATAGATGCGCACATCGGCAACGCCGGTCACGGTTTGCAAACGGGGTTTGACCACCCGGTTGATCATGTCGTTGATCTGCAAGGGGTTCAGCGTGTCGCTTGAAAACGCCAGCCAGATCACCGGAAAGGCGTCGGCCTCAACTTTGGCAATGACCGGCTCTTCAATGGCTTGTGGCAAACGGTTGCGCACACGGGACGTGCGGTCACGTACCTCGGCAGCGGCTGTGTCAGCGTCTTTTTCAAGGCGAAAGCGCACCGTGATCTGCGACTGCTCGGCACGGCTGATGGAGGTGATGACGTCCACCGCATCGATACCGGCAATGGAATCTTCAAGCGGCTTGGACACTTGCGATTCAATCACCTCAGCCGAGGCACCCGGGTATTTGACACTGACCGTGACGGTGGGTTCGTCAATCTTGGGGTATTCACGCACCGACAGGCGGTTAAAACTGACAGCGCCGATCAGCAAGATCAGCAGCGACATGACAACGGCCAAAACCGGCCGACGGATGGAGGTTTCAGCGAGCTGCATCGGCACCTCGCAGGCAAGGGTTGGGACCACTCACGGGCTTGCCAGCGAGTTTGCCAGCAACAGTCAAAGGCCCTGCAGGAGCAGCGGGGGCGGTTGCAGGAGCAATTGACGGTGTGGGTGCGGCAGCCCCTGCAAAAGAAGCCGCGGCCCCCGAAGCCGCGCCAACGGGACCCGTGGCCGGTCCGCCAGAGGCGCCAGGCTTACCGCCACCGGGCTTGGACATATCCACCACACGCACGGTGGTGCCATCTTTTTGCAACCGTTGGTGGCCTGCGGTGACCACCGTATCCCCGGCAGACAACCCTTCCAGAATTTCAACTTTGCCCGGCTGACGCACGCCGACCTTGACCGTCACCCGCTCGGTGACCAAACTATCGGGCTTCTCGCCAGGAACAATCCTGACCACGGATGTGCGGCCGCCTTGCGGCACGATGGCCTCTTCAGGAATGATCAGCGCACCTTCGCGTGTGCTGAACACCGCATTGACCCGGGCAAACATGCCCGGGCGCAGTTGTTGCTGGCGGTTGTCGATGCAACCGCGCACACCCACCGAACGACCATTGGCATCAATCAGGGGATCCACCGCCTGCACCACGGCGGTGAAGGGGCGCCCTGGAATGGCATCCACATTGAGCAGGGCTTTCTGCCCCGTCTTGACTTTGGTCTGGAACCGCTCTGGCAGTCGGAAGTCCACCAAAACGGCATCAATGTCTTCGATGTTGACGATGTCGGAGCCATCCTTGAGGTAATCCCCCACGTTGACCTGGCGCAAGCCCATCACACCATCAAAAGGTGCCACGATCTTAAGACGTTGTAATGTCGCCTGGGCCAGTGCCAATTTGGCCTGGGCCACTTCGAGTGCTGCACTGCTTTCATCCAGCGAGCGCTTGCTGATGAAATTTTGAGCAACCAGTTCCTGGTTGCGTTTGTGATTGGACTCGGCAATGGACAGTTCGGCTTTGGCCTGGGACAGCTGGGCAGCCTGCAATCGGTCATCCAACTGAACCAACACCTGCCCTTGGCTCACACGCTGACCATCGCTGAACAGGATTTTGGCCACACGCCCACCGACTTCCGGACGCAGCATCACACCCTGGCGTGAACGCAAACTGCCCACGGATTGCATTTCATCGACAAGGGTCACGGATTCGACCTTGGCCACTTCAACCGCCGGTGCCCGGCCTGCACCTGCGGGTGTCGCTTGTGCGGGTGGCTCAGAAGACCCGGAGGCAGGGCGCTGTGCCCACCACGCCACGCCTGAAGCAGTACACACACCCACCAAGGCGATCAAGGCATATTTTTTGTTGTAAGCCATCAGATTTGTCCCGAACGATGAAAACCAATAAAAATGCAAACAGTTTCGGAATGTAACAGTCTGACTGCCATTTCCCAACGCGTTCGCACCCTTCGTTGCATCACGGACAACGTCTGATCGCAGGCTTTACACAGGGTTTACAAATTCAGCGCATGAGCACCTGGTCCACGCCCTGATTGGCCAGGGCATCGGCCCGCTCATTGCCGGGGTCCCCGGCGTGGCCTTTGACCCAGCGCCAGTCAATCTGGTGTCCCGCATTGGACACAACATGGTCCAGTGCCTGCCAAAGATCGGCGTTTTTGACAGGTTGCTTGGCCGCCGTGCGCCAGCCCTTGGCTTTCCAACCATGGATCCACTCGGTGATGCCTTTGCGCACGTATTCACTGTCCAGATAAAGCGTGACTTTGCAAGGCCGTTTGAGGGCCTTGAGCCCTTCGATGACCGCGGTCAGCTCCATCCGGTTGTTGGTGGTGCCCAATTCGCCACCAAAGAGTTCATGGACATGCTGACCCGATTGCAGGCGCACGCCCCAGCCGCCAGGGCCGGGGTTGCCTTTGCAGGCCCCATCGGTGTGGATTTCAACGTGATTCAACAAGGTCTTTCGAGGCCGCCGGGCGACCAGAAGGGGGATCTGAACGTGCCAGCGGCACGGTCACGGGAGCGGGCGATCGTACCGCGCGCCAGCGCCGCCCTTCGAGCAAACGCACGCCCGGCACCCTTTTGGTAGCCAAAATGAGGTAAACGCCCCCGAAAATCGGCCACCAGCGCTGACCTAACGGCTCCATCCAGGACAGACGCTGCATCCAGCGTTCACGGCCCAAAGCAGGCGTCCACCCACCAAAACGACTGACCTGCACCTCAAAGCCCAACAAACGAAGCCAGTCACGCAAGCGGCGGTAGCCGATCAATGCAGAGGAAGGGGTGGGCTGCCGGCGTTCGTAGCGAGACTGTTGCCAGCCCCAGGCGCTCATCGGGTTGAGACCGGTGATGAGCACTTGCCCTTCCGGAATCAGCACCCGGGCCACCTCACGCAAGCAGGCATGCGGGTCTGCCGATCGCTCCAGGGCATGAGGCAAAACCACCAGATCCAGACTGTCTGCCGACCACGGCCAGGCCCGGCTGTCCAGTTGCAAGTGCGCCCCAATCTGAAGCGGATCACCCGGTTCGAATTCCGGCTGGGCCAACCAGTGGTGGGGCATTCGGTTGGCGCGCAGCGTGTCCAATTGGGGCCAGCCCAGCTGAACAGCGTGGTAGCCAAACACATCGGCCAGCAACTCGTCGGCCTGTCGCTGCTCCCATTGCAAGAGCCGATCAGCCGCTGGCTGCCCCAATCCGGCCTGCCAGGGGGGCGCTGGATACTTGCTTTCTATAATCGAACGCTCCATGAAACTGATTGCCTTGCCCGCTTTTTCCGACAACTACATCTGGTTGTTGCACGATGACCGCCATGTCCTGGCGGTGGACCCGGGCGACAGCGACGCTGTATTGCGCTGGCTGGACCAGCATCCCCAGCTCGAATTGGACACCATTTTAGTGACGCACCACCATGCCGATCACACAGGTGGGGTGACTGCGCTGGTGGCCCAAACTGGCGCACAAGTGTGGGGCCCTGCCAAGGAAACCCTGCCTTTTGCCTTCAACGGTGTTCAACAGGGTCAAACGGTGCCCTGGCATGGCCTGAATCTGAATGTGATGGATGTGCCAGGTCATACTTCAGGCCACATCGCCTTTTGGGCGTCTGTCCCCGAACAAGCGCCGGTGCTGTTTTGTGGAGACACCCTGTTTTCGGGGGGCTGCGGTCGGCTGTTCGAAGGCACGCCAGCCCAGATGCTCGACTCTCTGGATCGACTGGCGGCATTGCCGTTGTCAACACGGGTCTGTCCTGCGCACGAATACACCCTCTCCAACCTGAAATTTGCGATGGCGGTGGATGCGGACAATGCCGATCTGCAGGCCCATGCCCAGCTGTGCATGCAATTGCGCGACCAAAACCTGCCCACGCTGCCCGTGGCCTTGTCCACCGAGCGGGCGATCAACCCCTTTTTACGCAGCCGCAGTGAAGCGGTGTCTGCGGCCGTGCGCCGGATGGACCCCAGCGCCACCGACGACGTGACCACCTTTGCGGCGCTGCGCGCCTGGAAAAACGACTTCCGATGATTTGTCCTTCTTTGTTTCGCACCCGCGCTGCGCTGCTGGGTGCCGGCTTGCTGCTGACTTTGTGGCTCACAGGTTGTGCCACGCCGGGCAATGCCCCCAGTTCAAGTCCCTTATCGGCCTCCCCTTCAGCGACAACAGACACCGTAGCTGACATCTCAACTGAAAAGGTATCACCTCTCGAAACGGACACCCCCGTTTCGCTCAAAGCCAAGGGCAGCCTGGGCCTGACACCTCCTACCGATGTGTGGGAGCGCATTCGTCGTGGCTTTGCCATGCCTGACCTGGACAACGATCTGGTACGCAACCGCGAACAGTGGTACGCCAGCCGTCCGGATTACATCGTGCGCATGACCGAGCGCTCGCGCCCCTACCTGTTTCACATCGTCGAAGAGCTGGAGCGGCGCAACATGCCCACGGAGTTGGCCCTACTGCCCTTTATTGAATCGGCATTCAACCCGCAAGCGGTGTCCACCGCCAAAGCCGCAGGCATGTGGCAATTCATGCCGGCCACGGGCAAATTTTTTGACCTGAAACAAAATCTGTTCCGTGACGACCGACGCGATGTGCTGGAGTCGACCCGGGCCGCGCTCGATTACCTGCAAAAGCTCTATGGCATGTTTGGCGATTGGCATCTGGCACTGGCGGCCTACAACTGGGGAGAAGGCAGCGTGGCGCGCGCTCTGGCTCGTAACAAGGCACAAGGCAAACCGTTGACCTACAGTGACTTGACCATGCCCAACGAAACCCGCTACTACGTGCCCAAACTCCAGGCTGTCAAGAACATCGTAGCCACACCCGAGGCCTTCAACACCCAACTGCCACTGATCAGCAATCACCCCTATTTCAGGAGCGTGGCCATCGAAAGAGACATTGACGTGGCCGTGGCAGCCAAGCTGGCAGGCATCAGTGCCGAAGACTTCAAGGCACTCAACCCGTCGATGAACCGGCCTGTGATCCTCGCCGCCGGCACGCCTCAAATCCTGTTGCCTTGGGACAACGCTGCCATTTTTGAGCGTCAGCTTCAAGCCCATGCCGACAACAAGCTGGCCAGCTGGACCGCCTGGCCTGTGCCCCGCACCATGAAGGTTGACGAAGCGGCGGCTCAAGTGAACATGCCAACGGACTTGCTGCGCTCAGTCAATGGCATTCCAGCAGGGATGATGGTCAAAGTCGGCTCCACCTTGCTGGTGCACCGCAAGGGCCCCCTGGACAATGATGTGACCGAACATCTGGCAGACACTGCCCAATTGGCATTGGCGCCTGAAATTGTGCTGAAAAAAATCCTGGTCACTGCCCGCAAAGGAGACTCGCTGGCCAGTCTGGCCGCCAGACATGGTGTGACATCCGCCAACATGGTGATCTGGAACAAGCTCAAACCAGGGGCCAAACTCAGCAGCGGCCAAAGTTTGTACATTTTTGTGCCATCGCAAGCAGCGCGGCGCATCAGCTCGGCCAGCGGCAAAAAAGCGCCCCCAAGCACTTCAAAATCCACCCGCAAACCTGCGCATGCAAGCAAAAAACGCTGACAGGGTGACCGGCTGCAGGATCCCGTGTCGGGGATCAAACCCCAAATCGCTGTTTGGCTTTGGCTGCGAACACGTTGGTGAACGTGCGTTCAAGCGCCGGACGCACGCCCAATGAAGACCCCGGCAAGCGCGAAAAAGCCCGCCAGGCATTGACCACGGCGTCCCCGGAAATCTCGGCATCCACCGCATACGATTCACGCAATTTTTCAAAAGCCCCCAAATACACGGCCCGATCGCCCAGCCAGTGATGGGTCGGTACGGTTTTCAGGATGTCCGTCAAGCCTGCTGTTTGCAGCCATTTCAAAGCGTGAACCACACCATTCGTCAGGGCTTGCACCCCATCGCTTTGGCGCTGCAGCCATTCGGTGCGGGCCATCATGCAGGCACCGGGCACGCTTCCCCCCATCACTTTGCGTGTGGAGGTGAGTGATCTAGCCTCTCCCACCAGCCGTATCTCATTTTTTTGCTCCAACCAGTGCATGACCGGATCAGGATTGCACAAGGCATCGATGACTCCTGCGCGCAACGCTTCCAGCACCTGCGTCGACGAGCCCACCTCCACGAACACCACATCTTCGGGCAACAAGCCGTTTTGCAGCAGCCATTGGCAAGCCATCCAGTGGGTGCAGGAGTCAAGGCCAGTGATGCCCACGCGGGCCCCCTTTAGGTCCATCACCGAACGCATGGGCAGGGCATGGCGGGTGGCCACCCCCAGACAAACCTGAGGGGTACGCCCCAATTGCGCAAACCCTTGAAAATTCAAACCCCGTTGCTGCAAGCCAAACAGGTGTTCGAAAGCCCCCACCGCCACATCGGCTTGTCCTTGCACCACACTGGCCGCCGCCTTGCTGCCGGATTCATGCGGCAACCAGTTCACGACCACCCCGGCCTGACGGAAATAGCCCAACTGTTCTGCCAGCGTCAATGGCAAATGGTAGAGGCTCAAACGCGCAGGCAATGCCACTGTGAGCCGCTGCGACGGCAACGGCAGGACGGCGGCTTGCGGCGCAGACACCTCGGCCAGAGAACCCATGGCTGCCAGCAAAAAAGTACGTCGACAAGACCTTTCGGTGAACACAACCGGGCTCCGCACACATCGGAAATTCGATGCAATGAGCTTAGTGGGCAACGTCTTTGTACGCATCAGGAATGATCCTGAGCGGGTTTTCACGTAATGGTTGATGGGTCTTATGTCCACCCCGCAACACCGAGGCCACTGACCGATCAGCGCCGATCCACCAGTGCATGGGCGATGGTGCCCAGATCCACATATTCCAGCTCACTGCCTGCCGGCACGCCACGTGCCAATCGGGTCACACGCAGCCCTTGCTGCCGGATCATGCCCGCAATCACATGCGCAGTGGCTTCCCCCTCGGCAGTGAAATTGGTGGCCAAAATCACTTCGCTGACCACCCCATCGGCGACCCGTTGCTTGAGCTTGGCCAGTCCGATGTCATGCGGGCCGATACCGTCCAGCGGGCTGAGTTTGCCCATCAAAACAAAATACAGGCCCCGGTAGGTGCCGGTGCGCTCGATCGCAGACTGGTCAGCCGGGGTCTCAATGACACAAATTTGGGTCCTGTCCCGAGTTGCATCCAGGCAGGTGTCACACAACTCGGCTTCGGTGAAGGTGTGACAGCACTCACAGTGGCGGATGTGGTCCACCGCATTTTGCAGGGCCAGGGCCAACTGCCGGGCTGTGGCCCGGTCGTTTTGCAGCAATTGAAACGCCATGCGTTGAGCCGACTTGATGCCCACGCCCGGCAAGCCCTTGAGGGCTTGCACCAACGTGGCGAGGGCATGGGTATCGGCCATGGCGTGTGCAGTGCTGAAATCAGAAAGGCAACTTCATGCCAGGTGGCAAACCTGCCGTCAATTTGCCCATTTTTTGTTGGGAAACTTCTTCGGCCTGACGCACCGCATCATTGAAAGCGGCAGCCACCAGGTCTTCGAGCATGTCCTTGTCATCAGCCAGCAAGCTGGGGTCGATGGTGACCCGGCGCACACTGTGCTTGCAGGTCATCAGCACTTTGACCATGCCCGAGCCCGACTGGCCTTCGACTTCGACGTTGGCGAGCTCGTCCTGGGCTTTTTTCAGGTTGTCCTGCATGGCCTGGGCTTGTTTCATCAAGCCGGCCAGTTGTCCTTTGTTGAACATGGTGTTTCCTTTGTGGTCAATGGATGAATCAGAAATGGGGTCAGATGACCTGGATGCTGCCAGGCACGATGCGTGCGCCAAAGTCACGCACCATGGCTTGCACCAAGGGATCGTTTTCGATCAGTTCGGTAGCGGCCACCATCTTGGCGGCGGCTGCCACGGCGATGCGCCGCGCGGGGCTGTCCCCGACCGGACCGACTTCAATCTTCAAACGTACATCTGCGTGCCCAGCAGCCTGCAAAGCACTTTGCAGTCGGTCCCGGCTGGCCGGGTGATTGAGTGATTCCCGCTCGGTGCGCAGCAGCCACTGCCCGGCCTCACGCGCCATGAGCTGCGATTGCAAGGCGAGTTCGCGCACCAGAGCGGTGATGGCCTCGCGGGCCATCAGGTCTTGCACCACGTCCAGCCAGAAATCACCTTCCGGCGTGGGTTGCAAGGGTGCCAGCACTGGTTTGGGAATGTCCACCCGTGCAGAGGACGAGGCTTCGCGCACCGGCAAGGCACGGATCGCCACCTCTTGCGGTGGCGGCAATGAGGCCATGAAGCCCTCCACCGCATCATCCATGCCCAGATCGGGGGCGTCTTGCGTGTCATCGGGCAGATCTTCCCAAGGCGCAGGCTCTGGCATGACAGCGGCAAATGCTGGTGACGGCTTGGCCTGAGCTGCCGGGGCGGGAGCGGTCACAGCCGCAGGCACCACCGAAGTCGACACATCTGGAGCAGCCTGAGCCACCACCGGGGGCTCTCCAGCATCCGCCCGAACGGTCTGCCGTGGCGCATGCAATGAGGCTGATGAAGCGTTTAATGCGGAGGGGGGGACTGAAGGGACGGCGACCCGTGGACCAACAGCTTGGGAGCTGACGGGTTCAGGGGCTGGTGAGCGGTTGATTCGCGGACTTTTTTTTTCAGCCGCCCCTGACTGGGGTTTGAAAGCCAGCAAACGCAGCAACACCATCGTCAAAGCGGCATATTCATCCGGGGCCAGGCCCAACTCGGTGCGACCGTGCAGACAAAGGCTGTAAAGCAATTGGGTTTCTTCAGCAGGCATATCGACCGCCAGTTCGGCCAAGCCTTGGGCATCCGGGTCATCACCGTCCTGAGCAGCACCGGGCACCATCTGCATCACGGCCATGCGTTGCAGCAGCATGGCCATGTCCTCCAACGTGGCTGCGGCCGATACGCCTTGCAGGCGAAGCGCGTTGACCTGTGCCACCACAGTGGCCCCATCGCCATCGGTCAGCGCACGAATCAGTTGCAGCACATGACTGCGGTCCACACTGCCCAACATCTGACGCACGCCAACTTCTTGCAACTGGCCATTGCCAAAAGCAATCGCCTGATCGGTCAGGCTCAGGGCATCGCGCATGGAACCGCGTGCGGCTCGGGCCAGCAAACGCAAGGCCTGAGGCTCGGCGCTCAACTGCTCGGCCGACAACACCTGGGTGAGGTGTTCAAACACTGTCTCGGGGGCCATGGGCCGCAAATTGAACTGCAGACAACGCGACAAAACCGTGACCGGCACTTTCTGGGGATCGGTGGTGGCCAGCACGAATTTGAGGTACTCGGGAGGCTCTTCCAGCGTCTTCAACATCGCATTGAATGCGGTGTTGGTCAGCATGTGCACCTCATCGATCATGAAAACCTTGAAGCGACCTTGCACAGGCTTGTAAACCGCCTGCTCCAGCAGGCTCTGGACTTCATCCACGCCCCGGTTCGAGGCCGCATCCAGCTCCGTGTAATCCACAAAACGGCCGGCATCGATATCGCGACACGCCTGGCACACGCCACACGGCTCGGCAGTGATCCCCCCCTGCCCATCCGTTCCCTGACAGTTCAGCGATTTGGCCAGAATGCGGGATACAGTGGTTTTTCCGACGCCACGCGTGCCCGTGAACAGGTAAGCATGGTGCAGTCGCTGCTGCACCAGCGCATTGGTCAAAGCCTGCACGACATGCTCCTGCCCCACCATTTCTGTGAAATTGCGGGGGCGGTATTTGCGCGCGAGGACGAGGTATGACATGCGGGCGATTCTATCGGGCTGCACAGGTAGAACAACGACCCAAGCATGCAAAGTGACAAGTCCGTGGAATAAACCGGAAAAAGAACGGCAGCACACAAAAACCGCCATCAAGCTCGCCTACAATCAGTCCCGACGGGCCTTCCCACATGGTGAAGCGGCCAACCGGGTCAGGTGGGGAACCAAGCAGCCCTAACCGTGAATCCAGTGCTGGGGTCAAGGTCCGTCACCTCCACTCCCCCTCATATTCTGAAACCCGGATCGTCCTGTTTGATCCGAAATGGTTCCGCGCATCATCACCACGCTGACTGCACTGCTCGCGGTGCGGCACAAACCTGAACATGGTTCGCAGACAAAGCAAAGCCCACGGAGGTCACATTCGGCGTAACCTGCGTGGGCTTGGTAACAAATGGGGGGTGGACAGCAGAGACTCAGCCTACCCCGTCCAAAGAGGGGCCAGATCAGGCCATGCGACGGCGCAATGCAGGAAATGGCAGGGATTTGACCTTGGCTGAAGGCACCGGCTTGAGTGCAGGAGGCGCAGCACGCAACAGGTCAGAGACCAAGGTGTTGGCGTTCGGGTGAGCCCCAGAACGGTTGACTTCAAAGGCCAGACGGGTTTGCTGGGCCATTTGGGCCACGAAATTCTGGGGGTAATCACGGACGGTGAAACCACGCAGAGCCATCACTTTCATGAAGGCATTGGCAGCCTCTTCAACGGCGCACTGGTATTCCTTGGAAGCTTCTGGAGTCATGTCGACCTCGTTATGGATGAAGTTACTCACACCCCAACAACGCAGCATCCCTCACTCAGGAAGACACCATTTGTGAGAAATTGTTAAAAATTTGACAAAACGCCCCGTCCTGCGCGCAGACCACTGGCCAAACAAGCGGTCAAAAGGTAACCGCCAGTTGGCGCCTCCCAGTCGAGCATCTCACCCGCGCAGTACACGCCAGGCTTGGTTTTCAGCATCAAATCCGGACTCAAATCCTTTAGACGCACCCCACCAGCCGTGCTGATGGCCTCGGCCACGGGTCGTGTTTTTTTCAGCTCAATCACCAGATTTTTCAGGGACCGGGCCAAAATTTCAGGGTCAGCGAGCATCTGTGCAGAGCACAACTCATGCAACAGGCCCATCTTGACCCCCTCCAACCCCAACCGGCTTTTGAGGTGGCTGGACAGACTGCGACGCCCCCGCGGCCACTGCACCTCCCGGCGCACCTGTTCCAGTGACTTGTCAGGCAACAAATCCAGCACCAAGCGGGCCTGCCCAAGCGACAAATCATCACGCAACCAGGCCGAGGCGGCATAAACCAGGCTGCCCTCCACCCCTGTTTGTGTCACAACAAATTCACCCTTGCGCTCAAAACGGGGAACACCATCCCCCGTTGGCGATGGCACAAGCAAAGAGACCGATTTGAGGGGATGTCCGGCATAACGACTTTTGAAATGCTCCGTCCAACCCGAGCCGTCACGTCCCATCACATCAAAACCACAATTGGCCGGCTGCAGATCGGACACCGCCACACCCTGCCCAGCCAAAATCGGCACCCAAGCCCCATCAGACCCCAGCTGCGGCCAGCTCGCGCCCCCCAAAGCCAACACCGTAGCCGATGCCTGCACCCGGCAGGTACTGCCATCGCTGGTGCGCGAGAACACCAGGGCCTCGCCGTCCCAGCCTTGCCAGCGATGGCGCATATGGAACTGCACCGGCACCCCAGAACGTGGATGGCGCAGCCGTTGCAACCACGCACGCAACAACGGGGCAGCCTTCATCTCCTTTGGAAAAACACGACCGGAAGTGCCCACAAAGGTGTCTACACCCAACCCTTGAGCCCAATCGCGCACAGCTTGCGCATCCATCCCATCCAACCACTGGCCCACCGCATCCTGGCGCTGGCCGTAGCGCTGGCGAAAGACCGCGGGTGCTTCGGAATGTGTCAGGTTCAAGCCACCTTTGCCAGCCAGCAAAAACTTGCGCCCAACCGAAGGCATGGCATCAAACAAATGCACAGACACGCCCGCTTGCGACAACACTTCAGCCGCCATCAAACCCGCGGGCCCACCCCCCACAATGGCGACCTGTGCAGACAAGCAGGATGAATCAGGCACCAAAACAGAGGAGGAAGAAGGCAATGACATGGTTTGTACGAGGGGAGAACACGGAGGCGACAGGCGACAGAAGCGGGATTCTGTCAAAATAGCCGCAACTTTAGCCGTATCTTCAATGTTCACAAGGAAAAGGCCATGGCCAGCGATCTGATCAAACACATTACCGACGCCACTTTCGAAGCCGACGTGCTCCAGTCGAGCCAACCGGTCGTGGTTGACTTCTGGGCTGAATGGTGCGGCCCCTGCAAGATGATCGCCCCGATTCTGGATGAGGTGGCGGGAACCTACGATGGCAAACTGCAAGTGGCCAAAATGAACGTGGATGAAAACCGCGACATCCCCGCCAAGTTCGGCATCCGTGGCATCCCCACCCTGATGCTGTTCAAAGATGGTCAATTGGCCGCCACCAAAGTGGGTGCCATGAGCAAGTCGCAATTGACTGCGTTCATCGACCAACAACTGGCCTGATGCCATCCCGGCAACAGCCGGGATCACACGCCTTTCCAAACCGGGCTTTCAGGCCCGGTTTTCGTTTTCAAGACGCGACTTAAAAACCTGTCATAATTTCTTTCAAGGCAGCCCCACAGGGTCTACCGCCTTGATATCACCGCAGTACCAGCCCCTAAACCCGGGCAGACTCCGGTTCTGAATACGTCCACCCGGTTTTCTGGTAACGGTCCCTGACGGATCGTTTTGACACAGGCCAATTCCCATGCATTTGAATGAACTCAAGGCACTTCATGTGTCCGAACTCCTGAAGCAAGCCGACACACTCGAAATTGAGAATACGGGTCGCATGCGCAAACAGGAACTGATGTTTGCCATCATCAAAAAGCGCGCCAAGGCGGGTGAACAGGTATTTGCCGACGGCGTGCTCGAAATCCTGCCCGATGGCTTTGGTTTTCTGCGCAGCCCCGACTCCAGTTACACCGCCAGCACAGACGACATCTACATCAGCCCCAGCCAGGTCCGGCGCTTCAACCTGCACACCGGTGACATGATTGAAGGCGAAGTGCGCATCCCCAAAGATGGCGAGCGCTACTTTGCACTGACCAAACTCGACCAGGTCAATGGCGATCTGCCTGAAAACAACAAGCACAAAGTCATGTTCGAGAACCTGACGCCCCTGTTCCCCAAAGAACAGATGCGCCTGGAACGTGACATCAAAGGCGAGGAAAACATCACCGCCCGTGTGATTGACATCATTGCACCCCTCGGACGTGGCCAGCGTGCCCTGATCGTGGCCCAACCCAAGTCAGGCAAAACGGTCATGATGCAGCAGATCGCACACGCCATCACCGCCAACTACCCCGATGTGCACTTGATGGTTTTGTTGGTGGATGAGCGCCCGGAAGAAGTGACCGAAATGCAGCGCAGCGTGCGTGGTGAGGTCATCTCCTCGACCTTTGACGAACCCGCTTCCCGCCATGTCCATGTGGCCGAAATGGTGATCGAACGCGCCAAACGCCTGGTTGAATTGAAAAAAGACGTGGTGATCCTGCTCGATTCGATCACTCGCCTGGCCCGCGCCTACAACAACGTGGTGCCATCGTCCGGCAAAGTGCTGTCAGGCGGTGTGGACGCCAATGCACTGCAACGCCCCAAGCGATTCTTTGGCGCGGCCCGCAATGTGGAAGAAGGCGGCAGCCTGACCATCATCGCCACCGCACTGGTCGACACGGGCAGCCGCATGGATGAAGTGATCTTTGAAGAATTCAAGGGCACAGGCAACAGCGAAATTCACCTTGAACGCCGTCTGTACGAAAAACGTGTTTTCCCGGCCATCAACCTCAACCGCAGTGGCACCCGCCGCGAAGAAATGCTGTTGTCGCCCGAAGTGCTGCAAAAAACACGCATCCTGCGCCAATTCATGTACAACATGGACGAAATCGAGGCGATGGAGATGGTGCTCAAGAGCATGAAAGCCACCAAATCAAACGTCGAGTTCTTCGACATGATGCGACGCGGCGGCTGATACCCTATAATCAACAGGTTTTGCGGAAAGTGCACTCAGATGGGCTGAAGTGTGGCTACCGTAGCGAAAATAAAAGGATTTCCCCATGAAAGACGGCATTCACCCCAACTACCGTGAAATTTGCTTCCAGGACATGTCCAATGGTTTCAAGTTCGTGACCCGTTCATGCGCCAACACCAAAGAGATGATCACCATGGAAGACGGTCGCGAGCTGCCTCTGTACAAGTTGGACACGACCAGCGAGTCGCACCCCTTCTACACAGGCACACAAAAGTCTGTCGACAACATGGGCGGTCGCGTGGAAAAATTCCGCAACCGTTTCGGCAAGACCAGCATCGCCAAATAATTTCTCTTTGGCGACCCGTCAAGGGCAGTCCGGGCAACCGGCCTGCCCTTTTTGCTTTTCGAGGCCTGTCTTCTTCTCCAAACTGGGTTGAAGTAACAAACAAGGCCACACAGACCTGCTACCCTTTGAACCCGTGAACCACCCCACCCCCGCCATCGTTGCCCAGCGTGCCGTGCGCCGACTGCCTCGTATCGCCTTGCTGCTGTTGTGCTTGGCCTATGTGGTGCCGGGGTTCTTGGGGCGATCCCCCTGGAAATCCCAAGACCTTGAAGCTTTTGGCTACATGTGGCAATTGGCCTATCCAAACGCCGGCGAAATGGTCAGTTGGCTCAAACCCACCTTGCTGGGGCAGACTGATCAGAATCTGGCACTTTTGCCATACTGGTTCGGGGCTGCTGCGATCCGACTGGCCCCATCGGGTTGGGAAGATGGATTTGCCCGGTTGCCTTTTGTGGCTTTGCTGGTCTGCACCCTACTGGCCACTTGGTACGGGGTGTATGCCTTGGCGCGCCACCCCGCAGCACAGCCGGTCTCATTTGCCTTTGGGGGCGAGGCCAAACCTGCCGATTACGCCCGTACTTTGGCCGATGGCGGCTTGCTGGCCCTACTCGCTTGCCTGGGTTTGGCCAGGCTTTCGCATGAAATCACCCCTTACCTGAGCCAATTGGCTTTTGGAGCTTTGTTGTTTTGGGGACTGGCTTCTCTGACACACCACCGCATCCAAGGGGGTCTGGCCATCGCCACTGGAATGCTGGGCCTGACATTGTCAGGGGCGCCCAGCATTGCCCTGTGGCTGGGCCTTGGAGGCTCGGTGATTTGCGCTGCGGCACCGCCCCATCCAGCAGATCGGCGATTGAACATGCTGGACTTGGGGCTGCTTGCGCTCGTGGCTTTGGTGTGCGTCACCACAGCAGGTGCGCTTGACCTCTGGCGTTGGCGCGTGATCCCGCACACCATGCTGGATGTGCATTTGATGGCAAAACTGCTGATGTGGTTCACTTGGCCCGCCTGGCCACTGGCGCTCTTGTCGCTTTGGCGCTGGCGGGGTCAACTCGCTCAGGGCTGGCGCTACCCCCACCTGGCTTTACCACTGTGGTTTGCGCTGGTGACTGTGGGTGCCACCTGGTTCACAGGCTTGACGGACCGGGCCCTTCTGGTCTCTTTGCCTGCCATTGCCACACTGGCTGCCTTTGCATTACCAACCCTGCAGCGAAGTCTGAGCGCCTTGATCGACTGGTTCACCTTGCTGTTTTTCAGCTTCTGCGCGTTGATCATCTGGGGAGTCTGGTTGTCCATGCACACAGGCATACCTGCTCAACCCGCGCGCAATGTGGCACGCCTGGCACCAGGCTTTGTCCCCGAATTTTCTGCCACAGCCCTGGCTGTGGCCCTGATCGCCACATTGACTTGGGCCGCACTGGTCAAGTGGCGCATCGGGCGACAACGTACAGCCATCTGGAAAAGCCTGGTTTTGCCCGCCGGTGGAGCCACGCTTTGCTGGCTCTTGCTCATGAGCTTGTGGCTACCCTTGCTCGACCATGCGCGCAGCTACGCCTCCATGGTCAAAAAAATCAGCGAAACCACCCATCAAGCCCGATGCGTGCAATATGCGGGCATCAGCCAAGCCCAGGGTGCAGCCTTGATGTTCCACGGGCAAATGCGGCTGCTGCCTGCACAAGCGCCCAGCGACGACTGCGCATGGTTGGTCATGGACAGCCAAAATCGGTCTCTGCTGTCTGAAAAGCTGCGCCAACTGGGTTGGCGTGAGCAATCCATCGTCTGGCGACTGTCAGACCGGAACGAAACCCTGGTGATCTTCCAGCCTGCCACGGCAGCCAACTGAGCCATGTCCGAATTGCGCACCATCGCTCGTCATGCGGGCACTGTGCTGATCGGGCAACTGGCCGTGATGGCTTTCGGCATTGCCGACGCCATGATCGCCGGGCGCTACAGCGCGCAGGCACTGGCCGTGCTGTCGTTGGCTTCCTCGATTTACATCAGCATTTATGTAGCCCTCAATGGCATGTTGCAATCCTTGCTGCCCGTATGGGCACAGCTGCATGGGGCCAATCAGCCGGTCGAAATCGGTCGATCAGTCCGGCAAGCACTTTACATTTGCGCGGGGGCAGCACTGCTAGGGTGCTGTGGGTTGTGGTTTCCCGATCCTTGGCTGGCTTGGACTGACGTGCCTGTCGCGTTATGGCCCGAGGTGCGCGCCTACCTGCGAGTGCTCACACTGGCTCTGGTGCCTTCGCTGTTGTTTCGCATGTACAGCACACTCAACCAAAGTCTGGGCTACCCCCGTCTGGTCACCTGGCTACAAGCGGGTTCGCTGCTGGTCAAAGTGCCCTTGTCATATGTGCTGACCTTTGGCGCCATGGGCATCGAAGGCATGGGTGTCGTGGGCTGTGCATGGGCCACACTGGGTGTCAACCTGTTCATGATGGGCACGGGCCTGTGGTTGCTGAAAACACAAGATATCTATCGACCCTACCAGTTGTGGCTCCCCATTGAGAAACCCCACGGAGCCGAGCTCAAACGCTTCCTGCAACTGGGCGTACCCGCAGGACTGTCGATCATGGTCGAAGTCACGTCATTCACCCTGATGGCCTTGTTCATCGCACGGCAGGGGGCAGTGGCATCGGCAAGCCACCAGATTGCGGCCAGCCTGGCGGCGGTGCTTTACATGATGCCGCTGGCCCTGGGCATCGCCAGCAGTGCCCGCACAGGCTACTGGCTGGGTGCAGGACAGGTCAGGCGCGCTCGCCGTGCCGCAGGTCTGGGTGTGGGTATGGCAGTCGTTGCAGCTGTGATCGGTGCCACATTGCTGGTGCTCGGGCGCCACAGGATCGCAAGTGCATTCACCCCGGACGCCGCAGTGGCTCAAGCAGCGGCGGCCTGGCTGATCTGGGTGGCGCTGTACCACCTGGCGGATGCGGTACAAGGTGTATGCGCATTCTTGCTGCGCTGCTACCGCATCACCGTGGCCCCGCTCTTGATTTACACCACTTTGCTATGGGGCATGGGTCTGTACGGCGGCTACCGGCTGGCCTATGCGGGCATGCCCTCGCTGGGCTGGACGGCTCAGCCTGATGTGGACACCTTCTGGATCACCAGCACTGTTGCGCTGGCCTTGGTGTCGGTGATGTTTGCAACTCTGGTGTGGCGGGTGTCTGGCCGATACCCAGCAGATCAGCCCAGATAACGCTTGCGCCAGAACAGCAAAGTCAGGCACACAGCGACCAGTGCCATGAACAACTCGGTCATCAACAATCCGTGCTCCGTATGCAGGACCGGAAAATTTTCAAAATTCATTCCAAAAAAACCAGTCACCAGATTCAAAGGCAAAAAAATGGCCGTCAGCACTGTGAGCGTACGCATGACTTCGTTGGTGCGATTGCCCTGCGCATTGAAATGCATCTGCACCGCTGTTTCAGCGCTTTGCTCCAATCGACCCACATGGTGAACCACCCGCTCAATGTGCTCGAGCACGTCACGACTGCGCACCCGCAACATCTCCAGACTTTCCGGCTGAAATGTTTCATCGGCCTGCCATGAACCCAGCGCATCAATCCAGTCCTGCATGGCCGCACGCTGGTCTTCGCACACCTCGTCCAGATAATGCAGCGTCAGGCGGGCATTGAGCAAGGCGCTCCAGTTGTTGAAGCGCGCATGGGGATCGAGGAGCTCACTTTGCCAATGGTCCAGCTGGCGCGTCAACTCTCGGCGCAAATCCAGATAGCCATCCACCACACTGCTGATCATGCGCAGCATGAGGTCGGCCGGATTGGCTGGCAAACGGTGCACCGCTTGTGCCGGAGACAAATTGGACGAGTTGAGTAATCGGGCCGCAAACACAGTACGCACGGCACAGTCAGCCGGGTGAACCGAAATGACCACCCGGTCAAACACCAGAAAAGCCACCGGACTGGTATCGATCTTGCGCAAAATCCCAGGCCCCCCTTTGTTGCTCTCCTGGTGCAGGATTTCCCCGGGTTTGGCCAAATCCTTTTCAGTACGTCCCCGTGCCAGCCGACGAAACACCATCAGGTCGTAATCCGAGGTGTAGTCGTAATGCGATGGCAACTGGTTATTCAGCACATCCTGCAAGTGCAGATCGTAAATTTCTGCGCCACACAGCACCTGAAGCATGTTTTGCACCTGGCCTTGCAGCAACTCGAATTCCCGCCGAGCAAACGCCATCCAGAAAAAACCTTGCGACGGCAGCGCCGCAGGCAAATGGTCGGTCTCTTGCACCTGATGGGACTGAATGGAAAAAATGCGCATGTATCAACCTCTTGATGCCCCATTCTTTCTGCGCGTCATGAAAGTGTCATGACAAACCCACGAACCAGCCCCGAGTTTGTCATCAGGATTTCACAGCAATCAACGAAATTAAAAGGAATTCAATGAAGCTGAAAAATCATGTCGCAAACCGAACAAATCAACGAAGAACAGATGCGCCAGTTGCGCGAAGACCTGCTGGACAGTCTGGATGAAGAGCTGGAACTGGAAATCGATGATCGCTGGTCGGATGGTGCCCCTTCTTCAGCAGAGGCAGTGAACGCCCGGGTGCATTACTTTCGCGAACTGCTGCGCCTGCAGTCTGAACTGGTGATGTTGCAAGACTGGGTGGTTAAAACAGGCCACCGCATGGTGATCCTGTTCGAAGGACGTGACGCGGCCGGAAAAGGCGGCGTGATCAAGCGCATCACCCAGCGACTGAACCCTCGTGTCTGCCGTGTGGCCGCCCTGCCAGCCCCCAATGACCGCGAAAAAACCCAGTGGTACTTTCAGCGCTACATTTCGCACCTGCCCGCCGCTGGCGAAATTGTGCTGTTTGACCGCAGCTGGTACAACCGGGCCGGTGTCGAAAAGGTCATGGGCTTTTGCACGGAGGACGAATACGAAGAGTTTTTCCGATCCGTGCCTGAATTTGAAAAAATGCTGGTACGCAGCGGCATCCAGCTGGTCAAGTACTGGTTCTCGATCACCGATGACGAACAGCACGCCCGATTCCTGGGGCGTATTCACGACCCGCTCAAACAGTGGAAACTCAGCCCGATGGACCTGGAAAGCCGCCGTCGCTGGGAAGACTACACCCAGGCCAAGGAAACCATGATCGAGCGCACCCATATCCCGGAGGCACCTTGGTGGGTGGTGCAGGCGGTTGACAAGAAAAAGGCCCGACTCAACTGCATCGACCATCTGTTGAGTCAAGTGCCTTACCACGAGATCGAACACCCCGAAATCACGCTTCCTGGCCGTGTGCGCAACCCCGATTACATTCGCCACCCTGTGCCAACCGAAATGATGGTTCCGGAAAAATATTAATGTCTAAAATTTTTCCTAGGTGGTGAATCACGTCACATCAAGTCAATTCAACCCGACTGGCCGGAAACACCAACATGAAAGTGGAGCCCTGCCCCACTTGACTGTGAATGCGCAACTCTCCGCCATGGCGCTGTGCCACATGTTTCGCAATCGCCAAGCCCAGGCCCGTGCCGCCTGTCTCACGCGAACGACTGCGGTCCACCCGGTAAAAACGCTCCGACAACCGCGGCAAATGCTCTGGCGCAATACCTGGCCCGCTGTCTGTCACAGAAAAAATCACATGATCTGTTTCATGTTCCCAGG
>JACCDQ010942874.1_pt1 | contig 22465 bp, 20 predicted proteins | sample 7446031 | NCBI WGS metagenome assembly JACCDQ01 (sample SAMN15323442, study PRJNA562643) | freshwater metagenome | isolation source: river surface water | place: USA:Blue River Watershed | collected 2017-08-17
GATGCATCCTCTTCTTCTTCCTTGAACTCATCGTTGTCGCCGGAAGACTCGGCAGGGGGGGTGGCAAACGCAAATGGTGAATCGTGGTGGCGGGGGCGCATCATGGTAGTGCGGGGGGGGGGGCACGGGTTGGCGATGTGAACGAAAACAAACCAAACAAAAAGGGAAACGAGTAAAATGGCATTCGATTTCTTTCCTCCGCATTCCTCCGCATTCCTCTACCTGTTCCTCCGCCTGTTCCTCGCATCTTCACATTTGGCACCCGGCATCTTCACATTTGGCACCAGGGTGGTTATTGCGACGGATCATGTTGGCGCACTTGACAGATGACGCGAAAGGTGATGTCGCGCTTGCATGCTTGCCACATGGGAACGTTGGCGTGATGAGGTGTGGATTGAATGCGGGTGGTGAGATACTGGAGGACATGAATGAGGTCGGCCACGCCCAGTGCGCCGTTGTCGAGCGCATGGATCACGTTGCGGTGGTTGTTGGAATCGATGTGTCGAATCAATTCCAACGTGTTTCGGTGGCCGACAGGGATGGCGATGGTTGACGGTGCAACGATGGGAACTATGTTGAATGCGGCAGTGGTGGTGGTGGATGCAGAAGCGGGAATTTCGCGCACTTCATTGTTTCCATGGTTGCCATTGTTTCGATTGTTGCCGCCGGTGAAAAAACGGTGCATGGACTCTTCCATTGCTTGCCACCACAATGCCATGTTTGGGGTGGCGGATTCGGCGCGGGTTTCTGTCGCGGTGGATGTTGCGGCGACAGACATGGAGGCAGACATGGAGACAGACATCGAATTGTTGTGTCAGTTGTTTTTGGTAAATCAAATGGATGATTGTCGAGGTTGTTTGAAAGATAACGTCGCTGCATAAAACGGTGGGACATGTATTTATGTTCCTTTGTCTTTTTTTTTCAGGTGTGTGAGGGAGGTGGTGCGGTGCGGTGCGGGGGGTCGAGTTGTGAATAGATGCATCACGATCACAAACATTTCTTTTTTTTTCGGGTCGACATCACTGCGTGTGCGTGCGTGAGTGCGTAAGAGGGACAGGAACATGGACATGATGTGCAATGTGGGCAACGAGTGTGACATATTTTGCGCTGCGCCGACAGAACCGCTTGCGGACGAGTCGGTGAATCGGGCCATGTTGACATTTATTTCGTGCGTGTCTCGCTCGACGGACGGAGGTGGGGTGATGTTGGAGAAAGAATCCGCGAAAAAAGAAGCCGCGAAAAAAGAAGTGTCCTTGGCCGCCACACCAGCGCAGTCGAAGACGAAGGCGCGTCGACAAATGTGGTGGGACAGACGTCGCAAATTCATTCAAGCGCAAATGGCGAGCAGGATGCATTTGGATTGGCGCGCGTTGTTGCCATCGTCGCAATCACCGCGGTCTCAGTCGCAGTCGACTACCCCATCCCACGTTGGTGCCATTGTGCGCAAGGATGGAACTGATACGACAACTGATTCCACCACCAGCACAACTTCCAACACACGCACCGATACCGATACTGATACTGATACCGATATCAACACCTCAATCACTTTCACCAACCCCAACACCAACCCCAACACCAACCCCAACGCAACTCCGAAGGCGCTGGTCATTGCGCGCAATCCACCTCGCGAGTACGTGTTGAGCAGTCGCCAAGTGCGGCGTTTGCGCCAATATCGTCGTCAGCAGGAATTAGCGGAGTGGATTGCGCGTGGAATCGATCGTGCGGAGAGGGAGAGGGATCGCTGGTTTGTGTGGGACAATCAGGAAAACCGCGCATTCAACGCCAATCGATCGCTTGTGACTGAGAAACCTGAACCGTTGGAACACGCGACCCCGGTGGAATCTTGCGCCAAAGACACTCCTCCGTCGAGCAGCCCACGTGGCGGCTGCGTTGACGGAGGGGAAAGAGACCTGGAACCTGCCGCAAAGGATGGAGAAGCGGCGCATGGATTGGGAGAACAAGAAGAAGGATTGGTGGATACGCAGGAAGAACAGATGGTCCCGGACTGGATTGGCAACGGTGGATGCGATGGCGACAGCGCAGAATTGGCGAATGCACCTGTTCGCACACAGGGTGATTTGGGGGAAATTGCAAAACGTAGTATTGCGCTGATGGATGAACGCGACTGGTGGTATTTGATGCAAGATGTGGAGCGGGTGCGCTTGTGGAACCAAGAAATGGACACAGTGTCCGTGGCTCATTTGTTTGCGGGTTCCTGCATTGGACTGCAACCCGTTCAGTGAGCCGACGGATTCCCGCGTTTGTTGTTGTTTTTTTTTCTTTGTTTTTGTTTCAATTGTTTTTCGTTTGTTTCTTCTTCGGAAGATGGTTTTTGCAGCATTTCGTACATGCAAATGTAACCAACGTTAATACAATCAATCACACATCGCCTTTCAGTATTATTTTTCTTTCATTTTGTTTGCGTCTGTCGTCTGACCTGCGTGAAAATGCAATCGGACGAATATTTGGTCAACGATATGTTTTTTCTGCATCACGTGACGGTGGTTGCGGGGGAAGAGGAGGAGGAAGAGAGAGCATTGGAACATCAATTGGAAGAAGTGGGTGAGGTGCCATTGCGGGACCAAAATGAGGAAAATGTGTCGCCCCCATTGTTCTTGTCCACGTCGACTCCCGACCGCGTGTTTCGGCGCGTGCAAACGATGATTGCGAACACCGTGTTGAACGACGCCATGTTGGCGAAGAAAAACCACACGGCGGATCGCGGATCGCGATCGTGTCGTCCATGGTGGAAGCAGGCAGTGCGGTCCATGCATGTGGCGAAATGGTCTCGCACCAACCGAATGTGGAAATTGGACACGGTGTGTCGCTTGCTGCCGGCGGATGAACTGCAAGCGGTGTTTCGCCACGCAGTCGCGCACGGACTGCGCAACATTGCCGATTGTTACGCGAACGATTTGCGCATCAATGTCGACGAAGGGTTGTTGCGCATGGCCATCATGAATGGTATGGTGTTCACTGCGGAGCACATATGGAGGCGCATTCGTACTCGAATGCGGACGGGGGGGTTGAATTTAATTTGTTCGTGCAATGAGTGGATGGTGTTCGCGGTTGTCTATCGGAAGACGGAGATGCGCGATTGGCTTTGGCGCACGATTTTGGAAGACATGTGGGTCGAGTTGAATTTCGCGACGATGTTGACGGACATTTTCCGATGGCCGACTTACTTGCGCCGTGCAGATATGGAAGCGTTTTTCCAGCTGTGTCGCGGTTCGTCGGTGATGCGCACGTTCGAGGTGGCTCGAACCAAGCAAGTTGCGCGGCTGCGCTCGTTCATGGTGAATTGGTTGAAGAGTTTGGCGGGGACAGGCAATGTGTCGATCATGAACTGGGTGGAAACGCGATTGGTGGGTCCCTTGGCACAGCATTGGCCAGAGCTGAGCGAGCAGGAGCGGCGCACCTTGCGCGATTGCCCGAAAGCGACCTTGCGAACATTTCGCTGGTTTGAGGAACGCGGCGTGCAGTGCAACGTGGCGCGACAGGCGTCGATGTTGTCCGAGAAATTCAACGTGGAATACGCGCAATTCTTGTTGGAACGCATGTCCAGCGATGCGCCGTGGAAAGATCACTATTGGTCGCTGGTGTACGATGTGCGCAAGCGATTGGATGTCTGTGTGAACAACGGATGGTGCGACCAATGGTGTGCGCTGTTGCCGCATTTGCATGTCCCCGTGCTGTCGCGATGGGTGATCATGGGCTGGATGCGCGAGTCGGCAAGCACGTCGTTTTGCGGGAACCACGTGCGGATGTTGGAGACGTTGTGGCAACGATGGATGGCGGCCACGGCCACGGCAACCGCGGACAACGACGCTTCGTCTAATGATTGCGTGGAAAACTTGCACGTCACGCGCAAGTTTTTGGCACATGCATTCGACAAGGTCACGTCCATGCTTGCGCCGTCTGCGCGATCGACCCCCTCTGCTGGCGCTGTGGTGGACAAGTTGTGTTGCTTGTGTCGCTGCGCGGTGCAGTATCCCGACATTGGAGCAGATTGGTTGCCCGCGCGATTGGTGGCGCGGTGCATCGAAGGCTGTGAAGGGCGCATTGCTCCCTTGCGCGCGCTGCTGGAGGTGTTGGAGGAGACCAAGTTGGGAACCATGTCCACCTTGTCGACGCTGGAATGGTTGCAGACGGCGTGGAAGGCAAAGTTTTACCCGCTGTTTTGTTGGTTGTTCCAGCGCGGCGCAAAGAAGGGGTGCTTGCCGCGCCATTTGCCCATGGATGCCAAGCGGAAGTGGCACCAGTTTGTTTCCTTGCCGCAAGAGAAAGGGATGCGCGATGGAAGTGGCGGTGAAAGCAGCAGCGGCGACAACGGTGGCGGTGTTGACCTGTCTTCGGAATCGGGGGGAGTGCATGCGCACAAGAACAATCACCGCACCTTTTGGCCCTTCCTGTGGCGACACCGACCTGAGTGGTTTGTGATGGATCAGCGCAGTGTGGCGATGTTGTTGCAGGTTTCGTTGCAGCACAAGCGGAGAAAGAACGTGGAGTGGTTGCGCCGCACATTTCCACCCATGATTGTCGTGGTGCACTGTGAGAACACGAGGAAATTGTCGATTGAGTTTCGTCCATTGCTCTTAGATGGCACAGGATGCAGTTCATCTAGCAACGGGGAATCCTGGACGGTGGTCACCTCGGACAACAGTGGTGGCGGCGGCACGGAGTCTTGTCCCGCGATTTGCGCAGTGTGCATGACCTCGACCTCCGACGTTGTGTTGGGATGCAATCATCAGTTTTGCCAAGACTGTGTGCACAAGTGGATGCGCGGATCACATGTGGAAAATCGACGCCGCAATTCACAATCCACTTGTCCCCTGTGTCGCGCAACGATTGAAGATGTTGCTCACATCGTGTCACCCCAAGTTGTTGACAACGCACTGCGCATGCTGCAATGCAATGTTGAACAAAAAGGTGAGTCAAAACAAAGTTGAAATGGTGAGAACGTGATGAAATCGCAGTTTTTTAATTGAAGTCATTTGTAACTTGTTGATAAACGGAATGTTCGTGCATACCCGGGTCTTTTACCGTTAACCTTTACACAAACTACACACACCAACTAACTACACACACACCAACTATACACACAAACTTCACATACTAACTGCACACACTTACTACACACACACACTAACTGTGCACTAATTATTCGACAATAGATGGTTGGTCTCCGGAGCAATCGACGGCGCACATTCCGCATGGACATTGAATGTTGAAAATGCGCACGGTGTCTCCGTTTTGCAGTTGTTTGTATTCCATGTGCACGACGGGTTTTTTGCCCAGCGGTTTGTTGCGTGCAACGACATTGTCGCAGGCGGACTTGAATTGTTCCATGAGGAGTTTGTCGCGTTTGTTGTTCCGCGAAGATCCATCCAGTGTTTCTTCTTTGTGTTTGATGTCCCGGTTGTGTTTGGACCCGTGGATTGTTGATTCCGCCGACACTTCTGGATTGTTCTTGTTTGTTTGCGCGGGTGGTATGGTGGTGGATGTGGTGGTCGACGTTGTTGTGTTTTTGTCGGTTTTCACGACCTCAATCTTGTTGACTTCAATTTTGGAGACGGACATCTTGGAATCGCCGAGAATGCGCTCCAGTTCTTCTTGCACCATCTGGTCGATAGCATGGTCTTTGGCGGTTCCGGAGACGTTGGGGTTGGGTGCAAACACGAGGGGAGGGCGTCGATTGTTTTTTTGGGCGATGGACGCATTGGCGACGTTGGTCACGGCTGTTTTGTTGATGGAGAACATGACGCGATTCAGTGCGGTGCGCATGACATGTTTGTTTGCAGCAACATTGGTCGATGCGGCATCGTCATCCTCTTGGTTCATCCGGGTTCGCGCGCGCGGGGAAGTGTTTTTGTTGTTGTGGTCGTCGCGCTGGAGGAGGCGGCGCGCGGCGGCTTCTTGGTCGAAGGTCACGTCGAGTTTTGTGGCATTTTGGTGGCTGGCGTGTTGTTTGCGCAACAGATTGAGCGTGGGGCATCCTCTGCACAGCAGGAGCATCAAGTCGTCGAGTGTGTCCAGGTTGACGACCAGGTCCGCATTTTGGCTCGCGTTGATGATGGCGAGGGTCTCTGGCAGCACGTCGGGCAAGCTCCAGATGCGGTTGACGTGTCGCTGGGATTTGTGGAGGTTGCTGAAGTTGAGACACATGAGTTGGTTGGGCAGTGGCGGCAATTCCACCAATCCGCACTCCATGCAGTCCAGGACGGACAACTTGGCGGGCAGTTCGGGAAACACGACGATGTCGCAGAAACTGCAGTTGAGGGTTAACAATTCCGGGGGCAGCGACTGGATGGCGGGAAAGTGGTTGGATTGGAAGCTGAGGAAATGGAGGGAGGGTGGGAGACAGGGGAAGTACACCAGTCCGCAGTCATCCATGTTCAGATCGACGAGCTCGGTGAACGGCGTGAAATCGATCAACACTTTGCGCAACAATTCTTCGCGTTTCCATTCGCGCCATTCGCGCGTTTGCGACAACACGATGCGATTGATGCGCAGCGGAACACTGTGGAGGGAAGCTAAGAGCGGAGACATGGCAACAAGAATAATGAGAACAACGAGAACCAAAAACAACGACAAAGACAAAGAAAAACAAAGAATGGCGAGGAAAGGAAGACCAGCAACTGAGAAGCAGACCAACACGCAAAAAAAAGCAGGCAGGCAGGCAATAACAATGTGAGTGGGGTGTGAGCGTCGATCATCACCCACACCCCCACTCACCTCCTTCTCACCCTGCTTCCCAACACCTTCTTTTTTCCCATTGCACACCCTCCGTTTCCTCCCTCGCTTTGCCTGCGTCCTAGAGTCCTAGAGTCCCAGTGTGGAGAACGGTGTTGTAGTTGTTTATAAGGCCCACCGTTTGTTATTTCTTCTCTTGTCATGGTACGTAAACCGCGTTGTGCGTCTTCTGTGATCGGGTAGTGTTTCGTGATTGGTTGTTTTTACGTGTGCGCATACATGCCCGCGGTTTCTTCTCTGTTCGAACAATGTGCGCGCGAAGTGTGCGCGGAAGATCTTCCGTCCGCTGACACAACGGGTCCCGCATCCCGCGCACCACCACCACAACAACCATTACAACACAGCATGGTGTACGGAGTAGGGAATGTGGATGGAGACGGCAATTGTTTTTTTTACGCATTGCTTCGCGCAGCATCGCAGAACAAGTCTTCACTGGGAATGTTGCTGCGATGTTTTGCGCTGGAACACGTTGTGTCGTCCACCGGCAACATTGATCAAATGTTTTTTGCACAACAGATGCGCAAGCGTCTCGTGGAGATGTTGAAACAAGAATGCGACGACATTGATGATCTCTGGCAAGAGGTGCAGACTTCACGGGACACTGGGAAAGACGACACCAATTTGCTTCGCATGTATTTGCGCGCGTACCATCACATGCGCGGATCGTTCATGGAGGATGTGTTGTCTGGAATGAAGCCACCTGCACATGAACGCGACCGCGACATGCGGTTTTTCCGTTCCGCAGTGATGATGGCTATTTTTGCAGACAATCGAAGACAGTTGAACAACGTTGGAAGTGACAACGAAAGGAACGAATGGATGAAAGCAATCAAGGATGCGCGCAGTGCAGTAATGTACACCATGTCGCAGAAAGTGGCATCAGCATTGATAGTGTCCCATCCGTACTTGTTTGTGTCGAGCGTGATGAAGGCTCTCGAGGAGAAGGACACCTTTGTGTCGGGCATCGACGTGGATTTCGTGCGCGCACGGTTGAACGAATGTTCGAAGGGAAGTGTCAAGCTGATAGTTTCTTCGCCGACGGAGCAGACACTGGAGGAGTATGTGGCAAAGCGACAACGAGTGCCCCCCGCACTCAATCCCGCGTATCTCTATTTGATGAATCGGGCAGACCATTACTACTACATCACCATGCATCCCTCTACGCGTGGTGCGCAGAATGGTGGTGTTGGCGGCAGCAGCAACACACGTCGCCGTCGTCGTTGCCGCATCCGCGCCCGCACCCGCAAACAAACCAGTTGTCGCCGCCAATTCCCCCGTCGTTCATCGCACATGCGCCGGCGCAGCAGCCGCCGACAACGCACTCGACATCGCCGCCACATCTATTCATAAACGCGTTTATTGTCACGTGGAATGTTTTTGTTTACTAGGACTCTGGGACTCTGGGACGCAGGGAGTTGGTGTGGAGCATCCAACGGGGTGCGCTTCCTCCTCCTTCTTCCCTTTTCCCTCTTCCCCCTTTCCATTCCTTCTGTTGTGGGACGACTGGCTTCCTCATAAATGAAAGCACATTTTTTTTCCACAAATATTTCTTGCACATTGGCACGATATTGTGGTAACAATGAAAAAAGTTCGTTTCGAAGTGTCGACGGAATGTGGATTGTCGAAGCCGGATGTCTCTTGCTCCTCCGACTTTGCTGGTCTTTCTGGTGTTTTTGGTGTTGGTGATGGGTGGGAGAAGCGAGATGTCCCCACTGTTGATCACACCTTGTTCGACGATGAGTCGCGCCAACTCCAATGTGCGCTTCTGCGCATGCAAGGGAAGATGCCAAGAGACAACGGAGGGTTTCCATGGTTGAATGTGATCGTGAAGGAAGAACGACGAGGCAAGAGGAAGGAAGCGGAAACAGAAATTGCCGCTACGGATGTCCTGTTCGCGTCGAGCTACACGTATTTGCGCTTTTGTTCGCGAGACACCATGTTGCGCCATCCGTGCGTGTCGGTGTCGCTGCCGGGGTTGGTGCGCGACCACGATCCGTTTTGGTTGTCTATCGTGAACCGCGTGCACGACCAGTATTTTTGCAAGATTCGACAGGTGGAAGACATCCACCACTTTCGCGACTGTATCTCCATGCTGCAATGCAAAGGGATGTTCTGGACGTGGTTGCGCGCACAGGGGGTATTGTCGGACGAAGAGGGTGGCAATCAACTCCACCCGCCGACATGGTTGCGGTGCATCCCGGCGGAGAAATTCGTCCGGGTGCGGGTGATGGTGTTGGCGCCCATCGTGCAATACATTGGCGCATTGTACCGTGACTTGATGCCAGAAATGTACCGCGTGCGCTTCAGCGTGCAGACTTGGTGGGCGCAATTTGCGGACAAGATGGAGAAATGGCGCACGTACGATCGCCGCGTGTTCGTTCACCGGTCCTTCGTGGCTTTGAAAATCATGCGCGATGATCTCGGGATAGGCGCGAGCGGCACCAAAGTGATGAGAGGGTTGGTGTGCAAAGTGGCATCGATCAATGCGGACACCTGCGACATTTACATGCACGGCAATCGTCAAGCCAGTCACATTGCCGCAATGGAACACATGTATCGACTTATCTTCGACGACTTTCCAAAGCGTCGGATCCGAAGTGCCGCTTTGTCAACAACACGCGTGACAAAGCGGCGCAAAAACAATGATGCTGCACAACCCGTGCAGAAGGTTGCCCATTCGTTGCGCGATGGACACTCGGCAGCAAATCCAGTTGTCGCGAACGAGGAGAAAGAGGATGAGGAAGAACAAGAGGATGAGGTGGAAGAACAAGAGGACGAGAAAGAACACGAGGATGAGAAAGTGCAAGAGGAGATCAATTTGCCCCAATATGTTGGTTCAATGTCTGCAGCAGAAGAACTGCGAGGAAAGTTTGAGTTGTTCGATTGGACGGAATTGTGTGACGATGATTCGTGGATTGCAACGTCATCGGAACCAAGTTTATCAGGGACGGAGGAGAAAAAGGAGGAGGACGATGATGATGGCCACGTGGTTGAAGAGAAGGAAGCAAATGTGGTGGCGGCGGACTCCTTGCCGCAGGGCGCCAAGGTGTTGCACGTGCAGCATCGAGGCAACCGGTGGTATTATCGGTGCAAACTGTTGGAAGGAGTTGTCCTGCAGTTCGTCGCTTCACAACCGATTGTCAAGAACGAGTGTTTCCAATAGCAATTCAACGTGCCTGTTCGTGTGTGTGTGTGTATGTGTGTATGTGTGTATGTGTGTGTGTAAGCTGATTAAGCGGAATCAACGAGCAGACAGGAATGAAAACAATTCAAACGGTTCTATTTCGGTTAAATGCGACGAAAGCATGCGAGGTTTCACACGCAAGCAAACTCAGTCGTTTACACAATCGAGGCAATACATGCACATGATGCACAAAAAAAACAACAATAAACAACAGCTACCGTGTACCAAATGTATATATGTCTACTACAAACAGTGGTCTCAATTAAACAGTTGTTCCTGGGGAAAAGTCAAAGTGGTGAAGGTTGGCAATGAAGTTGTCAAAATCGTTCAGGTCGAAGATGTCAAAGTCTGCAAAGTATTGTTCGCTCGTTCCTCCGTTTTTAACCTCGTTGGGCACGTCCAACAAGAGAAGCTTCGGGGTTGGCACGGGAAGGGTTGGCGGCGATAAACTGGATGATGGTGCATCAGCAACGCTGGTCGGCGACGTCGTTCGTGTCTGCTGTTCCTGCTGCGAAAGTGACGGCATTTTGGAGGAGGAGGAGGAGGAATCATGGTCAGTGTTGGTGGTGTCGGAGACGGATGATGGTTCGCGCAACATTTTACTGCGCAGCAAGCTGATGTTGTCGTCTCCGTCCATGATGAATTGAAATGTGCGAAGTTCGCACAAGAATGCGTGCATTTGTTGAAGGGCACACGGAAATTGTTTGTCGCTGCGATACCAAGGGCGCGCCAGATTGGAAAAATCGAGGTGCAACGAGGGGCGGCCTTGGGCATCTTCGGGAAGAGAGTGCACCAACGACAGGATGTCCACCAAGTCGGAGCAACTGATGGCAAGTTCCAGTTCGCAGCGCATCTCCGTCCAATGCTCTTTCAAGGTGCCGCGTGGATGCGTGGAAAAGTGGGGGAAGGTGGGTGTTCCGTCGAGATGTTCCTCCAGAAGGCTGATCACCGTATCGCGCTCGCGACAAGCGAGGAATGCGATGTTTCGGAGAATGGCGGTGCGCGCATGGCCTCCTTCCACGTAATGCTCAAACATGGACAGCGCCGATGCACGTGGGTGGAACATCCAGAGGAGAATGGACTGGTCGAACTGCGTGCAATCCCTGAACATGCCGTCAAAGTGCAGGACATTGTGCACCGACCACTTCCACAGTGGTTGGTTGAACGAGGTGCACCCTGCAAACATGTGGCGCATGTTTTGGCATTTGCGCACATTCCACTCCTGGACACTTTGGTTGAACGCAGAACAGCGCACGAACATTTCTTGCATGGTGACCACGTTGGACACATCCCACGACGCAATATACTCGTCAAAGGTTTCGCGGTGTGCGAAGAGTTCGCTCATGTCGTGGATGCGGGACACGTCCCACTCATCCATGACGACGCCGCCGAACAGGATGTGGTAGCTTTCTGGGCAGTCAAGATAGCAGTTCACCAAGAATTGGAGTTGTGCTTTGGTGGCGGGCTGCGGCACACCAGCAGCATTGATTGGAATCGGCTGCGGGGGCATCATGCGCAATGGAGATCGTGGTGACACAGACAGGAGGTGCATGGTGGCAGCAGTGGACGTGGTGGTGGTGGGAGAGGGAGTGTTCGCGACGGAGGCATTGCGTTTTCCTTTTTTCCGCTTGCCGTCGTGAGGAAGTGGCTGTTCTGCCGACTGAACACTGAAAAAGGTGGAAATGGGTGGCGTGAAGTCGTGTTTAGCACGATGATGGGTGGGTGTCACCGTTGCTTTGCGATGTGTTTTGGGGGAGGATTTGGCCTTCAGCAGCTTGGGTGTGCCACTCGACGTATCGATTCGCATTGTTGTCCTGTTGCTTCCCGATGCAAAACAAAACAAAAAACAAAACAAAACACAACGAAAAAGAAACACAATCAATACACGCAAATACACCACTGTGACAAGCAGGGGTGTATTTGTGTTGGAATGAAAATGTGACAAAAAAATAAAATTATGATGGAGAGATCCAGAACAACCAGACACAAATCAAAAGATACTGACACCTAGGACTTTGGCTGTCTCCAGAATCCCACTCACCACAAACTCTGTTGTAGAACACAGTTTTCCGAATCCTCGAAAATCCAAATCTGCGAAACCCGAACAAACATGAGAACTCACGCCTGCGGTCTTAACCGAAGTATCCGGCCCCCCACGGGAGTCCACCGAGTGTTATGCGTCGAACCAACAAAAACACCACGTGATTTAAACAAAGGCATTTTGCACCATCGATAATGTGTGACATCGTGAAAGAAGTGTCGCCTCTGCGCAACAAACGACGAACCCAGTAGAACGATGGTGATGCCACCATTGCCGCGCAACGAGGTGATGCGCACCGGTTCAATCCGACTGGTTCTGATGCGCGGATGGATGCAATCCCGCGGAGTGTGTGCGGATCACCTGGTGCAGTTGGTGGCGCAGTGTTGCGCAACCCTTCCGCCGGGCAAGCGATCGCCGTTGGAAAAAGATTGGTTGGCGTGTTGGTCGCTGTGTTCTGTGAAGAGCGCAAAGGAATTTGCGCGACTTGTCAATTTTTGGATGTTTGACGTGGGCATTGAACGTGTCTCTTTGCGGCGCACGATCATGAGTCATGTTTGTCCAAGTTCCTTTTTCCGCTGCACAATCTTGGGCGTGTACATTGATCATCGCGGAGAGTTGTGTAACAGGATGCATTTCCCGGTGACCATCCCTCTGCGCAGCAGCCCTATAATCTAATTTCCAATTTCCTCGCAACGACAAATCTTCGACAGAATGGAAGCCATTCAGCAACCGCACCAAGACGCGGATGACAATGTCGACGTGGAAAACCATGGTGCACAAATCTCCATTCGCACGTTTCCACACACCTTGGCCGAATACAAACGTCGGTTTCTCGTGTGGCTGGATCGAACACTGGGTTTGTCAACCATGCATTTGGCGCAGTACGTGCAGGAATTCACTGACTGGCACCATTGGCAACCAATTCCCGACAAGACCTTGTTTCAAATGGTGAACATCCTCAACTGTAGTGAAGAGATTGTGTACGTACCGACAGGTGTCGTGGTGAGTCACGGTCCGCTGGAGTGGTGGGATACCAGCGAGGTGACTTCGATGGCAAAATTGTTTGCGTTCCGGGACAGTGCGTCGCGCCGCATATTGCACGTGGAGCGGTGGTGCACGCGCAGTGTTACGGATATGTCGGATATGTTCCGTGGATGTTCTGGGTTCAATGAGCCCATTGGTGATTGGGATGTGCGCAATGTGACGAGGATGGATTACATGTTCCAGCACGCAACGCAATTCAATCAGCCGCTGTCGAACTGGGCGGTGGACAACGTGGTGACCATGCAGTCCATGTTTCACGGTGCAGTAAAGTTCAATCAGCCGCTGCGCACCTGGAATGTGTCTCAATTGCAAAACATGGATAGCATGTTTGAAATGAGCGGCATGTCGCAGCGGAACCGGATGAGCACGGTGATGTGGCATGTTCCGCGTCTGCGCAACAACGACTGTGCATTTGACTATGTTGCATTTACTTGGTTTCCATCCAATCCTCACATGCGCATGGAGCAATGTTGTCGACCAAGTTCGTGGCGATGGTGCGAATGGCTGTCGCGCATGGGGTCGGCGATGAACGAGTGCTGCATTGTCGGCACAGCGTGCGTTTTGGGGATAGTGTGCATGTACCCGTACAACACGGTCGTGTCTGTGTCTCAGTGTGTGGATGAGGTGTGTTGTTTGCGCTACGGTAGAGTGTCGTGTACGGTGGTGACGTGTTGTTGTTTTTCCCAAGATTGTGTCGAGACGTGGTGTGTTACAATTTAATGTGTTGGTTGCATGCACCAAGATGGAGGAGGATCGCACATTGCCAGCGCTGTTCATCTCCACGCGCACATTTCCACACACGTTTGCGGAATATCGAAAGCGATTCGTGAGATGGTGTGCGCGTCGTGGCGTGACGTCGTCGTCGTTGGTGTTTTGCGTGTCAGAGTACATGGAATTGTTTCACTGGAAGCCAATCCCAAATGACTGTTTGAAGAATTTGATCGAAGTGGAGGTGGACTATGCAGCGTGGGGAACGTTGCATCAAAAATTGAAGAATGCACGTTTGTACGGACCGCCCGACTGGTGGGACACCAGCGAAGTGACGTCTATGCGATCGTTGTTTTCTATGCTTGCGGGGCCCAACGGCCACCGCTATTTATGGCACCATTTTCCACTGGATTTGTGGTGCACGAGCAATGTGGTGGACATGTCGAAAATGTTTCAATGCACCAAGTTCAATCAACCGATTGGCGATTGGGATGTGCGCAAGGTGCGGGACATGTCGTTCATGTTCGAAGATTCGTCGTTCAACCAATCGCTGCGCAACTGGCAGCCGGAACAGTTGGAAAACATGGAATGCATGTTTTTCCGAAGTGGAATGAGCAATCGCAACCAGATGAGCACATTGGGTTGGAATGTGCCCCGTCTTCGCAGGAACATCTACGCATACGAGACCGCCGCGACCTGTTTTCCCTCCAACTGTCCACTGCGGTTGCAACAATTTTGTCCATGCTTTGCATCGACCGGTTGGAAAGAAGGGTTGTGGTTGGAAATTGCAATGGGATGTGTTCGCAGTGTGTGGGCGTGTCTTGGTACGTACTTATACGTTCCTCTGGTGGCCGCACCAGTTTTCCTGTGGTTGAACTGTTGTGAAGTGCATCATCACCGATTCCATGATCTGACGAAAACGTGTCGGTTGAAGCAACACGGTAATGTTCTTTGCTGCAAATTCAAATGGACGGCGTGCTACCCTGCTTGCATTCTGTGCATGATGGTTGACGAGTGGTGTTGTTTGCAACGTGGTGCATCCTCGTGTTTTTACACTGCATGTTGCTGTTTTTCACCAGGCTGCATCGAAGATTGCATTGGGTGCATGGTGCCCAATTTGAGTGGTTTGCTGTTTTTTTTTGAGGAAGCGAATCGCGTCAGGCGACTGCAGCACAACGGCGTTGTCGCGGAAAGGGGGTGTCAACATGCGTGAGGAAATGGCGTTGGTGTTCATGTTTTGGTATTTTGTTCTGTTTGTGCATGTGTGTGTGTACGTGTGTGTACGTGTGTGTGTGTTTGTGTACGTGTGTGTGTGTGTGTGTGTACGTGTGTGTAACTCGTAAACGGTGGTTTCGTGTGTTTGTTTCTTCGTTCGGTACACGCGTGTAACAACTTATTTCCCAGAAACGACATGTGTGTTCCAGAAGACACATGTCGTTTCTGGGAGCCTAGGACGCAGGGACAACAGGAGGGAATGGAGTTGGGTGGTCTAGCACCCTCTCACACAATTTTATTTTTTTTTCACATTGGTAGGGTGTTGATTTTCACTGCAGATTGTCGTTTCGGAAACGAAAAAAAAAGAAGACGAGAATGTCGATTGTTGTATCCAGTTTCATTCCTGAAGAGAAAGAGCGCATTTACATGCTCGGAAAAGCGTTTCATCGCAAAGGCATCAATCATTCCGATGTGCTTCGGATGGTGGCATCGTTCTTGCCGCGCATGATTCCCTCGGACCAGTTCCACACCTTTCTGTATGCGTACATTTACCGTCCACAAGAGCGCAAAGAACTGATTGCGCAGTATGGTCGCATCGAAGATTGGGACGTCAGCGCCGTGACGGACATGTCCAAGGCCTTCGACGGCGTGGATTTGCGCGGGGTGGATTTGTCGCGCTGGAATGTCGGCAATGTTCTCACGATGCGCTCCATGTTCGCGCGCGCTTCCAACGTGGGCTTTGATTTCAGTCGCTGGGACACATCGAAGGTAATCAACATGCGCAGCATGTTTGAATCCTGCTTGCACTTTGATGGCGACGGGCTACAGACATGGCAAGTGGGTGCCTGTCAAGACATGGCAGGTATGTTTCGCTATTGCGCGCATTTTGACGGCTGTCTCTCTGGGTGGTCAGTGTCTTCCTGTCGCACCATGGAAGCCATGTTTGAAGGATGCACCTCCCTGCGCTGCCCGTCGTTTCTGAAGTGGAACGTGCGCAAGGTCGTCAATTTTCGCAAAATGTTCTTTGGATGCCACGTGATGGATGGACGCTTCGGCGCCTGGCACTTGACGGCGGCGACCGACGTGGCGCACATGTTTGACGGATGCCACTGTTTCCAAGGCATTGGCTTGCAGTTGTGGACGTTGGGACCCAATTTGCGCACCACCTCGTCCATGTTTCGCCAATGCCGCTATCTGCGCGCGGGACTGTTTGCGTCATGGGAGGTGGGGTCGGTGACGAGCTTTCAAGGCATGTTCCAATTTTCCAACGTGACCGGCGCCGATCTGGAGGAGTGGGACGTGCGCAACGGGGAGGTGTTCTCCGACATGTTCCGCAACTGCGGCGAATTCGTGGCCAATTTGTCGAGATGGAATGTGCGCTACGGCAAGGAGTTTTCGCGCATGTTTTCGTGGTGTCATCGATTCAACGGCGACATCGGCGACTGGAACGTGTCTGGAGGTCGCTACTTCACGCGCATGTTTGAACATTGCGGCCAATTCAACCGCGACCTGAGTCGCTGGAACACCTTCATGGCCCACGACTTCAGTCACATGTTCGATGGATGCACTCTGTTCAACCAACCGTTGCGCACGTGGAACTTGTATCATGTGACAGACACCAGTTCCATGTTGCGCGACTGCATCGCCTTCAACCAACCGCTGAACGGATGGGACTTCTCGGGAGTGCGCAAGATGGATTGCATGTTTGCGGGCTGCACCGCGTTCAATCAGCCGATGGACGAGTGCATCATCAACCCCCAGTGTCACACGATGGTGGGAATGTTCGACAGTTGCACGGCCTTTGACGGATCCATCAATGGGTGGAAGTTGGCGCCAGCGTGCTCGTACATGTTCCGCAACTGCCGCATGTACAACCAGTCCATGGACAAGTGCGATGTCTCGGCGTTGACGGAAGCATGCAGCATGTTTTTCGGGTGCCATTCCTTCCAACAGTCCTTGGCGAACTGGCAAATTCTCAACTTGCGCGACGCATGGTACATGTTCGGCGAATGTCGCGGATTGTCCTTCGACATGTCCGGATGGAATCTGTCGTGCGTGAAGGATGTGCGCGGCATGTTGTGCGGATGCCATCAAATGTCGCGCAGCGCCCTGCCGACCAAAATCAACCGCAAACGCGCGTGGCAACAATGCACCGACCCCAATTGCTGCAACAATGCCGACAGTGCTTCCTTGGAAAACCGCGACATGTTTTGTGGCGGTGAATATGCCCATGAAGAAGTGGAAAGTCGATGGTTCTATGGTTCAGCGCGACGCCGATTGCAATAGGAACGCCGTCGCAATTCCCTTGTTTGCTTCTATTTGTTTCCTTCGTGTTTTGTTTGCGTGTGTTTGTGTTCGTGATTTGGGGTTTGTGTATTTGTGTGTGTGTGTGTGTATGTGTGCGTGCGCATGATGCACTTGTCGCACGCGGTGCAGTGTGGTAGTTAGTAGAAATGTGTAAATGGATTAATGCGCAAAAAAAACACACGGATGATGATCATCGATTGTTTTACACTATTACATTCATTGCTTTTATTCTATGCAGCTGACTGTGGTCTCGTTTACGGGGTGACTCCATCGTTCACCGCCATACAGAATGTGGGTCGATGCAACTTCCCGCGCGCTGATCTCGGTGGCATCCGAAGAAAGAGTGTGGCGATATTTGGACTGTCGATTCTCGGTGCGGATCTGGTGGAGGATGAGGAATGGACTTGATGGCAGCAACGCTTGGTACACCAGGGGCTGGTCGCTGGAGAGGTAATATTTCCCCGTGATTCGGTGTTTCCATGAAGTCATCAATTTATTGCCCATGATTGGTTGATACACGCCAACCATCTCGAATGGCGCACTTGCATCGTGCAACAGAATATCTGTCTCGGACCATGGAGATGATGTCGGGGTGGACGATGGTTGTGGAACGGATTTCATGGTTCGAAAAAGGAGGATTGGTTTGAGATGAGTGTGCAAACGGGCAGGAAGATTGGTGTGTGTGTGCGCAAAGTGTGGCAACATGTGTTTAAGTTTTCATCGATGTTCTTCCAGGGGGGTGTGCTGGACACAACTCAATTGTTGTTTGCATCAATAAATCAACTGCTGTATCGCAATGTTGTTCACTGCGGAAGACTACACCACTCCAGTGCCGTCCATTCGCGATTTCCCGCATACCTTCGCGGAATATCGTCGGCGCTTTGTGTGGTGGATGGAGAAGCGGCTGCGCATCACGTCTCCGCATTTGGCGCGACATGTGTCGACCTTCGTGTCTTTTTTTCATTGGCGACCGATCTCAAATGACGAATTACGTTCGGCCATGAAACCAATGTTTGGAGTGCAGCTAATACATGGCCCACAGCACGAGGAGTGTGGACCACACCAATGGTGGGACACGAGCGAAGTCACGTCCATGCGCAATTTGTGCAGCGGGCACTGTGGAACGTCGTTTTTGTCGGAATTGCGTGTGGACCTGTGGTGCACGAGCAACGTCACGGACATGTCGGGTATGTTTCAGTATTGTACCGATTTTGATCAACCAATTGGGGACTGGGATGTCGGGAAGGTGACTGACATGTCGAACATGTTTGAGGGTGCGCGCATGTTTAATCAGCCGTTGAATAAATGGGATGTGCGGCAGCTGCAAAGAACAACAACCATGTTCAGGAGCGCTGCATTTTTCAACCAACCACTTGATGAGTGGAATGTGGCGGAGCTGATCGATGCAGAGGGAATGTTTTTGCGCGCACATTCCTTCAACCAGCCGTTGCGCACATGGAAGCCGACCCGATTGGAAAACATGTCGAGCATGTTTTTCGGCAGTGACATGTCTCCCCAGAATGCGGCAAGTGTGGTGGGATGGCACGTTCCGCGATTGCAGAAAAATTTCAATGCATTTGATTCTGGCATTTTTTGGTCCGAATGCATGCCGTCTAACATGAATTTGCGTTTGACCTGTTGCATGCATCGATGTGAATACATTGGATTCAAATGCATGACCTTTGCGGCGAAGGTGGTTGACACGGTCGTGTTGTATCCGTTGTTCGGCGTACTGTTGTGCACTACCATTTGCCCATTAAAATGCGCAAGTGCTGCATGTTTGATTGCAGACGAGCTGTTGTGTCTGCAGTGGGGAAGACCATCCTGCGTGGATACATGCACTTGTATCAAAGTGGGAGTCGAGTCGGCGATGAATCAAAGTGTGTACTGAACGAACGAATGAAAGTTTGGCAAGGTGTATGTACGTGCAGTGCAATGTATGTATGTGTGTAATGTGATTAATCAACTTATAAGTTACATCAATTTGATTTTCCGCAAATGCAAAGTTATGAGAACTACTGACAAACATACCAACAGATGAACGAACAAACAAACAAACACAACAAAACTTACACAGTGTTCTTCAATATGTCAACGAGAGTGACGAGGTTATGCGCGGCTCCTTTTTCGTGAATGTCCACGAAGGTGTTGAAGTCCGGAAGAAATCGGACATCCATTACTTGCTGTTGGACTGGCAATTGCGCGACGGCGGGGTGATCGTCGTCCGTGTCCGCATTCTCTTCGTCGATCCACTCGTCCGCAGTGTCCGCATCATCATCTTCGAAGGCAGTGGAGTCACCATCGTCATCGTTGTCTGGTTCATCTTCTTGTTCTCCATCGTCGTCCGTGTTGGAATTAGAGTCGGCGTCGGAATCAGAGTCAGCATCAGAATCAGAGTCGGCGTCGGAATCAGGGTCGGCGTCGGAATCAGGGTCGAAGGTGAAGGAAGCATGTGCAACCGCATGCAGGAATGCGGAAATGTTATCTCCAAGCAATGCGGCAACCATGCGTTGGGTTCGATCGTCTTTGGACAAGTCGCGATGGCGCACTTCGGCAAAGTAGGAGGTGGCTGGATTCTTCAATGCTTCAATGGCGCGGTGGAAAAAGTCATCGCGCGTGCAGCGCAAAAAGTGGGCAAGGTTCTGCAGGATGGCATCGTCAACAAAATCGGATTCGAAGTCGCGCTCGTCGAAGAAGAGATGGTTCCACTGGAGGGAAGGATTGCAATCCCAAGTGGCGAGGGATTGGCGGAACGAGTGGCATCCGACAAACATCTCGCGCATGTCCACACATTCGCGCACCTTCCACTGATCGAGCGGCTGGTTGAACAGTGTGCATCGCGTGAACATATTTCGCATGGTGCGGACTGAGCTGACATCCCACGTGTTCAGGGGACTGTTGAAGCAGCGACAGTCTTCGAACATGCCGGTCATGTCCGTCACCTTGCTCACATCCCAGCGCGAGAGATCGTCCCCGTCGTCCAATCCGCGATTGAAAAAGAGATTGGCGAACAGGTAGCTCATGTCGGCGACGTCGGACACATCCCAGTCCCCAATTGGACAGTCGGGATGATACGTGCGAAACTCGTCGCGCCGCAACACGTACATGGCGACGTGCTCATTGAGGTGGCTGCTGGAGTACGCCTTGAAGGTGGTTTTGGCTCGCTTTCGGATCGACTGCGACTCACCGTTGTCCTCGGGATGGAATCGAACTTCGTCGAAGAATGCCTGACAGACTGGGCAATGAGGAGCAACCACGCCGGAGCAAAGGGTGTCCGTGATCATCAACGTTGGGGTGGTGGGCATCGTAGTGGTCATGGTTCAACAAGACAAAAGACAAGACAAAAGACTAGACAAAAGGCAAGACAAACCTGGCCGCTCAATCGAAGTCAGGAAAAAAAAATAAAATTATGTGAGTGGGGGGTGAAAACACGTGTACGCCAGTCCGCCCAAACTGGGAGGACAGGACGGAGTGTGTTGTGGAACACAGATAGAAGGAGGTGTGTTATTTTCGGGTTTTCGATTTTTCGGGTTTTCGGTGGACGTTGAGCCTTGCGCAATCGGTTTCCAATGCGGCGATGGTGGTGCAATTGCGACAACGGAACAAGATTTCGATGTGCTCTTCGAACACGTAATATTGCTCGAGTTCCAATTCCTCCGCCGCTGATGCAGTGCTGCAAGGCACGACTGGCTTTCTTAGCGTGGTAAAATCAACTCCGTCGCTCAGCAGGAATTGAAAGCAATCGTGCATTAACTGCGCCGCGGGCTGGTGCGCGGTGGCAGGTTCATCGCCATCAAGCACTTTCCACACTTCCAACCACAGCGCAGCCAAGGTGGGATGATGTCGTCGGAGACACCGCGCGCATGTTGCGCAAAAACACGTGCGACACCTTGGTGCGTTATCTTCCACCATCTCCTTGCATTGGGCACAGTACTCACGCCGTGTCATCGCGCGACAGATACAATGTGGTAATGATCATTGCGTGCGGTGGGAGGGGGGGGTGTTGTTCATCTTGTTCAAGGCGCTTTGCGCATTTAAGTGCGGTTATTTTCTTCCGATCATGTATCGCGAACGAATTCGGACGTTGGAGATTGCACAAATGGGCGCATTGAAGGAAGCTACCACCATTGTGCTCAGCGAGTGGATGAATGGGGTGTTGGAGACGCGTCGATTGGTGCACTCCGAGGTTCCCTTGGGACTGACTCGCCCCAGCGAAGAGATGGAAATCACGGTGCGCGTGGAGTTCATGGACACGGGCATGGTGTCGAATGAAGAGATGTCTGTGGCGGACTTCGTGCGGGATTATCTGACGTTGTCGTCGGCGGTGCTGCCGCTTGTGAACTTGGTGTTCGTCAAGTCGTTGTGCGTCGAGGACCGCGCCTTTTTCGAACGGATTGGAACGTTGCGTCGATGTGTGTGGTTCGGCAGCAACGTGCCATTGTCGCCAATGCCAACGGCGGGACTTGCCTCCGCAGTGTCCAGGATGGTTGGCGAACGCGCATTGGCCGCGGAAATCGAAGTTGCCAAAGTCACGCGCATCATGGGTGGCGGCCGCGCTAGAGCATACAGAACACGGCTGTGTTCGAGGAGAAGAAGAAGTCGGATCGCAGCACGAAGATCGACGAATCGCCAAACCAGAGGGCGGACAGGGCGTGGTGCAAGCCGACTTCGTGGAAGCTTGGTGTACGGCACTGCGCGCAGGCGGCGACAACGACATTGAATGATGCTTCACAATTCAACTTTGATTTTCTTTTCCGCCGCTTTTTTTTTGCGATGTCACATGGCAACTGATTGCGTACGGAAGTTATTGCAACATTGATGAATCAAGGTCGTGGGAATCAATGTTACGGGAATTAAAGTTCTCGCAACGCAGGAGGGAGTTCATGCATTTGTACGATCGTATCGTTGAACGCCAGCGCGAGCTTTTTATTCAGCGTGCTGCGCAATGCATGCGGCGACGGTTGCGCATCGACAATCTGTTCTTGCGACAACACATTGTATCTTTCCTCTGGAGTCGCGTCAAACCACAATTACTGTGACTCTAGGACTCTAGGACGCAGAAGGCACCACTTCCCACCACCTCCTCTCCCTCTCACACAGCAATTCGGTGCCCTCTCCTTTTCCACTCCCCCCCCCCCCCCCACCCCCGCACCACCCATTTTTTTTTTACCGTTGGGGGCGAACCACACAAAGATGCCACACTGGAAAAA
>JACCDQ011120392.1_pt1 | contig 22453 bp, 19 predicted proteins | sample 7446031 | NCBI WGS metagenome assembly JACCDQ01 (sample SAMN15323442, study PRJNA562643) | freshwater metagenome | isolation source: river surface water | place: USA:Blue River Watershed | collected 2017-08-17
GGCATTTTTTGCGCGTTCACACTCCGCTTTTAAATAAGCGAGGCGGTCGTGGCGGTACATTTGAATGGTGTTGTAGACAATGCAATGGCTTGTATTGTATTTGCACATCATGTCGAAGGTCCATTGGTCAATGGCAGTTTGGATCCAGGTTTCTTCGGCATCTATGAACAAACGCGTTTGGTGCTTTGCCGCCGCCGCGCAAATGCGGTCAATGCGGTCAATGATAGCTTGGATTTGTTCGTTTTCTTGGGTGGTGAAGTTTCTGAATTCAATTCCTTTTCGGGTGGCCCTGATTTGTTCAGCTACCAATTCTAATAGGTGGTGTTGGCCAATACCAGTAACCTTAAAAACAGCAAATGGAATGCGTTTATCGGTGGCCGATTTTTCTATCGTTTGAATGATGATTTGGGTGGTTTGCTCAAAATCTTCTTCTTTGGTTTTACCCTCTACAGAATAATCCAAGATGGTGCCTATGCCAAAAGCGTGTAAACTTGCAATGGCAGGGTCGCACTCATTGATCGTTTCTCCACCGCAAAATTGCTTGAAAATGGTTTTCTTGATCAGGCCTTTGATGGGCAAGTGCATTTGGAGTGCCAGCGGCGTCAGGATCTTGCCTAGTTTCACGATAGCAGGTGCGCCAATGATCTTGAAAAGCAAGTAGGCGCGTTGGAGGTCCTGCTTGTTTTTGGAGCGAAACGCAATTTCGGTGTTGTCGAAAGAAATCATGCTCCAAAATTAAGCTCTTTTCGTAAATTTGAACCATGCATACGGCTTCTTTTTCTGAACAGTATAGTCCGCTTGAATGGGGGCCACTTCTCAACGCTTCTTTTTCTTTCGAACTATCCAAGTTTGCCAATAGAAAAATAGCCATTCTTGTCGATGAAAACACCCACGATCACTGCTTGGAGTTTTTGATAACCGGCTTTGAAGCATTGGCCGAAGCCGAGGTCATTATGTTGCCAGCTGGTGAAGAAAACAAGGTGCTCGAAGTATGTTTTCAAGTGTGGGAAACCTTAACAGAGGCAGGTTTTGACCGCCACGACCTTTTGATCAATCTTGGGGGCGGCATGGTTACGGACCTCGGCGGATTTGTCGCTTCAGTTTACAAACGGGGTCTTGCGTTTATCAATATTCCAACAAGTTTATTAGGAATGGTCGATGCAGCAGTTGGTGGCAAAACAGGAATCGATTTTGCGGGCTTTAAAAACCAAATCGGAACGTTTGCTACACCAATAGCTACTTATATCGACACAGGTTTTCTACACACCTTACCAGAAGCTGAATGGACGAACGGTTTTGCCGAACTGCTCAAACATGCGCTCATTTCAGATCAAGCACTATGGGTAGCGCTCTCAAAAATACAACACATTCAGCAAGAACTCCGTTCTGAAACCATTCAGCAAGGGGTTCAAATCAAAGCACAAATTGTTGCCCAAGACCCCACTGAAAAAGGCTTGCGCAAAATCCTGAATTTTGGCCACACGGTTGGTCATGCCCTTGAATCATACTACCTGCCCACAGCAACACCACTTGCACACGGCCATGCTGTTGCCATAGGTATGCTCATTGAAGCAAAGCTTTCTCAGATGAAATTAGGTTTGTCAAGTGAGCTTGTTATAGAAATTGAAGCTGTTATCCATAAATTTTATGCACTGCATATCCCAAATGATGCTCAAGCACTGTGGGCGCTCATGCAACAAGATAAGAAGAATGAAAATGGAGAAGTGCGCGTTTGTTTACTGACACGAATTGGCGTTTGTGTCTATGACCAGCCACTTGCATTTGAAGAATTTGAGCAAGCTCTTTTGGCTTGCAGATCTTAAAATAAATGCTGGATATTACCTGTAAATAATTTTACAGCAATAGCCATTAATATGATACCAAAGATCTTTCTAATGATGCCAATTCCACCCTTGCCGAGCCAGATGCCAATTTTTCCGGACATTTTCAAAACGATATAGACCAAGCCCACATTTATAATTATGGCTATAATGATATTGATATCTGCATAGGCGGCACGCATAGACATCAAGGTGGTCATGGTGCCCGCACCTGCAATCAAAGGAAAGGCAATCGGGACAATTGAGGCGGTTTCTGGTTCTTCGTCTTTGTAGAGCGTGATGCCCAATATCATTTCTATGGCAATAAAGAAAATAAGAATCGACCCCGCAACGGCAAATGAGTAAACATCTATGCCAATAAGGCTCAAGATTTGATCGCCAATAAAAAGAAATATGATCATGATCAGCAAAGCCACCAAGCTTGCTTTTTCTGATTCAATATGACCTACTTTTTGTCTGAGATTGATAATGATAGGGATGCTGCCAATGATGTCAATGACGGCAAAAAGGACCATGGTTGCCGTAGCGATTTGTTTGAATTCTATCTGCTGTAAAAAGGTCACTTCTTAGTTTTTTTTTGCAAAGTTAAAGTAATTAATTGCAAGAGCCCATAAAAAAAGGCCTCCGAAGAGGCCCTTTCCTTACAAGCTAGTTGGAAGCACCAACTTGCAATGCTTTACTTGACAATAGTCATTTCATCAACAATATGTTTTGCTCCGGCATATTTATCGATGATAAACAAGACGTAACGGATATCCACGTTAATGGTTTTTTGCAGTTTTTGGTCGAAGATGACGTCGCCGGCCATGGCTTCAATGTTGCCGTCAAATGCCAAACCAATGAGTTCTCCTTTGCCATTCAATACTGGTGAACCTGAGTTACCACCTGTGATGTCATTGTTGGTAAGGAAGTTTACAGGCATGTAGCCCGCTTTGTCTGCATAAGGACCAAAATCTTTCTTTGCATTGAGTTCGATGAGGCGCTGTGGCAAATCGAATTCTTCATCGTTCGGCTTGTATTTGTTAATAGTGCCTTGAAGTGTAGTGTAGTTGTTGATTTTAGCATCGTTGCGTTTGTCTGCAGGAAGCGCACTTACTTTTCCGTAAGTCAAACGCAAAGTGCTGTTGGCATCTGGATACAAAATGGTGCTCAAACCAGATTCTCTTAAACCTGCTACCAATAGGCGATAAGCGCGGTTGTAGTCGTCGGTAAGTTTGACGAGTTCATCTGAACGCTTCGTGAGGTGCGCCAGCATGTCTGAAGACAACTTGTATAATGGGTCGTTGCTCAGTTGACCTTCGCTAGGCGCTTCTAAGAATGCAAGCAATTCATTGCGTGAAGTGAGAATGGAAGTCGTGAACATTGCTTTGATTTCGCTATTAACGTCTTTGTCGCTGTACATTGCCTGCATGCCATCAAATAGTTGATAATTTGCTTTTTGACCATAGAGGTTCAAACCAGCAATCAAGATATCGAGTTCCGCTGGAATAGATGTGTTCTTGAAAAATTCATTGATAGCTATTTTTAAATCTCCTTTCATAGACTCGCGTTTGGTAGCATCTGCTTTGGCGTAAGCCATAAGTTGTGCGCCCAAGCCGCGTGTAAAGCCTGCATATTCGGAGTTTCTAACAAGAATCGAAAGGTAGTTGTCGTGTCTTGATTTGTCGTTGGTCGCTGCATAATATGCATTGATTGTACTGACTACATTGCCATACTTCGCTTTGTTTTCAGGTTTGTTGGCCCAAGCATTGAACTTTGCTTCGTTTTGTGCTTTAGAAGCAGCAGTCTGGAACTTCGTAAGCGCGTCGATCATGCCTTGGCGGTTTTTCCAGTAGTTGGCTGTGCGCGCATATTTAGAGGCGTAATTGAGGCGAACGCTAGCATCTTTGTCCATGTGAACTTTCATGGCGTCCATGGCTGTTTTAGACGCTTCAACCCAAGCAGGGTAGGCGTATTTGACATTTTGATCGATGCCGCCAGCTGGCAACCATCGGTTGGTACGACCTGGATAACCCATGATCATGGCGAAGTCACCTTCTTTGACGCCATTGAGGTTGATAGGGAGGTGGTGCTTTGGATGCAAAGGCACGTTGGTGGTGCTGAAATCGGCAGGGTTGCCGTTTGCATCTGCGTATACGCGGAACATGCTGAAGTCACCGGTGTGGCGCGGCCATTCCCAGTTGTCGGTGTCGCCACCAAATTTACCAATGCTGTTTGGAGGGGTTCCTACTAAACGAACGTCTTTGTAGTCTTGGTAAACGAAAAAGTAAAATTCATTGCCTTGGAAGAACGAACGCACAGAAACAACATATTTACCGCCTTCGCTGTTTTCTTTTTCAATGAGTGCGATTTCATCACGGATGATTTTGTCGCGTTCTGCTTCGGTCATGTTGTCCGAAACTTTGGACATGATGCGCTTGGTGCAGTCGTCCATGCGCACAAAGAAGCGCACGTAAAGTGATTTTGGCTTGAGCTCTTGGCTGCGGTCTGCGGCCCAAAATCCGTTGGTGAGGTAGTCGTGTTCTGGTGTGGAGAGCTCGGCGATGGCGTCGTAACCACAGTGGTGGTTGGTTAAAAGCAAACCATCTTTGGAGATGAGCTCTGCTGTACAGCCACCGTTAAATTGCACAACCGCATCTTTTAAGGAAGAGTTGTTGATACTATAAATTTCTTCGGCAGTAAGCTGAAGACCCATTTTTTGCATGTCGCGGTGGTTGAGGCGATCGATAAACATCAAGAACCACATGCCTTCATCGGCACGGACAAAAATCCCTACAAACAAGAAAAGGGCGAGTGTAATACGTTTGAATTGTTTCATGATTTGAATATTGAGTGGCGAAGATACAATGAATGCTGTCAATTTGCAACGTTAATTGGCGCTACTTCGAGGAGAGCAGCTTTTTTTTCATGCGGCTAAGACTTTCGGGCAAAATACCTAGGTACGACGCAATTTGATGTTGGGCTACAATTTGTTCAATTCCGGGGTGTCTTTGTAGCAATTCTTGGTACCGTTCTTCAGCATGTGCCGAAACGGTCATTAAGAATCGTTTTTGCAATACGGCGAGCGTGCGCTGTGCCATGACTCTAAACAAGCGCTCAAGCGCAGGTATTTTATCAAATAAATATTCGAGGTCTTCTTTGGAGATTTCGAGTATGTAACTTTCTTCCAATGCTTGCACATTGAGCGTGGCGGCATCATCAAAATGAAAGGCAGATAAATCACCTACCCACCAATCGGCAAAGGCAAAATACAATACGTGCTCATTGCCTTTGGCATCGGTGTAAAAAACCCGAAGTGTGCCATCTACAACAAATCCCTGATTGAAATTTGTAGAACCTTCTTGGAGAAAGAAATCTTTTTTAGACACCTTGCGCAAATGGTAATAGGTTTTCATCAGTTCCCACTCTTCCTGATTGATGCTCACGCGCTGACTGGTGTATGCGTACAGTTTTTGATAGGCTTGTTGTGCGTCCATTGGTATTATTTTGGAAGATGTCGAATGCGCCATTCGGTCGGGTGAAGGTTATTGAAGCGCTGTCCGATTTGCTTGATCATTGCGACAGACTGCCCCTGGTATTGGATCAGGTAAAACCCTGCTGGAGCCTCCCATTGTTGGCTTTCACCGTGTAAGATGCGCAAGGCTTCTGGCGCATCTACTGCTTTGGTTGGTAAATCCCAGATGGACAAAAGGCTATAGGTGAGGTCGTAGCCAGGTGTCCAGGATTTTTTGTGCGCGGTGGCGACATGCGTTCCTTTTTTGAGAAACTTGAGCGCTTGGATACCCGCATAAAAGGAAAGCGCAAATGGCGTTGTCGCGAATACCATGTCGGCTTCTTGCCAATATGCCAAATGAGTAGCGGGATTCAGTAGGGTCAATAGATCTTTAGGTGCACCGTTTACCAAATTGTTTTTTGATGGCCTATGCTTGCTGTTTGTGCGCTTTAGTTTCTGTAAGGCAGCAATATAGAAACCTTCACTTTTTATTTGATTGGGAAAAAAATAATGTCCGATTGCGTTTCGGTCTGTTTGCATGCCTTCAAAATGTGGAAGTTGCACCTTTTGGGCACTTTCGTCTTCTAGAAAACCGAGTAGTTGCTGTTCGTTTTCTTCCGGATTGAACGTACAAGTCGAATAAATAAGGTAGCCTCCTTCTTTGAGCAGCGGCCACACTTCCGCTAAGATAGCTGTCTGACGTTCCGCACAAATTTGGGCATTGCTCAAATTCCATTCACCTCTCGCATTGTGGTCTTTGCGAAACATGCCTTCGCCAGAGCAAGGCGCATCTACGACCAATACATCTATTTGCCCTGCCAGTACATTGAGTTCTGAGGGTTTGTGGTTGCAGACAAAAACATTGGCGTAACCCCATTTGGTGAGGTTTTCACTGAGGATATAGGCTCTTGAACGATTGATTTCATTGGCGATCAAGACACCTTTGTGGTTCAAAAAACTAGCGATGAGGGTGCTTTTTCCGCCTGGAGCAGCACTGAGGTCTAATACGATGGGGTTTTCAGGTATCGCAAGCTGTTCGAGGGCTTTTTGCAGATACATGGAGCCTGCTTCTTGCGGATAATATGCGCCCGCATGAAAAAGCGGATCGTAAGTAAAAGCAGGTCTTTCTTCTAGATAGATTCCATTTGGGTTCCAGGCCACAACTTGAGTTGCGTCAAAGTTTGACTTTCGTTTTGGGTGTAGTCGGACCGATGTTGGAGGCGCTGTGTCCAGGGCTTCTAGCAAACCAGCAGGTACAAATGGGTCTTGCTCGATGCGTGCAATGAAGTCTGGCGGAAATGAAGTCATTCTCAAAATTACGGCTTTTTTGAGAAGTGCAGCACTGCAAATTGCGTGGTGTGTGCTGTGGCGGCTATACTTGCACTCAACTGCAAATTGGGAACTGCAATAATTTTTTGCTGATCGCAGAGCACAAATTGCTGTTTGCGCAGCGGGGCAGGTAGGCCTGCTTCTTTGAGTATTTGTAGTACTTTTTTTGTGCCTTGCATGCCCGGTACACGCATGCGGTCGCCGGCTTGTACTTGTCTGAAAAATAGTTCGCCTTCTATTTGTTGAAGGTCGATGCGCTTTGAAGGGAGCAGGGTAGGTTCGTTTGAATTTGGTTTGACCTCCTCGATTTTAAACGACCACTCCGTTGTAGCTTTGGTCAGAAATAACAATTGACCATTTTGTTTGACTACATATGATTTTTGAGGCCTATTGGCTTGTTGCCAGGATAGGTATTTGCCATTTTCCGCGCAGAACAAGTCGGAAAGTCTTTTGATAACGTGTGTTGGTAGTCCGTATAGTTTGAATAACTCAACAAACTGATGAGCAGATAATTGGGATATTTCATTTAATGTAATGCATTCAGATGTTTGAAGCGCTTTTAAGGTGCTTTTCAGTAGTGCATCTTGACTTTCTATTTCTTGTGCAAAATGCTTTTGAAGGAGCAGGACGGAGGTGTCAATTGTGGGGAGTTGCGCGCTTAAAAACGGTAGCAACTCATGGCGCCAGAGGTTGCGGCGGTATTTGAGCGTGGCGTTACTGCTGTCTTCGCGCCACTGAAGTTGCAAAGTAGCAGAAATTGCCTTGAGTGTTTTGCGCTCGAAGTTGAGTAGGGGGCGGAGCACACCTTTTTGACCTGTTTGCATCGCGGCCAAGCCTTTCAAGCCGGCGCCGCGAAATAGTTGCAGCCAAAAGGTCTCGATTTGGTCGTCTGCGTGGTGAGCGGTACAAATGAGGCTGTTTGGTCGCGTTTGTTGTACGGATTTAAAAAACGCATAGCGGATGCGTCTGGCCTCAGCTTGCAAGTTTTTTTTCTGCTGTTGCAGTTCTAAACTTAATTCGCTGCAGTTGAGGTGAAATGGTATTTGGTACTTTTCACAATAAGCCTTCAAGAATGCAGCGTCTGCGTCACTTTCTTTGCCGCGCAGTCCGTAGTTGATGTGCAGTATCTCAAAAGGGAGTGCAAGGGTTCGCATGAGTTCGCAAAGCAACATTGAATCTTTCCCACCACTTGCCGCTACTAAATAAGTACTCGCTTGCTTTTCTTTGAAATAGATGCGGAGAGCAGCAAGTACGGCTTCAAGTGCAGGGGAATTAGCTGAGGCCATGGATCAGTTTTTCAGCTTTCAATAAGCATTCTTGGTATTCATCTTCGGCGTTTGCCCCAATGGTAAGGGCGCTGCCCACCGAACAAGATAGATATTGGTTTTTGCGGTTGTAGAGCAAGCTGCGGATCACGACATTCAAGTCAAAATCGCCGTTGGGTTCTATTAAGCCAATGCTACCAGAATAGAGCCCTCTTTTGAAATCTTCGTGTTTTTCGATTTGCTGCAGCGCGGCAATTTTAGGAGCGCCGGTCATGCTGCCCATCGGAAAACAAGCCTTGAGAATGTCAACAAAGCGCACAGAGGCATCTAGCGTACAGCTGATTTTTGAAATCATTTGGTGCACCGTCTCAAAGCTATAGATTTGACAGAGCTCCTCCACGCCAACACTGTTTTTGTTGGCAATTTGAGATAAATCGTTGCGCACGAGGTCAACGATCATGATATTTTCTGCGCGTTCTTTGGGGTTATTTTGCAGTTCGGTGGCCAAGCGTTGGTCTTCAATAGGGTCTTTGGACCGCGGCGCAGTTCCTTTAATGGGCTCTGAGCGCAAGACAGCACCTGTTTTTTGCAAAAAGCGCTCAGGACTAGCGCACAACACAAGGTGTTCTGCCGTTTGAATGTAGGCTGCGTGAGGTGCTTTTGTTTCGGCGTAGAGTCTGCCAAATAAACCAACGGGGTTGATGATGTCGCATTTTTGAGCGGCAAATTCTTGGCAGTAATTGACTTCGTAAATATCGCCGCGTTGCAAGGCACTTTTGAGTTGTTCAAAATGCTCAAAATATGCAGCTTTTGGGGTGCGTGGCTCAAAATGAGCAGCGAGCACACCTTCTTTTTTATCAAAAGCAGCAAAGAGCGCCGCTGCTTGTTCTTGGTTTTGTAAGCTATCTGAACCCCAAATGAGCGTGGGGCTTGTGGTAAGGCAATACAAACTTTGCGGAACCCAGAAGTTGACGAGTGGAAACACAAGCGCATCGGGGTTGTCAGAACGCAGGTGTTCAAAGGAATTTTTTACATCAAAACTAAGGTATCCAAAAATGTAATTACCTGAATTTTGGGTGAGGAAATCTTGAAATGCTTTGGCATCAAATACCTTGGAATCAGTATAGGTTGCTTCTTGCCCAAGACCCAGTAAAAGACCGAGTTGGGGGTGCTGCCAAATAAAACAGGTAGAATCCATTGTTCAAATTTACAAACATCGCGTACATTCCCGGACAAAAGCCAACCTTTTCCCTACTTTTTTGTTTTAGACCTGTTACCTTTGCAACGCGCTTACGTCCACAAGACAACCTCTTTATGAAAACTCTATTATCTCTCCTTTTTATTTGTTGCTCCTTTCTTGCTTTGGGTCAAAAAAAAGCCACTATTAGTGGTTACCTGACCGATGCCAGAAGTGGCGAAGCACTCGGCACTGCCCGCATTTTTGTCAAAGAACTCAAAACGGGTGCGGTTGTCAATAACTATGGTTTTTACAGCCTGACCCTTCCGCTAGGTAGCTACAATATTGAATACCGCTGTGATGGTTTTGCATCAGTTGTCAAAAGCGTGGAGCTCCAAAAAGACCAAGTCATCAGCATAGAGCTCGACATGGCGGTTCAGGAGACCCAAGATGTACGCGTGACCGGCAAGCGCTCTGAAAATGTTACCTCAGCCAAACTCGGCCAAATGGAACTCAAAATGGATCAAGTCAAAACTTTGCCCGCCTTTATGGGTGAGGTAGATGTCGTCAAGACCCTTCAGTTGCTACCTGGTGTATCTTCGGTGTCAGAAGGTGGTCAAGGTTTTTATGTGCGTGGAGGTGGTCCAGACCAAAACTTAGTACTCTTAGACGAAGGTGTGGTCTACAATGCAGCGCATTTGTTCGGTTTCTTTTCCGTATTCAATTCCGATGCCATCAATAGTGTCAACCTCATCAAAGGGGGCATGCCAGCCAACTACGGCGGGCGCTTGTCTTCCGTTTTGGAGGTCAACATGAACGAAGGTAATCTCAAGAAATTCAAGGTAAAGGGTGGCATTGGTGTCATTTCATCGCGTCTCACCGTAGAGGGGCCACTCAAAAAAGACCGCGGTTCTTTTGTGGTTTCAGCCCGCCGTACCTATATCGATATCTTAGCAAAAGCCGTGATCTCCGATACCTCGCCATTTGCAGGCTCTGGCTATTACTTTTATGACCTCAACGCCAAACTTAATTACAAACTCACCGACAAAGACCGCATTTATTTAAGCGCCTATTATGGCAAAGACATCTTTTCTTTCAAAGACAACAACGGAGGTTTTAAAATAGAAATGCCTTGGGGCAATAGCATCGCAGCTTTGCGCTGGAACCACTTGTTTACCAGTAAGTTGTTTTTAAATACTACCTTATCCTATTCCGATTACAATTTTGAATTTGCCTCTTCACAAGATGAATTTCGGGTAGCCCTCACATCAGGTATCCGCGATTACACAGCCAAAGTAGATTTTTCTTACTTCCCCAATCCCAAACACCGCATCAAATGGGGCGGTATTTATACCTACCACGATTTCACGCCTACAAGTCTTTCTGCCCAAAACGATACAGTCACTTTCAATACAGGCGCGGCCCAGCATTTGTATTCCCATGAAACTGCACTATATGCCTTGGACGAATTCGATGTCAATGAAGCCTTGCGCATCAATGCGGGGTTGCGTTACAGCACCTTTGCTCACGTAGGTCCGTTTGACCGTTACATCAAAGGCGATGGCATTTCTACACCAGATAGCGTCGTACACTACGGCCGCAATGACGTCATAGCTTTTTATCAAGGCCTAGAGCCGCGCTTGTCTTTTCGCTATTTACTCCCAGACAACAGCTCTATTAAAGCCGGTTACGCTTACAACTACCAATATGTGCATCTAGTCACACTCAGCGCAGTATCTTTACCTACCGACATCTGGTTCCCAACCACAGATAAAGCCAAGCCGGAACAAGGTTTCCAAACCTCCATCGGCTACTTCAGGAATTTCAACAAAGACCGCTATGAAGCATCCGTTGAGGTCTACTACAAAGGCATGAAAAACCTTATCGAATTCAAAGAAGGCGCTTTGCCCGGCGACAACGTCAACGACAACACTGACAACTTATTGGTCTACGGTAATGGCTGGGCTTATGGAGCTGAGTTCTTTCTCAAAAAGACAGAAGGCGCATTTACAGGTTGGATTGGTTACACGTGGGCCAAAACTGAAAGACGCTTTCCGGATATCAACGAAGGCAATGTGTATCCTGCTAAATACGATCGCCGCCACGACCTCACATTGGTTGGAACTTACAAACTCAACGATACCTGGACCTTCAGTGCAAGTTTTATTTACGCCACCGGCAACACGCTTACCTTGCCTGCTAGTTGGTATGTTCAGGATCAGAACTTATTGTTTCAATATGGTCCGCGCAATTCCACGCGCATGGCCCCATACCACCGCCTAGACCTCAGTGCCACACGTTACGGCAAAGCCTACAAAACCAAAACCGATCCCGCAACAGGTCAGGACATTCAAGTCAAGAAAGCCTGTCGAAGCAATTGGTCTTTTTCTATTTACAACGTGTACAACCGCCTCAATCCGTTCTTTTTATACGTCGACAACAACGGCGATTTCATGAGTGGTAATTTCTCCTTGAGTGTCAAACAAGTCTCTTTATTCCCCATTATACCCAGCGCCACATGGAACTTCGAATTTTAAAATACCTCAGCTTTAGTCTTGTATTGGCCGCTTTATGGAGTTGCACCAAAGAAGTGCAGATCGATATCCCTGGCTACAAAGAACAATTGGTCGTGGATGGCCGCATCGAAACTGGGCAGCCAGCCATCGTTTTGTTGTCAAAAAGCAGCAATGTTTATTCGAGCACGAACTATGAGTCTTACTTAAATAGCTTTGTAGATGACGCTATTGTGGTGTTGTCCAACGGAACAGAAACCGACACCCTCACCAAAATTTGCACCGACGACCTTCCTCCAGGTCTCGAGCAAGTAGCAGCCGGTATTTTTGGTATCCCTGCAGAAATCTTGGTGAATTTGCATTTGTGTGCATATGTATCGATGAATATGCTTGGTGAAGTAGGGAAAACCTACACCATACACATTGCACATCAAGGAAAACAATATCAGGCAAGTTCCAAAATTTTAAATCCTACCGCACCAGACTCCTTATATTGGAAACCCGAAGGCAACTTCACTGACCGTGGTTTTTCTTGGGCCAAACTTTCCGATGCGGCCAATACTGCCGATGCCTACTTGTGGGAGGTGAAATATCTGCAAGATCCACAGTTTTCCAAAACCTTCAATCCTTATTTCAACGACAAATTCTTCAATGGCCTAACTTTTGAATTTGGCTATGAAAACCCCATGAGTTTCAATGATCCTAACCAAGACCCCGCCTACCGAGGATTTTATAAACTCAATGATACCATTGTAGTCAAACTCTCCAAAATTGGCGGTATTGAATACAATTACTTCGAAAAGAAATACAATCAAATGTACTCAGGGGGTAGCCCTTTTGCGGTGCCAACGAATATCCCTACCAATATTGAAGGCGGAGCGCTTGGTGTTTGGGTCGCTTACGCTCCGTGGATAGATACCCTGATTTGCCAGTAAAATTGACGTGAGTTAATGTTTAAAGGTGTACTTCTTCTGAAGTAAATAGGAAAGAAAGACTACAAATACACTAGAAAAGACATTGGCAATCGAGGGGTAAAACGCAAAGGTTTCAATCATTATTTTCAGCAACAAATAGTTGCCTAGCCAAGAAAATCCGGCACTCACCGCGTAGCGAAAAAGCTGTACGCGTCCCATGAGTTTGCTGTCGGTAAACACAACATATTTGTTGAGCAAAAATCCAAGCGTAAAAGCAATTGCAAAACACAGCATGGAGCTGAGGGTATATGCAGAAACTACGTAAGTATTTGCTGCAAATTCAATGTTGAATATCCGCTTCTCGAAGACAAATTGAAAAAAGAGATAGAAAAACAACCAACTAGAAACCAAATTACTGCCTCCGCAGGCTGCATAGTAATAGGTTTGCTTGTCAAAAAAACGCGCAAATAACGGATAAAAGAGGTCTAGCGCCTGGCGGATTAGTTTTCCCATTTGATTTGATAACCGGTGTGCTTTCTGATATTGATCACAAACGCATGATCAAGGTAAAGGTATTGCCCTCTGATGCCTGTTAGGGTGCCGCTCACGCGCGCTTGTTGGTCCAAAGATAGCGATTTCACTTTGTCGGGGTAGCGCAAAACCGGATAGTTGAAGGCCCAGATCTGCTCGTCGTCTGTCCAGTATTGAGTGAGGTCAGCCGGAAGGCTTTCTTCTAGCTCCCATTTTTGTTCGTCTAGTGCCGGGCCGTCGTAAGGGTTGTTTTTGAGCATGCTTTGCCAGTTGGTTTTGTCGGCAAACTGGGCCTTGAGCGCCACTTCAAGCACCCCCGACAAATAACGGTTGGGAACTTCGGCCAATACAATTGCCGCAGCGGCACCTTGATCTATCCAACGTGTGGGCATTTGGGTTGTGCGCGTGATTCCAACCTTGAGCTGATCGGTTTGGGCGAGGTACACATAATGCGGTTGGTTGTGGTGCTTTTGCTCGTATGCTGGGTCGCGACCTAAGCCTAAATGCGCTTGGCAAAGTTCTGGATGCAAAATACAAGGGCTGGCTGCTGCTGCCGTGGAAAAGCAAGTAAAACAAAAGCCTTCGCCAAAAGATTTATTGATCTTTTTTTGACACGCTCGACAATATATAGCACCCGTGAATTCAAATGAAATGGACTGCCCAATCAATTCGTTCAAGTAGACAGGGGCAGCGTCGCCTTCAAGCCAATACTGCACCTGCTCGTCTTGAGCCGTTTTCATTTTTTGGAGCAAAAATTCCATTATTCGGGCAAGATATTCATTTTGTCCGCAAAATGGTAGCAGTAATCGCGAAGGTCTTCAGAGATGAGGTGTTCGCCTGTAGCCTTTTCGAAGGTATCTGCCATGGTGAGCAATGTTTGGTGAAAGAATTGCTTCATTTCTTCGATTGTCATGTCTTTGGTCCAGAGGTCAATTTTCATGGTGTTTTTCACCTTAGGATCCCAGATAGACAATAGAAATGCAGCCGCTTCTGCGTTTTCAATTTGGCCATCACTTGCAGACCATAGCATGCGCAGGGGCAAGAGGTTCTCGTTGAGTCCTACTTGTATGCTGATTTCGGAGGTTTTGACAATTTCACTCATTGGGGTACTTCGTATTTTTTAAGAATTTGGTGATAAGGTAGTGCCAACAATGCAGGTATCGTTGGTTGATTCGCGTCAATGTATTGTTTGACGATGCGGTAGCCCAAGAAACGGCCCATGCGGTCGGGACTTTCTTGCGGTAAGCCAATGGTGTAGGGGCCTTCATTGAGGAAATTCATGTTGAGTTCTTGGTCGGTTTTGAACAGCATTTGCTGGTCAACGAGGTATTCCCAAACGCCGCGTTCTGCTTTGAGCGCCCATTGATAATCTTGTTCGCTGTAGCGCAAATGGTTGTGCAGCGCAACTTCCGGACTGATGATTTCTAAAATGGCGAGTAGCTTACCCCAACGGATCATTTCGCTGGCAAAATTTTCGTCTGTTGTTTTTAAAACGTTGGTGCTGAGCCAAATGAGCAAGGCGTCTGAAGTGGCGTATTTTGGCTGCATGCCTTCTTTGATCCAGTCGTAGAACTGCTGCTGAGGTAGGGAGGAGGTCAGTGGGTGGTTGGTACCTAAATAGCGTTCTTGACCCAAAACTATGGCTTTGGAAGAGGCGTAGGCACTTGCTGCAAATTGGGTGTAGGCAAAATATACACTTTTGGCCACTGGCGCTTTGGGGGCAAGTACGGAAAGTCTTTTCAAGCCCGCTGCTATTTGTGTAAATGTTTGCTTGCGCCATTTTGTGCGCTTGTCTAGGGTGCGGCAAACTTGCTTGTTGAAGGGGTGCGAATAGGTGCGCTGAAGCCCGTTAATAAAAGCGCTATCCGATTGCGTAGATACCTGCAAGGCGTAAGGGAAGCAAAACTGAGAGAGATCAAAATCTGACACAAGTAATGCTTTGATCAAGCGCCTTTGTTCATTGATGTTTGCGTAACGAAACGAGGAGTCGAGGTTTTGGTAACTGACATGATGCTTGGCGCTATCTAATTCTACTTGATAGGGGTCGGACTTACAGGCATAAAGACCGATGAGCAGGAGTAGAAGACTGAGCTTGCGTATCATGAATATTGTTATTTTTGTTCAAAATTAACATTAATCAGGCAACATGAAATCACTGCGTTTTCAACTCTTTTTATTTTGCGCCTTCTTTTTAGGTCAAAACACTGTTTCTTTAGCTCAGGCTGTTTCCGAAAAGAAACTCCAAGGCGGCGTCACTGGGTCAGTAGGGCTTAATTTTCCAAAGATGGGCACCAATCTTTTGGGCAGCACTCCTGGTTTTTCTTCTTCCTTTGGTGTGAGTTTCACCAAAGCTTCTAAAGAATCTCAAAATATCGCACTAAACGGAGGCGTAGAATTCGATATCGACCGCATTAGCTACACCGTCAGTAACCAAGATGTTTTTTATCGCTTCACCGACAAGCAAATCAAAACTGACGGCCTAACCGTCACTACCGATCAGGTTTTCAATCTCAAAAAACGCACTTACGAGCCCCTTTATCTAGCGCTTCCAATCGGACTTACCTTCAGAACCGACTTCATTGGTGACTACCGTGGCATTTTTCGCTTTGGACTGCGCAATCGCTTTTTATTGACCAATACGGTTGACGACGAAGGGTACGTGGTGCCTTTTGCCGGAAGCGTCAATGGTTCGGTTCAAGATAACTTGGGCATGAAAGTGAGCAAAGACCTCTTTTTTTACAATGCCAATTTAGGCATCAGCGCGGGTCTTGAATGGAATTTTTCGGGTTCTACTTGTTTGGTGGCCGAAGTGGGCTACAATTATGGATTTATGCCGCTGCATCTCACCTCTAAAGCCCAAAACTACACGCTTTTTACAGTCGACGAAACTACACTTGCTGAAAACTATTTCAGAAACCAAGCCACATTGAATCAATTGACACTCAAGCTTACTTTATTGTTCTAAAATGCATGCGTTGGCCCAACATATCGTCAATTGGCTCCAAGACTACCAACAAAAAGCAAATGCGAAAGGCTTTGTTATCGGTATTTCAGGCGGCATAGATTCTGCGGTCACCTCTACACTTTGTGCGCTAACAGGCGCCCCAACCATTTGCCTCACCATGCCCATACGGCAAACCAAAGCTGAGTTTGACCGCGCGGCCGAACACATGCAAGACCTAACCCGTCGCTTTGCCAACGTGTGCACCCAAACCATTGACCTCACTACAGCTTTTGATACCTTAGAAGCGGCCTTGCCTCTAGATTCCATTTCACATCCGCTGGCTATGGCCAACACGCGCGCACGGCTGCGCATGACGACCTTATATGCAGTTGCGCAGGCCAATCATTGTTTGGTAGCCGGTACGGGTAATAAAGTTGAAGATTTTGGAGTGGGTTTCTACACCAAATACGGCGATGGCGGTGTAGACCTCAGCCCAATTGCCGATCTTTTCAAAACAGAAGTCTTTGCTTTGGCCAAAGCACTGTCTGTTGTTTCGTCTATTCAAAATGCGGCACCAACCGATGGCTTATGGGAAGACGGCCGCTCAGATGAAGATCAAATCGGTGCCACTTACCCAGAACTCGAGTGGGCCATGTGTTTTCAAGGAGATTCAACCACTTTGACGGCGCGCCAAAAAGAGGTCTTGACCATTTACAATCGCTATCACCGGGCCAACCTGCACAAAATGCAAGCCATCCCGGTCTGCACCGTGCCCAATGAACTCAAAGCCTTACTAACGCGATGAGAATCACCGTCTTTTTGCTCGTTTCCTTTTTCTTTTCATCGGTTATTTTTGCTCAAAAAAACACCCAAAAAGCGCTTTTAGCCATACAGCAAAACAATTTCGGTTTGGCGCAGGGTTTTTTGCAAAAAGACCTGGTCAAAGCACCAATTGCGGTCAGTTACGGATGGGCGGTCTACTACCTCACGCCATTTTGTTATCAAGCCGATAGCGCCTTTGCATACCTCTCTAAATTGGAGCGCAGCTATCCTTTATTAGATAGCAAAGCGAAGACCAAATTACAAACCGATTTAGCACTCCAAGACACCACCACCCAACATCTTTTCTATCAATTGGCCACTAAAGAATTGCAATTGGCCATTGCCGCGCCTCAAATTACTGCACTAGAGCAATTCATGGAACGCTATGGTCAGAAGTACCCAGACTACAAAAAAATAGTAGTGGGTTTGCGCGATTCACTTGCTTTTGAAAACGCAGTACGTGCACAAAGTTCGGCCGCCATGCAGGCGTTTATTGTGATGTATCCGAATGCCGTGCAGCAACAAAAAGCAAGCGCCAGCTATGACCTTTTGTTGTACCAAGAACGCACGCAACATGGCGCCGAAGCGGATTTGATCGATTTTATAAATAAGAACGCCAATAGCCCTTATGTGCAGGAGGCTTGGGAGCGTATTTACAAGAAGTATAGCCAAGTAGAGTCGCTTGAAACCTTTACGAACTTTATAAATGCTTATCCAACAGCGCCTCAGGTGGCTTTAGCTTGGAAGCAAATTTATCGCCTCTACATGCAGACCTACAGCGTGGAAAAACTAGCGGCTTTCAAAAGGGCCTATCCAGCCTATCCTTTCTTAGAAGATTTAGAAAAAGATGGTGAGCTCTTGCTCAAGCAGTTGTATCCATTCACGCAAGCCAATACCTATGGATACATGGATGCCTTAGGTAAGGTTGTGATTGACGCGCAATACGACGACGCAAGCGCATTTTTTGAAGGCTTAGCGATAGTAGCTAAGGCTAATCACTACGGACTTATTAACAAGCGAAATGAGCCTATTATCGCATTCAAATACCTCGACATCTCACCAAATAAAGATGGCTTCGTTCTGGAAGACAGCACAGGCTATTTCTTGCTCGATGCAAAGGGGCAGTTTTTGCAACAAACTCCGCTGCAATGGGAGGAACTCCAACAAACGCTAAGTGCTTATAATTGGCAGGTAGCACCAATTGAACCGAACGATACACAACCTTACGAACGCACGGAGCGCAACGGCAAGGTCGGACTCAATAAAAATGGCAAAACAATCCTAGCGCCTAAATACGACGAAATCATCGTGCCTTCCGACGCAACGATGTTTCTTGTCAAACAAGGTAAAAATCTCACTTATTTTGATACCACTGGAAAGCGTTTGGAAATGAACGGATTGGAATGGTTTTTGTCTGCTCAAAAGTTGGCCTTCTTCACTAAAGAAGGATATGCGGTTTTTGCAAAATCAGGAAAACTAGGTCTAATGGATACCAAAGGAAAGGTAACGATCAAAAATATGTACGATGCTGCTCAACCTTTTTGGGCAGGTTTGTGGCCTGTTCAGCAAAACGGCAAGTGGGGGCTCATTTCACTTGGTGCAAAGGAGGTACTGCCATTTGTGTATCAGAAAATCACGCCATTTGAGCCGTTTGGATTTTTAGTTGAACAAGAGAATAAATTGGGTTTAATTGATACTACAGGTAAATGGATATTAAATCCTGAATACAAAACAATTAAAAAATTCGAATCGAGCTATTTTTTAGTTGAAAATGACAACGGTTTAGGTCTTTTTAGCACAAATGGTACGGCCATAATTACCTGCGGCTATCAAAGAATTGTGCGTTTTGATCCAAATACATTTCAGCTGACAACACCAGAAGGATTGTTCTATTTTCTAGTAACTGAGCATAAAATAATTCGCCTCCAGCCATGAATCCAAGACAAATTCAGTCCGAACACTACCTCAAAGCGCTCATCGTGGTGCTGAGTTTGTATGTGGGGTCTTTTGTCTATTTGGAACTTACAACTGTTAAAAAAGAGGAATTACTTGCTGACGAAGCACTTTACGAGGTGGCACTCGAAGAGGTAACCGAAGAAGAAAAAGAAGAATTGCGTCAGGAGTTGCAAATACAACAGCAGCAGAATGCATCGTTGCGCAGTGTTGCCCGCGACGCCAACGATACAAGGCCCTCTTCTTATGAAAATTGGTCTGCGCAAACAGGTGGCGCTAGTCAGGGGAGTCCAGAGCAAAACGCCCGAGATTTTGAAGCCGAAGTTTTTGCACAAACTGGTGGTGCCGCTGCACGCGAGCGCATCGTGCAAGAAAGCAATAAGCGTATACAGCAGCTCAAACAACAAGGTCAAACACCACACACCACCAATACAACAGGTTCGGCTCAACCCAATCAATATGCCGGTGCGGTTATGGTTCGGTTCGGCGTCAATAAACGCACTGCATTTGAAGGCAACACATGGTATGTCAGAAACCCAGGTTACACCTGTGGCTTCGATGCCAGTGGTTTGGTTTATTTGCAAATAGAGGTCAATCCAGCAGGTAAAGTAAGTGTCGCTAACTACATTGCCGACAAAAGTAAAAATGCCAGCGCCTGCATGATCGAACAAGCGCTCAAATACGCGAAGCTATCACGCTTCAGTCCGGGTGAGGGCAGTGCTTCAGGCTGGATCTCCTATAGTTTTGAAGCGCAATAATTTGTCACAAAGCGCTACTGATTAAAAAATAATCAATGTTTTGATGAGTTATTGATATTTTACTTATTTTTGAACAAAGAATAAGCAACATGCACATCGCTCAGAATCTCAAGTTTTTACGCAAAAGAAAAGGCAAATCTCAAGAAGAAATGGCCCAAGCGCTCGGTCTCAATCGCTCTACTTATAGCGGTTATGAAAACGAAGTGGCCCAGCCCAGTTTAGAATTGCTTTTGCAACTCGCTCAAGCAGAAAAGATTCCGCTAGAGGTGCTTTTATCCAAGCCCCTAGATCAACTCAATGCTGCCGAACTAGATGCCTTTCAAGGTGCTTGGCGCGGTGAGGCAAGCGGTCAAAACTTGCGTGTACTCACTACGGTGGTCAACGCGCAAAACGAAGAAGAAATCGAGCTCATCTCAGAAAAAGTAAGTGCGGGCTATACCAGTGGCTATGCCGATCCAAATTACCTCCAAGAACTTCCTACCTTGCGCTTGCCGTTCTTGTCCAAAGACCGCAAATACCGCGCTTTTCCCATCGCCGGTGACTCCATGCCTCCTGTTGTGCACGGTTCTTATGTCGTAGGTGAGTTTGTTCAAGATTGGTTGCGCTTGCCTTCCAATACACCCTGTGTGGTCGTGACCAAAGAAGACGGCATTGTTTTCAAATACGTCCAAAATTTGCTCCAAGAGCAACAAATTCTGCGCTTGAGTTCCACCAATCCATTGTATGCGCCCTTCGATGTTGCTGTGGCAGAGGTTTTGGAGGTCTGGCGCTTTGTTTCGTACATCTCCAAAGAGCTTCCCGATATTCAACTAGATCACGCCGCATTGGGTAGTCAAATTCGCGCCATGCAAGCCGACCTCCAAAGCGCACTGCGCAGCCACAATAAATAGCGTTAATCTGCGCATTTTTTGTAATTTTGCAGCTCATTATTACACACTATGACCATTCAAGTTACTTTTCCGGACGGCAACATTCGTACGTTTGACGCCGGAACAACCGCCATGCAAGTGGCTCAATCCATTTCAGAAGGCCTTGCGCGCAACGTGCTCGCTGCCCGCATAGACGACCAAGTCAAAGACGCCAGCACGCCACTCACCCAAGATTGCACTTTGCAGTTGCTTACTTGGTCCGATGCCGAAGGTAAATCTACCATGTGGCACTCATCTGCGCACCTTATGGCCGAGGCACTTGAGTTTTATTATCCTGGCATCAAATTGGCCATTGGCCCGCCCGTTGCCAACGGTTTTTACTACGATGTAGACCTCATGGAGCACAGCATCTCCGAAAAAGACCTCGAAAAAATCGAGCAAAAAATGAAGGAGTTGGCCAAGCTTAAAAATCCGTTTGTGCGCCAAGAAATCTCCAAAGCAGATGCCCTAGCTTACTTTGAAGAAAAACAAGATCCTTACAAACTCGAATTACTTGCCGATCTCCCTGACGGCAGCATTACCTTTTACACGCAAGGAAACTTCACCGATTTGTGTCGTGGTCCGCACATCCCAGACACCGGCTTTGTAAAAGCGGTCAAGCTAACGGCTATTGCTGGTGCTTACTGGCGTGGCGACGAAAAAAACAAGCAACTTACCCGTATTTACGGCATCACCTTTCCAAAGCAAGCCGAGCTTACCGAATACCTTGAAAGAGTAGAAGAGGCCAAGCGCCGCGATCACCGCAAGTTGGGCAAAGAATTAGAGCTCTTTACTTTCAGTCAGAAAGTAGGGCAGGGCTTGCCGCTTTGGCTTCCCAATGGTGCGGCATTGCGCGAGCGCTTAGAGAACTTTCTCAAGAAAGCACAAAGAAAAGCAGGCTACCAACAAGTCATTACCCCACACATCGGCAACAAAGAACTTTACGTCACTTCAGGTCACTACGAAAAATACGGCGCCGATTCCTTTCAGCCCATTCGCACCCCAGATCCGAACGAAGAGTTCTATCTCAAGCCAATGAACTGTCCGCATCACTGCGAGATATTCAAAAGCAAACCGCGCTCTTACAAAGATTTACCTGCTCGTTTTGCCGAGTTCGGTACCGTATACCGTTATGAGCAATCCGGCGAGCTTCACGGCCTTACCCGCGTGCGTGGTTTTACCCAAGACGACGCGCACATTTTCTGTACACAAGAACAAGTCAAAGAAGAATTTAAAAACGTCATTGACATCGTTTTGTATGTGCTCAAAACCTTGAAGTTTGAAAACTTCAAAGCGCAAATTTCCCTGCGCGACAAAGAAAACCGTTCCAAATATATCGGTACCGATGAAAACTGGCAGCGTGCAGAGCAAGCCATTATCGATGCGGCTGCTGAAAAAGAATTGCCAACCGTTGTTGCTTACGGCGAGGCTGCATTTTATGGTCCTAAGCTAGATTTCATGGTGCAAGACGCATTAGGCCGCGAGTGGCAGTTGGGCACCATCCAAGTAGACTACAACCTGCCCGAACGTTTTGAACTTGAGTATATTGGCGCTGATAACCAAAAACACCGCCCCGTCATGATCCACCGCGCACCGTTTGGTTCTATGGAGCGTTTTGTAGCAGTATTGCTCGAGCACTGTGCTGGCGACTTCCCACTTTGGTTGTCTACAGAACAATTTATTGTCTTGCCAATCTCCGATAAATACAATGCGTACGCAGAAAAAGTTTCAGAATTCCTAAATAATTCCGATATTCGCGGACTTATTGACGACCGCAACGAGAAAATCGGAAAGAAAATTCGCGATGCAGAACTCAAAAAAGTACCTTTCATGCTCATCGTAGGTGAAAAAGAAGCAGCGTCAGACAGCATTTCTGTCAGACAACGCGGCGTCGGAGACCACGGCAGCATGAACCTGAACCAATTTGCGGATTTGATTCAGGAAGTAATTTCCGCAGAACTGGCTTAAGTTGAACTAACCACTGAATGAGAAGAAACTCAAAACC
>JACCDQ010347963.1_pt1 | contig 22427 bp, 20 predicted proteins | sample 7446031 | NCBI WGS metagenome assembly JACCDQ01 (sample SAMN15323442, study PRJNA562643) | freshwater metagenome | isolation source: river surface water | place: USA:Blue River Watershed | collected 2017-08-17
AGCGTCGTGTTCCTGGGCAGTGTCGTACAGACCGTGCTGTTGCAACTGCGCGATTTCGCTGTGGTGGGTCACGCCTTACTCCTGAATCCAAAAAATGCAAGTGTGCGAAGCATAGTGCAATGCAACTACAATGCCAAGCATTTTAATTAGGGTCAGATACCAATTAAGCAACCAAAGGCGAATCTTGAAATTTAATTGGGGACAGATTAATTTGAGTCAGAGCTGGCCGATTTGCGCGGCCGGCCCGCACGCACCTTGGCCACCCGGCGGCCGCTGACACCTTCCAGCCGCGCCAGAAAACCCGGAGTTCCCACCGGCCACCCACCTTGAACAGCCCGCAACAGCTGGTGCACCTCCCGCTCCGGTGTCCCTTGCTGCACCAACTGAGCGTAAGCGGCCTCACGGGCAAACGGGGTGTTGCCCAAGGACCACCACAAAGCGTGGGGCGTCAGCCCCGCGTCCACACGCCAGCCACGGTAATGGGCGTGGCTGGTCCACGCGTACCCTTCTGGGGCATGCACCAGTCCGGCGCGCACCGGGGCCAAGTCCAGCGTCAGCATCGCCAGCCACAACCGGTCCGCCTCCAACACGGTGGAACGGTAGCGCCCCTCCCACAACGTGCCGGCACCACCATGGCGCTGGTTGTGGTAACGCCCATAACTCCGCCCCAAGGCCTGCATGAAGGTGGACAAAGATGTCTCGCGCTCGGGCGTCAACAGCAGCAGGATTTCACCCTCCAACAGCGCGTACGCGTGGAGCTGCACGCCGTGCTGAGGCGCCAGCGCCCACACCAGCGTCATGAACTGCCGCCGGTCGCCGTCGTCTCCGAACACCGAACTGTGGCGGTGACCTTTCCACATCACCAGGTGCAGTTCACCAGGGGCCACCAAACGGGGAAGTCGAGCCATGTCCGTCCTCAATGCCCCACTTGTGCAAGCCGCCGCTGCAACAGCCAAGCCAACCCCACACCCGCCAGGCAACACGCCAGGTTGAACACCCAGGTCCAATGCCAGCCACCCGCCCTGGCCGCAAGCCACGCCACCATCGGTGGTCCGGTGAATTGCCCCAGGGCCGACAACTGTTGTACCCAGCCCACGGTGGTTGAAACGGTGTGTGGACTGGGCGCCAAGCGCACCGCCAGGGCGAACAAGGTCCCTGGAATGACACCCCCCACCGCTGAAAACACCAGCACGGCAGCGTACTGCAAGCCAGGCGACCCCAAATCGGTGAAGGTGAGCACTGCCCCCATGCCCATGGCGCCAAAGCCCCAGCACAGCAAGGTTTGAGGCCGTACACCCCGGGCCATGCAACGCCCAGCCCCGATGTTGCCGACCAAATTGACACCGGCCGCCAGCGCGCTGAGCCCCCCCACCCAAGCCGGCGACCAACCCGCCTCGGTATAGATGGTGGGCAGAAAGCCCACCACCGCCAGCCACTGCCCCGAATACATCAAAAAGCCCAACGCCACCAGCCAGGGCCCCGCCGAAGACAAGGTCAGGGCGAAGCGCGACCACAACCCCAAACGAGCGTCCCCAGACTCGGTCGACGGATCGGGGGGAATCCAGCGCCACACGCCCCAGGCACAGGCCAGCGCCAGCAAAGCCAAGGCAACCCACACCACCCGCCAGCCCAGAGAGGCATAAGCGATCGGCCCCAGCAGCAGCATGGTCGCTGCTCCCACGGGCATGTAGGCACCCCAATAACCCAAGGCCTTGTTCAACCGCCCCACATCGTGTAACTGCCGCCGAATCAGGCCGGGCGCGGGCAACACCGTCAACAAAAAGCCCAACCCCTCCACAGCCCGGGTCAACAACAAAACCTGCGGGCTGTGCGCGGCACTGCCCCAACCACTGCCCAACGACAGCAGCAACAGGCCGCCCAACATCACCCGGCGAGGCCCCAGGCGATCGGCCACCAAACCCGCAAGCGCCCCCAGCGCCATGCCGGCCATCTGGATGACGGCCAGCAGGAAGCCGCCTTGCACCAAAGTAATGCCCAAATCCCGGGCCAGCACCGGGATGGCGGGCGGCAACTTGCCCACATGGAACGCGCTGGCAATGCCCACCAACACGACCAAAACCGCCACGCGGCGATCTGCAACAGAAGGCGCAGCCAAGGCCATCGCCCGCCACTACGCAAACAGGCGCTGCCCAGTGAGCCGCTCGTGCTCACGGATGGCGAAGCGGTCGGTCATGCCGGCGATGTAGTCGGCCACGTGCCGCCGCTCGCTCACCGGGTGCGTGGGCGCCGGCAACGCTTGGGGATCGTGGCGGTAGGCTTGGTACAGATCGGCCACCACCGTGCGGGCGCGCGCCGTGGTCTCCTGCACCTTGGGATGCCGGTAAAGCTGGGCCATCAAGAACCGTTTTAGGGTCGAAGAATCGGCCCTCATGGACTCTGAGAAGCGCAGCAAGGGCGGCGCCTGCCGCACCGCCTCCACCGACTCAACCCCGGCCTGCTGCAGCGCATTGCGGGTCGCCGCGATCACGTCGTACACCTGATCGCTGAGCATGCGCCGTATCGCTTCAAACAACAAACGGCGGCCCCGCAAATGGGGGTATTGCGCCAGCGTCTGGCGGCGGTAGCGGTCGAACAAATCCACCGCTTCGAGTTGCTCGATGGAGATGAGCCCGGAACGCACGCCATCGTCGATGTCGTGTGCGTTGTAGGCGATCTCATCGGCCAAGTTGGCCAACTGGGCTTCCAGCGAAGGCGATTGACCGTGCAAGAAACGATGCCCCACACCACCAGGCTCCTGAGCTTCCAGCCACTGAGCGTTGGCACGCGAGCAGTGTTTCAAAATACCTTCGCGGGTCTCAAAAGTCAGGTTCAACCCATTGAAGGCGGGGTAGCGCTCTTCCAGTTCATCCACCACCCGCAAGCTCTGCATGTTGTGCTCGAACCCTCCCTGAGGTTCGCCCACGGGCGCAGCATCACTGGACGAGGGATCCTCGTGCAGACAGGCGTTCAAAGCGTCCTGCCCCGCGTGCCCAAACGGCGTGTGCCCCAGATCGTGGGCCAGAGCGATCGCCTCCACCAAGTCCTCGTTCAAACCCAGGCTGCGCGCGATGCTGCGACCCAGTTGCGCCACTTCCAGCGAGTGGGTCAGCCGGGTGCGAAACAGATCGCCCTCGTGGTTGAGAAACACCTGCGTTTTGTACACCAGCCGCCGAAATGCGGTGCTGTGGATGACGCGATCGCGGTCTCGCTGAAAGTCGTTCCGGGTCGGTGCGGGTGCCTCGGGGTAGCGACGGCCACGGCTTTGCGTAGGGTCGCAAGCCGCACTCGACCGCCCAAGGCCGCCGTCAACCGGTGCAGGCATCCACCACCTCGGCGACCAAGGCGTCCGGCGCGCCACGCAACACCGCTTGGCCATGGGCCTGGATCAACACGAACTTGATTTCACCCGCTTCGGCTTTCTTGTCCACCCGCATCAACTCCAGAAAACGAGCAGCTTGGTCTGACCCAATTCGGGGCGCACGCACGGGCAGGCCAGCCGCCTCGATCAACCGCACCAGGCGGGCCAGATCCTTTTCGGGCAACAGACCCAAACGGGCCGACAGGGTGGCGGCCATCACCATGCCGCAACCCACCGCCTCGCCGTGCAACCAGGCACCATAGCCCATCCCGGCTTCGATGGCGTGTCCGAACGTGTGACCAAAGTTCAAGATCGCTCGCAGCCCGGCTTCGCGCTCATCTTGGCCCACCACCCAGGCCTTGATTTCGCAGCTGCGCTGGACCGCGTAAGCCAGGGCCTGCGGATCACGCGCACGCAAGGCCGGCAGATTGGCCTCGATCCAGTCCAAAAAGGCCAGATCCGCGATCGGGCCATACTTGATGATTTCCGCCAGCCCGGCACTCAACTCGCGCTCTGGCAACGTGCGCAGCGTGTCCAGGTCACACACCACCTGCAAGGGCTGGTAGAACGCCCCAATCATGTTCTTGCCGAGTGGGTGGTTGATCGCGGTTTTGCCCCCCACTGAGGAATCGACCTGGGCCAACAAGGTGGTGGGCACCTGCACGAAGGGTACCCCGCGCATGTAGCAAGCAGCGGCAAACCCGGTCATGTCCCCGACTACACCACCGCCCAAAGCGAACAGCACGGTTTTGCGGTCACAGGCACGCGCCAGCAGCGCATCAAAAATCCGGTTCAGGGTGTCCCATGTCTTGTTCGCCTCACCGTCTGGCAAAACGACTACCTCCACCTGAGCGTACTGCCCGCTCAACGCCGCCTGTAGGCGTTCGGCGTACAAGGGGCCCACCACATCGTTGGTTACGATGCAGGCGTTGGCAGCCTTGGGCAGGGCGGCCCAAGTCGAGGCCTGGTCCAGCAAACCAGAGCCGATCAGGATGGGGTAACTGCGATCGGCCAGATCGATGTCGACCTTGACCGGGGAATTCAGGGACGATGAAATCATCCCCCAAGTGTAGCGAGCGCGGAGCGACGCACCTCAGGCCGGGTGGCCGGCGCCGTTGAGCTCCAACTGCATCGCAATCATGTTCACCAACGCCACCACCGAAGGGCGGCCGGTTTCCACGACGAAATGCGCCGTCTCGCGGTACAGCGGATCGCGGGCGGCGTACAGATCCCGCAAGCGTTGCAACGGATCGGCGACCAGCAACAGCGGGCGGTTGCGATCGTGGCGCACGCGCCGGTAAACGTCTTCGGGTGTGGCACGGAGGTAGAACACCTTGCTGCGTTCGTGCAGACAACGCCGGTTGGCTTCGCGCAAGATTGCGCCACCGCCAGTCGACAGGACACACGCGGCCCCGAGCGACAACTCGTCAATGACGGCCTGCTCTACATCGCGAAAAGCGTCCTCGCCTTCGCGTTCGAAATACTCACGGATCGTGCAACCCAAACGCTGCTCGATCTGGTGATCAGAATCGATAAAAGGCAACTGGAGCCTGCGCGCCAGTTGCCTTCCCACGGTGGTTTTTCCGGAACCGGGGAGTCCGACCAATGCAATCACGTCAGCGTTGAGATGCAGTCAAAGTCTCCGAGACCACTCTGGGGGTGATGAACACCAACAACTCTGTCTTCACCGAGGAACGGCCGCGAGATTTGAACAAATTACCAATCACAGGCACATCACCCAACCCGGGCACCTTCTCCAAGGTGTTCGTGTCGATCTGGGTGTAGATACCACCAATCACGATGGTCCCGCCGTTTTCAACCAAGACCTGGGTCTCCACGATTTTCTTCTGCACCAATTCCAAGGCCCGGGTCAATTCATTCAGCCGCGCCTGATCTTTCTTGACCTCCAACTTCATGATCACATCACCATCGGGCGTTATTTGAGGCGTCACACGCAACGACAGCACCGCATCAATAAATTCGGTGGTCGTGTTGCCTGCTTGGTCGATCTTGTTGTAAGGAATGCGCTGGCCATCCTCGATTTTGGCTTCACGCTGGTCGGCGGTGAGAATCTTCGGACTGGCGATGGTTTTCACCTTGCCGTCGGATTCGTTCGCCAAAATCTCCAGGTTCAACAAGCGGGTAACGCCGGCATTGAACAGCGACAGGCTGAACAGGCCACCATCTCGGGTCGAGTCTGCAGCGGGAATGGTGCTCACACGGCCAGAGTTGCTGACATTGAGCGAGTTGAACCCAAATGAACTGCCACCTCGATCAACGGTACTTCTTGGATTAGAGCTGGCTCCAAAACGAACCCCGAGCGACTTGCTGAAATCATCCGACGCCTCGACAATGCGGGCCTCGATCAACACCTGCTTGACCGGTACGTCGATCTTTTTGATCAACGCTTCAATCTCTTCCAGTTTGGTCCCAACGTCGGTGACAAAAATCTGATTGGTGCGAGGCTCGGCAAACACCGACCCCTGCTTGCTAAGTATGCGGACTTGATTTTCCCCAGCACCCACTGCCGTGGTCAACTGCTTGGCAACATCTTCGGCGGTCGCAAAATTGAGCCGGAAGCTCTGCGTCCGCGGCAACTCAAGCACCTGAATTTGCTGACGAGCTTCCAGCTCGGACTTCTCTTTGGCCAGTATCTCTGCCTGCGGCGCCACCCAAATCACGTTCCCGGTCTTGCGCATGCCCAGGCCTTTGGCCTGCAACACGATGTCCAGCGCCTGATCCCAAGGCACGTCTTTGAGCCGCAGCGTCACGTTGCCCGTGACGGTATCCGAGGTGATGATGTTGAAATTGGTGAAATCGGCGATCACCTGCAACAGGGCACGGACCTCGATGTTCTGGAAATTCAAGGAAAGCTTTTCGCCCGAGTAGTTGGGGCCCTGAACCAATTTGTTCGGATCGGCCTTCACCTCACGAACCTCCAGAACGAACTGGTTATCGCTCTGGTAAGCGCTGTGCTCCCAATTGCCGACAGGCTCCACCAACAGCCGAACACGGTCCCCCACTTGGGTGGCGGTGACGGTGCGTACGGGCGTACCGAAGTCAGACACGTCCAAGCGCCGGCGCAGCCCCTCCGGTAAAGACGTCTTCAGGAACTCCACCATCAGGTTCTTCCCTTGCTGGCGAATGTCGACACCGGTCTGGTTGTTGGCCAGATTCACCACCACACGGCCAGCGCTCTCGGAGCCACGGCGGAAATCAATGTCGTTCAAAGGCGCAACATCACCCGGCAACGCCGGTGCGGCAAACACAGAACCCAAATTGCCTCCGGTAACCGGGGTGGCCACTGCGGGAGGCTTCAACGTCACCAAGAGCGCGTTGCCATCGATGCGGGTGTCGTAACCCACGGATTGGTTGAGGTTGAGCACGACGCGGGTCCGGTCACCCGCTTCGACGACGTTGGCCGACCTCAAGTTGCCCTGATTGAGCTCGAACACGCTTTTACCGGTGGCGTTGGTGACACCCGAAAAATCGAGCGCGATCCGGGCCGGCGTCTGGACAGCGAAACCGACGGGCACTTGCTGCAACGGCTGGCTGGTTTGGATGCGGATGACCTCTGTTCCACCTTGGGTGGCCGCCGTGACCGATTGGATCGCCAATTGCGCATGCGCCAGCCCTGCCAAGAACAAGGAAGACACCACGAAGGTCAGTTGATGAAAGCGTGACATAGTTGTCTGCCTGTTGCCGGTGTTGTGGTGGTGGTTCATTTGCCGCTTCCCTCTTGCAGATCCAAGGATGTGGTGCGCTCAACCCATTCGCCCGCTGCATCCTGAACGATTTCTCTCAACACAATTTGTGTATCGGTGATGCCGGTGATGCGGCCAAAATTCTGCCCGAGGTAATTGCCCCGACGCACCTGATACAGCAAGTTGTTGGCACGCACCAGCGCTACCTTTTGTCCTTGACGGTCGAGCAAGCCCACCATCGCCATGGTGTCGAGAGGCAAGGCCTCCAGCGGCTCCTTGCGCCGGTTTTGTTCTGCGGCCAGCAGCGCCGAAGTTGCGCCCGAAGCGCCCTCTTCTTTCAGCGATCGGGTCAACTTGTCGTCCGAAAAGGGTGACAAATCAGCGGCCTGAGTGAACGCCTGGGGCACATAAGGCTTGGGCTCTGCGACTGGTTCTACATTGGGCTTGACCGTGCTGCGCTGATCGGCCATCCACTGGGTCAAATCCTGATCGGGCCCGCCCTCACAAGCGGTCAGCAGCAACGCTGCCGCCGCCACGGTCATGATCTGAAAAGATGAACGTGGACTCATTTCTTGGCCTCCCCCTGCTTTTGCTTCTGTTGGGCAAGCACTTCATCAGGATCCAAGTAACGGAAAGTTTTGGCGGTGGCATCCATGCTCAACACACCTGGGCGGCCGGTCGCCGGCGCCAGGGTCATGTTATTCAGCGTCACGATCCGGGACAGGTGAGCCACGTCGGAAACGAACAAACCAATGTCGGCGTAGCTGCCCGACACACGCACGGCGATCGGCAACTCGGCGTAGTAGTCCTTGACAGTTTCCTGACCGGGACGGAACAGCTCAAACTGCAAACTGCGCCCCAGCCCGGCTTGGTTGATGTCGGACAACAGCGCATCCATTTCTGCTTTGCTGGGCAGTTGCTTTTCCAGTTGCGCCACGTACTGACGAACCTGCTCCAACTGCGCCTTCAGCAAGTCGAAATTGACGGTCTGCCCAAGTTTACGGGTGTACTCGGTGCGCAGCTCGGCTTCACGTTTGCGTTCTGCGTCGAGCTTGGTACCCATGTCTCCGAGCCATACATACCACAGCGCCACCACCACCACCACACCGATGACGGTCAGCAACAAATAGCGAGGCGCGGCCGGCCACAACGAAGGATCGTTGGGGTCCAAACCAGTGAACTGGGTGCGCAGCTTCTGTTGCAGGGCTGCGAAATCAACCGAAGATTTTTTGGGGGTCTTGGCCATAGCGTATCGACGTTAACGCCGCCTCAAACTTTACCCGCCGGTGCCGGCTCACCCGCTACGGCCGGGGCAGCATCGGGACCCTTGGTCAGGGTGGCACGCATCGAGAAGTTGAACACCCGGCGCTGTCCGCGCTGGCCCAGGTTGGCGGTGGTCGCCGTGATTTCAATCAGTTGCGGACGGGTCAACCAGCCACTGTGGTTGCCCAGGTTGCGCAACAGTTCGGAGACCCGCTCCTGCGATTGGGCCACGCCCTCGATGGCGATGGTCATGTTGTCTTGCTTGAGCGTGCGCAAGTAGACCCCGTCGGGCAATTGGGCCACCATTTCATTGAGCAAGTGCACCGGCAAGTTGCGATCGGCCTGCAGGTTCTCCACCGCCGACTGTCGCGCCTTGAGGCCATTGAGCTCTTGCTGCAGCGTCGCGATTTCCTTGATCTGAACGTCCAGCTTCGCAATCTCCGACTGCAAAAATCCGTTGCGCTGCTGCTGCTCGGAGATGCGGGCTTCGTACACCCCATAGACGGCTGCCGACACGGCCAAGCCAGCAACCACCGCCATGCCCAGGTGGACAAAAAACAACTCGCGCCGCTTTTTGCGCGCTGCCTCGCGGTGAGGCAATAGGTTGATGGTGATCATTGGCTGAACCTCCGCAACGCCAAACCTGTAGCGACGAGGTACGAGGTGGATTCCACCGCCAGGCGGTTGGCCTGAATGCTCGGTGCCACCGCCATCCCGTCAAACGGGTTGAGCACCTTGCAGGGGAAGGACGTCTGGGCCGTGACCGCCTCGGCCAAACCCGGCAGCGCAGCGCAACCGCCGGACAGCAGGATTTGATCCACTTTGTTGTGCGGGGTGCTGGTGAAGAAAAACTGCAATGCACGCCCCAGTTCCTGTCCCAAACCTTCCATGAAGGGGTTCAGCACCGCCTCCCGGTAATCCGCCGGAAGACCAGAACCTGTTTTCTTCTTGGCTTCGGCGTCTTCAAAAGAAATACCGTATTGGCGCGCGATCTGGTTGGTCAATTGCACGCCACCGAACACCTGATCGCGCTCGTAAATCATCTCGTCGTTGCGAATCACCTGCAAGCTGGTGGTCTGCGAGCCGACCTCAAACAACGCCATCAGCAGGTTGCGCCCTTTGTTCGGCAGCGACTCCGTCAGGCGGGAGGCCGCCAGACGGGAGGCGTACGACTCCACATCCAGCACCACGGGCGTCAAACCGGCCGCCTCGGCCAGTCCTTGACGGTCCGACACCTTCTCTTTGCGCGAAGCCGCCAGGAGCACTTCGACGTAATCGGGCACGTTGGCGGAGGGCCCGACGACACAGAAATCGAGGGCCACCTCGGACAGCGGGAAAGGGATGTACTGGGTTGCTTCGGACTCGACCTGCACCTCCATCTCGGCATCGGTGAGGCCGGCAGGGAGGTTGATTTTCTTGGTGATGACCGCGGAGCCCGGCAAGGCCAGTGCCACATGGCGGGTCTTGGTGCCGGACTTGCGAACCAAGCGGCGGAGCGCTTCGGCCACTTCATCGAACTTTTCGATGTTGCCTTCGGTGATCCAGCCCCGCTCCAAGGGTTCGATGGCGCAGTGCTGCACCACCATTCCCCCGTCCCGTCCACGCCCCAACTCGACCAGCTTGACCGTGGTGGAGCTGACATCAATACCGAGAAGTGGCGCTGGCTCCCGGCTGAACAAAGACCCCAGTGAGATCAATTCCATCCCCAAAAAATGTGTGTTCGTGCCACGTGGCCCATGGCCTTGTGGTTTCAATACTATCAGCAAGCCCGTGATTCACCCAAACTTCCTGCGCTGCGCAGACCATTGGGGCGTTGTCAAAAACACACGATGCCCGTCTCCCTCATGGTGTGAGTATGCGCCAATTTCTGCTCACGTTTACAAACTTTCACACCGAAAGTGGCAACAGACGGTCGTGCGCAGCCCTGGTTTTTATAATTCGAACTCATCTTCAAGGCCCGCATGTCCGAAAAATCCACGCCTTCGCGCAACCCCAAGTCCCCGCCGAAAGGCTTTTCACCCGCCACCGGCTTTGGCCTTGGTCGTTTGCTGGCGTGGTTGGTGGGCGTGGGCGCGGCCATGGCTGCGGCGCTGGCGATCGTGATTGGGGTCGGACTGGCCATGGCCTACCCCAACCTGCCCGATGTGACCGAGTTGGCCGACTACCGTCCGAAATTGCCGCTACGCGTTTACGCCAAAGGTGGCGAACTGATCGGGGAATTTGGCGAAGAGCGGCGCAACCTGCTGCCGTTCGAGGACATTCCGCCGGTGATGGTGAACGCGGTGCTGGCGATTGAAGATGCCCGCTTTTTTGAACACAGCGGGGTGGATTACCGGGGGATGCTGCGCGCAGCCCTGGCCAACCTGGGCGAAGCCAAGAGCCAAGGAGCGTCCACTATCACGATGCAGGTGGCGCGCAACGTGTACCTGTCGAGCGAAAAAAGCTACCTGCGCAAAATCTACGAGGTGCTGCTGACCTTCAAACTGGAGCACTTGCTGACCAAAGAGCAGATCTTGGAAATCTACATGAACCAGATTTTCCTGGGTCACCGTGCGTACGGTTTTGCGGCGGCGTCGGAAACCTATTTTGGCAAGCCCTTGAAAGACGTGACGGTGGCGGAAGCGGCCATGCTGGCGGGCTTGCCCAAGGCGCCGTCGGCCTACAACCCCATCAGCAACCCGAAACGGGCACGGGTGCGGCAGTTGCACATCATCGACCGGATGCTGGAAAACGGCTTCATCACCGCCGAGCAAGCCCAAGCCGCCAAAGACGAGCCACTGCGCCTGCGCCAGTTGCGCGCGGAAGACTACATCCACGCCGATTACCTGAGTGAAATGGTGCGCCAGGCGGTGTTTGAGCAGTACGGCGAAGACACCTACACCCGCGGCCTGCAGGTCCACACTTCGGTGGACGCGCAGGCGCAACGGGTGGCGCACCGGGTGGTGCGTCAAGGCGTGCTCGATTTCGAGCGGAGGCAGTTCTACCGAGGCCCGGAGCGCTTCATCGACCTGCCGGCCGACGCCGCGCAACGCGAAGAGGTGATCGATCAAGCGATCGCCGCACTGCCCGACAACGGCGAGTTGCAGACCGCGGTGGTGCTGGAGGCCTCGGCCCGCAAAGTGGTGGTGGTGCGGGGGGACGACTCCCCGCTGGAGATCACGGGCACGGGCTTGGACCCGGTGCGCTCCGGCCTGGCCGACAACGCTCCGCCGCATTTGAAACTGCGGCCTGGCGCGGTGGTGCGTGTCGTCAAGGGCGGCACCGGCTGGTACATCACCCAAACGCCCGAGGTGGAAACCGCCTTTGTGGCGCTCGACCCCCGCACCGGAGAAATCCGCGCGCTGATCGGCGGTTTTGATTTCAACCGCAACAAATTCAACCGGGTGACGCAATCGCAGCGCCAGCCAGGGTCTAGCTTCAAGCCCATGATTTATTCGGCGGCGCTGGAAAAGGGCATCACCGCCGCCACGGTGGTCAACGATGCGCCGCTGTTTTTCAGCGCTACCGTCACAGGCGGCAAGGCGTGGGAGCCCAAAAACTACGACGGCAAGTTTGAAGGTCCAATGACGGTGCGCACCGCCTTGGCCAAGTCCAAGAACATGGTGTCGATCAACATCCTCAAGGCGGTGGGCACGACCAGCGCGCAGGAATGGGCCACACGCTTCGGCTTCGAAGCCGAAAAACACCCGCCCTACCTGACCATGGCCTTGGGGGCGGGCACCGTCACGCCCCTTCAAATGGCCAGCGCCTACGGTGTCTTCGCCAACGGCGGCTACTACGTGCCGCCGATGTTGATCACGCGCATCACCGACCACAAAGGCAAGGTGCTGCTCGACACACCGCCTCGCCTGCCAGACGAGTCGCAACGCGCCATCCCCGAGCGCAACGCGTTCATCATGAGCCAATTGCTGCAGGAAATCACCCGCTCGGGCACCGCCGCGCGTGCGCAAGCCACCCTGAAGCGACCGGATTTGTACGGCAAAACCGGCACCACCAACGACTCGGTCGATGCCTGGTTCGTGGGCTACCACCCCACCCTGTCGGCCGCCGTGTGGATGGGCTACGACACACCGCGCAACCTGGGGCGCCAAGCCACCGGCGGGGCGTTGAGCCTGCCGGTGTGGGTGCAGTTCATGGCCGAAGCGTTGCGCAACGTGCCCGTGCAGGAGCCGCCCGTGCCGGCGGGGGTGGTGTACACCCAGGGCGAATGGTTCTACGAGGAATACCAGCCCGGCTCGGGCGTGGCCAGCCTGGGTATGAACGAATCGGGCGAGGCCGGCGCTGCTGGAGTGGGCACGCCGCCCCCGGAAAACCAGGAGAAGCGCAACATTCTCGACCTGTTCAGGAACTGAACACCAGGGATTGCCCCGACTGTGCCGAGGCCTCGCGGCTGAGGTGGGCGAAGAACTCGCCCGCCCCCTTGGTGTCCATCCACTGTTGACCGTCGTGCTTGTAGTGGTACCCCCCTGAGCGTGCCGCCATCCAGATTTCGTGCAGGGGCTTCTGGAGATTGATCACGATCTGGCTGCGGTTGGCAAACACCAAAGTGATCATGCCGCCCACGCGCTGGTTGTCGATGTCAGCGTCGGTTTCGTCGTTGATGCGGTCGCACGCGGCCTCCACGGCCTTCAAAGCCGCCTCGGCGCGGTCCAGGTATTCCAGGTCGGTCATTACAATTCCTTGATGTCCAAAACTGTCCAAATTTTAGGTGCGGCGCTGATGACCCTGATGCTCGCAGGTTGCGGGCAGAAGGGACCACTCTACCTGCCCGCCGCTGCCACCTCCACCGCCCATGTCGTCAACGCGGCACGCTGAATTCTTCACACCCATGACCACCCTGACCTCGCCTCTCCCCGGGCACCCTCATTTTGCCCACCGCGATGGCCAGTTGATGGCCGAATCGCTCGCGGTGGCCGACCTGGCCCGGGAGCATGGCACGCCGCTGTTCGTTTATTCGCGTGCCGCCATGCTGGAGGCGCTGGCCGCTTACCAACGCGGCTTTGCGGGGCGCCGTGCGCTGATTTGTTACGCCATGAAGGCGAACTCGTCGCTGGCCATCTTGCAGACCTTTGTGCAGGCCGGCTGCGGGCTGGACATTGTTTCGGGCGGCGAACTGGAACGCGCATTGCGGGCAGGCGTGGCGCCCGGCAAGATCATCTTTTCCGGAGTGGGCAAAACCCGCCCCGAAATGCAACGTGCCTTGGAAGTCGGCATTGGTTGCTTCAACGTGGAAAGCCTGCCCGAGCTGGACGTACTTCATGAAGTGGCGTCGGGCCTGGGCGTGCGCGCCCCGGTCAGCCTGCGGGTGAACCCCGACGTGGACGCCAAAACCCATCCCTACATTTCCACCGGACTCAAAGGCAACAAGTTCGGCATCGCCCACGACGCGGTGCTGGATGCCTACCGCCATGCGGCCAGTCTGTCGGGCCTGAAAGTCACCGGCATTGATTGCCACATCGGCTCCCAAATCACCGAGACCAGCCCCTACCTGGACGCCATGGACCGCATTCTGGACTTGGTGGACGCGATCGAGGCGGCCGGCATTCCGCTGGAGCACATCGATTTTGGCGGCGGCTTGGGCATCAACTACCAAGGTGACACGCCTCCGGCGGCCGATGCCCTGTGGCAAGCGTTGCTGGCCAAACTGGACGCGCGGGGTTACGGCCAGCGCCAGTTGATGATTGAGCCCGGCCGTTCACTGGTGGGCAACGCCGGCATTTGCGTGACGCAAGCGGTGTTCCTCAAACCGGGCGAACACAAAAACTTCCTGATCGTGGACGCCGCGATGAACGATCTGCCCCGCCCGGCGATGTACGAGGCCTACCACGCCATCGTGCCGGTGCAGCCTCGCAGCGGCGAGGCAACCACCTGGGACGTGGTGGGCCCGGTGTGCGAAAGCGGCGACTGGCTGGGCCACGACCGTTCACTGAACGTGCAAACGGGCGACTTGCTGGCGGTGTGTTCGGCGGGCGCCTATTGCATGAGCATGTCCAGCAACTACAACACCCGAGGCCGGGCGGCCGAAGTGCTGGTGGACGGCACGCGCAGCCAGTTGATCCGGCAGCGCGAATCGGTGGACGATCAACTGCGGATGGAGCACCCGTTGACGCAGGACTGAGGCCGGTGGCGGTGCCACACGCGCCAGCCCAAGGCGCAGGCCAGTACCGCCCCGTAAACGTAAACCTCGCCAAAGTGGTTCTTGCCCGCACGCATCCAATAAAAGTGCACCACCGCCAACACCGCCACGGCATAGACCAGTCGGTGCAATCGCTTCCAGCGAGCGGCACCCAATGCCTTCACCGCTGCCGGCAGTGAGGTGGCGGCCAAAGGCAACAAGGCCAACCAACTCAACATCCCCAACAGGATAAACGGGCGCTGCCACACGTCGTCCCACACTTGGGCAGGGTCCAGCCCCATGTCGAGCCAGGCGTAGGCCAGCAGGTGCTGGCTGGCGTAAGCGAAAGTCCACACCCCCAAACCCCGGCGCCAGCTGGCCAGAGCCGGCCAGCCGAGCACCACGCGCAACGGTGTCACAGCCAAGGTCAGGCACAGGAAGCGCAGGGTCCAGTCACCCAAGCCACGGATCAGCGCCTCGGCCGGGTTGGGGCCCAGCAAACCGGCAAAGCCGCGGTACCACAACCACAGCGCAGGACCTGCGCAGAGCACCCACAGCGGCCAGCGCACCCAGGGGGCCGACAAGCGCCGGTGCCACGCGATGACCGTCACCTCAGTAAAAGCGGCGCAAATCCATGCCCGCGTACAACTGCCCTACCTGGGCCGCGTAGCCATTGAACATCTGGGTTTTCAGCCGTTTGGCCAGCAAGCCCCCCTCGCCGATCCGACGCTCAGACGCCTGGCTCCAACGCGGGTGCGGTACATCGGGGTTGACGTTGGAGAAAAAACCGTACTCCTCGGGAGCGGCCACGTTCCAGGCAGTGGCCGGCTGCTTCTCGACCAAGCGGATCTTAACGATCGATTTGCCACTCTTGAAACCGTATTTCCAGGGCACGACCAGGCGAACGGGTGCGCCGTTCTGGTTCGGCAACACTTCACCGTACATACCCAAGGTCAGCAATGTGAGTGGGTGCTGGGCTTCGTCCAGCCGCAGCCCTTCCACGTAGGGCCAGCCCAGCACGGACGACTTCAAGCCAGGCATCGTGTCCCGGTCGGCCAGGGTGTGGAACTCCACAAATTTGGCGCTGCCCAGGGGCTCCACCTGACGCAGCAAGGCGGACAGGGAATAGCCCACCCAGGGAATCACCATGGACCACCCTTCGACGCAACGCAAACGGTACACCCGCTCTTCCAGCCCGGAGAGCTTGAGCAGATCGTCCAGGTCGAACGTGCGGGGCTTGCCCACCAGACCTTCGACCTGCACCGTCCATGGGCGGGTTTTCAGGCGACCGGCCAGACGAGCGGGATCAGACTTGTCCAGTCCGAACTCGTAGAAATTGTTGTAGGTGCTGGCGTCGCGATAAGGGGTCAGCACCTCCATCGTGCTGGCACCGGGCACGGTCGAAGACGTGCTGTTGAGTGCCTGGAGACGACCGGGGCGCGGCGTGCCTTGGGCCCACGCTTCACGGCCCGCCCAACCTGCCAACCAGGCACCACCCGCACCGGCCGCCATCTGCTGCAACCAGGCACGGCGTTGCAGGTAAGCGCTGCGCGGCGTGATGTCGCTGGACAAGGGGTGGTTGAAGCCATCGTTCGCGGTTCGGATCAACATGTGCACACCCCTTGGTTAATGTTTACAGTTCGCCGTAGCTGTGCAAACCGCTGAGGAACATGTTCACCCCCAGGAAGGCAAAGGTGGTGACCACCAGGCCCACCAGCGCCCACCAGGCCGCCACAGTACCGCGCAAGCCCTTCATCAGGCGCATGTGCAGCCAAGCGGCGTAGTTCAGCCACACGATCAGGGCCCAGGTTTCTTTCGGATCCCAGCTCCAGTAACCACCCCAAGCCTCGGCGGCCCACAAGGCACCCAGCACGGTCGCGATGGTGAAGAACGCGAAGCCTACCGCAATGGCCTTGTACATCACGTCGTCCATCACCTCCAGCGCGGGCAGGCGCTCGGCAATGCGACGGCGGGCACCCAGAATGCCTCCGACGATCAAGGCAGACAGGCCAAAGTACACAAACCAGTAGCTGCTGCCCCCTTCCACCGCACCACGGCGGAACACCAGCGGCTCAAAGCACAGCACCACGCCCAGCAGCCACAGCGGCGCCAGCTTGTACCAGCGGGTTTCGGTGGCGCTTTGCTTGATCAGGTAGGCGAAAGCCAGCATGGCGGCAATCGCGAACGTGCCATAGCCGATGAAGTTGGCCGGTACGTGCAGCTTCATCCACCAGCTTTGCAATGCAGGGACCAGCGGCTGGATTTGGTGCGCCTCGCGGACCACGGTGTACCAGAGCAGGAAACCCACCGCAGCACTCACCACCAGCATGGAAAACGCGCCCATGCGACGGGTTTGGTAGCGGTCTTCGTAGTACAGGTAGTAAGCGGCGGTCAGCCACGAGAACAGCACAAACACCTCGTAGAGGTTGCTGACCGGGATGTGGCCAATGTCGGGGCCGAGCAGGTAGCTTTCGTACCAGCGCACCATGGTGCCCACCAAGGCCAGCGTCACGGCCACCCAGGTCAGGCGCGAGCCGATGCGCTCGAACGCATCGGCGTTGGAACGTGAAAAAATGCCGAGCCAATAAAACGCGGTGGCCATGAAAAACAGCATGCTCATCCACAAGATAGCGGACTGGCTGGAGATGAAGTACTTCAAGAGAAAGGCTTCGTCGGCCCGCGCCACCTGAGGCACACCGTCCACTTGGTACAGCCAAATGGCCAACAGCGACAGCACCGTGACAACGAGTGTGAGCTGTCGCACCGGCCGCCAGAACCAACCCAGCGCGATCAGGCTGGGCACAGTGCCCACCAGGATTGCCTGTTCGTACACGTCCATGTGACCGTTGTACAGGGCCATGGCGTAAGCACCGCCCGCCACCACCAGCAACGCAAACAACCAGTCCCACCAAGTTCGGCGGGCCAAGTATCCGGATGTCTGGCCGGTGGCACCAATGTCTTTTTTCAGATCGACGGTCTGGGTGGCTGCGTTCATGGCGTGGCCTTGGCAGGTTGGTTCAGCAAACGGTGTTTCAGGGTGTCAAATTCGCGGTCGTTGTCCAGCAGCTTGCGGTTGGACGACAACGCCATGGTGGCCTGCGTGCCTTCGTTGTGGGGCGCGAGCCAGACCCAAAGGCGGCGTTCGCGCACGTACAGCATCGCAAAAACCCCGATGATCAGCAACAAACACCCCAGGTAGACGATGGTCTTGCCCGGTGCGCGGGCCACCTGGAACACGCTGGCCTGCACCTGCTCGAAATCGGTGAGCTGGAAGGTCAGCGGCGCTGGATAGAAAAAGGAGTCGCTCAGGCTGAGCACCGACTGGGTCATGAAAGTGGCGCTGCGCTCGTCGCGTGGCGACGGGGCCAGGCCCGCGCGCTCGCGGCTGAGCTGGTACAGCTCGAACAACGTGCCGTTGAGGATGCGCAGCAGCACTTCGCCAGCCTTGTCGCGCTCGGCCTCGGGCACGTTGGCCTCCATGAAGGCCGACACCGCCTGCAACCCGCCCAAGGTGGGCAGGCCATTGCGGGGCAACTTGTCAATGTCGGGGTCGGTGCCGGCGAACAGCTCGATCGCACGTTGGGCCGACACGGCCAGGGCCTGCTGCATTTCTTCACGCTGCCCGCGCGCCGCTTCGGCCGCGTAGCGGCGCACGGCTTCGCGGCGCAAGTCGGCATCGGCCAAAGCGGCCCGCAACCCGACAAAACCGTCCAGCGCGTCGTTGTCGTCGGCGGGCACCCGCAGGTAGCGGAAAGGCTCCGCCGGGGTGTCCCGCACACCCAAGACGAACACCCGGTTGCCGTCGAGGTCGATCGGCAGCATGTAGTTGTGGTACTCGCGGGCCTGCCCGGCCTCGTCGCGCAGCTTGTAGGTCACGCTGGGGCCCACGTTGCGCAGCTCTTTCTCGGTCATCGTTTTGTGGGCAGAGCCCAACCGGCCTTCGATGGCCTGGCGCAAATCCACCTTGCGCACATCGGCGCCGCTTTGGGCGGTGTTGGCAAAGTTTTCCACGTTGATGACGCGCAACCCGGTGAATTCGAGCAACAGGCGTTGATTGCCATTGGTCAACGGCGTGGTTTCACCCACCCGGCCCTGCACCGCCAGAGGCGTTGCGGTCGAGCCCATGGGCACGCCCTTGAGTTTCAACAGAGACCCACCGTCGTCAAAACTGGATTGGTAAATTTGGACACCCCGGTGGCTGACCGGGTGATTCACTTCCACCCGGGCTTCGCGGGTTTCACCGGTCTGGCGGTCGTGGATGACGATGTCGCTGGCGAACAGCTTGGGCATGCCGGTGGAGTAGTACTCCACGATGAACTTCTTGAGCTCCACGTCAAACGGCAGATCCTGCAGGATGACGCCCTGAGGTTGCGCCAGGATGGCGGTGCCAGAACGGGCACCCTCGGTCACCAGCAAGTTGCCGCGGAAGGTGGGGTTGCGCTCGCTCAGGCGGTGCTCGGCGGGCACATCGGCAATCAAACCGCCCCCCGTGAACGGCGTTTTGCCGTTGAACCACATTTGGGCGCGCACCACCAAATCGCCATCGAGCAGGCCGCCAATGCACACCAGCACAATGGCGGTGTGTGCGGCAATGTAGCCCAGCTTGTTGGCAGCACCGGCCTTGGCGGCCACCATCCAGCCCACACCTTGACTGGTTTCGCGGCGCTGCAGGCGCACCTTCCAGCCTGTGGCCAGCAACGCCTGCCCCATGCGGTGTGCAGCGGTTTCAGCCCCCTCCTGCAGTTCGGCTTGCGCCTTGTGCGGAAACGCCTTGAGGCTTTGTTCGCGGATGTTTTCCTTGTACTGGCGCAGATCGGTCAGGATTTTGGGCGTGTTGCGCAGGATACACAGGGAGGTGCTGAGCACCAGAAACGCCAGAATCAGCAGAAACCACCAGGCCGAGTAGACGGAGTACAGGCTGAGCCGGCCAAACACTTCAGACCAGAACGGCCCGAACTGGTTGACATAGTTGTTCAACGGCTCGTGCTGCTTGAGCACCGTGCCCACCACCGAGGCGATGCAAATCACGGTCAGCAGGGCGATCGCAAACCGCATCGACGACAGCAGCTCCACAGCCGCGCTCAGCCTCTGCGAGCTGCCCTTGATTTCAAATCCTGCGGTGGAAGCCGTCATGTCTGCCTGTGAATGCCACAAAAAAAGGCAGGCCCGAAAAGACCTGCCCAGTTTGAGAGTCGTTTGCGAGAAATTGGTTCAATGTGCCTGACGCGCACCATTGTCCCGCAAAATATTAACCGTCGCTTATATGCCCCGTGAGGGCGGGGGTCAACGCAGACCGGCGATGTAGTCGGCCACTGCCGCGATTTCCTTGTCGGTCATGTAGGCAGCGATCTGTGCCATCTGCACGCTGTTCTTGCGCTCGCCAGAGCGGAACGCTTTCATTTGCGTGGAGGTGTAGTCGGCGTGCTGACCGGCCAGACGCGGGTATTGGGCGGGGATGCCGGCGCCGTTGGGCGCGTGGCAACCAGCACAGGCTGCGACGTTGCGGTCAGACAGGCCACCGCGGTAGATGCGCTCACCCAGCGTCACCAGGTTTTTGTCGCGCGCGAAGCCAGTGGTGGCTTTTTGATCGGCCAGCCAGTAGGCGATGTTGCGCATGTCAGCGTCCGACAGGGCGCTGGCAAAACCGGTCATCACCGCGTTTGCGCGCTTGCCGGATTTGAACTCCTGCAACTGCTTGATCAGGTATTCGGGGTGCTGACGGGCCAGCTTGGGGTTGGCGGCGATGGTGGAATTGCCATCGGCCGCGTGACAGGCCACGCATGCCTGACCAAACAACTCAGCACCCTTCTTCAGGTCGGGTTTGGCGGCCTGCGCGTACACAGACATGGACAGCGTGGCGAGTGCAGCGGCACCGATGATCGAGGCGAAAGATTTCATTGTGTGGGCAAGGGCGTGGATTGCTACAGATGAAGGCAAAACGCAGAGATTTTACAATGGTCGGAAATCTTCAGGCTTACATGACCCAAACCAACCCCACTTCCGGCCCGTCGGCCGATGTCAAGATCGCCCACGGTTGGTTGCACACCGCCCGTTTTCTGACGGAAGCCCCGCAGTTGCACCACCTGCCGGCGCTGGACGTGCCGGAGATTGCTTTCGTGGGCCGCTCCAACGCCGGCAAATCCACCAGCATCAACACCCTCACGCAGCAAAAGCGCCTGGCCTTCGCTTCCAAAACACCGGGGCGCACCCAAAGCATCAACCTGTTTGCGCTGGGCAAGCAAGGCGCCACCGACGCGGTGCTGGCCGACCTGCCGGGCTACGGCTACGCGGCGGTGCCGCAAGAAGCCAAGCGCCGCTGGCAGCAGGTCATGGCCAATTACCTGGTCAGCCGCCCCAACCTGACGGGCGTGGTGTTGTTGTGCGACCCGCGACTGGGCCTGACCGAGCTGGACGAAGCGCTGCTGGAAATCATTCGCCCCCGGGTGGAGCAAGGTTTGCGCTTTTTGGTGCTGCTGACCAAAGCCGACAAACTCTCGCGGGCCGAGGCGCAGAAGGCGCTGTCCATCACCCGGCTGCAGGCTGGCGGCGGCGAAGTGCGGTTGTTTTCGGCCTTGAAAAAGCAAGGCTTGGACGACGTGGCCCAGATGCTGTGGCACTGGACCCACCCGGCCGCACCCGAGGCCTCTGATGCGCCCGAGCTACCACCCCTTGCGGGGTGACTTGTAGCGCGCATAGCCCCACAGGTACTGCTGGGGTTTGAGGCGCACCAAGGCTTCCATCGCGCGGTTGACCTGTGTCGCCGCCTGCGTGGCGTCGTCGGCCAAGGGTTCGCCCATCACCTCTTGCCACGGGCGCACGTGCACGACGTAGCCACGCCCCCACGACAAGCGCTCGCCCCAGGCCAGCAACACCTGCGTGCCCGGCGTGCGGGCAAAACGGACCGAAAGCGTCATGGTGTAAGCGGCGCGACCAAAGAACGGCGCCCACACGCCCAGGCCGTCCGGGGGTACCTGATCGGGCAGCAGGCCCACCGCCTCGCCCTGGCGCAAGGCCTGCACCAACTGCCGCACGCCACTCAAAGTGGCGGGCGCGGTGGTCAGGCCGGGCCGTTCCCGCGCGGTGGTCAGGACCTGGGCGGCCCAGGCCTTGCGGGGCGGGCGAAACAGCACCGTCATGGGCCGTGGCTGCACAGGCACCGCACCGAATCTGTCGGCGTAAGCCTGCGCGGTGATCTCAAAACACCCCAGGTGCGGCGTCAGAAACAGCATGCCCTGACCGTGATGCAACGCCGCCTGGATGTGCGCGCCGCCTTCCCATCCCACAGGCACGGGTGCGCCAAACCACAGGCGCGGCAACTCGGCCACCTGCTTGCCCGCCTCGCCGATGGAAGCCCAGCGCGCCCAGCCCTGGACACCCGCCAGCGCGGTGTTTTCGGCCCAGCGGCGGCGGTAACCCGGCACCAGCAGCCAAGCCAGCCAACCGCCCAACACGCCCAGCAGGTGCAGTACGGGCAATGGCCAACGGCCCAGAAACTTGAACAAAAACAACATGTGTCAGCGGTGGCGCACAGGCGGCGTTCTGCACCGCCCGGCTGTTGGAATTACAATCAAACCATCGCCGAGTTACTGAACAACTTGCGGGCGATTCAAAAATTCAGCTAAAGCGTTCGCCATAGCACATCAATGCCCGGCGACCGCCAGGCAGTTCATAGGAGTGTATTCAAATGGCGAACGACTTTCTTTTCACGTCCGAATCGGTCTCGGAAGGCCACCCCGACAAGGTGGCCGACCAGATTTCGGACGCCATCCTCGACGCGATCTTCGAGCAGGACCCCCGCAGCCGCGTGGCGGCAGAGACCCTTACCAACACGGGCCTGGTGGTGCTGGCGGGCGAAATCACCACCAACGCGCACGTGGACTACATCCAGGTGGCGCGCGACACCATCAAGCGCATCGGCTACGACAACACCGAGTACGGCATCGACTACAAGGGCTGCGCGGTGATGGTCTGCTACGACAAGCAGTCC
>JACCDQ010840289.1_pt1 | contig 22420 bp, 21 predicted proteins | sample 7446031 | NCBI WGS metagenome assembly JACCDQ01 (sample SAMN15323442, study PRJNA562643) | freshwater metagenome | isolation source: river surface water | place: USA:Blue River Watershed | collected 2017-08-17
AGGACTCGACCGGGATTTGTTTCATCGGCGAGCGCCCGTTCCGCGAATTTCTCAACCGCTATCTGTCGTTCCAACCCGGTCCGATGAAGACGCCGGATGGCACGGTGGTCGGCGAACACGTGGGACTGTCGTTTTATACGCTCGGCCAGCGCAAAGGCATTGGTCTGGGCGGCAGCAAGCAGCATCGCGATCACGACGGCAAGCATGAGCCCTGGTATGTGGCGCGCAAAGACGTCGCTGCCAATACGCTGTACGTCGTACAAGGCCACGACCATCCGTGGTTACTGTCAGAATCGCTGACCGCCGGTCAGGTCAGCTGGATTGCCGGCCACGCGCCTGCAGACGGCCCCTTGCAGGCGAAAACCCGTTACCGACAGGCGGATGTCAGCTGCGCGGTGCACACCCTCGCCAACGGCGATTTCGGGCTGCAGTTTGCCCAGCCTCAGTGGGCAGTCACTCCCGGGCAATCGGCCGTACTCTATGACGGCGACATCTGTCTCGGCGGCGGCATCATTGAACAGGCCGGCCACCGCGACTGAGCCACTGATCGCGCATTCACTGCACACGCCGCCCCTTTCCGGGCGGCGTTTTCTTTTCGGCAAATCCCTCACCCGTCAAATCGTCATAAAAAACGCTTGCATTCGCCAACCGCTTAGCCAATAATCTAAACAAGAATTGTTCGCATTTACAAAACACACTGATGAACCCGCCCACTGTCCAGCAACCACTGCAAGCCAACGACCGCCCGTCGGATCCGGCCAGAGTGCGGCTGCAGGATCTGTTGCAGCAACGGCGGGAAATTGAGATCGACCACGGCGGCAAGATCTACCGGCTGCGCCTGACGCAGGCGAACAAGCTGATCCTGACCGCGTGACCTGAAGGCGACGAGTCCCATGATTGTTTGCATTTGCCACAATGTTTCCGACAAAGCGATCCGCCAGGCCCTGGAGGACGGTGCCGGTTCGATGCAAGAGATCCGTGCCCGTCTTGGCGTCGGCAGCTGCTGCGGCAAATGCAATGCCTTTGCAAAGACGCTGGTGAGGGCCCACCTTGAGGACGATGGCTTACAGGTGACCGAGCTGCGCCGCGGCGTCGTAGCCTGAGCTGTCATGAGTACTACCCTACCCTGGCCGGACACGGCCGGCGGCACACGCCGTCATGGCGCGCTGCTGTTGGCAGCCGCACTGCATGGCGCATTCATCCTGGCTGCGCTGCATGGCCTGCAATCCAGCGTTGAACGTCCGGCGCCCCGTGAAGTAATGATTTCGCTGCTGTCGCTGGAGAGCGAAGCAGCGCCAGTGGTATCCCTGCCCAGGCCGGCTCCGGCGGCGCCTGCGCGTACCCTTCCACAATTGAGCGCGACAACGCCGCCACTCCCGGCGCCGCAGCCGACAGTGCATCCGCAGGTAGCGGCCGTCGTTCCCGTCGCCCATGACGTACCGGCAGCAGCCGCTCCGTCGGCTCCGGTCACGGAAGTACGCAGTGCGACGCCGCCGTTGGCCGCAGCCCCCGCGGCTCCCGCAGTGCCGGCTGCGCCCGCCGTCGCGCCGGCGGTTCGCGGCCCGGTCACGGTATCTGGCGTCGAATATCTGAGCCCGCCGAAAGTCGAGTATCCGCTGTCGGCCAAGCGCGCCGGGATCGAGGGCAAAGTGATGCTGCGTGTGCTCATCGATGAAAAAGGCCAGGCGCAGAGTGCGGATATTCAGCAAAGTTCGGGACATGGCCGGCTGGATGATGCTGCTCGCAGCGCCGCCATGCGTGCACTGTTCAAGCCGCACCTGGAAGATGGCCAGCCGATGCCCGTCTATGCGCTGATACCGATCAGTTTCACCCTCAAGTAAATCGAAGCAAAACAATCAGGAAGAACAACGATGGATAGCAATCCGTACGGCCTCGCCGCCGTCTGGCAACAAGGCGATTTCGTGACTCGCGCAGTCGCGCTGATGTTGATCGCCATGTCGATCGCGTCGTGGACGGTGATGATCGCCAAAGGCTGGCAGGCCTGGCGGCACCGCCGGGCGATGCAATCGGCGCGCGACAATTTCTGGAAGGCGCAAAGTCTCGAGGCCGGCATCGCCAGCCTTGGACTGGACAATCCGTTTGCCCAGCTGGCCAGCGCCGGCGCGTCGGCGCTGCGCCATCACCATGCACATGCCGGTTCGCTGCAAGACCAGTTGTCGTTCAGCGACTGGGTCACATTGTCGCTGCGCCAGGCGATCGATGAGGCGGCAGCAAAGCTCTCCACCGGCATGGCCGTGCTCGCATCGGTGGGATCGACGGCGCCCTTCGTCGGACTGTTCGGCACGGTCTGGGGCATTTACCACGCACTGGTATCGATCGGCAGCAGCGGCCAGGCCAGCATCGACAAGGTCGCCGGCCCGGTCGGCGAAGCACTGATCATGACCGCGCTCGGACTGGCCGTCGCCATTCCCGCGACCTTCGGTTACAACGCGCTGGTGCGCAGCAACAAGACCGTCATTGCTCAGCTGAACAAATTCGGTTTCGACCTGCACGCGCTGTTCGTCACCGGCGCCCGTGCCGGCGACCACGCGGCCGCTGGCCAGAAACTGTCTGTCGTGCGGAGCGCATGATGGCGATGGGCTCGCTGTCCGACCGCACGGACGATGATTTCAACCCGGAGATCAACACCACGCCGCTGGTCGACGTGATGCTGGTACTGCTGATTATTTTTATCATCACCATCCCCGTCATCAATCACAGCGTGAACCTCGAACTGCCGCGCGCCAGCGCGCAGCCGACCAACGCAAAGCCCGAGACAGTAAATCTGTCGATCGATGCCGAAGGCAAGCTGTTCTGGAACAACAAGCCGCTGGCCGACGACGCGCTGGCCGCACAGATCGCAACCGCGGCACAGCAGCAGCCACAGCCCAGCGTGCACTTGCGCGCCGCACGGACCACGCAGTACGAGCGGGTCGCGCAGGTGATGGCCGCTGCGCAGAATGGCGGCCTGACCAAGATAGGCTTCATCACCGAACCCAAACCCTAGTCCACCGGACGTTGACTTAACCCAGCCAGCCACGCCGCATTTGCCGGACAGCCAGCCAACACCGCGAGGCCCCCGCCTCGCTGGCAACCGGAGCAAATGCACATGACCCCTTCAACGAAACTGACTCCGCTCGGCGCGATCGTCGCCGGGCTGGCCTTCTGCGGCAGCCCGGCGCTGGCCGCCGACAAAGCAGGCGAACGCGACGACGGCACGTTGCCGGCAGTCGAAGTGACCGCCAACCGTGACACGCCTGCGTATATGGCGACCAAAACGCGGGTCGGCAAGATCGAACAGGACCCGCACGATATCCCGCAGGCGATCACGACGGTCACCAACAAGCTGCTGCAAGAGCAGCAGGCAGGCTCGCTGCAAGAAGCAATGCGCAATGTGTCGGGCATTACGTTCAATGCGGCCGAAGGCGGCCGCGCCGGCGACAACATGAACCTGCGCGGCTTCTACACGTTCGGCGACATGTACCTCGACGGCATTCGTGACACCGCTCAGTACAACCGCGAGACATTCAATTTGGAGCAGATCGACGTGCTGCGCGGCGCCGGCGCGATGCTGTTCGGCCGTGGGCAGGCGGGCGGCGTGATCAATCAGGTGACCAAGACGCCGCTCGAATTCGACCAGTACCGACTCACCGGCAGCGTCGGCACGCACGGCTATCAGCAGTTCTCGGCCGACCTGAACAAGTCGGTCAGCGAGGACGTCGGCCTGCGCGTGAACCTGATGGACCGCAACGAAGGCAGCTGGCGACGCAACCCGGCCTCGGGCGCCGAGCCGACCATCAATCGTACCGGCGCGGCGATCAGCCTCGCGCTCAACCAGTCGAGCGATCATAAATTCTGGATCAATTACTACAACCTTCGCACACGCGACAATCCGGACTTCGGCGTACCGTTCGCCAGCAAGACACGTCTGCCGGCAACGAGCTATTACGATGCGGCCGGCAATCCGACCGGCCCGCTGTCGGCCAACACCTTCTGGGGCACGAAGAAGACCTTCGACCGCAGCGACACGGCAATGACGACCCTGGTGTACGAGTGGAAAATCGACAAGGACACCCAGTTGCGCACGCAGTTCCGCACGGCCAACTATGACCGCAGCTACTGGGCCAAAACACCGAGCCTGACCGATGCGCCGAACGCCAGTGGCGGGCGCGTGAACGCCGCTGGCGCAGCAGCGGGCAACGTGACGCGCATGGCCTACTACGACACCACCACGCTGCAATCGGACTTCAGCAAGCGCTTCGTCGCTTTCGGCATGCAGCACCAGTTCGTCTCGGGCGTCGAGTACCTGAAAGAGGACAGCTCGCGCAAAGCGCTGAACAACTTCGGCACGGCCATGGCGCCGGACTTCAGGCCGTACAAGGGCGTGGCGACCGCGCCGATCGCCTTCAACGGCGATTCATATGCGTTCTATGCGCAGGACACGATCGAATTCGTCCCGAAATGGAAAGCGACCTTCGGCGCGCGCCGCGACCAGCTCGACGCCACCTATTCGAGCGCTACCTCGCCCAAGCTCAGCTACGGCGAATGGAGCTACCGTGGCGCGCTGTCCTTCCATCCGACAGAGCAATCGCATTACTACCTGGCCTGGAGCGATTCATTCAGCCCGACGGCCGATCTGTATCAGCTGACCGTGAAGGCACAGCCGCCGGAGCGCAGCGACACGATCGAACTGGGCGCGAAGTACATCCTGTTCGACGGCGACCTGACGCTGCGCGGCGCGCTGTACCGCGCGACCAAGTACTGGGAGCGCAATACCGACCTGGAAGCGACCGCATCGATCCTGACCAAGAAGCGCCGCACCGATGGCATCGAACTGGAAGCGGCTGGCCGCATCACGCCTGACTGGGAAGTGTTCGCCGGCCTCGCGCTGATGGATGCGAAGATCCTCGAGGTGGCTGAGAACGTCTCGACCACGGGTGCGACTGCCGGCCAGGTCGTGAAGGCCGACCCGGCCTACCAGGGCCAGCGCGCGCGCAATACGCCGCGCTACACCTTCAATCTGTGGAGCACCTACCGACTGGACCAGAACTGGCGCGTGGGCGGCGGCGTCGAGGCGAAGGGCGACCGGCTGGCGTTCAACCCGAGCAACAGCAATCCGGCCAACGTGCCTACGCTGAACGGTGAATATCATCCGAACACGGTGCCGTCGTACTACCGCTTCGACGCGATGCTGAGCTATGAACAGCCGCGCTGGGCGATGCGCCTGAACGTCAAGAACCTGACGGACAAGCTGTACTACGATTCGGTGTACGACAATGGCGGCTTCACGCTGCCGGGCGTACGCCGTACCGTGATATTGACTGCCGAGCTGAAATTCTGACCGCCATGATCGTGACCATCGACGCGCTGCTGGACGCCAGTGAGCTTGCCACCGCAAGGTCGCTGCTGGCCTCGGCGCGCTGGTCGGACGGTCGCATCACCGCGGGCGCCCAGGCGGCGCTGGCGAAGAATAATCAGCAGCTACCAGAAGACGAGCCACACCAGGCGACGCTGCGCCGCCTGGTGCTGCAGGCTCTGTCGCGCAGCGCGACCTTCTTCGCTGCAGCACTGCCACTGAAGATACTGCCACCTTTCTTTAATCGCTACACCGGCGAGACCAATACCTACGGCGCGCACGTGGACGGCGCGATGCGGCAAGCGCCGGACGGCAGCTACGTCCGCACCGATCTGGCCGCCACGCTATTCCTGTCGGATCCCGCAAGCTACGATGGCGGCGAGCTTCTGATCGACGATACCTTTGGCCATCAGCGGATCAAACTGGCCGCCGGCAGCCTGGTGCTGTATCCGTCGTCGTCGGTGCACCAGGTGACGCCGGTGACGCGTGGCGAGCGTCTCGCAAGCTTTATGTTCATGCAAAGTATGGTGCGCGACGAAAGTCGGCGCAGGCTGCTGTACGAGATGGACATGGCCTTGCTGCAGCTGCGCGAGAGCGTGGGCGAGACCGAACCGGTGATACAGTTGACCGGTACTTATCACAACCTGCTGCGTCAGTGGGCCGACAGCTGATGAGGCCGCTGTGCGCATCGATTGCGGATTACAAGGCTGCCGCCCGCGCGGCGCTGCCCGCCGAGATTTGGGCGTATCTTGACGGCGGCAGCGGCGTCGGCCGTACGCGACGCGACAACGAACGCGCGTTCGAAGCGATTACGCTGCGGCCGCGGCCGCTGGCAGACCTGCGCGGCGGCCATACCCGCACCGAACTGTTTGGCCGCACGCTCGCGCATCCTTTGCTGCTGGCGCCGGTGGCCTACCAGCGTTTGTTCGACGCACAGGGCGAGATTGGCGTCGCCATGGCCGCCGCCGCCCAGCAGATTCCGTTCATTGTCAGCAGCCTGGCCAGCCAGCCACTGGCGGATATCGCTGCCGCCGGCGCCGATCTGTGGTTTCAGCTGTATTGGCAGGGCGAACGCGAACCGACGTTGCGGCTGCTGCGCCGCGCTGAAGCTGCCGGCGCGCAAGCCATCGTCTTCACGGTCGATGCGCCGATCAAGCAAGCAACGCTGGATTTGCCGGAGGGCATTTCTGCGGTCAACCTGGAACCGGTGACAGCACCATTGCCGCTTCCCGCCGGCGGCAGTGCCGTGTTCGACCAATGGATGGCCGCTGCACCACGGTGGGAAGATCTCGATTGGCTGCGCCGGCAGACACAGCTGCCGCTGCTGGTCAAAGGCCTGCTGCATGTTGACGATGGGATGCGGGCTGTCGATGCGGGCTGCGACGGACTGGTGGTATCGAACCATGGCGGCCGCATCATCGACGGTACGCGCACGGCGATCGATGCGCTCAGAGAATTCAGGCAACGGCTGGCGCCGTCGCTGCCCTTGTTGTTCGACAGCGGGATACGCAGCGGACAGGATGCATTCAAGGCGATCGCCTGCGGTGCACAAGCGGTGCTGGTCGGCCGCCCTTACTTGTGGGGGCTGGCGGCAGCCGGCCCGATGGGCGTGGCGCATGTGATTCGGCTGCTGCGGGATGAGCTCGACATGACGATGGCACTGACTGGCTGCAAGACCGTGGCATCGATCGCGAATGAGTCGCAATAACAAAATGAATAGACACCCTTGCAAGCGAGAGATGCTGCGGTAACATCACAGCATCCGTTCCCCTACCGAATACGAGGCTCCAATGAAAGGCGACCCCACGATCATCAAGCTGCTCAATGATCAGCTGACGAATGAACTCACCGCGATCAATCAGTACTTCCTGCATGCGCGCATGTACAAGCACTGGGGGCTCGAGAAGCTCGGCAAAAAAGAATATGCGGAGTCGATCGGCGAGATGAAGCACGCGGACAAACTGATCGACCGTATCCTGATGCTGGATGGTCTGCCGAACTTGCAGGCACTGCACAAGTTGATGATCGGCGAGAACGTACCGGAGATGTTGGACTGCGACCTGCAACTCGAGCGCGGCGCGCAGCTGACGGTGAAAGATGGCATCGCCGCCTGCGAGGCAGCGCGTGACTATGTGTCGCGTGAGCTGTTCCAGCACATCCTCGACGACACCGAAGAGCACATCGACTGGCTCGAAACACAGCAAGATTTGATCGACAAGATCGGCCTGCAGAATTATCTGCAATCGCAGATGGGCGACGCCGAGTAAGCAGCCTATCGGACGTCAATGCGACGTCCGTTTGCCGATAAAAAAATCGGAGCCATTGGCTCCGATTTTTTTATCGCTGAAGTGTCGTTTCAGTGGATTGTACGAGTCATGCCGTTGGTACAGTGTCACGGAAGGACGGCCTTTCCGACAAGCGCTCAAAAAGTTTTGCCAGATTCGGGTGATCGTCACGCCATGCGATTTCTGGAAAACGGAAACTGATCCAGCCCAGTGCGCAGCCAACCGCGATATCAGCCAGCGTGAACTGTTTTGCTGCGCAATAGGGTTGCTCGCCAAGGCCTGCGGCCATCGCATGAATGCCGTTGCTGACTTTGCCTAGCTGCCGCTGCATCCAGGCATCGCTCTGACGCTCGGCGGGCCTCTGGGTACGCTCCAGCCTCACCAGGATGCCGGCATCCAGCACGCCGTCAGCCAGCGCCTCCCAGCATTTGATACTGGCGCGTTCTCGCCCTGCTCCGGGAATCAGCCTGCCGACCGGCGACATGGTATCGAGATACTCGACGATCACCCGCGAATCGAACATCGCACCACCGTCTTCCATCACCAGGCAAGGCACTTTGCCCAAGGGATTGGACAGTCCGATCGTACTGTCCGGTGACCATACGTCATCCAGCACTAGCTCGTAATCGAGTTTTTTTTCGGCCATTACGATACGGACTTTGCGCACGTAAGGACTAGCGAGCGAACCAATCAGTTTCATGAGGCCTTCGCATTCTGACGAGGGATGGAAATTATATCATTGGCAAAACCGCTTCCGGCCGCAACGCCGGCGATTGTGTCCCGGATGGTAGAATCGTGGGCTGTTCCATTTCTTCCCGGCAGTCCTGCCGCAGGTCCCTACCATGTCACTTTCTGCGCTCTCCGCCCTGTCGCCGCTCGACGGCCGCTACGCCACCAAGACTGACGCGCTGCGTCCCCTGCTGTCCGAGGCGGGCTTCATGCACCATCGCGTAAAGGTCGAAATCGCCTGGCTGATCGCTCTGTCCGACGCAGGCTTTGCCGAGCTCCGCCCGTTTTCTGCCGAGGCGAAGGCCTTGCTCGACACGCTGGCACGTGATTTCAGCGAAGACGACGCAGCGCGCATCAAGGCCATCGAGGCCGTGACCAACCACGACGTCAAGGCGGTCGAATACTGGCTGAAAGAGAAAGTGCAGCACCTGCCGGAGCTGGTGGCTGCCTCTGAGTTCATCCACTTTGCCTGCACGTCGGAAGACATCAACAACACGTCGCACGGCATGATGCTGAAAGCCGCACGCGATAACGTGCTACTGCCGTCGCTGACGAAGCTGATCGCGCGCCTGACCGAACTCGCGCACGCGAACGCGACCCAGCCAATGATGTCGCGCACCCATGGCCAGCCGGCCAGCCCGACCACGCTGGGCAAGGAAATGGCGAACGTCGTCGCGCGCTTGCAGCGCGCACAGCAGCGCATCGCTGCCGTGGAGATCCTCGGCAAGATGAACGGGGCCGTTGGCAATTACAACGCGCACCTGTCTGCCTACCCGGAATTCGACTGGCCAGCATTCTCGCGTAATGTGATCGAGCAGCGACTGGGGCTGACGTTCAATCCCTATACGATCCAGATCGAACCGCACGATTACATGGCCGAGCTGTTCGACGCCTTTGCGCGCGCCAATACCATCCTGCTCGACCTGAACCGCGATATCTGGGGCTACATCTCGCTGGGCTATTTCAAGCAGAAGACCAAAGCCGGCGAGATCGGATCGTCGACGATGCCGCACAAGGTCAATCCAATCGACTTTGAAAACTCCGAGGGAAACCTTGGCATGGCTAACGCAGTGCTCAAGCACATGGCAGAAAAACTGCCCGTGTCGCGCTGGCAGCGCGACCTGACCGACTCGACCGTGCTGCGCAATATCGGCGTTGGCTTCGGCTATACCCTGCTCGCCTATGACAGCTGCCTGCGCGGCCTGAACAAGCTGGAAGTGAACCCGGCGCGGATGGCAGAAGATCTCGATAACAGCTGGGAAGTGTTGGCCGAACCGGTACAAACAGTGATGCGCCGCTTTGGCATTGAGAACCCTTACGAGCAATTGAAGGAACTCACGCGCGGCAAGGGCATCTCCAAAGAGGCGCTGCGTGATTTCATTAACGGACTGGCGATTCCCCAGGACGCGAAGGACAGGCTGCTGGCAATGACGCCGGCGTCTTATGTCGGACTGGCCGAACAGCTGGCCAACGACGTCTGACGCAGCACGCGCCACGACAACAAGCCGGCCCAGTGCCGGCTTGTTTGTCATGTGCGAACCTGGTTACCCTAGGGTCGTTCTGACTGACGGTACGCAGTCACTTTTTCTGCAAGCCGAACACAGCGTCGAGAGAGTCTGCTGACAACACGGTGTCAGTCCATGCGTCCAGCGTGGCCTCGTCCCCTTGCAACAGTCGCTCGGTGGCCCAGGCCGGCAATGAACCAAACCGAATTTCCAGCTGGCGTGACAGCAATTGAATTTTGCCGTTCAGACGCCCCTGCTGCATCCCTTGTTGCATCCCCTGCTGCATCCCTTGTTGCACCCCTTGCTGCATCCCTTTCCGCAGCCCCTCTTCAATAGCCAGCCGTTCTATCGAGCTGATGTAAGTCATGTCAGATTCCTTTTCGAGCGTGTTGAGATCCTGCCGCAACTGCGCGTCCAAATCTTTGGGCAGTCGCATCAGCCAGTCGATCACCTTGAACAGGTCAATCACTTGCTGTTTGTGAAAACCTCGCCGGTAAAGTCGCTGTACGAGCGACCATTTGGCGGCGTGGCGCGCGGACGCATCGTCGCGGGTCTTTCGCGTGGCCAGGTGTGCCTGTGTTACTACGGCAAACGGATTGCTACTGTCGTCCAGACGAGACTCGTTGCCCATCCAATCAAGCAGCTTTGCTGCGGGAAACCGAAAGTCAAGTCGACATCCGCAGGATTCATAGCCAAAGCTCTCTGGACGCCAGCTGGCTCGATCATCGGTCAGCACAGCCAAACTTGCGATCGGCTGCCGGTAACGGTCGTACAGCCGGTAGTGATACACGAACATGCGCTCAGCAAACTCTTGCCGACTTTCTCCTTGCACCTCGATATGCACGTAGAGCCATTCGGATGAGCCTTCCAGGGAGACCACTCTGACCAGCTTATCGACGAATCGCTTGCCCGATTCAGCGTCATGCACGATGGCTCGTAATTCCTGGTCGAGAAATACCTGCGGCTGCCCCCAATCGATGCAGGCATACGCCGAAGGAAAATAAAAATGCATGAAATCGGGGAAGTATCGTTCGATCGCTTCCTTCCAGGGACTATCGTAGTCGTCTGCCACCGTACGCTCCGAACATTCGCGACGGCGATCAGCATGCCGACAAAGCTTGCGCGATCTGGTTGACATCGACACGACCGCACGGCGGACGCCGTCAATCGTCAACGAACGTTGGAAATCTGTCGCAAAACCGTCGGACAAAAAAAACGAGCTCACACCGTGAGCTCGTTTTTTTGTAGTGCTGTCAACCAGGTCGGCATCGTCATCCGACAAGCAAACTTTGCGTGATCACGATCAGCGATGCATCAGACCACTGCCCCATCGGTTTCGTCCTTCGGCTTTACCGGCTTCAGCAGATCTTCACGCTTGACACCCAGCCACATGGCGACGGCAGCGGCAACAAACACCGACGAATAGATGCCGAACAAAATACCGATCGTCAGCGCCAGTGCGAAGTAATGCAGCGTTGGCCCGCCGAAGACCAGCATCGACAGCACCATCAACTGTGTCGAGCCGTGCGTGATCACCGTCCGCGAAATCGTGCTGGTGATCGCGTGATTGAGCACTTCAGGCGTCGACAATTTGCCGTAGCGACGATCGCGGAATGCCTCGCGCACCCGGTCGAACACCACGACCGATTCGTTCACCGAATAGCCCAGCACTGCCAGCACCGCAGCCAGCACCGTCAGCGAAAACTCCCACTGGAAGAACGCAAAGAAGCCGAGGATGATGATGACGTCATGCAGGTTGGCGATGATCGCCGCGACCGCAAATTTCCACTCAAAGCGGAAAGCGAGGTAAATCATGATGCCAATGACGACGAAGGCCAGCGCGGTCAGGCCGTCATGCGCGAGTTCTTCACCGACCTGCGGGCCGACGAACTCCACGCGCTTGAGGCTGACCGACGCATCCTGCGCCTTCAATGCATCGATCACCTGATTGCTGATCTGCGCCGAGCTTGCTGCTTTTTGCGCCGGCAGCCGGATCAGCACATCCTGCGCCGTGCCGAAGCTTTGTACCTGGCTGTCGGCAAAGCCCAGGCCGCCGACAGTCTTCCGGATGCCCTCAAGATCGGCCGGCTTCGTATAGGCCACTTCCATCACGGTGCCGCCGGTGAATTCGATCGACAGGTGCAGGCCCTTGGCGAACAGGAAAAATACGGCCGCGGCGAAGGTCAACGCTGAAACAACGTTGAAGACCAGCGCATGCCGCATGAACGGAATGTCTTTTTTAATGCGGAAAAATTCCACGATGCTCTCCTAGTCAGCCTTGGCGGGTCAGGCGTTCGGCTTCCAGACCTGTCCGATGGACACGCTGGTCAATTTCTTCCGACGGCCATACCAAAGGTTGGCCAATGCACGTGCCACCACGACGGCCGAGAACATCGACGTCAAGATGCCCAGGCAGTGCACGACAGCGAAACCGCGGATCGGGCCGGAGCCGAAGATCAGCAGCGCAACACCGGCGATCAGCGTCGTCACGTTGGAGTCGAGAATGGTCGCCCACGCGCGCTCGAAGCCGGCCGCAATCGCCGCCTGCGGTGAATTGCCGTTGCGCAGTTCCTCGCGGATACGTTCATTGATCAGCACGTTGGCGTCGATCGCCATGCCCAGCGTCAGCGCAATCGCCGCAATACCCGGCAGGGTCAATGTCGCCTGAAGCACCGACAGCAACGCTATCAGCAGCATCACGTTGACGCCCAGCGCGAACACCGAGAATGCGCCGAACAGCAGGTAGTAGATCATCATGAACAGTGCGATCGCAGCAAAACCGTACAGCGTCGAGCTGAAGCCTTTGGCGATGTTCTCGGCGCCGAGCTGCGGGCCAATGGTGCGTTCTTCAATGATCTCCATCGGCGCAGCCAGCGAACCCGCACGCAGCAGCAGCGCCAGGTCGCTGGCGGCTGCCGGCGACTCCATGCCGGTGATCTGGAAGCGCGAACCGAGTTCGTCGCGGATGGTTGCAACCGTCAGCACCTCGCCCTTGCCCTTTTCGAACAGGACGATGGCCATCAGTTTGCCGACCTTCTCACGCGTGGCCTCGCGCATCTTGCGGCCGCCGTCACCATTGAGGTCAATGCTGACCGACGGCTGCTGGTTCTGGTCGAAGGCAGCACCGGCATTCGAAATATAGTCACCGGTGATGACCGGATCCTTGATCAGCACGACCGGTGCACCCTTGCCGACCTTGAACAGTTCGGAGCTCGGCGACAGCGCCGCCGTTTCCTCGGTGCCACGCGTCACCGATCCGTCGACCATGCGTACTTCAAGCGTCGCGGTACGGCCGATGATGTCCTTGGCACGCGAGACGTCCTGCACGCCGGGCAGCTGGACGACGATGCGGTCAGCGCCCTGGCGCTGGATCACCGGCTCGGCCACGCCGAGTTCATTGACACGCTTGGACAACGTGGAAATGTTCTGTTGTACCGCTTCTTCCAGCGTGCGCTTGACCGCCTGCGGGTTCAGCGTTGCACGCAGCAGCAGGCCTTCGGCATCGCTGGCTTCGGCCAGCGTGAGCTCCGGCAGCTGAGAGGCCAGCATATTGCGGGCCGCATCCAGCGTTTCGCGATCGCGGAAACGGATCTCGATCGTCTCGCCACTGCGCGACAGGCCGGCAAAACGAATTTTCTTCTCGACCAGCTGAGCACGAGCGGCTGCCTGCGTCGCCTGGATGCGCTTGGCCATGACAGCACGCGTGTCAACCTGCATCAGGAAATGCACGCCACCACGCAAATCAAGGCCCAGATACATCGGCAAGGCGCGCAGGCTTTGCAGCCATGACGGCGTATTCGGCAGCAAGTTGAAGGCGACCAGATAGCTCGGATCGGCCGCGTCCTTGTTCAGCGCCTGCTCGATCACGGTCTTCGCCTTGAACTGCAGATCGGTGTTGGCAAAGCGCGCGCGCACAGTGCCGTTGTTACCGAGATCTTCGAAGAAAGCGTCTTCAGCTTGCAGGCCCGCGGCCTGCAGCGCCTGCTGCACCCGGCCAACGGCGTCCGGGCCCAGCTTCAGTGTAGCCTTCGCACTGCTGACCTGCACGGCCGGCGATTCGCCGAAGAAGTTCGGCACCGTGTACAGCACGCCGAACGCCAGCACCAGCGCGATCATCACGTATTTCCAGAGGGGATAACGGTTCATGGCAGTTCAGTTCGCCTTGAATGAAAAAAGTCCGGCAACGTGTGCCGGACCAGAGGGATTACAGAATCTCAGAGAGCCTTGATGGTGCCTTTGGGCAGCAGAACGGTGACCGATGCCTTCTGGATAACGATATCGGTACCTTCGGCAATTTCCAGCGTGACGTACGCGTCGGTCACTTTCGTGACCTTGCCGACGATGCCGCCAGCGGTCACGACCTCGTCGCCTTTGGCGAGCGCGTCGATCATGGCTTTCTGCTCTTTCTGGCGCTTCATCTGCGGCCGCACCATCAGGAAGTAGAGCACCACAAACATCAGGATGATGGGCAGGAAACCCATCAGTCCGCCGCCGGCGCCGGCCGGTGCGGCGGCCTGTGCATAGGCATTCGAGATAAACATAGACTGCTCCGGGTTGGTTTTTTTACGAACCCGTGATTCTAGCACTGGCCAGCAGGGCTCAGGTTTGCATATCGCCCCGCAGGGAGGGGGGACGCATTACCGCCGCTACTGAGCTCGTGCGACTTGTCAGGCCGAGCGCCCGAAGATCCGCTTCAGAAACAAGATCTGTGCTGGCGCCGGCATCGAGCAGGCAGCGCGCCAGCGGCAGGTTCCGTTCTGCACAAGCCATCGTCAGCGGTGTCTCGCCCAGTTCGTCCTCAAGATCTGCCGCTGCACCGCTGCTGAGCAGCCGCTCAGCAAGCCACTCGGGTATGTCCGGATGGTGCAATGCCGACCTGCCCAGCCGGCCAAGCGCATGGATATCGGCGCCGGCCTCGATCAACACCAAGGCCACCGGCCACAGGCCATGACGGCAGGCGGCAACCAGCGGCGTCTCACCCCGGCTGCAATCCCGGCCAGCGAGGCTATTGCCGTCAACCGGCACGCCAGCGGCGAGCAGCCGCCGGACCAGCGCCACGCTGAGATCGTCGAGGTACATCAGTTCGGCGCCACCGTGCGGCAGTGTCGTCAACGATGCGCCGGCACACAACAGCAGCTCCACAATCTCAGATGCACCGGCCTCGATACGCGACGCCTGCACGCAAGCGAGAGGACTGTGACCAAGCACATCGATACAGTCCAGCTGCGCATGCGCACCACACTGCAGCAGCAACTCGACAAGTGCCGGACGAGCCAGCATACAAGACCAATGCAGCACCGTTCGGCCGTAGCGGGGATCGGTCGTACTGAGCGCTTCGCCGCCGCGAATCAGCTGCAACGCATGCCGGCAGCAAGCGGCATCGTCCCTTGCGGACAGCGACAGCTGATACAGCCTGCGTGCCAGCGGCGGCAGTGCGCTCATCCATGCGTAGGGTGATTCGGGCCGGTCACTGAGATTGTGCAGGAACAGCATCTCAAAGGACAGGTCGACCCGGCTGTGCTGCCCGGCCCACGCCGGCAACGCCCGTCGGGGTGGCGACTGCGGCGGCATCTTACCTTGCCTCGTGCATGAATCCGTGCTGACCTGGCCGGGCATGGCTGGCGGCGTCGCCGTCAGAGCGGAACAGTACATGGGCGTGCGGGTGGGTACCATCGCGAGCTCCTTTCGGTCTGCGTTCGTGACGGCAGCCACATGAGGGGACGCACGTGGCTGCCAACACCGCGGACGATCACTGCGATCGCCCGCAGCATCATCAGGATGTCAGGCTTGAGGGATCTGTCACGGGGCACTGGTTCCGATACCCGCCCATTTTCAGAATAGTCTGGAGGCTGTCAGCCAGCGAAAACAGCTCAGACGCCGCGCGCGCGGTCGGCCGCAAATCGCTGCCGGAACTGCGCAAACGTGCCAGCGTCAATGCTCGCGCGGATCTCGCGCATCAGCTGCAAGTAGTAATGAAGATTGTGAATGGTGTTCAGGCGTGCGCCAAGGATCTCGCCGGCACGATGCAAGTGATGCAGATAGGCGCGCGAGAAATGTTTGCAAGCGTGGCAGTCGCAGCTCTCGTCGAGCGGCTTGTCCTCGTCCTTGTGGCGGGCGTTGCGGATCTTCAGGTCGCCGTAGCGGGTGAACAGCCAGCCATTGCGCGCATTCCGCGTCGGCATCACGCAATCGAACATGTCGATGCCGTTGGCCACGCCTTCAACCAGGTCTTCCGGCGTGCCCACCCCCATCAGATAATGCGGCTTGTGTGCCGGCAGGCGCGGCCCGACGTGCGACAGAATGCGCTGCATGTCCTCTTTCGGCTCACCGACCGACAGTCCGCCGATGGCCACGCCGTGAAAATCGAGCTCTTCCAGACCGGCCAGCGATTCGTCGCGCAGTTCTTCGTACATCCCGCCCTGCACGATGCCGAACAAGGCGTTCGGATTCTGTTCGCGATGAAATTCGTCGAGCGATCTTTTCGCCCAGCGCAGCGACATCCGCATCGAGCGGCCGGCTTCATCGCGCGTGGCGGCGCGGCCGTCGATCTCATACGGCGTACATTCATCAAACTGCATCACGATGTCGGAGTTCAGCACGCGCTGTATCTGCATCGAAATCTCGGGCGACAGGAACAGCTTGTCGCCATTCACCGGCGACGCAAATTTCACGCCCTCCTCGGTGATCTTGCGCATCGCGCCGAGCGAAAACACCTGAAAACCGCCGGAATCGGTCAGGATCGGCCGGTCCCAGCCGATGAAGCGATGCAGCCCGCCGAATTTGCCGATGATGTCCAGCCCCGGCCGCAGCCACAGGTGAAAGGTATTGCCGAGAATGATGTGCGCATCGATCTCACGCAGCTCGTCAGGCGACATGGCCTTCACCGAACCATAGGTGCCGACCGGCATAAAAATTGGCGTCTCGATGGTGCCGTGTGCCACCTCGAGCCGACCGCGGCGCGCCTGGCCGTCGGTCTTCAGCAAAGTAAATTTCATGGGGTGTCCTTGCGCTCGAGCAGCATCGCGTCGCCATAGCTGAAGAACCGATAGCGCTGCCGGATCGCATGCGCATAAGCGGAGCGAATGCAGTCGTAGCCGGCGAATGCCGACACCAGCATCATCAGCGTCGATTTCGGTAAGTGGAAATTGGTGACCAGCTTGCTCACCGTCCTGAAGCGGTAGCCGGGCGTGATGAAGATCTGCGTATCGTCGCTGCCGGCGACCAGGCGGCCGGACTGCGATGCCGACTCGAGCGCGCGCAGGCTGGTGGTACCGACGGCCACGACCGCGCGGCCGGCCCGCTGCGCTGCCTCGATGATCTCGACCGTCGCTGGCGGGATGTGGTACCACTCGCTGTGCATCTTGTGTTCGGCGATGTTCTCGGTGCGCACCGGCTGGAACGTACCGGCGCCGACATGCAGCGTCAGCCACGCGAGCCGGACGCCCTTGTCCTTGAGCCGATCCAGCAGTGCCTGATCGAAATGCAGGCCTGCGGTCGGCGCGGCGACCGCGCCGGGCGACTTCGCGTAGACGGTCTGATAGCGCTGCGCGTCGACGGCATCGGCCGCGTGCTCGATGTAAGGCGGCAATGGCAGACGACCGAACCGATCGATCAGGTCGAAGGCATCCGACGGAAAATGCAGCGTGAAGAATTCACCGGCGCGCTCACCCACCGTCACGTCAAATGCATCGGCCAGCCGCAGGACCGTGCCCGGCAGCGGCGACTTCGACGCCCGTACCTGCGCCAGCACGGTGGCCGGATCACAGACCCGCTCGACCAGCACCTCGACTTTGCCGCCCGTCTCCTTCACCCCATAAAAGCGGGCATTCAGCACACGGGTGTCATTGAATACCAGCACATCGCCCGGCTGCAGCAGCTCGACGATATCGGAAAACACACGATCGGCCAGCGCGTCCTCGCCAACCTGCAGCAGACGCGAAGCGCTGCGCTCGGGCAGCGGTGCCTGGGCGATCAGTTCTGGGGGGAGCTCAAAGTCAAAATCGGACAGCGAATACATGAGTGCGACGGTAATCGGAGGGGCCAATTACTCGGCTCGAAAAAGCCGGTATTCTACGCTGCCCGAGCCACCCCCGTTCGCCATGTCCGTAGCGCGCAAGAAAACCAGTACGACCCGAAGCCTGCGCACTGCCGATCGGCTGGCACGACTGGGACTGTCGTCCGACATGGCACTGGTGCTGCACCTGCCGCTGCGCTACGAAGATGAAACCCAGCTGCTGTCTATTGCCGATGCGTCGCTGCGGCATGGCCAGCCGGTACAGGTCGAGGGCGTGGTCACTGACTGCGACGTGCAGTACCGTCCGCGCCGTCAGCTGGTGGTCACCCTGGCCGACGATACCGGCCGGCTGACCCTGCGCTTCCTGAATTTTTACGGTAGCCAGGCCACGCAAATGGCCGTCGGCCGGCGCCTGCGCGTACGGGGCGACCTGCGCCACGGCTTTTTCGGCGACGAGATGGTCCACCCTGCTGTGCGACCAGTCGACGAAGATACGCCGCTGCCGGAGGCGCTGACACCGGTCTATCCGGCCGGCGAAGGCCTGTCGCAGACGCTGCTGCGCAAGGCGATCGCGAATGCGATGACCCGCATCGACTGGTCCGATACGCTGCCACCGGAGTTGCGCGCGCCCCTGAAGTTGATGCCATTCGAGCCGGCCGTGCGGCTGCTGCACCAGCCGCCACCCGACATTGACGAGTACGCGCTGGCCGAGCGCAGCCACCCCGCGTGGATCCGGATGAAATTTGACGAGCTGCTCGCGCAGCAGCTGTCGATGAAGCGCGCACAGGCAGCGCGCCGTCAGCAAGGCGCGCCGGTGCTGGATCAGGCCGGCACGCTGACATCCGCGCTGCTGGCGACGCTGCCGTTTTCCCTCACCGGCGCGCAGCAACGTGTGCTGCAAGAGATCCGTGCCGACCTGACCGCGCCCTTCCCGATGCAGCGCCTGCTGCAAGGAGATGTCGGCAGCGGCAAGACCGTCGTGGCGGCGCTCGCGGCGACGCAAGCGATCGACAGCGGCTACCAGGCCGCGCTGATGGCACCGACAGAAATCCTGGCCGAACAGCACTTCCGCAAAATCGCCAGCTGGATGGCGCCGCTGGGCGTGAACGTCGCCTGGCTGACAGGCAGCCTGAAGAAAAAGGACAAGGACGACGCCCGTGCGCGCATCGTATCGGGAGAGGCCCGGCTGGTGGTCGGCACCCATGCGCTGATCCAGCAGGATGTCGACTTCGCGCAGCTGGGTCTGGTCATCGTCGACGAGCAGCATCGCTTCGGCGTCGCACAGCGGCTGACGCTGCGCAACAAAGGGGTCGGCAGCGTGCCCCACCAGCTGATGATGTCGGCCACGCCGATCCCGCGCACGCTGGCGATGACGTACTACGCCGATCTTGAAGTCTCCGTTATTGACGAGCTGCCGCCGGGCCGCACGCCGATCGTCACCCGACTGATCGCGCAGGAGCGACGCGACGAAGTGGTCGAGCGCGTGCACGCCGCAGCGCTGGAGGGGCGGCAGGTGTACTGGGTCTGCCCGCTGATCGAGGAATCCGAGGCGCTGCAGCTGCAGACCGCCACCGATACCCATGCGCTGCTGTCAGCCGCCCTGCCTGACCTGAAGGTCGGACTGGTGCACGGGCGAATGAAGCCGGCCGACAAGCAGGCCGTGATGGACGGCTTTGCACGTGGCGAGCTGCACCTGCTGGTCGCAACGACGGTCATCGAAGTCGGCGTCGACGTGCCGAACGCGTCGCTGATGGTGATCGAGCACGCTGAGCGCTTCGGGCTGTCGCAGCTGCACCAGCTGCGCGGCCGGGTCGGCCGCGGCGCTGCGGCCAGCGCCTGCCTGCTGATGTACCAGGGGCCGCTCGGCCAGGTCGCGAAACAACGGCTGGCGATCATGCGCGAGACCTCGGACGGCTTCGAGATCGCGCGGCGCGACCTTGAGATCCGTGGACCCGGCGAGTTCCTGGGCGCGCGCCAGTCCGGACAGGCGATGCTGCGTTTTGCCGATCTTGAAACAGATCAGTGGCTGGTCGAACATGCTCGCCAGGCCGCGCAAGACTTGCTGGCGCACCGGCCCGACGTGGCCGATGCCCATCTGGCGCGCTGGCTCGGTGCGCGCGAGGATTTTCTGCGCGCGTAAGCTCGCTGAAGACGCGCCTTCTGAATTCAACGCCCGCTGTATAACTGTGCGACACTAATTGCCATGACATTGACAGAACTGAAATACATCGTGGCCGTCGCACGCGAAAAACATTTCGGTCGTGCGGCCGAGGCCTGCTTCGTCGCGCAACCCACACTGTCAGTGGCGATCAAAAAACTCGAGGATGAACTCGGTGTCGCCATTTTCGAGCGCGGCGGCTCCGAAGTGTCGGTCACACCGATCGGTGCGCAGATCGTCGCACAGGCCGAGCACGTGCTCGAGCAAACCGCTTACATAAAAAACATCGCGAAGCAAAACAAGGACCCGCTGGTGGGTCCGCTACGCGTCGGCGTGATCTATACGATCGCGCCCTATTTGTTGCCACAGCTGGTGCCGACCCTGATCGAACGGGTGCCGCAGATGCCGCTGGTGCTGCAAGAAAATTTCACGGTCAAGCTGCTCGAACTGCTGCGCGTCGGCGAACTCGATGCGGCGATCATGGCGCTGCCGTTCAATGACCAGGGCCTGATGGTGCGCTCGCTGTACGACGAGCCTTTCGTCGTCGCCGTGCCGCGCAAGCATCCATGGGCAGGACGCCGCGCGATCAGCAGCGAAGAACTGAAGCAGGAAACCATGCTACTGCTTGGAGCCGGCCATTGCTTCCGCGACCAGGTGCTCGAGGTCTGCCCTGAGATGTCGCGTTTCTCGACCGGTGGCGGCGGCATCGCCCGCACCTTCGAAGGCTCGTCGCTGGAGACTATCCGCCATATGGTGGCGTCCGGTATCGGCATTACCGTACTGCCCAAGGCATCGGTGCCGGATCCGCTGCCGAACGACAGTATGTTGCGCTACCTGCCGTTCGACGATCCGGCGCCGTCGCGCCGCGTGGTGGTTGCCTGGCGCAAGAGCTTTACGCGTCAGGCCGCCATCGAGGCGCTTCGGCAGGCAGTGCTGTCCTGCCGGCTGAATGGCGTCAGCCTGCTGCCGGATGCGCTCACAGAAGAAAACTGAGCGTCGCTAAGCACACTGGCACAACGCAAGGCTATTGCTGCCCCCTGTCCACCGCAGTGACAGCGCACGTGCCGCCGCGCTACACTGCGCGCCATGAATTTTTCCGCTACGCCCCTGGGGAGCCGACTTGCGCTGTACGCGCGCCTCGTCCGGCTCGACAAGCCGATCGGCAGTCTGCTGCTGCTGTGGCCGACCTTGTCGGCGCTGTGGCTGGCGTCGCATGGCCTGCCTGACTGGCGATTGATTGTCATCTTCTCGATCGGCACCGTGCTGATGCGCTCAGCCGGCTGTGCCATAAACGACTTCGCTGACCGCGATTTCGACCGCCACGTGAAGCGCACCGCCGAACGGCCGCTGACCTCCGGGCGCATCGCTGCGTGGGAAGCGGTCGCGGTCGCGGCCGCGCTGGCGCTGCTGTCGTTCCTCCTGATCCTGCCGCTTAATGCACTGACCCTGAAGCTGTCGGTACTGGCCGTGGTCGTCGCCGGCACCTATCCGTATTTCAAGCGCTTCTTCGCGCTGCCGCAAGCGTATCTCGGTATCGCGTTCGGCTTTGGTATACCGATGGCCTATGCGGCCGTTCTTGATAGCGTGCCAGCCGAAGCCTGGATACTCTTGCTGGCCAATGTGTTCTGGGCGCTGGCCTACGATACTGAATATGCGATGGTCGATCGCGATGACGACCTGAAAATCGGCATCCGCACTTCTGCAATCACGTTCGGGCGCTTTGATGTGCTTGCGGTCATGATCTGCTATGCGCTCAATCTACTGCTGATCGCACTCGTTGGCGCTACCCATGCACTGGGTCCGGGGTTGTATGTCGGCCTGCTGGCGGCGGCCGGCATCGCGGTCTATCACTACCGCCTGATCCGCGGGCGCGACCGCATGCGCTGCTTCGCCGCCTTCCGGCACAACAACTGGTTGGGTGCAGCCGTGTTCGCCGGCATCGCGCTGGGCTGATCAAGCACGCGTTTTTGCCGCATCGGTGCAACAGCCGTGGCTTTTCCATGCTGTTCTGCTTGAGGCGGGCGAAGTCCGGGCCAGATAATCGCGCCACGGGCCGCCATGGGCGCGGCCGTTCAACCAAGCGCGCGAACCTTCGATGGACATATCCGAACTGCTGGCCTTCTCGGCCAGGAACAATGCGTCCGACCTGCACCTGTCGGCCGGCCTGCCACCGATGATCCGCGTCCATGGTGACGTGCGCCGCATCAACCTGCCGCCGATGTCGCACAAGGAAGTGCACGCGATGATCTACGAGGTGATGAACGACAGCCTGCGCAAGCGCTACGAGGAAAATCTCGAGGTCGATTTCTCGTTTGAGCTCCCTGGCGTGGCGCGCTTTCGTGTCAATGCCTTCAATCAGGACCGTGGCGCTGC
>JACCDQ011748790.1_pt1 | contig 22413 bp, 16 predicted proteins | sample 7446031 | NCBI WGS metagenome assembly JACCDQ01 (sample SAMN15323442, study PRJNA562643) | freshwater metagenome | isolation source: river surface water | place: USA:Blue River Watershed | collected 2017-08-17
CCGATGTATTGGCTACCCGTGAGATCGCCAATGAAATTGTATTACTAGACATCAAAGAAGGTTTTGCCGAAGGCAAGGCTTTAGATATCTGGCAAACAGCCCCAATTAACCTTTATGATTCTCGTACGATTGGTTGTACCAATGATTATGCGCGTACTGCAGATTCAGATGTTGTAGTCATTACCTCAGGTTTGCCGCGCAAGCCCGGAATGTCTCGTGACGACCTTATCGCAACCAATGCTGGTATCGTTAAGACCGTGACGGAAAACGTCGTGAAATACTCGCCAAACGCCATCATCATCGTTGTTTCCAATCCGTTAGACGTCATGACTTACTGCGCATTCTTAAATGCCAACATGCCATCTTCTCGTGTATTTGGTATGGCTGGTGTCTTGGATACCGCACGTTACCGCGCATTTTTGGCCGAAGAACTCAACGTTTCGCCAAAGGACATCCAAGCTGTATTGATGGGTGGCCACGGTGACACAATGGTTCCACTACCGCGCTACACTACCGTTGGTGGTATTCCAGTTACTGAACTCATCGACGAAGCGCGCCTCAATGAAATCATCGAGCGCACCAAATTTGGTGGTGGTGAAATCGTTAAATTATTGGGAACTTCAGCATGGTATGCACCAGGTGCAGCAGCTGCCCAAATGGTGGAGGCTGTTGTCCGCGATCAAAAACGTATTTTCCCAGTTTGCGCTTGGTTACAAGGCGAATACGGCATGTCAGACATCTACTTAGGTGTCCCTGTTGTTTTGGGTAAAAACGGAATCGAAAAAATCATCGAATTACAATTGAATGAAGCGGAACGCGCCTTGCTCGTCGATTCAGCAGAAGCTGTGAAAGGTGTGATGGAAGTGTTAGACAACATGAACGCAAACGCTTAATTTAGGTTTTCTAAATACCTGAAATTCAAATTGAATGAGAATGCTATATGAAAAACCGCGAGTATGAGCTCGCGGTTTTTTGGTTTAAGGAAGTTCGATAGCCCCAATATCCGGCGGATTGTTGCGGGCTTGACCTAAAATATCAGTGAAAACAGCCGAGCTAATGCCTTTGTTGCTCAAGGATGAATTGCCTGTAAAGCTAAAATCTCTTTCTGCAGGATTCACAAATAATGGCGCCGTGTTCCAAAATAACTGGCTCCCGTAAAAAGGATCGGTATAAGTGGTTTCTGATTTGAATACACTGTAATCGAAGTCAAAATTAAGTGTCACACCAGCCATTTGGATGGTATCCATCGCAATTTCGGTATCTAAATTTCCGTAAATGACACAATTCTTAAAAACGCCTTCTTCAATGCTTGAGACCAGCGTTTGGTTTTGGGCGTAATCGTTGTAATAATTACTGATGCCTACTGCGGGGTTAGTGGAGGCGCCGTAACCGAGTAAATTGCAGTGATTGAAATGGAAGTCTCCGCCCTGTAAAACCAACAGCGCGTGCGTGCCGTTTTGCGAAATCAGGCAGTTTTCTGCCTTTACCTTGGCGCCTGCAAAAATGAAAATACCGTAACGCGCTTGGTTGTAAATTTGTGTGTTTTGGATGTTCAAGGTATAGCTGGTGTTCGCAGGGTCTTCGCTGAATAAGTGCACGCCGGAGGTGCCGTTTTTGAGAATGGCGTAATTAATATTGCTCGGCAGTGCTTCGTGCAAGTAAATCCCGTAGTATTGCCCACTCACATCTTGGTAGTCTTGCTCGAGGCGGTCTCCCTGAAAAATGACTTCATTGCCGAGTTGCCCTTCTATTTGCAAGGAGCCTTTGTAAACATATAACAGCGCATTTTTGTGCAGGTGGACTTTCGTTCCTGCTGGAATAGTAAGTGTTTTGGCGGAATCTACAATGGCGGCGCCGTAAATGACATGTGGTTTGTCGTTGGGCCAGACGCCTTCGTTGAAATCAAATTGTTGGTTCTGAAAGTTGGAATAATGAAAATAAGCGTCTTGGCCCCAAGCGGCGAGTTTGACGTATTGGTCTTTGCCGTTGGTGCGAAAGCGCACGGAATCTTCAATGATCAAGGGGTTGGTGTTGTTATTCACCTGTAGGGTAACTTCAACAAAAATGAACAAAGAATCTTTGGCTTCTAACAAGAGGTCTTTGTGCAAGATACCCGGCGTGCCATCTACATTGATGCGATAAACAGAAGCGGCACCGCCCATGAGCTCGATTTCTTCAATTTGAAGGCTGCGCTGGTCGGGGTTGTAAATTTTAAAAGATTTGGTGGTGGAGCCAATGGTGGTGAAAACGGTGTCAAAAACCAGCGTGTCCGTGGAAAAGTCAAGATTGGCTTTGGAGAACAAAACCTGCTTATTGCAAGAGCTGAGTGTGCTCCAAAAGAACAAACTGAGCAAAACCATAAAAGCGTAGAAATAGCGCATAGAAAGACAACGCACAAAACTAAAGAATATTGGTGGTTCAGCTCAATTTTAGGTAAAAATGTTCTTTGGCTTGCCCCGGTCGCGGACTCAGTAGGCCAAAAAAGTAACAATCGGCAGAAAAATGAAATACCGCTTTGCCACTTAGTTTTTTCCATGTTGCTCGATTCAATTTGTTGTTTGGATCGGCAACTATAAAAATGGATGTTGGATGAATGAATTGCTGCTGAACGGTTTGCTCCAAGTTGTGTAATTGATCGTGTGGAACGATGCAAATACATGGTTTTGAGTTGGTTTGGTCAAATGACCCAAAGCTGCACAGCAGGTGCTCAGGTAGCGCTTCGCTCAGCTTGGCAACAAACTGCCTTATTTTTTTACAATTAATCAGGCGCACAATTGGTACTTCTTCTTTTGGATGCAGTCCCTTCACCACAGCTACCAGCCAATAGGCAAAAGGCGAATGGGTGCCATGACGGCCTTTGGCTTTCCACAGAAAAGCTGTATATTCGATGCAGCGAAACATAACGCAAAATAACAAAAAAGAAACCGATGTCGGTCCAAACCAATGTCCAAATAGCCGCTCAAAAGCAAGCCATTCAACATGGTCAGCAAACCCTTCCCGTATTGCGACCATGTCGCTTAGGTGATGGCATCCTGAGCATGACCGATGAGCAGCAAGAGCGCTACCGCCAGACCGCGCGATTTTTTACAGAACCATTGCACTTTTTTATTCCTGCTTCTGGTTCAGGCTCTCGCATGTTTGCCTTTCTTTTCGATTACCTACAGCATCCGGATGCCGAAAACACCAAACAAGCTGAGCGCTTTTTCAGTAGGTTGCCAGATTTTGCACTTTTTCGGCAATTGCCACAAGAAATCCAAGCGGCCTACTTAGCGGGTGAGCTTACCTTGAGCGCTTTTATCGAAGTGTTAATGGGTTCCGACGGCCTCAACTTTGGTGCGCTGCCCAAAGGTCTGATTTCTTTTCACATCCACGAGCCGTTTGTGCTCAATGCCTTTCAAGAACACCTGAGCCAGGTTCAAACTTTGGCGCAAGGCCCCATTCATTTTCATTTTACCATCCAAGAAGACTTTCATCAAGCATTTGAAAAGTGTGTGTCCGAATTAGCAGCGCTGACCGGTCACAATTATCAGGTGACCTATTCAAGTCAAGATAAAAACACAGATGCGTTTGTCTTTAACGCGCACCAAGAATTAGTCCACGATGCAAACGGCAAGCCCTTGCGCAGGCCTGCAGGGCACGGTACGCTATTGCAAAACCTAGAAACGCTAAAGGCACCATATGTTTTAGTTAAAAACATCGACAACATTCAGCATTTTAGCCAAAGACAGCCAAGCAACGCCAATTGGGAGTTCCTTTTAGGCTTGCAAATTGAGGTAAAAAAGGCCCTGCGTCAATTTGTAGATACTGAAGATCTGGCCGGGTTCAAGCTTTGGAATCAAACTTTTGGTTTGCTCGATCAATCCCATTTGGAAACGCTTACACTACCTGATTGGAAAGCACAACTCAACAGACCACTGCGCGTTTGCGGAATGGTGCGCAATGATGGCCAACCAGGAGGCGGACCATTTTTTGTAGAAATGAATGGCGCTGCAACCAAGCAAATTGTGGAAAAAGCCCAACTACACGGGCATCCGCAGGCCAGTAAGCTCATGCTACAAAGTGCTTACTTTAATCCGGTCTTGATGGTCTTGAGCCCCTGCGACCTCTCAGATAAGCCCTTGCCCTTGCAACAATTTGCAGATCCAAACACTTATTTTGTGGTGGAAAAGAATCAAAGCGGTGAACGCGTCTATTTTGTAGAGCAACCAGGTTTGTGGAATGGCGCTATGGCCAATTGGAATACCTTATTTGTGGAGGTGCCTTCTGCTGTTTTTTCGCCAGTAAAATCTGCCTTAGATTTATTGGATTTTGCACATCAAGCAAACAAAGGCGCTTAGAATTGGTTACTTTTGTAAGCCAAAATCTAAAAGCATGATACCCGTAACTGTTTACAGCGAAATGACGCCCAATCCTTCTACCATGAAGTTTGTGGCCAACAAATATTTATTGCCAACCGGAGCCTCTGTAGAGTTTGAAAACAAAGCAGCTGCCAAAGGATATTCTCCGCTCGCCGAAGCCCTTTTTGACTTCCCATTTGTGACCAAAGTTTTTATTGCGGTCAATTTTGTCACGGTTGCCAAAACAGACAACGTTCCCTGGGATTTCATTACCATGGAGCTCCGCGAGTTCATCCGCGAATGGATCAGCTTTGAAAAAGAAGTGTTAATAGCCATGCCGAGTCAAATTCAGCACGATACCCCTGAGGCTGCTCCTTTAGGTGCGGCAAAGACCCAAACTGGCGCTCCTCAACCCAATTTCGAAGCTTCACCGCTAGACGACGCAATCATTGACCTGCTCGATCAGTACGTAAGGCCAGCAGTTGCCAACGATGGCGGCGCCATTGATTTCCTCGGTTTTGAAGACGGAAAAGTAACGGTTATGCTCAAAGGGTCTTGCGCAGGTTGTCCTTCCTCGACCGCTACATTGAAAGGCGGCATCGAAAACCTACTCAAGCAACATTTGCCCGAAGTACAAGAAGTAGTCGCTTTTAACGCTTAATTTTGGTGTAAATAGTGTCTATGTGCGAATTTTGCGTTATTTTTAGATGAACAACTTTTTAAACTTGTTGTTTCTCTAAAAGACTCATGTCGCTTACAACGCCAACATATCAACTCAAAGACGCCCTCAAGAACTATTTCGGTTACGATCAATTCAAAGGCGCTCAGCAGCAAATCATTGAAAACGTACTAGAAGGCCGCAATACCTTTGTGCTTATGCCAACTGGTGGAGGCAAATCTTTGTGCTACCAATTGCCATCCCTGATTTTACCCGGTACCTCCATTATTGTGTCGCCGCTCATCGCGCTCATGAAAAACCAAGTAGATGCCGTACGCGGCTTTTCTCAAACAGGTCAGATAGCGCATTTCTTGAATTCTTCGCTCAGCAAGGCCGAGATTGCTCAAGTGAAGTCCGACGTCCTGAGTGGCCAGACCAAAATGCTTTATGTAGCGCCAGAGTCGCTCACTAAACAAGAAAACATCGATTTTTTAGCTGCGGTTCCCATCTCCTTTTTTGCCATCGACGAAGCACATTGCATCTCGGAGTGGGGCCATGATTTCAGACCTGAATACCGCCGCTTGCGCGAAATTTTCGAAAAAATCTCATCAGTTCCGATCATTGCCCTCACAGCAACAGCTACTCCAAAAGTCCAGCACGATATCCAAAAGAACCTCAATATGCTGGATGCAGATGTCTTTAAGTCATCATTCAACCGAGACAACCTTTATTACGAAATTCGCCCCAAACGGGAAGTCGAAAAACAAATTATCCGCTACATCAAGCAGCACGAGGGTCAGAGTGGAATCATCTACTGCCTGAGTCGCAAAAAAGTAGAAGAAATTGCCGAGCTATTGCAAGTCAACGGCATTAACGCGCTGCCATATCACGCTGGCCTAGATGCCAATTCTAGAGCCCGCCACCAAGATGCCTTCCTCATGGAAGAAGTAGAAGTGATTGTTGCCACTATTGCCTTTGGGATGGGTATCGACAAACCTGATGTGCGTTACGTAATTCACCACGATATCCCCAAGTCTATCGAAAGCTATTACCAGGAAACTGGGCGTGCAGGGCGCGATGGCGGCATAGGTGAGTGCATTGCTTTTTACAGCTACAAAGACATCGAGAAACTCGAAAAATTCCTGCAAGGCAAGGCCGTTACAGAACAAGAAATTGGCCGCCAGCTATTGCATGAAATTGTCTCCTACGCCGAGACCTCCGTTTGTAGACGCAAATTCATTTTACACTATTTTGGCGAAGAATTTAGCCACGAAAATTGTCACGAAAAATGCGACAACTGCAAGCGTCCACAAGAGCGCATGGAAGGTGGGATCTACCTACATTATCTATTGCAAAGCGTAGTTGCGCTCGACCAAACCCAAAAATCCAAGCATTACTGTGCGTTCTTATCCGGACACGTGAACGCAGATATCAAAGCCTATAAGCACGATCAATTGCCATTGTTTGCTGTCGGTAAGGCCCAAGACGAGCACTTTTGGAATGCCGTCATCAGACAAGCTGTAGTGGCCGGCTATCTCTATAAAGACGTCGAAACCTTTGGTACGCTCAAGCTGACGCCAAAAGGGACGGCATTTTTAGCCGCGCCAGACAGCTTCATGTTATTTAAGCAGCACGACTTCTCCAATACCGACGACGACGATATCATCCTCAATCAAAAAGGCGCAGCCTTTGATGAAGTGCTGTACGCGCAACTGCTCGAGCTCCGTCGCAAAGTAGCCAAGCAAGCAGGTGTACCACCATTTGTGGTGTTCCAAGAACCTTCGCTGCGCGATATGTGCTTGCAATATCCAATCGATTTAAATGAGTTGACTGCTATCCAAGGTGTTGGTTCCGGTAAAGCGCAGCGCTATGGAGCGCCTTTTATCGCGCACATTGCTGCGCATGTCGACGCGCAGCAAATCGAGCGTCCACAAGATTATGTGGTCAAGTCTTTGATCAACAAATCAGGTGCAAAAGTACAGCTCATCCAAAACATCGACCGCAAGTTACCCTTGGAAGATATCGCTAAATCACAAGGGAAGTCTTTTGAAGCACTACTCGAAGAACTCGAAACCGTTGTGAACTCCGGTACCAAACTCAATATCGCCTATTACCTCAATGAGGTACTAGATGCCGATAACCAAGAGGAAATTATAGAATATTTCATGGGTGCTGCATCCGATGACCTCATTGCAGCCTACCATGAATTTGACGGCCTCTACACCGAAGAAGAATTGCGTTTGGTGCGCATCAAGTTCTTGTCAGAATACGGGAATTAATCTTTTTTGTACAGGACCTTCCAAGCCGATTGGCGGGTCACGCTATGGTAATGGGTCTTGGCTTCTTGGAAGATAGCCCGACCCAACTTCATGCCTTTTTTACTTTGCGCTAGGGCTTCATAAATAGGCAGTACAAATTTGCGGCGTCCAATTTTATTCAAAAAAGCCTTCAGCTGCGGCTCGATCTCAAAAATGTAGTCGGATTGAGCGGCGAGCACAAACCAATCGCACAATATTTCGCTGTTTTGCGTCTGTGAAAAAAGGAATTGTTTATCTAGTTTTCTGAGGCGTGCTGGTTTGGTTTGCGGACTCAAGGCGCGGATAAATAACTGCCATTCTTGGATGAGGTAAGCGTTATATTTGATCTCATTGCGCTGTTTGATTTTTTTGCGCTTGCCATTTTTGCGGATCCATTTGTATTTAATAACTGGTTTGAATGGATCCTTACCAGCATTAAAAACTTTTGCGAATGCTTTAATTTGGTCGAGTCTTGGGGCAACTATTGATGCGCAATTTGGGGGTAGTCCAGGCTCGTAAATCCATTGGCGGTAATTGAAATCGGTTCCGCTTTTAGCCAATAATTGGGTTTCTAGATAGTCGATGAAGCGGTCTGCGCTAATTGTTTGAAAGGCAAAGTGCTTGAAATATTTGTTGAGGAAGACATCTAGTTTGGCTCTGCCAACCACCTGTTCAAGGGTGCGAAAGAAAAAGGCGCCTTTGACATAAGCGATATCAGACATCGCGATGTCTGGGTCGCGGTTGACTAAATCGAGGTGCAGTTTGCTGTCTTGCAAGCTGCTGTCGGCAGCCATTTCTACTAAGGTTTGTTGGAGTTCGCCAAATTCAACTTGCGCTAAGATATCAGCGATTTCTTTGCCGCGCAGCGCTTCCATGATGCGTTGTTCAAAATAAACGGTAGTACCTTCATTGAGCCAGAGGTCTGACCATGAATGGTTGGTTACTAAATTGCCAGACCACGAATGTGCCAGTTCGTGCGCAACAACAGAAACCAAGCTTTTATCTCCGGTAAGTAGTGTTGGGTTGGCAAAAGTGAGCATTGGGTTTTCCATGCCACCAAAAGGGAAAGAATAGGGGAGTACTAAAATGTCGTAGCGCCCCCATTGGTAGGCACCGTATAAATCTTCGGCAACGCGCATCATTTGCGGCAAGTCCTCGAATTCTTTGGTGCATTCTTGGAGGAGTTCTTTTTCCGCATAAACGCCGCAGTGTTGACCGAAGTCTTTGAAGCCGATGTCGCCGACGGCCAGCGCAATGAGGTAGCTCGGAATTGCTTTGGTCATTTCAAAATGATAGCGTCCGCTTTTGTTCAGTTTGGTGGGGTTTTTAGCACTCATGAGCGCTAGTAAGTCGTTGGGTACCTTGACGTCGGCGCTGTAGGTGATGCGGTTGGAGGGCGAATCTTGGATTGGAATCCAGGTACGCGTCAGGATGGCTTGTCCTTGGGTGTAAAGAAAGGGTTTTGTTTTGGAGCTCGTGAGCGTGGTGTCTAGCCAATCCAAGGCCCCGGAAGCTTCGGTGGTTTGGTAGTAAATATTGATGTCGGCTGTTTTGGCATCTACGTTGACCAAAAGTGCTTGCCCAATAATGCTGTCTTTGTCCATTGGACCAATCGTGAAGTCGGTTTCTTTCTCTGCGCCTTTTGGCCCTAGCGTCACTTTTTGGATCAAGAGTCCTTTGACATCAAAAATGGCGGTGTCTGCCCCGCGGTTGCGCATTTGGTGTCTGGCCACACCGTAGATGGTTTGGGCCGCGAAATCAACTTCGAGGTCGAGGTGTAGGTGCTGGGTATTGATTTGATCTAAATTGGCGTAGCTGTGGTCGTCGTTGGGTCTTTGGCTGAGTTGTTCAGTGGCAGCAGGTTGCTTGCTAGGCGCACCAGAACAAGACCAAATCAAAAGAGTAACGAAGAACAGTAGCGCGCGCATCAAGGAGTAGTTTGGAGTCTAATATAGCCAAATTTTTCTTGCGGACCAAGAACGCCGTAGGTATAGATCCCTCGATTTTTAAAATCAAACTCAAATGCTTTTGGGATCAATAAAATATTCTCCGTAGCGCGTTCATGACTGATTTTGCGCGTCATTTGACCTGTTTGGATATCTATTTGCACCCAAGCGCCAACATTTTTATTTTTAGATAAACTGGATGTGGCCACTTCCTTTAAACCTTCTTTAAACACACCGTTTTCGTCGTAATTTGTTTCTGTGTCGTTGAAAATAAAGTTCATGGACGTGCTGTCTATAAAACTGGCGTAGGAACTAAAAGGGCCGTAATCATTGATGCTTACTTGAATTTTGGGAATGCGTTGCTCCCAGCGCAGCTGACCAGTCGGATCGATGCAAAAGGCGACGATATCGTTGTAGTAATAATAATTGGTTGTCATGCGCTGACCCGTTTGGTTGTTGTAAGTAGTATTGGTGTACACGTAGTATTTTTCAATAGAACCAATGTAGCTACCGTCTTGTAGCGTGTAGATATCGCGAACTTCATAGCGCGAGAGCTGTGGGGTTTCGCCTTTTCGCTGCATGCGTTTTTGTAAGCGCATTTGTTCTCCGGCTTCGTACTCGCTGAGCATGATTTCAGCACTCAAAGGAATGAAGCCCAATGCAGTAACGGTATCAGCCAAAAGGTTGATTTGGGCATTGAAAAAGCCGTCTTGTTTTTCGCTCGCTTCGCTATTGCTATAAATCCCAAATAAAGTAAGTTGAGCGGGATGTTGAGCGTTGATTACAAAATTAGAGATGCGCTTGCCTTGCAAATCAAAGGTATAGTCGGTTATGCCGTTTTGGTCAATTTGGTAGACATGGAGGTTCTTGAAGGCTTTGCGCACGCGAATGCCTTGGTTTTCTATAGCGCTCATTTCAATGACCCCGATAAAAAATTCGCCGTTATCGGTCAGGAAATAATCTTCTATGGAGCTGAGGTTGGCGTCAAAAGGGAGATTATATTCCCCACTACTAAGGGCTTTTAATTCCTGATTGAAAAGCCGGAAACCATAAGTGTCTACGCCGTTGCGCTTGCCTGGAATTTGGTAATACGCTACAAAATAGCCTTGGTTGGGTGCCTGAATGATGTTGAATTCAGGTTGGGCGTTTGGTCGGGTATCGGTGTAGGCGAGTATTTCATTTTCTTCGACTATATTGAACTCCGCATCTAGCACCTTCACGAATAGCTTCATTTCCTTACCGTTTCTATCTGCAATAAAGACAGCGTGTCCATTTTTGAGTCGCAGCGTTTGTTGGTAATAGCCAAATCCTTCCGGACTTACAGGCTTGATTTTGGTACTGGCCTCGTTGTTGAGTTGCGCGTATTGGGTCAGGGTGTAGGAGCCTCCGCCTAATTGGCTATTGGCGTGTATGGTCGAAAATTGTTGGTCTGCTGCTGGTAGAATGCTAATGAGGCTGCCTTTGCTGCGTTGCAGTTCTCCCCATTGCCAATTTAGATGTTGAGCGTGCAATATAAAGGAGCAAGCACAAAAGACGACAAGGAGTAGGCGCTGCAGCATTAGTCGACAAGTTGAACCCCGACGTAATTGTCTGGGCTGATCAGCTTGAGCTCGGCTTTCAGTTGGGCCGAAACGGCTAGCTCATCGATGAAAGCATGTACACTTTCTTTGGTGACGCGTTCGTTTTTGCGGGTGAGGCCTTTGAGTGCTTCATAAGGTTTTTCAAAGCCTTCGCGGCGCAAGATAGTTTGAATAGCTTCTGCTACAACAGCCCAGTTGTTTTCGAGGTCTGCAGCTAAAGCGTCGGTGTTCAATAAAAGTTTGCCAAGCCCTTTGAGGGTGGCTCCAAAAGCGATTACGCTGTGTGCGAGTGGCACACCCACCACGCGCAATACAGTAGAGTCGGTGAGGTCGCGTTGGAGACGAGAAACGGGCAATTTGGCAGCCAAGTGCTCGTAAAGTGCGTTGGCTAAGCCTACGTTGCCTTCTGAGTTTTCAAAATCGATGGGATTGACTTTGTGTGGCATGGCTGACGAACCGATTTCTCCGGCTTTGATCTGCTGCTTGAAGTAGTCCATGGAGATGTAGGTCCACATGTCGCGATCGAGGTCGAGGATGATGTTGTTGATGCGCTTCATGCAGTCAAAAATGGCGGCAAGTTGGTCGTAGTGCTCAATTTGGGTGGTGGTTTGTGAGCGGTCTAGGCCAAGGATGTCGTTGACAAAGTGGTTGCCAAAAGCAACCCAGTTGGTCTGTGGATAAGCGACAAAATGTGCATTGAAGTTGCCGGTTGCGCCACCAAATTTGGCTGGCAACTTAAGTGCTTTGAGTTGGGCCACTTGTTTGTCTAGGCGTTCTGCAAATACTTGGATTTCCTTGCCGAGGCGCGTGGGTGAGGCGGGTTGTCCGTGAGTGCGCGCAAGCATCGGGATATCTTTCCAGTCTTGGGAGAGGGCCACAAGTTTGTCTTGGACGGCCGCTAGCGCAGGTAAATAAACCGCTTCAATGCCTTCTTTTAAAGAAAGGGGAATGGCGGTGTTGTTGATGTCTTGGGAAGTGAGTCCAAAGTGAATGAACTCGAGGTAGGCACCTAAACCTAGGCCCTGCATTTTTTCTTTGAGGAAGTATTCAACGGCCTTGACGTCGTGGTTGGTGGTTTGCTCTGTTTCTTTGATCCACAGCGCGTCGGCTTGCGTGAAGTTGGTGTAAATAGCTCTTAGTGCCGGGAATTGCGCTTTCGGAAAGTCAGACAAATTGGAGATGCCGCTGTCCACGAGGGCAATGAGGTATTCAACCTCGACCAAAACGCGGTAGCGGATGAGTCCGTATTCTGAAAAATAGGCTTGTAAGGCAGCGGTTTTGGATTGGTAGCGACCATCTATCGGGGAGATCGCGGTAAGGGCGTTGAATTCCATATTGTATCTAAAGCACAAAGATACAACAAGCGCAAAAAATAGAAAAACCGAAAAGCGATTTATCGTAATTTTACTGCATGCAAGTTTCTAGCCGTTTTTTGAAATTCCAGTGGGTTGTCCTGATCCTCATTTTTTTAGTTGTTTTTGCCGGAAGTTTTGTCCGCATGTCGGGCAGCGGAATGGGGTGCCCAGACTGGCCTAAGTGCTTTGGTAAATGGGTTCCACCCACCGAACTTACTGAGTTGCCTGCCGATTACCGCGAGGCATACTTACTTAAGCGCCAAAAAAAGGTCGAAAAGTTTTGTGCTTTTCTAGCTAAAATTGGACTGGATCAAACGGCTGAAAAAATCAAAAAAGACCCCAGTGTGTACGTGGAAGAAGCCTTCAATGCACGCAAAACTTGGATCGAATACATCAACCGGCTCGCTGGTTTCTTGGCAGGTAACACTATGCTAGTCAGTTTTGGTTGGCTTTTGTTGTATTACCGCAAGCGAAAATGGCTGCTGCTCACGGGGCTCAATTTGATCCTGATGGGCTTCGAGGCTTGGTTTGGTTCTATTGTTGTGGCCACCAACTTGGTTCCCTGGACCATCACCGTTCACTTGTTTTTTGCTTTAGTCATTATCGGTCTACAGTTGTATTTTATCCATCAATTGCGTCGGCAAACCAGAACAGATATTCCACAAAATCAATCTTTCCAACTCTTGAGTTGGCTCATTTTGGCGATTACTTTTTACCAAATGTTCTTGGGTACACAAGTGCGCGAGGCCATTGATGCATTGGTAAAAAAGGGCTACACCCGCGCCGAATGGATTGAGCAACTCGGCATGCCGTTTTTTATCCACCGCAGCTTCAGTTGGTTGGTTTTGATCTTGCTCACTTATTTGTTTTGGCAGAACCGCAAAGTTTGGCATTATGGCCGTATTAATGTTGCGTTTTACGTTCTTGCGCTCGAACTGAGCACAGGCGTCGCCTTGGCTTATGCAGACATGCCAGGCCTTGTTCAAACCGCGCATTTAGTCTTTGCAACCATCTTGTTTTGCGTTTTGCTCCTGATGCGTTTTGATGCACGTGCGCAAAAACTGCAAAAATAGCCACCTCATTTTGTGGGCAGCAGTCGTTAGCGTACAGAACCAACCCGCATGCACACCGACGCCCCGTTTCTCAACCGCTTAAAAGCACAAGAACCAAAAGTGCTGAAGGATTGGTATTTGCATACCTTTCCTGCTTTGATGCGGCAAGCAAGTCGTTTTTTTTCGGAGGAAGCCGAGCAAATGACGGCTGTTCACAACACTCAGCTCAAAGCGCTCAAAAATCTTTCGCAATTCAAGCCTGGTACTTCCATGGAGGCCTGGCTGGCTGTGATTTTAAGAAATGAACTCATCGATTTATACCGGCGTCAACAAAAATGGCGTTGGCTCTCTTTTGAAGCCAAACACGAAGTAGCGCTCGAACCCGATTTTGACCGCCAAATGGATGAGGAATTAGAGCTGCAAAAAGTAGAGGCGGTCCTTAGTAATTTGAGTCCGACTACGCGCTTTGTATTCAGCTTTTATGTCTATGAGCAGCAAAAACCGCATGAAATTGCGCGGGCGTTAAAAATGAACGTACAGACCGTTCGTTGGCATTTGAAAACGGCCAAACACATCCTTAAAAATCAACTGAGCCATGACTAATCCAAAATCACTGGAGGCCCTAGCGAAAGATACTTGGCCGCTATTTGAGCGCAAATTGCGCCGCGTGCGCTTGCAGCAAAAAGTTAAAAAGTGGTTCTTTTGGACGGCGTCGGGCTTGGCTTTAGTTGGGCTACTGCTTGTGTTGATTACAAAGCAGCCTGCCAAGCGCAAAAAAGATGCAAAAAAGGCTACGACAATCCAAGTGCTGGCAACAAAAAACAAAAAGGCTTTTAGTCAAGAAAAGTTAACTGAAACACCCTTCTTTTATAAACCAGCTGATCAAGCCATCTTCAAAGAGCATCCTGTTTTAGAAGGATACTGCGCTTGGTCTTCATTGCAAGATTTCAAATCGTTAGCGCGGCCAAAAAATAATTCCACGCTGATATATAGAGCTGACCTGCCCTTGGCCTGCGCGCAACTCAATATCCAACCCCTTACTTGGTCTTTGCAGTCAAATGGTCATTCTTTAAGTGCACTCATCGACGAACAAACGCTCATGATCATGAATTTGATGTTCGGTACAGAAGCCTTACCTGAGTATCCTGCCGACTTCAATAATGAGTCTTTTTACCGTCCGGCGTTTTTTCCGGCTGATCAATTCGTACATATCGCATTTTATGAGGTAGGTGAATGGATCCAAGATCCTTTAACCGTTAGGCTCAACATGAACCGCATTAGCGACAACGTACGCATTGCCCCTTGGCTGGTTTCGAGCAATTCAGTAAGAAATAGCGATGGCACCTATATCATGACCAACGCTTTTGACCGCGTGAGCCCCGGCGTGTTCTTGTACCGCGGACTCACTCCGAGTTTTGACCGTTCTTCAATTCAGCGGCAATACCGCAAAAATCTTTTTGTGGCCGACCGCGCGCCAACGGCGTTCAATCCGCTGCTTTTTCATCGGGCCGATACCCTGATTGCCATTACAGCACAAGCGCAGCGCATCACCAAACTTTCGATGTATGGACTTGTTTATGGCTCCAAAGAAATTCAATTCAAAAGCAAAGGCATTCACAGCTTGAAGCGCCTAGAACCGATGCTCGACCCCGTGAACAATACGCTGTACGTGCTGGCACCAACGAACTTTCATTTCGTTATTTATCGAGTGGATTTAAATAGCGGAGTGGCCCAGCAAGTTTTCCAAACTCCAAGCGTATGGAAGGGCGCCGAATTTGAAATTTCAGCTGGGCAACTCACCTACAATTATAAAGGGAAGCTGATCACAGTAAGCCTACCTTAATCAGCGCAGGCATTTTTTAGTATAGCCCTGCACCTCTACAAAATAGGTGCCTGTTGGAAAGTCGGCAATAGAAATCAGGTGTTCGGTTTGACTCAGTTGTAATGATTTCAAGACCCGACCCTGAACATCTCGGACGTTTAAATGTGTGCCAATTAAAACCGGATGAATTCGAACAAGCAGCGAGGCGTCTTGCAGCAGGTTATAGACCTCAAAAAACGTATTTTCTGTGAGGTCGGCTTCTGGACTATACGCCAAACGCCAGGTTTCATTGAGGCGGTCGTTGCCAGCAATGCCTGTGGCGAGATGAAAATAACCATTGCCCACAAACGCCATGCAGCCTTTTCTGGGGCTTGCTGCAAAGGGCAGTAGCGGCGTTATTTCAAAAGTGTTGAGGTTGATTTTCTCTAAGGTACTCAAGACCGCATCAGTAGGGGTCACGCCGCCAAAAACAAACAAGAGCGTATCTGCTTGCGCACTGCCGATATACATCCGGCTGCCTAAATTGAGTTGAGCGGTGTAGTTGCTCCATTGGTCGTTTTGTGGGTCGTAAAGCCAGGTGTCGGTATTCCATCCGGTTTGGTTCGCAGCATCGGTGCGCCCACCCGCTACAAAACCATTCGTTTGATTGCTAAAGCCGATGCCGCGCCATATGCCGTTGAAAGGTAGGTTGCCGAGTTGTTCCCATTGGTTGGTGTTGAAGTGAAAACACCACACTTCATTGAGGATCCCGCTTGCAGTGCGTCCGCCAACCCAGTAAAGATCGGTGCCAATCAAAAAATGTTGCGCGCCCGCACGGCCTACTCCGGGAAATTCGGGCATGGGGTCCCAGGTATCTGTCAGGGGAGCATAGCGCCAAAAAGTGTTGAAATAGTAACCGTTGCAGTTCTCCCCACCCAAAATGTAGCCTTTTTCTTGGTAACTAAATGCGCTGGCATATTGTCTTTCTTGCCAAATGGGCAGCGGTGCAGCGGTATTCCAGGTGCAATTGTAGGAGTCGTAAACAAAGAAATCACGGGTACAACCAAAATCGCTACCGCGCCCCGTGCCACAAAAGTGCAGGCTGCCGATGCTGAATTGTGCGCCGTCGTCTCGGGCCATACCCGGAAAAGTAGCTTGTTGCTGCCAAAACTGAGCAGCTGCCTCTAGGGGCAGCAAGAGCAAAGTCAAAAGTAAAATCCGCATTTGCCCTTAACGCAATAATTTGATTTTTAGTATCCTAAAAGGCCGGTGTTCCAGTAAATTTTCGGATTGCTGGCTTGTGTGTGAGCTGCCATTTGTAGTTGAGTTGCACACCGTATCTGAGTGAATTGCTCATTAAGCTCGGTTGATTCAGGTTCAAACTCAACATGACTTGATGCGCGTCTGCAAATTGCTTGCCATAACCTAAATTCAATTGACGGTACCCATAACCTAATAGAAAATGATGGGTATTTCGCAAATAGCTCACTGATGCATTCAGGTATTGAATCCCTTGGAAATTGTCAAAAATGACCGCGGCATCTATGCGCTGCAGGCTATCGATTTGAAATGATTTTTGAAGGCCAATATGTAATCTAGCGTAGTTGGGCAGGTAGTATGGCTCCGAACTGCCGTTTTCGATGTACACTTTGGAGGAATAAATTGAATTAACGGCACTAAATAGTTGCCAAGTTTTGTATCGGAGCTGAAAGCCTAAGTCTAAATCTACCAGTTGATATTTGTCGGTAATGAAATCAATAATGGGTGATTTAAATTGCATGTGATCGTAATTGAGACCGATAGCAGGCCTGATGCTCCAATTCCGATTGATGGCAAAATCTCTGCCTAAAGTGAGACCAATGACGGTATTGTTGAAATACGATTCCATCCCGGTTTGCGTTGTTTGCAAACCAAATTTCCATTTGCCCATACTTTGCTGAAAGCGCAGTGCACCTTGGTAATTTGTACTATAGACGGAATTGAAACCCATGTATGCAAAATTGGAATTGAAGGAGCTGGCTTGATACCCTTCGCCATGCACGCGCGCATCAGAATGATACGCTGGGTTCCTGAATTCGAGTTCGTCTGCTGTATTGCTAAATTGTGCCCAGTTGGTGAAGGGAAGTAAAATCAGAAACAGGAAAATAGAGTGTATTCTCATAGGGTTTGGTTTGAATATAGAATGAATAAATCTTGCCTTATAAAGACAATTTACGGGTATAAAAAGTTACACTACACCTCAAGTCAAGTTTTTACGTTACCTTAGGTTGTGCACAACGCTTCCATGAATTCAGAACCCGACAAACACCTGCTTTTAGCCGCGCAAGCGGGCGAGCGCAGAGCGCAACTGACTTTGTATCAGTTGTGTTATCCAGTTTTGATTTCGGCAGCGCGCCGCTATTACCACAACACCGACGAACAAATGACAGTCGTTAATAATGCCTACGTCAAAGTCATCGTCAATCTTGGATCTTATGAAACTGGGCGCTTTTTGAGTTGGGTCAAGCGCATTATTTCCAATGAAATCATCGACGAATACCGACGCAACAAGCGCTACAACGAGCTCTACCGCTTCGATGCGCCCGTAGAAGAGCGCGGCGCCCCAGATTTTCAGACCGACGCCATTTTTACCCACGAACAACTCCAAAACCTCCTTTTGCAGTTAAACGAACCCGCCCGTTTGGTGTTCAATCTCTTTGCCATCGAAGGCTACAGCCATAAAGAAATCGCGCAGCAATTGGGCGTCACGGAAGAAACTTCCAAGTGGCACACCAAAATGGCGCGCAAAAAATTACGTGAATTAATTGATCTTACCCATGAAAAATCAAGTCAAAGATCCGTTGGATAAACTTTTTTCAGGTCTCCAAGACAGCGTCCATGAAAGCCCTAGTCCGGCTTTTTTGCAAGACCTCGAAGCGCGCTTAGATGCGCTCGAAAAGAAACGCCGCAGGCCACTTTTCGCCTGGTGGATATGCTCCGCACTCGGGGCTGTCGTTTTAGTAGGTACTTATTTTATCTTGGTTCCCTCGCGCGCTAAATCAAAGGTTCCAAACAAATCTGCAATGGTTGCTCAAAACACACCTTTGTCTTCCTCAAAATCAAAATCCACCTCTACCTCTTGCTCTTTTTCCACATCATCTTTAGTCAAAAGCAACGCTTCATCAAAAAAATCGTTGTCATCAACTTCTTTCGCTACTTCGACATCCCCAACGCTTACAGCCCCTATTGCCAAGGACGGGGCTCCTTCAACTGGTATAATTGACGCGCAGCAAGATGTGTATGTCATCAATCCCATTTTACTTGATAACGATCATCACATTGACAGTGCTATCTCAGTAGCTCTACCCTTGCCCGTCATACAAAATGAATCGCCCGCAGCTAAAAAACGCGTTCAACATCAAGTTGGTTTGCAATTTGGTGTGAGTGGTATTTTCTCGAGTTTCGAGGTGCCTACAAGTAATCCGCTGTACACCGCAACGGAGTTGAAGCAATTCAGGACTGAACGCGAGTTTGGCGAGCGCCAAACCAGTAGCTGGGATTTCAATTTGCGTTATGGGCTTAGTGTTGACCGTTGGCAGCTGCAAACAGGTTTGCAGTATTTTGAATGGGGTGAGCAGCTCCAATATGAGGTCATCTCGGTGAGCGGAACCAATCGTTATCGGTATGTGAATGTGCCGGTACTCTTGGGCTATTCTTTTGATCTTGGCAAGGTGCAACTGGTTCCGTTTGCTGGCGTTGCTTTAGGCAAAGGTCTCTCCACACAGGGTACTTATATTCAGCCACAGATCAATGGTGTGGCGCTCGCCAATGCCAAACAAATAGCCGGTACTTTGATCGGACAAGTTGAGCTTCAATACCACCTGACGCCTCAACTCCTTGTCACGTGTACGCCAGTTTACCGCCGCACTTTGGGCGCGCTTGTCGATAACGGGCTGGTTGTCAATCGCTATCAATCTTTGGGCTTGTTGACTGGATTTGTATACAAATTTTAAAGCAACTTAGTGTAAAAATTACACTAAGTAAAATAAATTGCTACATTTACGTTCTAAACCGACGTAACTATGCCAGCAGTAATCAAAGGCCTCGGTAGCTACTTGCCGACGCTTCGCATGACCAACCAAGATTTCATTTCTCATCGTTTCTACAAAGATATCGACCAACCTTTTGAAGACAGCAATGAAGTGATCATTGAGAAATTCAAGGAAATCACAGGCATTCAAGAGCGGCGCTATGCCCAAAAAGAACAAACTAATTCTGATTTAGGGATTATAGCAGCCCAACGCGCTATTGCTGCAGCAGGCATAGATGTCGAGTCTATCGATTACATCATTTTTGCACATAATTTTGGCGACGTGCGCTTTGCCTCGAATCATTTAGATATGTTGCCGGCGTTGTCTTCGCGCGTGAAGCATGCGCTGGGTATAGCCAATCCGAATTGCGTGGCCTACGACATGCTTTTTGGCTGCCCAGGTTGGATCGAAGCGCTCATTCAGGCCAATTTGTTCATCAAGGCCGGTGCTGCCCAAAATTGTTTGGTGATTGGCTCAGAAACGCTTAGCCGGGTGGTCGATCCGCACGATCGCGACTCCATGATTTTTGCCGATGGCGCCGGAGCGTGTATCTTGAGTGCGGGCAGCAGTGATGGTGAGCAAGGCATTTTGGCCCACGCCACCCAGACCTTTACCAAAGACGAGGCGTATTTTCTCAACAATGGCCCTTCCTTGAACTCCAAGCATCACATCCACGAGAAATACATCAAAATGCAGGGCCGTAAAATTTATGAGTTTGCCCTGACCAAAGTGCCTGCTGCCATGAAGCTGGCCTTGGATAAAAGCGGTGTAGCGATAGAAGACGTCAAGAAGGTTTTTATACATCAGGCCAATGAAAAGATGGACGAAGCGATCATTGACCGCTTTTACCGCCTTTACCGCGCAGAGCGCCCCGCACATATCATGCCCATGAACATCCATTTGTGTGGCAATAGTTCGGTGGCAACCGTCCCGACGCTGTTAGATGCAGTGGTGCGTGGGGAATATCCCGAACATGAACTTCACAAAGGCGACATCATTATTTTGGCTTCGGTAGGTGCCGGCATGAATATCAATGCGGTGGTATACAAGTGGTGAGTGTCACCAAACCATCACTTAAACTTGCATGGCGGCCTGATACAATTTGAGTTCGTCCCAAGTGACTTTTGAACCCAGTTTTTCTTTGAGCGGATTCAGGGAAGTGCCCTCGAAGCCCTCGAACATGACTTCGAGCTCATTGATGCGCTTGCGGTTCATGACATCTGAAAGTTCAATTTTCTCGGCTCTGATGAGGTAAGCAAAGTGGCTATTGATGGTTTGTACCGAAAGCTGCCGTTCGCGTGCAATTTGTGCGGCATCGAGGCCTTGCTCGAGCAATTCGAGTGTTTTTTCTTGGGTGCTTTTCTTTTCTTTTATGTCTGGGCTCAGTTTTTTGGTGGTTTTCAAGAAGGAGTGGTCGTCGTCGTTGGGGTCGTCGAGTAGGGAAGGAACTTGTTGGAGTTCTTGCTTCACAAGCGCAATTTTCGATAATTTATATTGTGTGATTTCTGAGTTCCAAACGCGGTTTTTGGTGATTTCTTCTCCGTTGGCCACCGCTTCAATGAGGATGCGTATTTTCTTTAATTGCAGGATGGTTTCGGTCAGGATGTCGTCGAGTTCTTCGAGTTCCTCTGCGTAACTTTTTGTTTTGCGGATCCGGCTGAGTTCGGCTATTTTGCGGAGGTTGGAGAGTAGTACGCCATCTAATTGGGGGTAGAAATAGTGGTAGGCGGCCAACACGCGGGCTTTGATGTATAGCGGATCAAACTCAGGTTTGGCAAAGATATTGGCCAACTGCCTGATGAACTTTTCTGCGGGTTCTTTGCTCGCTTGGATGACCTGGTTTTGTAGTGCAATCCAGCTTTTGTTTTTGGTTTTTTCACTTTTGGCACCCAAGGCTTGGTAAGAAGCTTCGTGCAAACTCCATTTGGAGCGCAGCGTATACCAATCGAAAGCTTGGCTGAGGGTCTGGAGGAGGTAGTTTTTGGTGTGTTGTTCGAGCACGGCGGGCAATTGTGCTTCGTCGGCCTTGTTTTGACTGTAGGCCATGACCTGTTGGTCATTGGATAGCCCGTTCATGCGCATGGCTTGTTTCAAGACCAAACCATCCAAAGTGCGCAAGCGAGAAAGTGCTACATATGCTTGGCCGGGTGCAAAAACGTCTGATACATCCAGTACAGCTTTGTCAAAGGTGAGCCCTTGGCTTTTGTGAACGGTAATGGCCCAGGCCAGTTTGAGCGGATACTGCACAAAGGTGCCAATGACTTCTTCTTCAATGGCACCGGTACTTGCATTGAGCACATAACGGATGTTGTTCCATTCAAATTTCTCTACATTAATGGCCTTTTTTTCTTCGGGAAAATAAACGGTGATTTCTTGCTCACTGAGCGATTGAATTTTGCCCATTTTGCCGTTGAAATATTGCTTCTCTAGGGAATTGTCGTTCTTGATGAACATGACCTGTGCGCCGAGCTTGAGTGCCAGGGTGGGCTCAATAGGGTAGAGGTGCTTGGGGTATTCGCCCGTGATTTCGGCTTCGTAGTGCCATTCCTTTGCTTTCAGGGCTGCGAGTGCCTTCTCGTTGATGAGGTCGGCCTTAGAATTGTGAGTACTGAGGGTAATGTAGCCCTCTTCTTTGGTGGCATCGAAGTCTGGCTTGACGAATTGGTTGAGGATCTGGAGGTCTTCGGCAGTAATTTGATTGTTGCGCAGTTGATTGAGTAGCTGGATAAATTGTTGGTCTTGCTGGCGGTAAATGGTGCTGAGCTCGATGTAAATGGGTTGTATTTCTTGCAAAACCCTCGCGTGAAAGAAGAAAATACCGTTGTAATATTGCCGGAGTACCTGCCATTCTTCTTGTTTGGCCACCGGCGGAAGCTGCAGGAGGTCGCCGATAAACAAAACCTGCACATTGCCAAAAGGCTGATGAATGCCACGCACGTTACGCAGTGTCCAGTCGATGGCATCTAGGAGGTCTGCGCGCAGCATGCTCACTTCGTCTATGATGAGCAACTCAATATTTCTAATGAGCTTGAGCCGCGTTTTGTTCATGGTAAAATGGCGCAGCAAGGTGTCCTTGGTTTCGAATTTGACGGTGTCGGTAAAAGCAGCCTGCGCGCCAAACTCTGGAATAAAACCCGAAAATGGCAACTGAAAAAACGAGTGGATAGTAACCCCGCCTGCATTGAGCGCTGCAATACCCGTTGGCGCTACAATGACTGCATTTTTATGCGTAGAAGCCATGATTTTGCGCAGCAAGGTTGTTTTTCCGGTGCCAGCCTTTCCGGTCAGGAATATGGATTGATTCGTTTGATTGATAA
>JACCDQ010005766.1_pt1 | contig 22412 bp, 22 predicted proteins | sample 7446031 | NCBI WGS metagenome assembly JACCDQ01 (sample SAMN15323442, study PRJNA562643) | freshwater metagenome | isolation source: river surface water | place: USA:Blue River Watershed | collected 2017-08-17
TCAGCATCTTGCCGTTGAGCAGCAGTTTCTGGCCCACTTTCCAGCTGGCCACTTCTTCCTTGGTCAGCGTGTCCAGGTTGACGCGGGTGGCGCTTTTTGTGTCGGGCGTCCAGGTCACGGCCGGCCAATCTTCCAGCTTGGGCGGTTCCAGCGTGGCCGGGCCGCTGCCGTCCAGGTGGAAGTGCACGTGGCGGGTGGCCGCACAATTGGGAATCATGGCCACAGGCAGAGATGCCGCGTGCGTCGGGTAATCCATGATCTTCACGTCCACCACCGTGGTCAGGCCGCCCAGGCCTTGCGCGCCTATGCCCAGGGCGTTGACCTTTTCGTACAACTCCAGGCGCAGGGCTTCCACGCGGGTCAATTCGGCGCCCGACTTCTTCTTGTCGATCAGCTCGTGGATGTCCACCGGCGCCATCAGCGATTCCTTGGCCAGCAGCAGCGCCTTTTCGGGGGTGCCACCGATGCCGATGCCCAGGATACCGGGCGGACACCAGCCGGCGCCCATGGTGGGCACGGTTTTCAGCACCCAGTCCACGATCGAATCGGACGGGTTGAGTGCGTAGAACTTGGACTTGTTTTCCGAGCCACCGCCCTTGGCCGCGCAGATCACCTCCACGTGGTCGCCAGGGACGATTTCGTAATGCACCACGGCGGGGGTGTTGTCTTTGGTGTTTTTGCGGGTGCCCGCCGGGTCGGCCAACACCGAAGCGCGCAGCGGGTTGTCCGGGTTCAGGTAAGCGCGGCGCACGCCTTCGTTGATCATGTCCTGCACGCTCATGGTCGCGTCGGGCCAGGTCACGTTCATGCCCACTTTCAGGAACACCACGGCAATGCCCGTGTCCTGGCAGATCGGGCGGTGGCCTTCGGCGCTCATCCGGCTGTTGGTCAAAATCTGCGCAATCGCGTCCTTGGCGGCAGGGCTTTGTTCGCGCTCGTACGCTTCGCCCAGCGCCTTGATGTAGTCCAGCGGGTGGTAGAAGCTGATGTACTGGAACGCGTCAGCAATCGATTGGATCAGGTCGTCTTGTTTGATGGCGGTCATTTTTGGGCTCCGTGGTTCAACTCAGGTGATCGGTGCGTTTCAGTGGTCACTGCCGGACGTGGGTGGGTGCAGCAGGCGGTCGGTGTAGGCAATGGCCAGGGCGCTCAGCAAAAACGCCAGGTGTATGAGCGTTTGCCACATCAACACCTTTTCAGAGTAGTTGTCTGCGTTGATGAAGGTTTTGAGCAGATGGATGGAGCTGATGCCGATGATGGCCGTGGCCAGTTTGACCTTGAGCACAGACGCATTCACGTGGCTGAGCCATTCGGGCTGATCGGGGTGGCTTTCCAGCCCCATGCGGCTGACAAAGGTCTCGTAGCCGCCCACGATGACCATGATCAGCAGGTTCGAGATCATGACAACGTCAATCAACGCCAAAACCACCAGCATGATGATGGTCTCGTTCAGTGATGTGACCGTGACTTCAGACTTGTAGCCGATGCTGGACACCAGGGCATTCAGGGCGTTCTGGTTGCCAAAAGCCGCTTCAATCAGGTGTATCAGCTCAACCCAAAAATGGTAGACGTAAATGCCTTGTGCGGCGATCAGTCCGACATAAAGCGGTAATTGCAGCCAACGGCTCGCAAAAATCAGTTGAGGAAGGGCGCCTATGGGTTTGGTTGAAGGGTTCTTCATGGGGTTTGCTGTCGTTTTCTTTGCGCCACCATTGTAGGCGTGCAAGGTTTGTGTCTGCCCAAGTCTTATGTAAGAGCCTCGTAAGAGCCTTTGCGCACATTTGCCCCCTAATGTTTTGTGTCATCAGAGGAGACTTGTTCATGTCAGCACCTTCAACCGCCATTCAATCCACCTTGGTGGAAAACCGTGTGTTCGAGCCCAGCGAAGCCACCGTCAAGGCTGCTCGGATTGCGGGCATGGATGCGTACAACGCCCTGTGCGCTGAGGCGGAAACCGACTTTGAAGGTTTCTGGGGCAAGCGCGCCAAAGAGGTGCTGACTTGGCACAAGCCTTTCACGGAGGTGCTGGACTCGTCGGATGCGCCGTTTTACAAATGGTTTCAGGACGGCGAGTTGAACGCCTCTTACAACTGTCTGGACCGCCACATGGGCACCCCGACAGAGAACAAGACTGCCATTATTTTTGAAGCCGATGGCGGTGAAGTGACCAAGGTCACCTTCAAGGAATTGTTGGCCAAGGTCAGCCAGTTTGCCAACGTGCTCAAGGCCAAAGGCGTGAAGAAGGGCGACCGCGTGGTGCTGTACATGCCCATGACGATCGAGGGTGTGGTGGCCATGCAAGCTTGCGCCCGTATTGGCGCGACCCACAGTGTGGTGTTTGGTGGTTTTTCTGCAGGTGCCTTGCGCGACCGCATCCAGGACGCCGGCGCGGTTGCCGTGGTGACCGCCAACTATCAAATGCGCGGCGGCAAAGAGCTGCCACTCAAGGCCATTGTGGACGACGCCCTGGCCATGGGGGGTTGCGAAACCGTCAAGAGCGTGCTGGTGTACCAGCGCACCCCCACCGCCGTGAACATGGTGGCCGGCCGCGACACCTTCATGCACGAGGAAATGGCCGCCCAATCGACCGAATGCCCGGCCGAAATGGTGGGTGCCGAACACCCACTGTTCGTGCTCTACACATCGGGCTCTACCGGTAAACCCAAGGGCGTGCAACACGCCACAGGCGGCTACCTGCTGTGGGCCAATTTGACCATGCAGTGGACGTTTGACCTGAAAGACAGTGACGTGTTCTGGTGCACCGCCGACATTGGCTGGATCACCGGGCACAGCTACGTGGCCTACGGCCCGCTGGCCGCCGGTGCCACACAGATCGTGTTTGAAGGTGTGCCCACCTACCCGAATGCCGGCCGCTTCTGGCAAATGATCGAGAAGCACAAGTGCACCATTTTCTACACCGCACCCACCGCCATCCGCTCGCTGATCAAGGCATCGGACACCGATGAGAAGGTGCACCCCAAGAATTGGGACTTGTCCAGCGTGCGCCTGCTGGGTTCGGTGGGTGAACCCATCAACCCCGAAGCGTGGATGTGGTACTACAAACACATTGGTGGCGAACGCTGCCCGATCGTGGACACCTTCTGGCAAACCGAAACCGGTGGCCACATGATCACCCCGCTGCCGGGTGCCACACCCTTGGTGCCGGGTTCCTGCACGCTGCCCTTGCCGGGCATCATGACGGCGATTGTGGATGAAACGGGCAATGATGTGCCCAACGGCGCGGGCGGTATTTTGGTGGTCAAGAAGCCTTGGCCTTCCATGATTCGCACCATCTGGGGTGATGCGGAGCGTTTCAAGAAGAGTTATTTCCCCGACGAACTCAAGGGCTACTACTTGGCCGGCGACGGCGCGGTGCGTTCCGAGGATCGTGGTTACTTCCGCATCACAGGCCGCATTGACGATGTGCTCAACGTGTCGGGCCACCGCATGGGCACCATGGAAATTGAATCGGCCTTGGTGGGCAAGACCGACCTGGTGGCGGAAGCCGCCGTGGTGGGCCGCCCAGACGACCTGACCGGCGAGGCGATCGTGGCGTTTGTGGTGCTCAAGCGCGCTGTGCCCACCGGCGACGAAGCCAAGCAAATTGCCAACGAACTGCGCAACTGGGTGGCCAAGGAAATCGGCCCGATCGCCAAGCCCAAAGAAATTCGCTTTGGTGAGAACCTGCCCAAGACCCGCTCCGGCAAAATCATGCGCCGTTTGTTGCGTGGCATTGCCAAGGGTGAAACCATCACCCAAGACACGTCCACCCTCGAGAATCCGGCGATTCTGGATCAATTGGGCAAGGCCAACTGATCACTTCGGCTACTGGCTGGCAGCTCCGGCCCCAAGAGCTGCCAGCGCAAAACAAAAGGCCCGCAAATGCGGGCCTTTTGTTTGGACGTCATGGGTTTATTTGATACTCAAAACCCAAGCAGCCAGCTTTTTCGCCTCAGCGTCGCTGACTTGTGGGTTGGCGGGCATGGGAATGGCACCCCAAACGCCGGAGCCACCTTTTTGAATTTTGGCAGCCAGTTTGTCGGCAGCGGTTTTGTCGGATGCATACTTGGCGGCGACGTCTTTGTAAGACGGGCCAACCAGCTTTTTGTCGACTGCGTGGCAAGCCATGCAATTTTTTGACTTTGCCAATGCCTGGTCGGCCAGAGCGGGCGCTGCCAACACGGTGCTGGTTGCCAAAACGAGGAACATTTGCTTGATCATCGGGTGCGTCCTTGAGTGAAAATGGGAAGGGTCAGGCAGTCTGAATTTTATCGTTGCTGCCAAGAGACATGTCGTGTTTTAACGACTTGTTTCATCTTCGGTCGATGTTCAATTTCCAATAGGGGGCAACATGTGGTTTTTGGTGGTTGGAGTGGTGCTTTTGGTGTTGAAGTGGTTGGCACTTGGCCCGGTGGCGCTTTGGGATTGGTGGTGGGTGCTGTCGCCTTTTGTGCTTGCTGCCATTTGGTGGTGGATAGCTGACGCCACGGGTTACACCCGCCGCAAGGCCGAACAGCGTGAAGAAGACCGCAAGCAGGAACGGATCAACAAAAGCCGTCGTGCCTTGGGCTTCCCTGCTCAGGACAAAAAGCGCTGAAAGCGGGCGCGAATTAGTGGTTGGGGTTGAGCGGCAAAGCACGGGCAAAGTGCTTTCTTGTGCGAGATAATCCGGCCACGTAACAGCCGTATCAGTCACCTACAAAGGGTCTCCATGCCAGCCTACCGTTCCAAGACTTCCACCGCCGGCCGCAACATGGCGGGTGCGCGCTCGCTTTGGCGCGCCACCGGCATGAAAGACGATGACTTTTCCAAGCCCATCATCGCGATTGCCAACAGCTTTACCCAATTTGTGCCCGGCCACGTTCACCTGAAGGACCTGGGCCAGTTGGTGGCGCGTGAAATCGAGGCTGCGGGCGGCGTGGCCAAAGAGTTCAACACCATTGCGGTGGACGATGGCATCGCCATGGGGCACGATGGCATGTTGTATTCACTGCCCAGCCGCGACATCATCGCGGACTCGGTAGAGTACATGGTCAACGCCCACTGCGCCGATGCGCTCGTCTGCATCAGCAACTGCGACAAAATCACGCCCGGCATGCTGATGGCTGCGATGCGGCTGAACATACCCGTGGTGTTTGTGAGTGGCGGCCCGATGGAGGCTGGCAAGGTGCGCTTGGCGGTGCCAGGCACGCAGACCATTCAGATCAAGAAGCTCGACCTGGTGGACGCGATGGTGATGGCCGTGGACGACAAGGTCAGCGACGCCGATTTGGCCGAGGTTGAGCGCTCGGCCTGCCCGACCTGCGGCAGTTGCTCGGGCATGTTCACCGCCAACTCGATGAACTGCCTGACCGAAGCTTTGGGCCTGAGCTTGCCCGGCAACGGCACGGTGGTGGCCACCCACGCCGACCGCGAAGCCCTGTTCAAGCAAGCGGGGCGCACCATCGTCGATTTGTGCCGCCGCCACTACGAGCAGGACGACATGAGCGTGCTGCCACGCGCGGTAGGTTTCAAGGCCTTCGAGAACGCGATCACCCTGGACATTGCCATGGGCGGCTCCACCAACACCATCTTGCATTTGTTGGCGATCGCCCAAGAGGCCGAGATCGACTTCACCATGAAGGACATCGACCGCATGTCGCGCAGCGTGCCGCAGCTGTGCAAGGTGGCACCCAACACCAACAAGTACCACATCGAGGACGTGCACCGGGCCGGCGGCATCATGGCCATTTTGGGTGAACTGGACCGTGCCGGCAAGCTGCACACCGACGTGCCCACCGTGCACGCGCCGACCATGAAAGACGCGCTCGACCAGTGGGACATTGCCCGCAACCCGTCTGAAGCGGTCAAAACCTTTTATATGGCCGGGCCGGCTGGCATTCCGACGCAAGTGGCTTTCAGCCAGGGCACCCGCTGGCCCAGTCTGGATCTGGACAGAGCCGAGGGCTGCATCCGCTCGCTGGCGCACGCCTACTCCCAAGAGGGAGGGTTGGCGGTGCTCCACGGCAACATTGCTGTGGACGGCTGCGTGGTCAAGACCGCCGGCGTGGACGATTCCATCTTGGTGTTTGAAGGGTCGGCCTACGTGACCGAGTCGCAAGACGAAGCGGTGGCCGATATCTTGGCTGACAAGGTCAAGGCTGGGGACGTGGTGGTGGTGCGTTACGAAGGCCCCAAGGGCGGCCCGGGCATGCAAGAAATGCTCTACCCGACCAGCTACATCAAGTCCAAGGGCCTGGGCAAGGCCTGCGCCTTGTTGACCGATGGCCGCTTTTCTGGTGGTACCTCGGGCTTGTCTATTGGCCACTGCTCGCCCGAGGCTGCTGCCGGTGGCGCGATTGGTTTGGTCAGAAACGGCGACCGCATCCGCATCGACATTCCCAACCGCACCATCAACGTTTTGCTGAGCGACGCCGAGCTGGCCGCCCGCCGCGCCGAACAAGATGCCAAAGGTTGGAAGCCGGTGCAGCCGCGCCCACGCAAGGTCAGTGCGGCGCTCAAGGCCTATGCGCTGCTGGCCACCAGCGCTGACAAGGGCGCTGTGCGCGACTTGTCGCAGTTGAGCGAGTGAGTTTTTTTGGCGGCTGGGGTGCTTGCGGCCTCAGTCGCTGGTTCTTGCTTTGCGCAGCGCCGAGTTTCTGACTTTGAAAGTGGATTGCAACGACGAGACCAGCACCATCATCTCTTGCACCGACAACGCTGGGTAGTGCTCCCTGAGCACGATGCTCACATGCCTTGTGAGTGGCAGCCCGTTGATGCCACGCGCGGGGTCTAAGTAAGGCACGCAAAGCACATACGCCTGCTCAAAAATGCTGCGCACGTTGTGCTGCTGGCGGCGTTCAGTGGGGGGGTGGCGGGCGCTGTCCATAGGGCATCTGGTGCTGTGGTTCGAGCATTCTACGAACTTAAGCCCGTGGGCCTTTGACTTACATCATTTCTTCATCACGCTCATCTGCGTTTTTGTTCAACATGCTGACCCATCCCCAAATTGACCCGGTTGCTTTGCAACTGGGGCCACTCGCCATCCACTGGTATGGCTTGACCTACCTGGCCGCTTTTGCTTTGTTCATGTGGCTGGGGCGGATGCGGCTGCGCCACGCCACCTTCCAGTCGGCGGGCTGGCAGGCCCGAGATGTGGAGGATATTTTGTTCCTGGGGGTGTTGGGCGTGGTGTTGGGCGGGCGGCTGGGTTATTGCCTGTTTTACAAACCGGCTTATTACCTGGCGCACCCCCTTGAGGTGTTTGCGGTTTGGCAGGGGGGGATGAGTTTCCACGGAGGCCTGTTGGGTGTGTTGGTGGCCATGGTCTGGTTTGCACGCACCCGCCAGCGGCCTTGGCTGCAAGTCATGGACTTTGTGGCCCCATGCGTGCCCACGGGTTTGGCGGCCGGCCGCGTCGGCAATTTCATCAACGGCGAATTGTGGGGGCGCGCGGCCGACCCCAGTTTGCCTTGGGCCATGGTGTTTCCATTCGGGGGCCCTGTGCCACGGCACCCTTCACAGATCTACCAATTTTTGCTGGAAGGCTTGGCCCTGTTTGCGCTGATGTGGTGGTTTGCCAAGGGCCCCCGCATGCGCGGCGAAGTGTCGGCCGTGTTTTTGGTGGGTTATGGCGCGGCCCGTTTTGTGGCGGAGTTTTTCCGTGAGCCCGACGCCCACCTTGGCCTGTTGGGCTTGGGGTTGAGCATGGGCCAGTGGTTGAGTTTGCCCATGGTGTTGGCGGGCTTGGCATTGTGGGTGTGGGCCCGCCAACAGGCAAGGCAATGAAGGGCCCAGCAATGGCAACCAACCACAACGTGTACGCCGCCTTGCGCGAGCAGTTCCCGTCCGATTGGGACGGTTGGGCGGTAGAGACCGATACGGGCCTGCGCTACAGCTGGCGCGATCTGGATCAGGCCAGTGCCATGATGGCCAATTTGTTGGTGTCGCTGAAGCTGCCCGCCGGTGCCCGCGTAGCGGTGCAGGTAGAAAAGTCAGTGGAGGCCGTGGCGCTGTACTTGGCCACGCTGCGCGCTGGTTTGGTGTTTTTGCCCCTGAACACGGCCTACCAAAAGGCCGAAGTCCAGTACTTCGTGGCAGACGCAGAACCCGCAGTGGTGGTGTGCACTTCGGCCCACTTTGGCTGGGTCAGCAAGATCGCGTTTTGCCAAGGTACTGCGCATGTTTTTACCCTGAACGACGACCGAACCGGCAGCTTGCTGGACCGCGCCGCGCATTGCAGCCGCGAACACACCCCTGTTTGTAGCCAGGCTGATGACTTGGCTGCCATTTTGTACACCAGTGGTACCACGGGCCGCAGCAAAGGGGCCATGTTGACCCACGGCAATTTGCTGAGCAACGCACAAGTGCTGCGACGTTACTGGGGCTGGCGCACGCCAGAGCAGGGCGGCGATGTGTTGATTCATGCCCTGCCCATATTTCATGTGCACGGTTTGTTCGTGGCCTTGCACGGTGCTTTGCTCAATGGCAGCCCGATGCTGTGGATGAGCAAGTTTGACGCTCAAAAAGCCATTGCCTGGATGGCACGAGCGACTGTGTTTATGGGCGTGCCCACACTGTATGTGCGCATGCTGGCTGACCCAACTTTGACCCAAAAAGCCGCAGCCAACATGCGCTTGTTCATTTCCGGGTCGGCCCCCTTGTTGTTGGAGACCTTCAAGCTGTGGCGCGAACGAACCGGGCACACCATACTGGAGCGCTATGGCATGAGCGAAACCATCATGCTCACCTCCAACCCTTGTGAGCCGGACGCGCGTTACGACATGCAGTCAGAGCGCAAGGGTGGCACCGTGGGCTTCCCCTTGCCGGGCGTGGGCCTGCGGGTGGTGAATGACCAGTCGGAGCCTTTGCCCCCCGGCCAGGTGGGTGCCATACAGGTGCAAGGCCCCAATGTGTTCATAGGCTATTGGCGCATGCCCGAGAAAACCCGCGAAGAATTCACCACCGACGGTTGGTTCAAAACCGGTGACGTGGGCATGCAAGACGCACAAGGCTATGTGACGATTGTGGGCCGCAGCAAAGACCTGATCATTTCGGGGGGCTACAACGTTTACCCAGCCGAAGTGGAGGCCTATTTGAACGAATTGCCCGGCGTGGCCGAAAGCGCCGTGGTGGGCACCCCACACCCCGACTTTGGCGAGGTCGGGGTGGCCTTTGTGGTGCCCAGGCCGGGTTGTTCACCCGATGGCAACGCCTTGTTGCAACAGTTGAAAACCCAATTGGCCCACTTCAAAGTGCCCAAGCGTTGCGTGTGGGTGGCTGAACTGCCGCGCAACGCCATGGGCAAGGTGCAAAAAAACCTTCTGCGGGCGCAGCTCAGCGCAGCACCAGCACCGGAATGTGGGAGTGCGTGAGCACTTGTTGGGTTTCGCTGCCCAGCAACAGGCGCTTGAGCCCTTTGCGGCCGTGAGACGCCATCACAATCAAATCCACTTTGTTGCGTTTGGCAGCGGCAATCAGGGCTTCGGCGATCAGGTCTGACTTGACGGTGGTGGCCTTGACCTTGACTTCTTTCTTTTGCCCTGCAGCCTTGATGGCGTTGACCACCGCCATGGCTTCGTCCTGCCACTGCTTCTCAATCTTCTTGACTTCGTCAGCGGCCAAGGCCACGCCGCCTTCAAAGTAGGTTTGGGGGTAACGGGGCACCACTTTCACCGCAATCACTTCGGCGCCTGTGGCGTCGGCCAGCCCAATGGCATGCTCCACCGCCATGTTGGACAATTTTGAGCCGTCGGTGGCCACCAGAATTTTTTTGTACACGGTTTTCTCCTGAAAGTTGGTTGGGGTTGGAATGAGCGTAACAGCCTTTACGCCCCACCCATTGATGTAAGTCAACCTAGAGGTGGGTGGCATCAGGTAATCTACGTACATGAATGTAGCTGCAGCGTCTGTGACAGAGCGCGGACAGGGGTTGCCTGTTCGCGCCGATGGGCGTGCGCCGCTGGACGACCGCCTAGCCGGGCACCGCGGACCCCTGCAGGTGGCCGATGATTTTTTGGTGCTGGACGATCCGCTGGAGCAACAAACCTTCACCACCGCCGCCGAATCGAACGGGCGTGCCCTTTGCAATTCGGTCTTGATGGTCCAAGGCATGTATTGCGCTGCTTGCGCCGACACCGTGGAATCTGCCTTGCAGGGCTTGCCCGGCGTTCAAGAGGCCCAAGTGCATGCCGCCACCCGCCGGCTGACCCTGCGGTGGGACCCGGCCGTTACCCGCATGTCTGACCTGGCCCGTGCGGTGGGCGCCACGGGCTACCGTTTGTTGCCAATGCAACAGGCCTTGAGCCTGAGTGCGCGCTTGGCCGAGACACGCAAAGCGCTGTGGCGCTTGTTTGTGGCCGGCTTTTGCATGATGCAAGTCATGATGTATGCATGGCCGGCCTACGTGGCCGCCCCAGGCGACATCACCCCCGATATCGAACAATTGTTGCGCTGGGCCAGCTGGGTGCTGAGCCTGCCGGTGGTGTTTTTTGCCAGCGGCCCCTTTTTTGATGCCGCCTGGCGCGACCTCAAACGCGGGCGCGTGGGCATGGATACCCCTGTTTCCATCGGTATTTTGGTCACGTTTGTGGCCAGTTCTGCGGCCACGTTCGACCCCACGGGGCCTTGGGGGGGTGAGGTGTGGTTTGACTCGCTGACCATGTTTGTGTTCTTTTTGCTCGGTGGCCGCTACCTCGAATTCAAGTCGCGTGACCGCACCGCAGGGGCCTTGGATGCCCTGATGAACCGCCTGCCCGAGCGCTGCGAGCGCCAAAACCCGCAAGGGGGGTTCGAGGCGGTGTCCCTCAAGCGGTTGGCGGTGGGTGATTTGGTCCGCGTGCAGGCCGGGCAGGCCTTTCCGGGCGACGGTACCTTGCTCAGCCCCAGCGCCACCGTGGATGAGGCCTTGCTCACCGGTGAGTCACGACCTGTGACCCACCCCATGCACGCGACCGTGGTGGCAGGCAGTTACAACCTGGCTGGGCCAGTGCTGGTGCGGCTGGACCGGCTGGGCGTGGACACCCGGTTTGCCCAGATCGTGAAATTGATGGAGCAAGCCTCCACCGAAAAGCCCCGCTTGGCCTTGCTTGCCGACCGCATCGCTGGCCCATTTCTGGTGCTGGTGTTGATTGCCGCCGCCCTGGCCGGCGCTTACTGGTGGCTGCAGGACCCCCACAAGGCATTGAGTGTGGCGGTGGCCGTGTTGATCGTGACCTGCCCTTGCGCCCTGTCGCTGGCAACACCAGCAGCCATGCTCAGTGCGGCGGGCGCACTGGCCCGGCGGGGTGTGCTGGTCCGGCGTTTGCAGGCTTTTGAGTCGCTGGCCGAGGTGGATGGCGTGGTGTTCGATAAAACCGGCACCCTCACGCACGACCGTTTGTCGCTGCGCCAGTTCAAGCTGCGGTCGGGGGCAGACGAATCGGCGGTGCTTGCCAGTGTGGCGCAGTTGGCGGCACAGTCGCTGCACCCGGTGTCTCGGGCCATTGCGTTGGCTTTTCAGGCCCACGCGGCCCATGAGTTGCCACAGGGCGTGGTCACCGAAACGCCCGGGCAGGGCTTGCAGTGGACGGGCCCCAACGGTGCGTGGCTGCGCTTGGGTGGCGAACACTGGTGTGACTTGGCCGCTGCTGGCTTGGACGCACCCCACCGGCTCAACGACGCGCCCGGCGCCTACCTGAGCGATGCCCAAGGTTGGCTGGCCACTTTTTGGTTGGATGAAGCCATGCGGCCCGACGCCGCCAACACCGTTGGCACCTTGAAGGCTTTGGGGCTGAGCGTCAGACTGCTTTCGGGCGACCAACAGCCAGCGGCCCAACGGGTGGCCCAAGCGGTGGGCATCGACGCCGTTGAGGCCAATGCCACCCCCGAACGCAAATTGCAAGCCGTGACCCAGTGGCAGGCCTCCGGGCAGCGGGTGGCCATGGTGGGCGATGGCTTGAACGACGGCCCGGTGCTGGCCAAAGCGCACGTTTCATTTGCTCTGGGGCACGGTGCCCCATTGGCCCAGGCCCAAGCCGATTTTGTGGTGCAAAGTGGCGAGTTGGCAGACGTGGTCCACGCCGTGCACCTGGCCCGCAAGACCATGCGTGTGGTGCGCCAAAACCTGTGGTGGGCGGCTTTGTACAACGCGGTTTCCATTCCGCTGGCCTTGGTGGGCTGGATGCCGCCTTGGCTGGCTGGGCTGGGCATGGCTGGCAGCTCTTTGTTGGTCATACTCAATGCCATGCGCCTGGCACGCCCAACAGCCCCAGCCACCCACATCAACCCAGTTCCTGCCTTGCCCGCAACCCTTTAGGCTCCACCATGGATGTTTTGTACCTCTTGATTCCTTTGTCCATTGTGCTGGTGCTGGGCATCATGGGCCTGTTCTGGTGGGCCTTGCAATCGGGCCAGTTTGACAATATCGAGCGAGAAGGCGAACGGATTCTTCGCAGCGATTGACATAAGTCAAGTCCCGGCATACGGGTTTCCCCCACACTCCACCGTGGTGACATTTACGAGGAGTGTTTGTATGTCAGTGACAGCCGCAGACCCATCCAGGGTCTACAACGACAGAATCGTCCGGCAGTTTTCCATCATGGCCGTGGTTTGGGGCGTGGTGGGTATGCTGGTGGGCGTGATCATTGCCGCGCAATTGACGTGGCCCGAGCTCAATATGGGCATTTCTTGGCTCAGCTACGGGCGCTTGCGTCCCCTGCACACCAATGCGGTGATTTTCGCGTTTGGCGGTTGCGGCCTGTTTGCTGCCAGCTACTACGTGGTGCAGCGCACCTGCCACACGCGCTTGATTTCTGACAAGCTGGCCGCCTTTACCTTTTGGGGCTGGCAGTTGGTGATCTTGTTGGCTGCGGTGTCCTTGCCCTTGGGCTACACATCCGGCAAGGAATACGCCGAGCTGGAATGGCCCATTGACATCCTCATCACCCTGGTGTGGGTGGCGTATGCGGTGGTCTTTTTTGGCACCGTGGGCATCCGCAAGGTGCGCCACATTTACGTGGCCAACTGGTTCTTCGGTGCATTCATCATTGCTGTGGCCATGCTGCACTTGGTCAACAGCGCGGCTTTGCCTGTTGACATGTTCAAGTCCTACTCGGCCTACGCGGGCGTGCAAGACGCCATGGTGCAATGGTGGTACGGCCACAACGCGGTGGGCTTCTTCCTCACCGCCGGCTTCCTGGGCATGATGTACTACTTCATCCCCAAGCAGGCCGAGCGCCCTGTTTATTCGTACCGCTTGTCCATCGTCCACTTCTGGGCGCTGGTGTTTACCTACATGTGGGCGGGCCCGCACCACCTGCACTACACCGCCTTGCCCGACTGGACGCAATCCGTCGGCATGGTGTTCTCGCTCATTCTGCTGGCCCCCAGCTGGGGCGGCATGATCAACGGCATCATGACCCTGTCGGGCGCTTGGCACAAGCTGCGTGACGACCCCATCCTGCGCTTCCTGATCGTGTCGCTGTCGTTCTACGGCATGTCCACGTTCGAAGGCCCCATGATGTCGATCAAAACCGTGAACGCCTTGAGCCACTACACCGACTGGACCGTGGGCCACGTGCACTCTGGCGCTTTGGGTTGGGTCGGCTTGGTCACCATGGGCACGTTGTACTACCTGATTCCGCGTTTGTTCGGTCAGAAGAAGATGTACTCGGTGCCCGCCATTGAACTGCACTTCTGGGTGGCCACCATCGGCATCGTTCTGTACATCGCCGCCATGTGGATTGCCGGTGTGATGCAGGGCCTGATGTGGCGCGCCGTTAACCCCGATGGTTCCCTCACCTACACCTTTGTGGAATCCGTGAAGGCCACATTCCCCTTCTACGTGATCCGTCTGTTGGGTGGCTTGTTGTACTTGGGCGGCATGTGTGTCATGGCATGGAACGTCTTCATGACGGCGCGTCTGGGTCAAAAGCAAGGCGTCATCCCGCAAGTGGCCATTCCTGCCCCTGCACACGCTTGAGCCTCTAGGAGTAACACAAATGGCTGATAACCAAAAAATTGAAGGCTTCACCCACGAGCGGATCGAAACCAACAACTTCCTCATGATCGTGCTGATCGTGTTGGTGTTGGCGGTGGGCGGGCTGGTCGAAATCGTGCCCCTGTTTTTCCAAAAATCCACCACCCAACCGGTGGAGGGCCTCAAACCCTACACCGCGCTGCAGGTGGCCGGGCGCGACGTGTACGTGCGCGAGGGTTGCTACAACTGCCATTCGCAGATGATTCGCCCCTTCCAGGCCGAAACGCTGCGTTACGGGCACTACTCGCTGGCAGGCGAATTTGTCTACGACCGGCCCTTCCAGTGGGGTTCCAAGCGCACCGGCCCCGATCTGGCCCGTGTGGGCGGCCGTTATTCCGACGAATGGCACCGCATCCACCTGATCAACCCCCGCGATTTGGTGCCCGAGTCCAACATGCCCGCCTACCCGTGGTTGGAAAAAAACACGGTTGATGCGGCCGGCATACCCGCCCGCATGACGGTGCTGCGCAAGCTCGGTGCCCCTTACACCGATGAAGAAATCGCCAAAGCAGCCGACGACGTCAAGGGCAAAACCGAGCTGGAAGCCGTGATTTCCTACCTGCAGGTGCTGGGCACCGCTGTCAAATAAAGGAGGCCGCTGTGGATGTGAATGACTTACGCAGTGTGGTGACCGTGATCAGCTTTGTGCTCTTCCTGGGCATTGTGGGCTGGGCTTGGTCCAAACGCAATCAGGCGTCGTTTGATGAGGCGGCTCAGCTGCCCTTCAAAGACGAGTGAAGCAACGACAAAGAAAAGAGAACCATCATGAGTGATTTTGTGAGCGATTTCTGGTCGTGGTACGTGGGTGGCCTCACGTTGGTCAGTATCTTGGCCTGTGCGGTGCTGCTGTGGGTGTCGAGCAAGACCAAGGTCAAGGCCGCCGCCGACAACACCACCGGCCACGTGTGGGACGGCGATTTGCGTGAAATGAACAACCCGCTGCCGCGTTGGTGGGTGTACCTGTTCATCATCACCGTTGTTTTTGCCCTGATTTACGGTGCCTTGTACCCCATGTTTGGCACCTTCAAGGGGCAGTATGGTTGGTCGTCGCAAGGCCAACACACCGCTGAAGTCAAAAAGGTGGAAGACGCCATTGCCCCCATCTACGCCAAGTACAACGGCATGACCCCCGAGGACTTGGCCCGCGACCCATCGGCCATGGCCATCGGCGAGCGCTTGTTCATGAACAACTGCGCCCAATGCCACGGCTCTGACGCCAAAGGCAGCAAAAGCTTCCCCAACCTGACCGACAACGATTGGTTGTGGGGCGGTGAACCTGCCATGATCAAGACCACACTGCACGAAGGCCGTCAGGGCATGATGCCGCCCATGGCTGCTGCGGTGGGCTCGGCCGAAGACGTGCGCAACTTGGCACAGTACGTGTTAAGCCTGTCGGGCAGCCCGCACGATGCGGTGCAGGCCACTTTGGGCAAGAGCAAGTTTGCCGCGTGCGCGGCTTGCCACGGCATGGACGGCAAGGGCAACAACGCCATGGGCGCGCCCAACTTGACGGACGACGTGTGGCTGCACGGCTGGGGGGCTGACGCGATCATCAAAATGATCAACGAAGGCAAAACCAACGTCATGCCTGCCCAAAAAGACAAGCTCACCGAGTCGCAAATTCACGTGTTGACCGCGTATGTGTGGGGCAAGTCGCATCAGGCGGCCAAGTAAGTCCATTCCATTAACCACCAGGAACCCGTGTGACCGGATCCAGCGAAAAAACCGCTGCTTTACCAGCAGGTGCTGATGAAGTAGAAATCTCCCTTTATGCTGCGCGTCAAAAAATCTACCCGCGTGCAGTGACCGGGTTGTTTGTGAAGTGGCGTTGGGCGCTGGTCTGGATCACACAAATTGTTTTCTACGGCTTGCCCTGGCTCGAATGGAACGCCCGGCAGGGGGTTTTGTTCGACCTGGAGGCGCGGCGTTTCTATATCTTTGGGCTGGTTCTCTACCCCCAAGACTTTATTTACCTGACCGGCCTGTTGGTGATAGCAGCGCTGTCGCTGTTTTTGTTTACCGCCATTGCTGGGCGTTTGTGGTGTGGTTATGCCTGCCCGCAAACCGTGTACACCGAAATTTTTCTCTGGATCGAGAAAAAGGTGGAGGGCGACCGTTCGGCGCGGATGCGCTTGGACCAGTCTGCCTTTTCGGCCGAAAAGTTCGGCAAAAAGTGGTTAAAACACGCTATTTGGGTGCTTTTCTCGCTTTGGACCGGCTTCACCTTTGTGGGTTATTTCACGCCCATCCGCGAATTGGGCGCTGCCGTGGCGGCGTTCGACCTGGGCCCCTGGCAAAGTTTTTGGGTGCTTTTTTACGGTTTTGCCACCTACGGCAATGCAGGTTTCATGCGTGAGCAGGTGTGCAAGTACATGTGCCCCTACGCCCGGTTCCAAAGCGCCATGTTCGACAAGGACACCATGATCGTCACCTACGACGAAGCGCGTGGCGAACCCCGAGGCTCTCGCAAAAAAAACGCCGACCCCAAAACACTGGGCTTGGGTTCCTGTGTCGATTGCACCCTGTGCGTGCAAGTTTGCCCCACCGGCATCGATATACGCAAAGGCCTGCAGTACGAATGCATCGGTTGCGCCGCCTGCATCGACGTTTGCGACGACGTCATGGGCAAGATGAACTACCCCAAGGGCTTGATCAAGTACTCCACCCAAAATGGCATGGCCAACGGGTGGGGGCGGGCCGAACTCATCAAACGGGGCATGCGCCCGCGTGTGTTGGTTTACACGGCCATTTTGGGCTTGATTTGTGTGGCTGTGGGCATCAGTTTGTATTTGCGCACACCGCTCAAGGTGGACGTGATTCGTGACCGGGGTGCCTTGGCCCGCTTGGTGGAACACGGCCACATTGAAAACGTGTACCGTTTACAGCTCATGAACGCCACCGAAGCCCGGCAGGTTTACGCCATCAGCGTGGAGGGCCTGCCCGGCATTCGCGTGATGTCGGAGCCCGAAATGGTGGTCGCTTCCACCGAATCGCGTTCTGTGGCGGTGAGCGTTCAGGTGCCACCCGGGGCGGCACCGTCGGGCTCGCACACCATCTATTTCACGGTTCGTGCCACCGGGCAAGAATCGATGCAAGTCAAAGAAAAGTCGGTGTTCCTGGTTCCCCGTTGATTGATTTTTGTTGAGGATTCGACCATGTCTGCTGCAATTGCAAACAGTGCCACCCCCCGCCCTTGGTTTCGTGAGCCCATGGTGTGGCTGGTCATTGGTGGGCCCCTGGCCGTGGTGGTGGCGTCCATCATCACCGTTGGCTTGGCGCTCAAGTACCCCGATGCCGTGATACAAAAGCCCAGCACACCAGCCATCTCGGATGCGATGCTCAAAAACCTCAGCCCCGAAGAACGCGCCGCCGTGATGACCAGCCTGGAACCCGCGCAAAAGGCGCGCAACCACGCCGCTTCGCCGGTGGTGCCTGGCGGCAAGTGAACCCAACATCACAAAAACAACCGGAGACACACCCATGTTGGCCCAACGATTGATGTGGATTGCCTGGCCCGCTTTTTTGGTGGCGGCCGTGCTTGAAATGCTGGTGTTTGCCATGGTCGACCCCGAGCAGCTGCACTGGGTAACTGGGGCCGACCTGGGTTTGTCGCGGCAAGCGGTTTACACCGTCAGTTTCTTTGTGTTTTGGGCGGCCGCCATGGTGTCCAGCGGCTTGACCACGCTGCTGGCCATGTCGCCTTTTGAAGTCAACCGCTGCCCTGTGCCGCCAAGCGAACGCCCCAGCGCCTGCGTGCGCAACACCGCGTGCGGTGCCGGCGGCTGCAAGGGTTGTTAACGCCCGCAGTGGGCCGAAGGCGGGTTCACAATTTGCTCAAGGCCCGACGTGTCCTTGATATGGACGTAGCGCTGCTTCACGTCAATGATGCCGTCGTCCATGAACTTGGAAAAAGTCCGGCTGACGGTTTCTAACTTCATACCCAGGTAGCTGCCAATTTCTTCCCGGGTCATGCGCAAAATCAGCTCCGATTGCGAAAAACCCCGCGCGTGCAGCCGCTGCACCAGGTTCAACAAAAACGCTGCTAAGCGTTCTTCGGCCCGCATGCTGCCCAGCAGAAGCATCACCCCGTGGTCGCGCACAATTTCACGGCTCATGATCTTGTGCACATGGTGCTGCAAGGTGCTGAATTCGCGCGAGAGCGTTTCCAGCTTGTCAAAAGGCAGCACGCACACCTCGGCGTCTTCCAGTGCCACCGCATCGCACGAGTGGTGGTCGTTAACGATGCCGTCCATGCCGATGATTTCGCCGGTCATCTGAAAACCGGTGACTTGGTCGCGCCCGTCGGCCGTGGTGACGCAGGTTTTGAAAAACCCCGAACGCACCGCGTACAACGATGTGAATTTCTCGCCGGTCGTAAAAAGCGACGCGCCGCGCTTGACCCGCCTGCGGTTGCTGATCACGGTGTCGAGCTTTTCCATTTCATTGGAGCTCAGGCCCATGGGCAAACACAGCTCCCGCAGGTTGCAGCTGGAACAGGCGACTTTGATGCTTTGAAGGTCCATCTCTAAACGCAGTTTGGTGGTACCAAGCTTAACCGATCAAGCCCAAACCCACCTGACCGTCGGCTTTAGGCCGTTTTTTTGCTGCGCCATGCGGCCAGTTGTTCCGCATAACGTCTGTTTATTGACTCAGATCAAGGGGCATTTTGCTGACTCGGGCACATTAACGTCCAGTTTTGGAGAAGCCCGTGAGCCATGTGATCGACGAACAATTGCTGCAACGCTTCAACGTGCCAGGTCCACGTTACACCTCGTACCCCACCGCCGACCGTTTTGTAGAAGCCTTCAGCCAAGACGATTACATCCAGGCGCTCGAGCAGCGGCGCGTGGGTTCAATGGCGCTGCCCTTGTCGGTGTATGTGCACATTCCATTTTGCGAGTCGCTTTGCTACTACTGCGCCTGCAACAAGGTCATTACCAAGCACCACAGCAAGGCGGCCGAATACCTGCGCTACCTGTCGCGCGAGCTGGAACTGCAGGTTGAACACTTCGGGCGCGGACACAACGTGTCGCAGTTGCACCTGGGCGGGGGCACGCCCACCTTTTTAAGCGATGCCGAGCTGGAAGACCTGATCAACATGATCCGCCGGCACTTCAACTTGGTGCCCGGGGGTGAGTACTCGGTGGAGGTGGACCCGCGCACCGTCACCCCGCAACGGCTGGAGCACCTGTGGCGCTTGGGCTTTAACCGGCTGAGCTTTGGTGTGCAGGACTTTGACGCTGCGGTGCAAAAGGCGGTTCACCGTGTTCAACCGGCCCAGCAGGTGTTCGATTTGGTGCAAGCGGCCCGGGCCATTGGGTTTGAATCCATCAATGTGGACTTGATCTACGGCTTGCCGCTGCAAACCCCCGAGTCGTTTGCCCGCACGCTCGACCAGGTCAAGCAGCTGCGCCCCGATCGCATTGCCCTGTATGCCTATGCCCACTTGCCCGCGCGCTTCAAGCCCCAACGCCGCATATTGACCGCCGAGCTGCCCAGCGCTGCCGAAAAGTTGTCCATGCTTGCTGCGTCGCTGGATGCTTTCAGTGATGCAGGCTACGTTTACGTGGGCATGGACCACTTTGCATTGCCCGATGACCCGCTGGCCGTGGCCAAGCGCCAAGGGCGTTTGCACCGCAACTTCCAGGGCTACAGCACGCAGCCCGACTGCGACTTGATTTCGCTGGGGGTATCTGCCATCGGCCGCGTGGGGGCCACCTACAGCCAAAACGCCAAAACCCTGGAAGAGTACTACGACGCGCTGGACCAAGGACGCTTGCCCATTGTGCGTGGCCTGGCCCTGAACCGCGACGATCTGGTGCGCCGCTCGGTCATCATGGCGCTGATGTGCCAAGGCGAGGTGGACTTCGAGTCGGTGGGCTTGGCCCATTTGGTAGACTTCAAAACCTACTTTGCCCGCGAACTGCAAGCGCTGCAAGGGCTGCAAGAGACCGGCTTGGTTAAGTTGACGTCCAGCAACATCGAAGTCACCACCGAAGGCTGGTACTTTGTGCGCGCCATTGCCATGGTGTTCGACAACTACCTGCAAAAAGACCAAGACCGCGCGCGGTTTTCCAAGATCATCTGACCAGCGGACGCTCCCACTGCCACACACGCCACATGGAAAGCTCTTTGGTTTTGTCAGCCCTGGTCATGGGGCTGGTGGGCGGCCCTCACTGTGTGGCCATGTGCGGTGCCGCCTGCGCGGGCATCGCCAAAGCCGCCGAACCCCACAGCACCTGGGCGTTGTGGAAGTTTCAGGCCAGCCGCTTGCTGGGCTACAGCATAATGGGTGCTTTGGCCGGTGGCACCGTGCAAGGCCTGGGCTGGATGGGCGCGCAAACCGCCGTTTTGCGCCCGGTTTGGACCATGGTGCATGTGGCCGCGTTTTTGTTGGGCGTTTGGCTGATTTGGGCGGCCCGCCAACCGGCGTTTTTGGATGGCTGGGGCCAGTCCATCTGGCGTAAATTTCGCCCACTCATGGCATCCTTGGGCCAAAAGGCCCCGGTGGTTTTGGGTGTGGGCTGGGCATTGATGCCATGTGGCCTGCTGTATTCGGCCTTGTTGGTGGCGTCTTTGTCGGCCAACGCGCTGCAGGGCGGGGCGGTCATGGCCGCTTTTGCTCTGGGTTCCACCGCTTCACTGGTGGCCGCGCCTTGGTTGTTGCTGCAGCTTAAAAACGCGCGCTCGGGCGGGTGGGGCATACGCTTGGCAGGTGTGGCGCTGGCCGCCACATCCGGCTGGGCGCTGTGGATGGGCATGACCCAGCCCACCGGCTTGTGGTGTGCCTAAGCTGGGGTGGGCGCGGGGCGTGGCCAAGTGGCCACCAGCAAGCCCAACAAGGCCAAGCCAAAGGCCAGCAACTGGGCGCCTGCCAAGCGTTCGCCCATAAAAACCACGCCCACCGCCGTGGCGCTGATGGGCAGCATCACCGTGAACACACCGGCCTGGTTGGCGTTGACGGTTCGTTGGCCGTACATCCACAACCACACCGTCCAAACGCTGGCCGCCAGTGCGTAAAACAGAAGCAGCAACCACGCGCCGGCCGAAACGCCGCTGAAGTCAAAGTGCCAGGCCGCCCACAGGCCCAGCGGCGTCATCAAGGTCAAGCCCCACAAATTGATGATGGCTGCGATGCGCTTGGGCCCCACGTTTTGAGTGAGCTTTTTGCCAATGACCACGTAGGCCGCTTCGCAAACCACGGCGGCAAACACCAGCAGGTTGCCTGTCCAATATGCGGGCACGCCAAACAGTGTGGCAGCTGGCGCTGGCTCGCCCGCAACGCCCGCCGCCGGTGTTTTGGCCCAGGCAAACAGGCCTATGCCTGCCGCTGCCAAACCTATGGCACACCAGTCGCGACGCGCCAGCCGCTCTTTTAAGACCAGCGCACTTAGCAAGGCCACCACCGCGGGCAGCGCGGCAGTGATCACCCCGGCGGATGTGGCCGTGGTCAGCGACATGCCCCCCAGCATGCACAAGGTGAACAAAAAGTTGCCCAAAAACGACTCCAGGAACAACCATTGGTGCGTGCTGCGCGACAAGGGCGCTTCATGGTCTGGTTTGGCCAGCCAGCGCCACATGGCCGCCGCACCAATGCCAAACCGCAACCAAGCCAAAACAAACACCGGTATCGCAGCCACCAGGGGTTTGGACAGCGCCACATAGCTGCCCACCAACGTCATGCTCAGGGCCAAACTGCCGTACGCGACCCAAGCAGGTGGGGCTTTTGGCAAGGGGGTGGCAGTCATCGGTGCACGGTGCGTAGAAATGGTGCAGCCATTTTGACCGATTGGTGTCACTCGAATTTTGCGATGTAAAAAGATAGTTTCATATAGTGAAATATTCAAAAAGATTTTTGTCGAACAGATCCCGCTTATTGAGGTTCCTTTTCACAATGCAGAAGGTAAATCGTAAGCTATTGATTATTAACAATAAAAAATTTGTCTTGTATAAGACATAAGATTGATTTTGTGTCTTATATAAGACTTAAACTAGACTCATCGGCACCGGTTTTGCTTCACAAATCTGGCGCCCCGATTCAACGTCTTCAACCTTAGGAGTGTTTCATGCCCCAATCTCTGACCCAACAACTGAGCCGCCAGCAGCAAATCGAAGCGCTGGAAAAAGACTGGGCCCACAACCCGCGTTGGAAAAGCGTCAAGCGTGGCTACTCCGCCGCTGACGTGGTGCGCCTGCGCGGCAGCGTGCAGCCCGAGTACACCTACGCCCAGCGTGGTGCCGAAAAGCTGTGGGACAAAGTAAACGGCGGTGCCAAAAAGGGCTACGTCAACGCTTTCGGCGCCATCAGCGCCGGCCAAGCCATGCAGCAAGCTAAGGCCGGTCTGGAGGCGGTGTACCTGTCGGGCTGGCAAGTCGCTGCCGATGGCAACACCTCTGAAACCATGTACCCCGACCA
>JACCDQ011177329.1_pt1 | contig 22390 bp, 21 predicted proteins | sample 7446031 | NCBI WGS metagenome assembly JACCDQ01 (sample SAMN15323442, study PRJNA562643) | freshwater metagenome | isolation source: river surface water | place: USA:Blue River Watershed | collected 2017-08-17
ATCTCTTGACCCTCCAATATTACCACTTGAAGCTGTGAAAGAAGTTAGCACTAACATTAAAGAAAATAATCCGATTGTAACGATTGATTTTTTCATGACTTTGGGGTTTTTATGTTTTTAATACTTTTTTACTTATTTATCGAAACCTTTTTTTGATTTCGTTGAGGTAAAATTACACAGAGAACCCTTATTTGATGAGTGTTTTAAGGCGTTTATGGTAGAATGACCCTGTTTGTGAGTGAATGAACCTCAAATCTGGGTAGATGTGCTTTTTTTGCTTTACAAATAATTTCCGTTTGAAATTTCAGAAACAACTAAGACCTATTATTTGTCTTATACGATTTTGAGAAAAGAATTTTAGCACCAGAATTCTTAATAGCATACTGCATTTCCAGCATAGATTCCGGAAATTAAAGACTATTAAAACAAAGCTGTAGAATGTACTTTTTTAGATTTCTAAATAATTTCCGTTTGAAATTTCAGAAATAATAAGGTCTATATTTGCCTTATACGATTTAGAGAAAGGAATTTTAGCATTAGAATTCTTGATATAACATACTGCATTTCCAGTATGAATCCTTGATATCAAGCTACTATTTACAATATAACTGTTATGAATTCTAACAAAAGGGAAAGATAAAACATTTTCAAAATGCTTTAATGTTTTAAAAGCAGTAACTATTTCCCCGGTATTTAAGTGTATATCTGTTGAATTGTTATCAGCTTGTAAATAACAAATATCTCTGGTATCAATATATCTGTAATCCCCATAAGACTTAATACAAAGAATAAGTGGCTCAGCAATTGTTGGCGTATCATGCTCAGCAATAAAACTGTTTTTCGGATCTTCTTCTTTAAAACTTTCTAAATCAACCTCTTTTTCCGGAAGCCCTGCAGTTTTTTTAAGTTTCAATACCAACTTAACAAAATCAATGCGCGCTAAAGGCTTGAGTAAATAATCCGTAACTTGATATTGAATAGCCTCAAAAGCCAGATCTTTCTTTGAAGTAGTAACAATAATTTTAGGAATTACATTTAAATAACGATATAACTCATTAATTAATGCTAAAGACAGATTACTTTTCTTGTTTTCAGGATCGATTTCAAGAAAAACTAATTGAGGATTGTGTTCTAAAATCAAATTTAAACCTTCATCGTAGTTATTAGCAGAGCCGACAAAGCTAAGTTCCGAAAAACCATCAGCCATAGCTTTGGTTTCGATGACACTTTCTTGATTGTCGTCAATAATAACGTACGAATAATTCATTTGCGGTACACCCTAATATAATTAGTTTGCACAACATCAGCAGGAGCAGATTGCAACTTCAACTCTAGTTAAATAATATATTATAGTAGTTTTGGGAACTAAATCAAAAAGCCATTTTAAGCTTAAAAAAACAACTTTTTAACTAGCTAAAAATAAACATTTAACTTATTTTTTAGATTAATTCCTCGTAGAAATCGATAAAGTGTGCATCCTTGTTGATAAAGAGCAAATAAATCCGACCAAGAACACAGTTAACCAATTTTAATCTTCAAAATTCTACATTTATTTCAAGAAAAACCGGTCTAAAACAAAAAAAAAGCCCTCCAAAAGGAGAGCTTCTACTACAAAACTATGTAGAAAATTATGCTTTACATTTTCATTAGCCAATTTTTCATTGAAACTTCGTTTTCGATAATTTCTTTCAATTCAGAAATTTTAACACGATCTTGTTTCATTGTATCTCTATGACGAATAGTTACTGTTTGATCTTCAATTGTCTGATGATCAACTGTAATACAGAAAGGAGTTCCTAATGCATCTTGCCTTCTGTAACGACGACCTACTGCATCTTTCTCATCATAAGCTACGTTGAAATCCCATTTTAAATCGGCAATAATTTGATGTGCAATTTCCGGCAATCCGTCTTTTTTAACTAATGGCAACACAGCTGCTTTTGTTGGAGCCAAAACCGCAGGTAATTTCAATACTGTTCTTGTAGAACCATCTTCTAAAGTTTCTTCTTTTAAAGAAGTAGCAAAAACTGCTAAGAACATTCTGTCTAATCCAACAGATGTCTCCACCACATAAGGAACATAGTTCTCATTCAATTCAGGATCAAAATACTGTAATTTTCTACCTGAATATTGTTCGTGCGCTTTTAAATCGAAATCAGTTCTAGAGTGGATTCCTTCTAATTCTTTGAAACCAAAAGGGAAATTAAATTCAATATCCGCTGCAGCATTAGCATAATGCGCTAATTTTTCGTGATCATGAAAACGGTAATTTTCTCTTCCTAAACCTAAAGACAAATGCCATTTTAAACGCGCTTCTTTCCAGAATTCATAATGCTTCATTTCTTCTCCTGGGCGAACAAAAAACTGCATTTCCATTTGTTCAAACTCACGCATACGGAAGATGAATTGTCTTGCAACAATCTCATTTCTAAACGCTTTACCTGTTTGAGCAATTCCAAAAGGAACTTTCATTCTTCCCGATTTTTGAACGTTTAGGAAATTCACAAATATCCCCTGAGCTGTTTCCGGACGCAAATACAAATCCATAGCCGAATCAGCAGAAGCACCTAATTTAGTACCAAACATCAAATTGAACTGTTTTACCTCAGTCCAGTTTCTCGAACCTGATTCCGGACAAGCAATTTCTAATTCTTCAATCAATGCTTTTACGTCAGCCAAATCATCATTTCCTAAAGAACGAGCCATTCTTTCCAGAATTTCTCTTTCTTTAGCTTTATATTCAACTACTCTGGCATTTGTAGCAACAAATTCAGCCTCGTTGAAAGCATCTCCAAAACGAACTCTTGCCTTTTCGATTTCTTTAATTGCTTTTTGATTTAGCTTTTCAGCATAATCTTCAATTAAAACATCGGCTCTATATCGTTTTTTCGAATCTTTATTATCAATTAATGGATCGTTAAAAGCATCTACGTGCCCTGAAGCTTTCCAGGTAGTTGGGTGCATTAATATTGCAGCATCAAGGCCTACAATATTGTCGTTCATCTGAACCATTGCTTTCCACCAATATTCACGGATGTTCTTTTTTAACTCTACTCCGTTTTGTGCATAATCATAAACTGCACTTAAACCATCGTAAACTTCGCTTGACGGAAAAATAAATCCGTACTCTTTTGCATGCGAAACTACATTCTTAAAAATATCTTCTTGTTTTGCCATAGTGGTGCAAAAATATAAAAAGTGAATTTAAAAAAAAGAAAAAAATTAAAGTTTGAAGCATTGATTTTTATATTTTTAGAATAAAAATCGCTTTATATGTTTCAAAGCATCATTAATCTATTCTTTCCCAAAAGCTGTTCTGGTTGTGATGCTCTTTTGCTTACAAATGAAAAAGTAATTTGCAGCATTTGCCGGCACAATATCCCGCTTACCAATCATCATTTATCAATAGAAAACGAAGCTTTCAGAAAATTTTACGGCCGAATTCCTGTCGAACATGCTTCAGCCTTTCTCTATTTTCACAAAAAAGGGATTGTTCAAAAACTGATTCACAATTTAAAATACAAAGGCCATGAAGAAGTAGGAACACTTTTAGGCGAATGGTACACCGAAGATTTAAAAGAAATCATTTCCTCTCTAAAAACCGATGAAATCATTCCCGTTCCGTTACATCCTAAAAAACACAGAGAAAGAGGTTATAACCAAGTGACTACTTTTGGAAAATCACTTGCTGAAAAACTGGAACTCAATTATAATGAAACCATTCTGTTCCGAAAAGTATATTCAAAAACCCAATCTAAAAAAAACCTATTAGGCAGAACTGAAGGAATTGAAACTATTTTTGATGTTCATTTCACCGAAAAAGACCACAATAAACACTTTGTAATTATTGACGATGTAATTACAACAGGCGCTACACTTGAAGCCTGCGGACGTGCCTTATTAAAAATCCCGGGAGCAAAAATTAGTATTATATGTATAGCAATGGCTCAATCTTAAAAGAATAAAAATAACAAAAAACCATATTATTTAATTTATTTAACGAGTAAGTATTTCCAATTCCAAACTTAAATGTTTAATTTTGGATAAATTATTTTATAAATCTTTAAATAAAAATATCATGGCTTTTGAATTACCTCAATTACCTTATGCGTATGACGCACTAGAACCACATATTGATGCCCGTACGATGGAAATTCACCACACAAAACATCACAATGCTTACACTACTAACCTTAACGCTGCTATTGCCGGCACTGACATGGAAGGTAAAACAATCGAAAACATATTAATCAACCTTGATATGTCTAATGCTGCCGTTCGTAACAATGGTGGAGGGTTTTACAATCACAATCTTTTCTGGACTGTTATGACTCCAAATGGAGGAGGACAACCTACAGGTGATTTATTAGCAGCTATTGAAGATGCTTTTGGATCATTTGAAGAATTCAAAGCTAAATTCAGCAAAGCCGGTGCTACACAATTTGGTTCAGGATGGGCTTGGTTATGCGTTCAAAAAGGAGGTAAACTAGACATTTGTGGTACTCCAAACCAAGACAACCCATTAATGCCAGGTATTGGATGCGGCGGAACTCCAATCTTAGGAATGGACGTTTGGGAACACGCTTACTACTTAAACTACCAAAACAGAAGACCAGATTATATCGAAGCTTTCTTCAATGTAATCAACTGGACTGAAGTGGCTAAAAGATATGCTTTAGAAAAATAATCTTTCTATAAGAAAATAGAGTAAAGACTATAGAAAATAGACAAATTGACTGAAAAGTTGGTTTGTCTATTTTTTTGTTCCTATTCCAAAGTTATTTATATTTTAAAAACTTTATTCTAATAAAAAAAGACGAGCCAAATAACCTAATTTGCTCGTCTTTCCTCTTTATTCTATTTTCTTTTAGCTGAATTTATTACAATAAAAAAGGTGGAATTGCTTCCACCTTTTTTGCCCCAAATCTACCATAAACTTAACCTACTAATATTATGGTATGTCAAATGTATCTCAGATATAATTGATTAACAAATATTCAAGACAAACAACCTAAAAAACCGATAAATAACTCAATTTACCTTTTAATAAGCTCTTGCATCTTTACCTTCATAAAAATTCATGAAAGCTCGATTCACTACCCTGTTTCCGCCAGGCGTAGGATAATCTCCTGTAAAATACCAATCCCCTAAATTTTTAGGACAGGCTACATGCAAATCCTCTACTGTTTGGAAAATAATTTTTACTTCTGCTTTTATTTCAGAAGAACTCAACATCTCAGCGATTTTATCTGAAATCTCCTGATCTGTGAACGGTTCATAAATAGCAGTTACATAATTTACCACATCTACATCTTTGAAGTCTTCTTGCGCTTTACATTTCGCATAAACCTCATCAACGATATGATATAAATTTCTTTCTTTTAAAAGCTCCAGAGCAGCTCTAAAAGCAACTAAACCTTCTAACTTAGCCATATCGATTCCATAACAATCCGGATAACGAATTTGAGGCGCCGAAGAAACAATCACAATACGTTTTGGATTTAAACGATCCATCATTTTGATAATACTCTTTTTCAGAGTCGTTCCTCTAACAATACTATCATCAATAATCACAAGATTATCCTCTGGTTTAATCACACCATAAGTAACATCATATACGTGAGCTACTAAATCATCACGACTATCATCGGCAGTAATAAATGTTCTCAGCTTCGCATCTTTGATAGCTACTTTTTCAGTTCGGATTTTAACCTCTAATAACTCTTTTAAAGTTTCTGCTGTTAAAATATTTCTATTTTCTAAGATGTAATTATTTTTTCTTTGATTCAGAAAATCCTGAGCTGCTTCAACCAATCCAAAGAAAGAAGTTTCTGCGGTGTTAGGAATATATGAAAAGACCGTATTATCAGTATCCTGATCAATAGCATTTAAAACAGCAGGCAAAATCAATTTTCCTAAATCTTTTCTTTCCTGATAAATCTCAGCATCACTACCTCTGGAGAAATAAATACGTTCAAAAGAACATGCTTTTTTAACCGTTGGAGTCAAAATTTCTTTCATTGAAACCGCTCCGTTTTTCTTAATAATCAAAGCACTTCCCGGATCAATTTCTTTTACTTTATCAAATGGCACATTGAAAACCGTTTGAATAACCGGTCTTTCTGATGCAACTACTACAATTTCATCATCCTGATAAAAATAAGCCGGACGAATACCTGCAGGATCTCTAAACACAAATGCATCTCCATGACCTAATAAACCAGCCATAGCATATCCTCCATCTAAATTTTTAGCTGAACGAGCTAAAATTTTAGCCACATCCAATCGTTCTGCAATTACTGGCGAAGCTTCTTGTTTCGAATAACCTTCAGCTTTACAATCCTGATACAACTGCATTACTTCTTTATCCAAAAAGTGACCAATTTTTTCCATTACAGTAACTGTATCAGCCATTTCTTTTGGATGCTGACCCAACTCAACTAAATTTTGAAAAAGCTCCTTAACATTAGTCATATTAAAGTTTCCAGCCAAAATAAGATTACGATGCATCCAGTTACTTTGTCTCAAAAACGGATGCACACTTTCAATACTATTTTTACCAAAAGTCCCATAACGTACATGTCCTAAAAACAACTCCCCGACATAAGGAATATTCTTTTTTTGCGCCGGAACATCATCAGCATATTCCGGATTATTAGTCATTTCCTCATTGATTCTTTCATTAATCTGAGAAAATACATCCTGAATTGGCTGGGACTGATTAGAACGAACTCTGCTGATATATCTTTCCCCCGGTTCCACATCCAATTTGATACTAGCAAAACCAGCTCCATCTTGTCCGCGATTGTGCTGTTTCTCCATCATCAGATACATTTTTTGTATCCCATAAAAGGCAGAACCGTACTTCTCTTTGTAAAATTCAAGCGGTTTCAATAATCTAACTAAAGCTATTCCACATTCATGTTTTAAAGCATCGCTCATCGTAGTTGTATTTGTGTGTTGTGTTATTCTATTTTATGAAACTTTATTTCTAAAGATTACTTTATTATTTTTAGAATTACAAAATTCTATATTTTTCGCCTCTTTATCCGTTAATCTAAATTAATAAATCCTATAAGTTTTTTAGATATTGAACGAAAAAAGCCCCGTTTCCGAGGCTTTAAAGCATTATAATTCTATATCAAATTGTGTTAATGATTTAAATTGCTTTAATCGAGACACAACCTCTTCTTTCTTTAAATCAACCATTCGTTCCGTTCCAAACTTTTCTACGCAAAAAGAAGCTAAATTTGAACCATAAATAATTGCATTTTTCATGTTTTCGAATGAAACATTCTCACTTTGAGTAATAAACCCTGCAAAACCTCCTGCAAAAGTATCTCCTGCTCCTGTTGGATCAAAAACTTCTTCTAATGGTAATGCCGGTGCAAAAAACACATTGTTTCCATGGAACAATAAAGCACCATGCTCTCCTTTTTTAATCACCACATATTCAGGTCCCATTGCCTGAATTTTTGCAGCTGCCTTAACCAATGAATATTCTCCCGAAAGCTGTCTTGCCTCCTCATCATTAACCGTAATTACATCTACTCGTTTAATTACATCCAATAATTCAGGCAAAGCACAATCCATCCAAAAATTCATTGTATCTAAAACTACTAATTTTGGCTTACTTTCTAACTGATCTAAAACACCGCTTTGCACTAACGGATGCAGATTTCCAAGCATCACCACATCGGCATTTTTAAAATTTTCAGGGACTTTTGGCTCAAAATCAGCCAAAACATTTAACTGTGTATCTAAAGTATCTCTTGAATTCAAGTCATTGTGATAACGACCGCTCCAAAAAAAGGTTTTCCCTCCTTTTACAACTTCAAGTCCGGAAACATCAATATTTCTGTCAGTCAATAAATCAATATATTCTTGAGGAAAATCGTCTCCTACTACTGAGACTATAGCTGATTGTAATTTGAAGAAAGCCGCAGAAAGACCAATATAAGTTCCAGCTCCACCTAAAATTTTGTCGGTTTTCCCGAATGGGGTTTCAATTGCGTCGAAAGCGACTGTTCCAACAATCAATAATTTATTCATTTTATGAATTTCAAATTAAAGGTGCAAAGATAATTTATATGTTGCAAAGTTGCAAAGTTTTAAGACCAGTTTATCATTTAATAGCTTTGGACTCTAATTGACTCTTCATATTTTTGAAAGTATAGAAAGGCGCTTTAGCTATCATCATATTAATAAAGAAAGAAGGAATATTTGATTCAGGATCCCCATATAACTGCTGAGTAACCTGAGTTCGACCCGAATCTATTTTTTTTAAAATCCAGAGACCTCTAAACTTTGTTATTCTAACAACATCTTTTTTCTCCCTCACAAAATTATTATAAGGCGTAAGTAAAACTTTATAAAAAATACCCCTTTTTTGAAGTTGCACTTTAGAAACGTGATCACGGTCTTTTACAGGCCATTCCACATCATTGTGAATATAGAAAATCCAAGTTGAATCATTAATTTTTTTTACCAAATCCGATTCAGCTATCCTATAACTCCAATGCTTAAGATTTTTTATATCGAGAACTTTTTTTAGTACTGTATCAATTGGAGCATTAACCTGCATCGTTACTTTATATTCTTTTATAGCAACAGAATCTGTCTTTCGGGTATACACCTTTATACCTTCCTTATCAATAGCTAACTCCCAAGGTCTTTGCTGAAAAGAAAATCCTAAAAACACAAAAAACAATATGAGTGAAAATTTGATCATAAAGTGAATTTACGAAAACTAAATCAACTCACCCTCCTGCTTCCTCATAAAAAGCATCAACAGACAATATCTTTTGACCAGATGCAAAGACAGCCAATTCATCGCAACGCTCATTTTGAGGATGATTATTATGCCCTTTTATCCATTTAAAATCGACCTGATGCTTTCGGTAAACTATCAAAAATCGCTTCCACAAATCTGCATTTTTTCTACCTGCAAAATCTTTTTTCTCCCAACCAAAAACCCATTTCTTTACAACCGAATCCACTACATACTTGGAATCCGAAATCACCAAAACACTCATATTGGGACTTTTTAATTTTTCAAGCCCCACAATAACTGCCAGCAATTCCATACGATTATTAGTTGTATGCCGAAAACCTTCATAAAACTCCTTTCGATGAGCAGTCCCCACTAACTCCATGACCACTCCATAACCTCCGGGACCGGGATTACCCTTGGCAGCTCCATCAGTATATATATGTACTTGATAACTCAAATTAACAATTTAGCTTTTTAACAAATCAGCAAGAACAGCCGGAAAATATCTTTGCTCCAATTCATGGATTTTTTCAGCCACGACTTCAGGCGTATCAGTAGACAACACCACCACACTTTTTTGAAAAATTATCGCCCCTTCATCATAATTCTCATTCACATAATGAATTGTAATACCGGATTCTTTTTCTTTATTTTCCACTACAGCATTATGCACATGCATCCCATACATTCCTTTCCCTCCATATTTAGGCAATAGAGCAGGATGTATATTAACTATTTTATCAGGATAAGCAGCAATTAGTTCATCAGGAAATTTCAATAAGAAACCTGCTAAAACAATCAAATCAGGCTGAATAGCATTAACTTTTTCCACCAATCCGATTTCATTTAACTCTGATTTTGTAAAAATTTCTACAGCAACAGCATTATTTTTAGCTTTATCAATAACTTTTGCATTTGCATTATTGGTAAACACAGTTACCACTTCTCCAATAGCACCACCTTTAAAATATTTAATGATATTCTCAGCATTAGTACCGGATCCAGAAGCAAAAACAACTATTTTTTTCATAATTCATCACGTTTAAGTCACACAAAAAAAAGAATAAAAAACGAAATTAAATAGCATCAGGAAGTCTTTGTTCAAAATTATTTTTTATTTTAGACATCACATTTATCAACTTAATGATTGTTTTAAAATAAAGTTTTTTATTTTTGCCACAAAATTAAATTCTAAAATTAAAGATTATGTCAGACATTGCATCAAGAGTAAAAGCGATTATCGTAGACAAATTAGGCGTTGACGAAAACGAAGTTGTAACAGAAGCAAGCTTCACTAATGATTTAGGAGCTGACTCATTAGACACTGTTGAGCTTATTATGGAATTCGAAAAAGAATTTGACATTCAAATTCCAGACGATCAAGCTGAAAACATTGCTACTGTTGGTCAAGCTATTTCTTACATCGAAGAAGCTAAAAAATAATACATTTACACCCGGTTTCTAAAAATTCCAAAATTTGAATATCCAAATCCAAAAATTAGAATTTGTTTTTTTGAAAGTTGGTATTTTTAGAAATCCGGGTGTTATTATTTTTTCAAAATTAAATTTCGATTGAATTTCAATCAATTACACATAATGTAACACCCATGGCTCTTTAGGTATAAAACACAAAAGAAAGCGTGGGTTTTGCTTGTTTAAAGATAACAAAATACAAAATGTATGGAATTAAGGCGAGTAGTTGTAACAGGTTTAGGAGCACTTACCCCAATAGGTAATACTGTTGAGGAGTATTGGAATGGTCTTATTAACGGAGTTAGCGGAGCTGCACCAATCACTTATTTTGACGCGTCAAAATTCAAAACCCAGTTTGCTTGTGAATTAAAAAACTTCAACGTTGAAAACTTCATTGATCGCAAGGAAGCCAGAAAAATGGATCGCTTTACACAATATGCGGTAGTTTCTGCAACTGAAGCGATGGAAGATGCCAATTTCGATTTAGACAAAATTGATGTTGACAGAGCAGGAGTTATTTGGGGTTCAGGAATTGGAGGTTTAGAAACTTTTCAAATAGAAATGTTAAACTATGCAGCCGGTGATGGTACGCCAAAATTCAATCCTTTCTTCATCCCTAAAATGATTGGCGATATTGCTTGCGGGCATATTTCCATCAAATATGGTTTTAGAGGACCAAACTTCGGTACTGTTTCTGCATGTGCTTCTTCAACAAATGCTATTATTGATGCATTCAACTACATCCGTTTAGGTCATGCAGATGTAATGGTAACCGGAGGTTCTGAAGCCGCAGTAACTATTGCCGGAATGGGAGGTTTTAACGCCTTACACGCATTATCTACAAGAAATGACGCCCCTGAAACAGCTTCAAGACCAATGGACAAAGACAGAGATGGCTTTGTTTTAGGTGAAGGTGCAGGAGCATTAATACTAGAAGAATACGAACATGCAATTGCACGTGGCGCTAAAATCTATTGCGAAATAGGCGGTGGCGGAATGTCTGCTGATGCACACCACATTACAGCCCCACATCCGGAAGGATTAGGTGCCAGAAATGTAATGTTGAACTGTTTGAGAGATGCTGGTTTAAAACCAACCGATGTTGACGGTGTTAACATGCACGGAACTTCAACACCTCTTGGAGATCAAGCTGAATCAAAAGCTATTTTACAAGTTTTTGGAGAACACGCTTACAGCATGAACTTGAATTCTACTAAATCTATGACCGGTCACTTGTTAGGAGCAGCTGGAGCAATTGAAACAATCGCTTCTATTTTGTCATTAAAATACGGAATTGTTCCTCCAACAATTAATCATTTTACAGATGACGAAACCATCGACCCAAAATTAAACTTCACTTTCAACGTAGCTCAAAAAAGAGAAATGAACGTTGTAATGAGTAATACTTTTGGTTTTGGAGGTCACAATGCTTGTGTCTTAGTAAAAAAATTAGGAATCTAATTGAATACTATGAGTATATTCACAAAAATATTCACAAAATCCCGTTCTCAAGAAGACGGGATTTTTTTTGAAGCTATAGAAAAAATACTCGGTTTCTCTCCTAAAGAATTAAATCATTACCAAAAAGCCTTCACCCATCGTTCTTCAGGCAAAACAGATGCTAAAGGAAACCCAATTAGCTACGAACGTCTTGAATTTTTGGGAGATGCTATGCTTAGCTCAGTTATTGCTGCACATTTATTCAGCGAAGTACCTCACGGTGACGAAGGTTACTTAACAAAAATGCGGTCTAAAATAGTCAGTAGAGAGCACCTTAACGAACTCGGCAAAGATTTAGACCTTATTCGTTTTGTAGACAGCAAAGTACCTGTACAGCATTTTGGCGAAAACATACATGGAAATATTTTCGAATCACTTATTGGCGCTATTTACCTGGACAAAGGGTATTCTTTTTGCGAAAAATTCATTCAGAAAAAAGTAATCACTCCTTATGTGGACATCTCAAGACTTGAAGGAAAAGTAATTAGCTACAAAAGCTTAATTATCGAATGGTGTCAAAAAGAAAAGAGACAATTCCATTATGATATTTTTGAAGACAATGCCTTAGATGGCCAACGTCTTTTTGGTGTAAAATTAAGCATTGACGAAAAAGTAGTTGCAAAAGCAAGAGCAACTTCTAAAAAGAAAGCCGAAGAAAAAGCTTCTCAACGCGCCTATTTTGCATTTCAGGAAAAAATGAACAAAAAATAATACCAAATTCCTTAAAGCTACAACGTTTTCGTTTTAAATTTAACGAAATCATTATATTTTCAACACTTAAACTTCGGCAGAAATAGTATATTTACATCTTTATTTTTAATGAAGATGGCTGTTCATAAATTAAGTCTTGACGAATTTGATGAAATTGATTACAATCTTATCGCAATTCACACTTCTTTAGAAGATTATAGATTGGCATATTTTATCAATCAGAAACTTCCAATAAATTTGGCTAAAAGCGCAGATGAAGTTCATATCAATATCAAAGAAGGTGAAACAAAATTTTCAAGATTTTATTTTTATGACGAAGAAAACACAGTTGCCTGGAATTTAGTTCAGAATAAAAACGAGGTTGTTCCTGAACAAAATGATCAAATCCAGAACCTATTTTCAAGTTCAACTGAAAGCATTTCGACAAAAGTATATCTATTGCCTGAATTTAAAAAAGCCGATTATTTTTTAAAAATAGACAATACCGATGACAGCATTGACATCAATCAAATAAAAACAATATTAAACACTATAGACAACATAACAACAGTTTATACTGTTGATACAGAACAAATAAAATCTAAAAACAATCTAATTTTTTAATGCAAATGATTACAACAAACAAGAAAACTAAAATTGTGGCTACCCTTGGGCCTGCTTGCAGCACAAGAGAAATCATAAAAGACATGGTTGAAGCTGGTGTAAACGTATTTAGAATTAACTTCTCTCATGCTGATTATACTGATGTAGAAAACAGAATAAAAATCATTCGTGAACTTAATGAAGAATTCGGTTATACTACAGCCATACTAGCAGACTTACAAGGACCTAAACTTCGTGTTGGGGTAATGAACGACGGTGTTGTTGTTAACGATGGTGATATAATCACATTTACTACAGCCGAAGACATTATTGGAACTGCTGAAAGAGTTTTCATGAAATACCAAAACTTTCCTAACGATGTAAATCCGGGAGAAAGAATCTTATTAGATGACGGAAAATTAATTTTCGAAATCGTTTCTACCGACAAAAACACAGAAGTTGTTGCCAGAGTAATTCAAGGTGGTGAATTAAAATCTAAAAAAGGAGTTAACCTTCCAAATACCAAAATCTCTCTTCCGGCTTTGACTGAAAAAGATATCGCAGACGCTATTTTTGCTATTGGACAAAAAGTAGACTGGATCGCTCTTTCTTTCGTGAAAACACCGCGTGATTTACAAGACTTACAAGACTTAATTGCTGAGCACTCAGAATACAAAATTCCAATTGTTGCTAAAATCGAAATGCCTGAAGCATTAGAAAACATGGATAAAATTGTTGCTTATTGTGATGCTTTGATGGTTGCCCGTGGAGACCTTGGAGTAGAATTACCTGCTCACGAAGTTCCATTGGTACAAAAAGACTTAATTCGCAGAGCTAAAACTGCCAGAATTCCAGTTATTGTTGCTACGCAAATGATGGAAACTATGATTACAAGCTTAACTCCTACCAGAGCTGAAGTAAACGACGTAGCAAACTCTGTAATGGACGGTGCTGATGCGGTAATGCTTTCAGGAGAAACTGCTGCCGGAAATTACCCGGTACAGGTAATCCAAAAAATGACTCAAATATGTGAGGCAGTTGAAAACTCTTCATTAATTCAGGTTCCACAAAACACTCCACAAATCAAAACAAACCGTTTTATCACTAAAACTATTTGTCGTCACGCTGCAGTTATGGCTAATTCTATTGAAGCAAAAGCTATTTCTACAATGACTAACAGCGGCTATACAGCATTCCAATTATCAGCCTGGAGACCTAACACCGCAGAAATTTTAGTGTTCACTTCAAACACAAGAATCCTTACTCAATTAAGCTTATTATGGGGGGTTAGAACTTACTTCTATGACAAAGAAGAAAGTACTGATACAACTGTAACTGACATCAATAATATCGCTAAAGAAAAAGGACACGTAGTAGCTGGTGACTACATTATCAACTTAGCTTCTATGCCTATTAAAGATAAAGGAATGGTAAACACTTTGAGAGTTTCTGAAATTATCTAAAAGATATTTAACCCAATACAATCCGTCTCGTTACCAAACAAGACGGATTTTTTTTATTCATAACGTTCCATTTTTTGTTCTTCAACACAATAGTAAACAAACTTGAAAGTGATACCTATTTAAAAAAAATTAAGAAGAATTAAACAACTATCTTGAAAAATATCAATTATATTTGACTAACATTAAAATGAATTTAACATGGATTTTAAATCAAAAAACCCGTTTTTAAACAATAAAAGCTTTTCTCCTACTTCAAAAGCAGAACAAGTGCATGAAGCAACTATAATTGGTTATGACCAAGAAATGACAATTTCAGGAACAATCAATAAAACAATTTTACTATTCTTATTGCTTACAGCTGCCGCTATGATTACCTGGTGGATGACTTTTAATGGAATGAATCCAATTGTCCCAACCATAGGCGGAGCTATCATTGGATTTATTTTAGTAGTCATCTCCGTTTTCAAACCACAATATTCGGGTTATCTGGCTCCGGGTTATGCGGTTTTTGAAGGTCTATTTATAGGAGGCGTTTCAGCCATTTTTGAAGTACAATATCCCGGTATCGTAATTCAGGCTGTAGGAGCTACTTTTGCTACTTTTGCAGTATGTTTAGGATTATATAAATACCAAATTGTAAAAGTAACTGAACAATTCAAATCAGTTGTTGTTGCTGCTACCTTAGCTATCGCTACATATTACCTTATTTCCTGGTTGTTTTCAATGTTCACAAGTTACCAACCTGTTCACTACGGAAACTCTTTATGGAGCATCGGAATTAGTGTTTTTGTAATTGTAATTGCAGCATTAAACTTATTCTTAGACTTTGACCGTATCGAAGAGGGCGTAAAAGAAAGAATGCCTAAATACATGGAATGGTTTGGCGCCATGGGATTGATGATTACCTTAGTTTGGTTATATGTTGAGTTTTTAAGATTACTTTCTAAACTATCAAGTAAAGACTAATTTCAAATTATAATATTAAATACAAACCCTTCCCAAAAAGAAGGGTTTTCTATTTTTAAAAATCAAATTTCAATTGAACAACAACCGATTTTTTTACTTCAGTATTTAAATTACTCATCGAAATCCCCAGTAAGCGAACTGAATCTTTCATGCGTTCCTGATACAACAATTCCTTTACATTTTCTAAAATCAGTCCTTTATCTGCAATAAAATAAGGCAAGGTTTTACTGCGTGTTTGCTGGCTAAAATCGCTGTATTTTATCTTTAGTGTTACCGTTTTACCGGAAACATTATGCCTTTTAAGCCTTCGCTCTAAACTATTTGCGATGATTTCCAATTGTTCTAACATAAAAACTTCTGAAGAAAGATTTACGTCAAAAGTATGTTCAGCAGCAACTGATTTTGCAATCCTGCTGGATTTTACTTCACTATTATGAATCCCACGAACTACATAGTAATAATAGCTGCCTGATTTCCCAAAATGTTTTTCCAGAAATTCCAATGATTTGCTTTTCAATTCCAATCCGGTAAAAATCCCCAGTTGGTACATTTTCTCGGTTGTTACTTTCCCCACACCATAAAATTTTCTGATTGGCAAAGCTTCTAAAAAAGGAATTACTTCATCAGGAGTTACCGTTTTTTGTCCATTAGGCTTATTGTAATCACTGGCAATCTTGGCTACAAATTTATTAATCGAAATTCCAGCCGAAGCCGTCAAACCCACTTCATTAAAAATGCGATTTCTAATTTCCTGTGCTAATAAACTCGCACTGGGATTTCCTTTTTTATTTTGGGTAACATCAAGATAAGCTTCATCAAGTGACAATGGCTCAATCATATCAGTATACTCTCTGAAAATTTTATGAATTTGATTCGAAATTTCCTTATAACGCTCAAATCGTGGACGCACAAAAATAATTTCGGGACAATATTTTTTAGCCAAAACTCCGCTAATAGCACTTCGTACACCAAATTTTCTCGCCTCATAACTAGCTGCTGCTACAACACCTCTGTTTTCAGATCCGCCTACAGCAATGGGTTTTCCACGAAGTTCAGGATTATCCATTTGCTCCACCGATGCATAAAAAGCATCCATGTCAATGTGTATAATCTTTCTATTTGGATTTAGTTCGAGCATCTTAAACAAAAGTATAAAATACCTTACTTATCTTTTTCTGCCTGTAAATAATTTTCCACAACGGCCGATTTTAATTTTCTTTCTGTTGGAAAAAAGAAACTAAAGGGTTTTGACTTAAAATGATTCCAAATTGAAGCTGTAACAAAACGCAATTCACCTAATGGTATAGCCCGCGATCGGAAAGCCAACCCTAAAGAAAGACTAAAACTAACCATAAAATTAACCAAGCCTATAACTCCAATTCCAAAAATCCCCCAAAATAACATCACATCACTTATGTCATAATTAGCCCCATACAAACCTAAAGCCAAGTTCCCGCTAGCAAATGTAATATGCCTTATATCCAGATTTAACCCTAAAAAAATACCAATAGATGCAGTACTCCCCATAAAAACACCAAACCAAAAATTAGAAATAATTCCTGCCCATTTTTTCTCATACAAAGCAGCTAATTTTTGTGTTCTGAGTTTACCAATACTCTTTTTCAATAAAGGATGTTCGGCAATACGAAAATAAACCTGATTATGCTTATCCCTGTTAGTAACACTTCCTGAGATAATTCCGGACAAAAACAAAAACACTCCTGCTATAGCTGCATGAAAAATAGCCAGGGAATGAACCGGACTTAAATCGGTAATTAATTTTTCCCATTTTGCGGCAGCAATATTATAATCAAGGGTATAATCTATAAGCCAGATCCCCAGTAATGATACAGGGAAAGCCATAATCACATTGCCTACAAAAGCTATAAATTGAGACCGGAAAACACGAGCAAAAAGTATTGCAAAAGCATTATATTTCTCCGTTTTCTTACCTTGCTTTGACTCCCCTTCCTCCAAAGCTTTTATCAATGCAGAAGCCGTCATTGCCGGTTGTTTTGTTGCCAAAGTAAATCCTAAAATATAGATAGCGATAAATCCAAAAGCATAATTCATACTATAAAGAAAAGCCGAACCGAAAATGCTGGTATCTACTTTTGCTAGTAAAACTTTAATAACACATAAAATCCCAACTATAAATCCTCCTCCAAGTGCATTCCAAAACATTTTAAAATACTCCTTCCTGCTTTCAGTAATGTATTTTTCACCGGTTTTTGCTGTATGCTGCGTAATTTCATAAGAAATCAACTGAATGCTTTCACCAATAAACTTTCTGACATTATTTTTATAGCAATTAAATTGTATTAACTGCAAGGCCATCACAATTCCGTTGTTCTTCTTATCTCCTTCATTTGCTACTTTTAGTAATGAAATAAGGAATTTAAGTCTGTCTAATTGCTGTTTTATTTTTAATAAATTCTGATTTACCCGAAGTGAAATTCCGTATTTAGAACTATTTCGAAATGCTTTCTCTACAAATTCTTCACAATGCTTAAGCAATACTAAAAGATGCGCAAAAGACAAATCTCCTGAAGCAATAAAATGATTTTCCGATTTTATAATCTCATCTTCAATTAAAAATAACTCCTTCTCAAAAGCTGAAAAAGGACTTTCCAGATTATCAAATTCCGGAACCATCTTAATCACATCAGTCTCCATAGCCCGACCACTAATACGCTGCGTAATTAAATGCATGGCGATTAATAATTCGGACAAAGCCGAATTAGTTTCAACACTTTCATACATTGATTCAAATTCCAGAAGATCGTACAATTCTTCTAATTGATCCATCGGAATTTTAGCAATCCAGACACTATCAGTAGCCAAATAAAAAACCTGATTAAGAACGTATTCCAAAGTATCTTTTTGTGGTTGATACGGTAAAATTTTAGCTAAAATTCTTTTTTTAACTTCAAATATAAAATCCACATCCTGCAAAATAGCAGCATCCGAAAAAATCTTATTAAATTTCCTGTTTCTTAGAATTCCTTTTAGATAGACAGAAAACTCTTTTCTGTTGGAAGGATTATCTTTTAAAAAAGAGATCAACTCAAATAAGTTTACCTCTTTTAAACCTTTAGTTTTTATAGGCCGGATTAGCTGAATCAGTTCTATTAATGGTTCCAGATTATTTTTTTCTTCACGCCATGTGGAACTTTCTTCAAAAAAACGAGTTAATCGTTGCACAAAAGTCGGTTTTATCTTTGCTTTTATTAATCGCATAAATCTCTGTTTTTGTAAAAATACAAATCGAGATATGAAATTCCGTCAACATATTCATAAAAAAGAATTAAAAAAACTTCTGGAAAAATTTTATTTTTTTACAAAAATGTAAGCTAATTCATAAAAAAATAATACATTTGAAAAGCTAACCAACTCAAAACCATGGATAAAAAACTTTACGCTTTTCTTCTTTTCCCTGTATTACTATGGAGCCAAACCGATGTTAATAATAATGTTCACAGACATTACTACAGAGATAAAGTGGTTTCTGTTGAAGTCTGGAAAGGTTCCGACAAAATAATTGACAGCATTAAGACCTTTTACAGTAATGGAAAGTTAAACGAACTTTTCTATTTTGACGGTAAAGGAAAAAGAGATTCCTATTCCTATCAATATAACAATCAAGGTGAAAAATTAGTTACCTGGAACTTTTCGCACGGAAAATTAGTAAGCAGAACTGACCATAAACTTCCTTTTAATAATACAGAAAACGAAGAAAATGCAAAGAAACATCTTCAATTACTCACCGAATTAAATACCAGAACAAATTATAATCCAACACAAATAAATGATATAAACCGAAGAGGTTATTTAAGAGCACGTCTTGGCAACATAAGCTTAGCTCTTGACGATTTAAAAAAAGTAGAATGGATAGTAAATAAAAATGAAAAAGACACCACCAAGATAGTATCGGAAACCACAAAAGCAAACAGAGAAAAATTCAAAAGCAATCTTTTTGATTTATTTGGCAACTTATTTGGAGCTCTTGAAATGGAAAATGCCGCTAATCAATATTACCATAAAGCAATAACGGCAGCTCCTAAAGACTATCGAATTCTATATAATTTTGCTAATTATTTACAACAAAAAAAATCGACTGACTTAGCACATCATTATTTAGAAAAAATTGTTGCCGAACAACCACAACATGGTCATGCCAGATGGGCACTGGGCAAATTATATAGTGACATTGGCGAATACGAGAAAGCCTTGGAAAATATTAACATCGCCTTTCAAAGAGAAAAAGCAATCATACAACATTCATCCAATTATGGCGGGAGAGATTTAAGAACCACCAGAGGTCTTATCTATCACAAACTTGGCGAATCTGAAAAAGGAATTGAGGATTTAAAAGAAGCCTTAAAAACGGATAAAAACAATTCGTATGCAATGAAAAATTTAGGCATCATTTACCTCGATCAAAAAAAATACAGCGAGGCTTGTGAATTGTTTGAAAAAGCAAAAAAATTGGATTACACCTTAGTTTTTGATGAAAAAGATTTAGAAACCTTGATAGAAAGCGCATGCAACAACATTCCTTATGTTGAAACTATTACTGTACCAAAACCATTCGTATTCCCTAATCCTGCTTCAACTGTAATTACAATAAAAAATTACGATTATAAGAGTTTTGATTATGACTTTTTTGATTTTGAAGCAAATGCTGTTTTACACGGAAAAAGCACCGATGGTTCTATAGATGTTTCAAAGCTTAACGCCGGTTTTTATATTCTTAAAATTTCTAATACTGATTCGCCACAAACATTTAAAATTATCAAAGAATAATCTACCTTTAGCCATTGAAATTTTATAATTAAAATGTTAGAAATCGAACGAAAATTTTTAGTGACTTCAGATGCGTATAAAAAAGAAGCTTTTTCCCAAAAACGCATAATTCAAGGTTATTTGAATTCAAATCCTGAGCGCACAGTTCGTGTTAGAATAAAAGAAAACAAGGCTTATTTAACCATAAAAGGCAGTTCAAACACAAGTGGCATGTCCCGTTTTGAATGGGAAAAAGAAATCCCAGTGGATGAAGCTAAAAATTTGTTGTTGCTTTGCGAAAAAGGAGTAATCGACAAAACGCGTTTTGAAGTAAAAATTGGCAATCACATCTACGAAATAGATGAATTTTACGGCGAAAACGAAGGTTTAGAAATGGCCGAAATAGAACTGCAATCAGAAACTGAATTATTTGAAAAGCCAAGCTGGCTAGGCGAAGAAGTAACAAACGACAAACGTTATTACAATTCTTATTTGAGTAAAAATCCTTTTAAAAACTGGTAATTTATTTCACAACTTCTTCTATGGTAACAATCATAGAACCCGCTCCTTTATTTTTGGCAATTTCCATGTAAGCCCTTTTTGTCAAATCAATTTCTCTTGATCTTACAAAGGGACCTCTATCAATAACCTCAACAATTACTGATTTTCCATTGGCTTCGTTAGTAATTTTCAATTTAGTACCGAAAGGAAATTTTTTATGTGCTGCTGTGTAATCATTATTACTAAATCTCACTCCGCTTGTAGTTCTTTTTCCATTAAACTTATCAGCATAATAAGAAGCGTGAACACTTTTTTTATACAGTCTTAACTTTGTAACTGGCACCTCACTAAAAAGAGTGTCTTTTACTACCCCTTTTTTATCGACAACAATAGGATACTTCTTTAAAACCGAATCTCTTAATTCAGGAGCAGTTGGTTTTTGTGCTTTTTTTACTGAAGCCTTAACACTTTGAGCGTTTACAAAAACAACGGTAAAAAATAAAAAAAGTAGTGTTATTGATTTTTTCATATTAACCTTTTTAGTTCAAACCTATTTAAAACAAAAACGATTCCTCGATAAAAAAAGTCCTTTTCAGGACTTCTTCTCAGATTTTATTTAAACCATAACGACCAAGGAATTCTACTTAGTACAAGTAACAATCCTAATCCGTAGAAAATGGCAAATGTTTTAAATTTTGATTCACTTGTGGTTAATTTTTTATGTTTTGACCATCCAATTGTGATTAAAGTAATGGCAATAATATTGATTAAAGGATGTTCAACAGCTGTCAATCTTAGTGCTGAATTCTTCATCACTTCTCCCATTCCAATAAGACCAAAACTAGAAAAAGCCTTATCAGAAACAAAATACAGAATTAAACCAATTAATAATTGAGTATGAGTTCCTATCAATCCAAAAATTGCAATCTTTCTGTCTTTAGCGGTAAATTCCTGTTTGGAAACTAAACCTATCAAAGCATTAACCACTGCAATCACTAATAACAAAAGAGCTAAATAAGCCCAACCAGAATGAAACTTTTGAATGAATTCGTACATGTTTTTAATATCTTTTTTAACAAATATAAACAAAAAAGGCATAAAAAAAACCTCATGATACCATTTGAACATGAGGTTTATATAATTAAAAACCAACAGGATTAGCAAAAATTACTGAAAATCAAAAGATTACAATAAAAACTATTAACTGTTATTTATTTCTTAAAAAATGTCCTAATAATGAAGCTGTTGAACTATCATGGTTCTTCACTTCATTAGCATTAATCTCATCCAGGATAGAATTAGCCAATTGTTTCCCAAGTTCTACTCCCCATTGATCATAACTAAAAATATTCCAGATGAACCCCTGAACAAAAATTTTATGTTCGTATAATGAAATCAACGAACCCAATGATTTTGGAGTCAATTTTTGAATCAAAAATGTATTTGTTGGTTTATTTCCTGCAAAAACTTTAAATGGCAAAAGGAATTGAGCTGCCTCAGCCGAAAGCCCTTGTTTATCAAACTCAGCCTGAACTTTTGCTTCCTCTTTTCCGTTTAACAATGCTTCTGTTTGTGCAAAAAAGTTAGACATCAATTTGTCATGATGATTGTTATCACCATACAAAGGCTGAACATA
>JACCDQ010565814.1_pt1 | contig 22387 bp, 20 predicted proteins | sample 7446031 | NCBI WGS metagenome assembly JACCDQ01 (sample SAMN15323442, study PRJNA562643) | freshwater metagenome | isolation source: river surface water | place: USA:Blue River Watershed | collected 2017-08-17
CTGTCGAGAAATTATCCTTAACAATCAATCCACAAATAACAAGAACAGGAATAATAACCGGCCAAAATCCTTCTTTCCAACTATTTAATTTATCTTTTTTCTTTTCTAATAAGCGTGCAACGTAAATCAGCAAAGCCAATTTTGCAAAATCGGAAGACTGAAAGGTTAATCCAACAAATGGAATTTTCACCCAACGTCCAGCGCCATTTACATTCGTTCGAAAGAAGAAGGTAAAGAGCATCAATCCAATTCCTAGATAAAAGCCAAACTTGGATAATTGCGCGATGTATTTTGGATCTTTTCGATGAATCCAGAACATTGCGGCAAATCCAATTAAGACATAAATGAAATGTTTAAACAGGTATTTGAAGGGACTTCCTCCTTCGATTTTTACAAGGATTGGAACAAAACTGTATACGCTCACTAACGAAAAAGCAAGCATAATCAGCGTGATGATCCAAAGCACCCTGTCACCTTTTAAATATTTCAAGTATTCTCTCATCTAGACTTGAACCAGTTTTAAAAAATCTTCAAATTCTTTTTTGTTTTCTTCCCAGTTTTCACCTGTTGCTGTAAACATTAAAATTGTTTGAGGCGCTTTCACCATTTTCAAAAACTCGAAAGCCTCATCGACAGATTGTGTTCCAACGCAATTTTTGATTTGATCCAACCACTTATTTTCCAAGTTAAAAATGTTAGAATCGTATGAAATAACAGCTGATAAATTGCTCATCAACAAATCATCTTCTTTCAACGCTTTGGCAATCACCGCGCCATTTCCAATCCAAATCGCAGGAAAAGGAAACGAATGCAAGGTGTTTGCAATCAAGCTTGGCGTTGGGTTAAACCAAGAAAACACATCCATTCCCCACAATTTGCCGTGAGGTCGAATGCTCGATTCGTTCAGTTGGTGTAGACTTTCACGTCTTGCTTCCAACAAACGATCTTCCGTACGAGTGCCTAATTTTTCACTCATCTTCTTTTCTTATAAAGAACGAACGGCTTCTTTAAACTGATTTCCGCGGTCTTCGTAGTTTTCGAATAAATCGAAACTTGCACACGCTGGAGATAAAAGAACTGTTTCATCTTTCTTCGCCAAACGATAACCGTAAGCAACAGCTTCCATAGCTGAACGTGCTTCAACAATTGTATCAACCACTCCGGTGAATGATTCGATCAATTTTTTGTTGTCAACACCTAAGCAAATGATTGCTTTTACTTTGTCGCGAACTAAGTCTGTTAATTCAGAATAATCGTTTCCTTTATCAACACCCCCAACGATCCAAACTGTTGGTTGCTCCATGCTTTCAAGTGCAAACCAAGTAGAGTTTACATTTGTTGCTTTTGAGTCATTGATGAATTCAATTCCGTGAACTTTCGCCACGAATTCAAGTCGGTGTTCAACGTTTACGAAGTCTTCAAGACTTTCTCTCACAACTTCTTTCCTAATTTCTAGGATTCTTGACGCGATACCTGACGCCAACGAATTTTGGGTGTTGTGTTTACCCTTAAGTGCTAAATCGTGAATTGACATAGTGAGTTGTTCGTTTTTTATGTTTATTGTTATTTGTTGTTCATCTGCAAAGCCACCAACTTCTTGTTTTTTCACAAGAGAGAAAGGAGCAGTTTTGGCAGTAATCTTACGTTTTGCGACTTCTGCCTGAATAATTGGATCATCAAAATTGTAGATGAACCAATCGTTGTTTGTTTGGTTTTGTAGAATACGGAATTTCGAATCCACGTAATTCTGCATTTCATAATTGTAGCGATCCAAATGATCAGGAGTAATGTTTGTTAGAATGGCGATATCCGCTCTAAAATCAAACATGTCATCCAGCTGGAAAGAACTCAACTCGAGCACATACCAATCGAAGTTTTCCTCCGCTATTTGTTTCGCAAAGCTTTTACCAACATTGCCCGCTAAACCAACGTTAATTCCAGCTTTTTTAAGGATGTGATAGGTCAACATTGTTGTCGTTGTTTTCCCATTACTTCCAGTTATTGCTATCGTTTTCGCATTTGAATAATATCCTCCGAATTCAATTTCAGAAATGATTTTTACTCCTTTTTCGCGTAATTTTTTAATCAGTGGCGCTTTGTCTGGAATCCCAGGTGATTTAATTATTAAATCAGCGTTCAAAATTCGTTCTTCCGAATGTTTTCCTTCTTCCCATTCAAAGCCGTTCTCCGTTAATTCAGTTTTGAATTCATCTTTGATTGCTCCGAAATCAGAAACAAACACATTCCACCCCATTTTTTTTGCTAAAATGGCAGCACCAACACCGCTTTCTCCGGCGCCAAGAATGGCAATATGTTTATTCAATCCGTCCACGTTTATCTCAATTTCAATGTTACAATTGTGATTACTGCAAGCAAAACACCTACAATCCAGAAGCGCGATACGATTTTCGCTTCATGTAAGCCTTTTTTCTGATAATGATGGTGCAACGGAGCCATGAGGAAGATGCGCCTTCCTTCACCGAAGCGTTTTTTCGTGAGTTTGAAATATCCTACTTGAAGTACAACCGATAAATTTTCTACCAAGAACACACCCGCTAATACAGGAATCAATAACTCTTTGCGAATTGAAATAGCGAAAACAGCGATAATTCCACCCAACGCCAACGAACCAGTGTCGCCCATGAATACTTGTGCTGGATAAGAATTGTACCACATAAATCCGATACATGCTCCCACAAAGGCGGCTATGAAAATCACGAGTTCCTCGGCGAGCGGTATGTACATTACATCGAGGTAATCCGCGAATTTTGCATTGGAACTGACATAAGCCAGAACCGCGAGCGCTAGTCCAATGATAGCAGATGTTCCAGAAGCTAAACCATCTAAACCATCTGTCATATTTGCACCGTTTGACACAGCGATTACGATGAAAATCACAATTGGGATAAACAATAACCATCCAAATGATTTGTTTGAATCTCCGATCAACCAGTTGTAATTGAACTCATTCCCTTTGATGAAAGGAATTGTCGTTGTCATATCATCTGTCTTGATCCACTTGTAATTTTCGTCTTTTCCATTCGTATGTTCATGCGTCACGAATTGCTCATCAGCTTGTAACTTGTAATCAGCAGAAACGCGCTTGTGAACAGAAACGTCATTGTTGAAATACAAAATACATCCTACAATTAAACCAACACCAATTTGTCCAACTACTTTGAAGCGTCCAGCAAGTCCCTCTTTGTTTTTTCTGAAGACTTTGATGTAATCATCTAAGAAACCAATTAAACCCAACCAAATCGTTGCAATGATCATTGTGATTACATAGATGTTGTGCAATTTGGCGAACAAAAGCGTTGGAATTAAAATCGCTGCAAGAATGATGATTCCACCCATTGTTGGCGTTCCAGATTTTTCAATTTGTCCTGCCAAACCAAGATCACGAACTGTTTCACCGATTTGTTGTCTTCTAAGTAAGTTGATTAATTTCTTTCCAAAGAAAATCGAAACAATCAAGGAAGTAATCAATGCCATTGCGGCACGGAAAGAGATAAATTGAAACAACCCAGCACCAGGGAAGTTAAAAGAATCAAGATAGTCGAATAAATAGTAAAGCATTATTTCTCTAGTTTTTTGAATAAATCAATCGTTATCTGCATGTCATCAAAATCGTGTTTTACTCCTTTGATTTCTTGGTATTTTTCGTGCCCTTTTCCTGCAATCAAGATGATATCACCTTTTTCTGCCATTGAAACTGCTGTTTTTATTGCTTGCTCACGGTCCAAAATGGAAAGTGTTTTTTTGAAATGTTGTCCTTCAACTCCTGCCATCATTTCATCTAAAATCACTGCTGGATCTTCTGAACGCGGGTTGTCGGAAGTAAGAATTACTTTATCACTCATTTCGCAGGCAATAGCTGCCATTTGAGGACGTTTTGCTTTATCGCGATCACCACCACAACCAACAACCGTATAAACAGTTTCATTCTTTGTGCGAATGTTAGCAACTGTTTTCAGAACATTTTCCAACGCATCTGGTGTGTGTGCGTAATCCACAATCGCAGTGATTCCTGAAGTCGATTGAAAATATTCAAACCTTCCTTCTACAGATTCCAAGTTGCTTAGCACTGTCATCACTTCCGTTGTATCTTCTCCTAGCAATTGACTTACAGCGAAAACTGCCAATAAATTGTAAGCATTGAAATCGCCAATTAAGCGTGTCCACAATTCCACTCCGTTCATGTTCAACACCAAACCAGAAAACTGATTTTCGATTACTTTCACTTTGAAATCAGCAGGTGATTTTAACGCATAGGTATGTTTTTCAGCCTTCGTGTTTTGCAGCATGACCATTCCATTTTTGTCGTCAACATTTGTCAAAGCAAACGCATCGGCACTCAAATGATCAAAGAATGCTTTTTTCACGTTGATGTATTCAGCAAACGTTTTGTGGTAATCTAAATGATCGTGCGTGATATTTGTAAAAACACCTCCCGCGAAATCTAAACCTGTCACGCGATGTTGGTGAACTGCATGCGAACTCACTTCCATGAAACAATGCGAACAACCGTCTTCCACCATTTGCGCTAATAAAGCATTCAATGAAACTGGATCTGGCGTTGTGTGTGTTGAAGCAATTGCTTGGTCACCAATTTTATTTACAACAGTCGAAAGCAAACCACAATGAAAACCAAGCTTCGTATACAAATTGAATAACAAAGTTGTTGTCGTTGTTTTACCATTTGTACCAGTGACACCAACCAGTTTCAAATTTTTTGAAGGATGATCATAAAAATTCGTTGCTGCCAATGCCAAACTTTTTGACGTATTTCCAGTGACAATTATCGTTACATCAGCTGGAACTTCTACAGCATGATCTGCAAACACCACTTTACATCCCGCTTCAATTACAGCAGGAATAAAATTATGCCCATCAACTGCTGAACCTTTGATTGCAAAAAATGCAGTTCCTTCCTTTGCCTTTCTTGAATCAAAAACCAACTCAGAAATTTGTGCAGCAGATGGACCAGACTGACTTACAATCTCAATTCCTTCAAGTATGTCGTTTAACTTTTTCACGTATTAATCCATTTTCAATTCAACCACTCCGCCTTTAAAAACTGGTCTTCCAGCAGGAATAGATTGTTCAACAACTTTTCCATATCCAACAACGTGGGCAGACATTCCTTTTGATTCAATCAAGTAAACCGCATCACGCGCGCTTAAACCAATTACGTTTGGCACCGCATTTTTACTGATGTGTTTTGATTTCAATTCAACACGACTTCCGTCTTTTTTCGTTGAGAACCATTCACCGTTTTCTTTGATGTAATAATTCACACCCAGCAACTTATAGATGCGCAGCAAATCGTAGCGACTACCATTCATTGAAACAGGAGCGATTCGTTTCTTTTTTGCTCCCTCATTAATGGCGTGATGGTATTTTAATTTCGTTGCATACACTTTATTTGCCACTGCTGCGAACACTGTTCCTGACACGATAGCACCATAGATGTCTTTTGACGGTGCGGAAATCACAACGATGCACGAATACATTGGTTCATTTGCCGGAAAATAACCAACGAATGAAGCTTGGTATTTTTCCTCCCCTTTTTTACCGTAACTCTGATCTTCATTCAAGATGCGAGCTGTTCCTGTTTTCCCAGCGATTGAAAACTGAGAAGAGGTCAATTTAGAACCTGTTCCTCCGTCTTTCATTACTCCTTCCAAGCATGATTGAAGAATATTTAACGTATTGTCAGAACAAATTTTATCCTTGATTACAACAGGTGAAAATACTTTTACAACCTCAGCGCCACGACGTATTTCTTTCACAAATTGAGGACGAACGAATTTTCCACGATTCGCAACAGCGTTGTAGAATGCCAATGTTTGCAAAGGTGTTTGCTGAACCTCATAACCAATTGCCATCCACGGCAAAGAAATTCCTGACCAGTTTGGACTTCCAGGGCGATAAACCGTTGGATTTGGTTCACCTTCCAATTCAATTCCAAGAGGTTCTGTTAAACCAAACTGTTCCAAGCGATCAATGAATGCTTGAGGTTCATCACGGTATGCTCGATAAATTACACGTGCAATAACATTGGAAGATTTTTCAAAAGCACGTTTAATGGTAATTCTTCCGTATCCACCTTCATGTGCATCTTTCAATGTACGATTATGAAATGTGTATTCTCCAAATGCATTTACAGTATCGTTGATGTTGATTTTCTCATCTTCCAAAGCAGCCATTAAAGAAGCCAATTTGAAGGTTGAACCAGGAACCTCTTTTCGTCCGATTGCGTAGTTATAGCTTTCATAGTAATTTCCATCTTCAGCAACCGTTAAATTCGAAATCGCTTTCACGAAACCGGTTTTTACGTCCATTACAATTACACAACCATTCTTAGCGCCTTGCAATCTCAATTGACGTTCTAATTCCGAAGATGCAACCTCTTGAATTTCTTTATCTATCGACGTTACAACATCAGCACCTTCAACACTTTCCTTAACAATTTGTCCCGTTTTTTTCCAGCCTGTAGAAATCTTTTGTTCGATTTCCTCTCCAGGTTCACCACTCAAATATTGATTATATGCTCCTTCTATACCAACAGCTAGAATTTTACCGTCATTATCTTGGTAATATCCCAAGGTTCGTTTCATTAATTCACCATGCGGTCGCTTTCTAATAATGGTTTCATCTGTATCAATAAAACCACCTTTCAATCGACCCAATTTAAAAATCGGTAAAGTTCCAAGAGCTTTACGTTGTTCATTGGTCACTTTTTTACGAATCAGCAAGTAACGACTTTTACGTTGGCGTCCTGTACGAATCATATTTTCATATTCAATCGAAGATTTGTCAGGATACATTTTTGCAAGACCTCTTGCCAAGTCAGTGACTTCGGCATCAAATGTTTTTTGGTCAACGACCGTTGGATCCATGTGAATATCGTAAAACGAAACAGATGTAACTAAAGGCGTATAATTCACATCTAAAATCTCACCTCTTCTTGGAATTCGTTTCACCGTGCGTATTGGCATTTTCTCTTCTGTCGAGGCCGAAAAAACATTCGAACGACCTTCCAACTGAATTGAAACTGTTTTAAATAAAACAATCAACATAATCACAACAAACCCGAAATAAATCAGGTAAGCCCTCCAGAATATGTCTTTCTTTTCGTTCATTTATTACTTCTCTTTTTTCAAACGAATCACTTTCGTTTTGTTTTCTGTTTCTTTTAAACCTTTTGGTCCCAATTTTTCAACTAAGCGATACCTTCTTGTTGTTTCTTCCAATTTTGCTTTCGATTCGATGTAATCAGCAGTCATCTCATCTAATTCTTTTTGGGTTGTATCAACATCTTTCGATAGTTGTTTTCCATAATACCCCTTGCCAACAATTAATAAGAGCAGGAAAATGATGAAAAAGATAAAGTTGAGGTTGTTTAACACAAATTCTCGCGTTAAAAAATCTCCATTGAGTATTTGAGTAAAGGCGTTTGGTTTCGCGTTCTTCGGTTTAGACTTCGTTTTCTTTTCCTTTTGCGCTACTTTCTTTGCCGCTTCCTCAGCTACTTCTTTATCTATGTATTCATTATCAGCCATTCTTTTCTGCTATTCTAAGTTTGGCACTTCTTGCTCGTGTATTCAGTTCTATTTCATCTTCAGTTGGAATGATTGGGTGTCGATTCACTTCCGTGAATGGCTTCAATACATTTCCAAAAAAGTCTTTTGTTATTTCACCGTGAATTGATCCACGTTTCATGTAGTTTTTTACCAAACGATCTTCAAGTGAATGGTATGACATCACAACCAATCGACCATTCGGAGCCATAACATCAGCCGTTTGTTCAAGGAATTTTTCAAGCACCTCCAATTCTTGATTCACTTCAATGCGGATTGCTTGAAATACTTGTGCGAAAAACTTATGTTCTTTGAATTTTGGTGCACATTTCCCTAAAACATCCATTAAATCGTTGGTTGTATTGATTTTTCGAGAAGCACGCGCTTTTACAATTTCACCAGCAATTTTTCGTGCATTTGAAAGTTCGCCGTAACTTCTAAAGATTTTCACCAATTCGAATTCGTCGTATTCATTTACAACACTTTTGGCACTCAATTCACCATGTTTGTTCATTCGCATGTCCAAAGGCGCATTTGCACGAATTGAAAAACCACGTGTTTCCTCATCAAATTGGTGGGATGAAACTCCAAGATCAGCTAAAATTCCATCAACTTGTTTAATTCCTAAAAGTCGAAGGTGATTCGAGATGAACGCAAAATTTGCCGCGACGAAGTAGAAATTATCCGCTTCCCATGCATTTTCTTTCGCGTCCGGGTCTTGATCAAAAACAATCAATTTCCCTTTGCTACTTAATTTTTTATAAATCTCTTTGGAATGTCCGCCACCACCAAAAGTGACATCCACATAAACACCATCTGGATTAATTGCTAATCCATCGATGCATTCATGCAGCATTACTGGTATGTGGTACGTAGTATTATTCTCCATTGTCTAAATCACCCATTACTTCATCCGCCAAATCAGCGAAATCTGCCATGTTTCCTTCGATCATATCGAAGTATTTAGACTTATCCCAGATTTCAATTCGATCGTTGTATGCGATGAGCATAACATCTTGATTCAAACCTACGCGCTCCATGTGAGCAGTAGGAATCAAAATACGACCAGCATTATCCAAAGCAACCAATTTTGCTCCTTGGTGGAACAAACGATAAAACATTCGGTTCTTTGGTTTAAACAAATTCATTTTCGACAGTTTTTCACTGATTTTCTCCCACTCCGTGAGCGGGTACAATGTCAAACAATCTTCAAATCCTTTATTCAGCATGAAATCACGTTGAGTTGCAGGAGAAAGCTGCTTCCGTAAACCGGAAGGAAATAAAAAACGCCCTTTTGCGTCCAATTTTACTTCAAATTCTCCTACTAAGCCTGCCATGACATAAATAATGGGTAAAATTAGTGGATTTCTACCACTTTTTACCACCAGTTTTCTAATTGTTAATAAATTCTAACGATAGAACTTCTTTTTTGTTTCGTTTTATAGAAACATTTTAAATCAAATATACTGTAATTCTTGTGATTTTAATGAAAAGTGGTAAAATGTGGTAGCTTTTAATCAATTTTTTACAACTTATGGTTATTAACATTTTATCGACAGGTTATTAACATTTTTAAACTTGGGCTCAATTGTTTTTGAATGCTTATTTTTGCCCCATGTCAAAAGAATTAAAAGCATGGTTGATGCTTGCTGTTTTAGCGTGCGTTTGGGGAAGTTCATTCATTCTGATGAAGAAAGGAATGTTTGCTGCAGATGGTTCTTCCATTTTTTCGGACGCACAAGTCGGAGCACTTCGCATGTTAATAGCTGGTTGCGTCTTGCTTCCTTTTGCACTTCGTGCAGTACGAAAAATCAAAACGTTCAAGCAGTTTTTACTTCTAGGAACAGTTGGTTTGTCTGGTAATTTTTTTCCCGCTTTCTTATTCACTTATGCTGAAACAGGATTGTCTTCTGGTTTTGCTGGAATGTTGAATAGTTTCACACCGATATTTACCATTCTAATAGGCTTTTTCATCTACAAAATTCGCTTGTCTAGCATTCAACTTGTTGGAGTTGGAGTTGGCTCAGTTGGTATCGTTTTATTAATGATTGCGGGGAAAAGTCTATCACTAACTGGCACTTGGTACCATATTTTAGCAATCGTTTTAGCCACTTTATTTTATGCAATCAGTTTAACGACGATCAAATACAAGTTACAAGAATTTAAATCTTTCGAAATCACTTCGTTGGCGTTCTTAATCATATTATTGCCATCAATTCTCGCTAATATTCAATTCGAAACACTTAATACACTTCAAGAAAATCCTCATGCGTGGGAAGGACTTGGTTTCATTTCTATTCTTGCCATTGTAGGAACTGCCTTAGCTGTAATTCTTTTCAACCAATTAATCAGCACATCTTCAGCATTGTTCGCAAGCAGCGTTACATATTTCATTCCTATTGTTGCAGTACTTTTCGGCATCAGTTATGGAGAAAAAATTGGATGGAATCAAGTTGGATCCATGGTCATTGTACTAACAGGAGTATTTATTGCGAATTATGCTAATCAACTTAAATTATTCAAAAAAAGTTGAAATCACATTGTTTTCAGGTTTTAATAATTATTTTTGGTACACAAATTTGAATATACAACATTATGAATTACCTAAATTACGCTAAGCTAGCAGTCGTTTTAGTCCTTCTTTCTTTTCAATCTTTTGCTCAAGATTTGGAGTTAGATTGGTCTGCTAGACTTGAATACAGCAACCAAAAAGATGGATTCTTTTCTCATTTCATTGAAACCAATGATCAATATGTTTATGGTTTAAACACAAACCTTGCATTGCGTCCATCAAAAGCAGATGACAAAATTAAAATCATTGCATATGACAAAATTACGATGAAACAAAGAGCGTCGGTTGCATTGCGTGGATACAAAGAAAACGAAGCAAAAAAAGATACATACAAACCTTTAGATTATTTAAAAACTCTTGTTTTTCAAGATAAAGTTTACGTTTTCTGGATTAAATCAACGAAACAAAAAAAATCTGGAAAAGAAGAATTGTATGTGGAAACGTTCTCTACAGAATTAAAACGCATCGATAAATTAAAAAAGATTTATACGCACAACCTTTCTGATGACATTAATACATCACGCTTTGCAAAATCATCGATAGTTGTATTAGGCAACAAAGAAGCTGGCTCTGAAATTATTATTGGATCAGAATTACCTCAAAAAGGAGACAATGTGGAGTTTAAGTTTTTGATTTTAAATTCGGAACTTGAAGCATCAGAAGAATCAACAATTGAACTTCCAATTACGCTTAAAAGCACCTCTTACGGGCTTACATCTTCTTATGAATATGGAAAAGATGGTAATATATACGTAAGCAGTTATATTGGGTTAACACGTGAAGAACGCAAAAAAGCAAAAAAAGCTGAAGATTTATCATACTGTGTCTTATCAATCATCAATCCAGAAACAACAGATGTTAAAACATTTGAATTGAGAGATGACAATAAAAAAATCAACGATTTCAGTTATGTCATCACAGAGAAAGAAATTAAAATTTATGGCTTTTTTGGTGACTTAGAAAAAGATTCTAAAGGGCAAAGTATTCATGGAATTTTCTTCACTGCAATCAATAGTTCAACTTTGGAAGATGACGGATTAAATTACACCTATTTTGACAAAAAAACAATTGACAAATTGTTTGCATCTGACAAAGAAGACAAAAAGAAGACACAAGCTTTAAGTAAGAAAAAAAGAGCAGCAGCGGCTAAAAATGATGATGAATCACTTGATACGCGTTATAAAATTGAAAGTATGCATGTGATTGATGATAAAAACATTGTTTTGATGTGTTCTAAAATGCGAAATTACTCAGTAACAACTTGTACAACTTCGCCTCAAGGTGGAACAACTTGTACTACAAATTACTATTGTGAAAAAAGAAATGTAACAGCAATTCGCGTTTCGGATGAAGGAGAAATTATTTGGGCATCAAACATTGACCGTTCGAAAACTTACAGCGGTTGGGATATTTATGATTTAAAAACCGCTTTCAAAGACAACACTTTCTATTGTATTTATGGTTCAAGCTATCAAATTGACGCTACCGTTAAAAAAGGTAAAACACGCAAAAGATATGCTGAATTACGTGATAATTTTGAATATGCAACGTTTGATTACGAAACAGGTAAATTCAAGAAAAACACATTCAATGTAAACAAGAAAAACACAGAGAAAAAAGACATGAAATATGTTGACCCTCTGAGAATGCAAGTTTTTGACAATACATTTTATGTAAACTACATGGTTACGCGTCAAAAAATTGGATGGTGTGTTGCGAATGTGATTTGTTTCCCGACACTTTATTACACCATGCTTAGTGGAGACACTAAGAAGGCAACTGGAAACTTAGGAGTTATTAAGATCCTTGACTAGGAAACTTAAAATTTATTGGATATTTCAATAAACAATCATTAATAGAAAGCTCGCATTTTTTTGCGAGCTTTTTTTGTCTATACACTTGCTTTTGATTGATTAACTTCTCCGTTAAATTAATGTTTCCAACATAAAACTTCATAATCAGATTTGAGCCCCAAGCAAGCGAATTAATATATAATTGATTTGATATCAAATAATAAATCGCTAATGCGCTCGCTGAATTCAATGACATTGACAACAAGCCTTTAGTCCAGTTACCGTTAACAACCATGCCCGAACCAGGCAATATATACGAAAGCGCTTTTTTTAATTGAACTTGACGCACTTCATAAGACTGAGCGTTTGAATAACATTCATATGCTTCAAAAATTGAATCGCGTTTAATTAAATCAGAAACAATAATTTTAGTTTTTTCAGTATCGTAATTTGAATAAATGAAAAACTTAAGGCTTTCACAGGTTATACTTGAGTCATTTGAAACAATCTGATATTCCTTAATTGCATGCAAGGCATAATATAAGTCGTTTTCCAAATAGGCAATTACTGAAGCGTTCCATAAAAATCGTGATTTCTCAACTGAATCAGATATAAATTGATCGTCAATTCTTTTGCAATTTTTTAAAATTAAATCATTGTCCGATTTATTCTTCATCATTAAGTCCATTTTCTGAACCATCAGTGAATTCTTTACTGTGTCCGAAGTAGAATAAAAAATATCCTTCTCTAAAGCTAATAACTGAATAGTTAATGAATCCTGACTATAACAGTAATTAATAAATTGAAGCTGGATACATAGAAGCGTAATAATCCGAAACATGGAATAAGAATTGGTTTTTAAGATCGTGTTTTTTTGTTTTTGTATCCCTGTAACTCCCAACAATGTTCGCCACATAAAAAGCAGAGAAGAAGCCAATATTAACGAACGACAAAGGATGAATCAATCCGACAAAATATATACTTTCTACAATCTGTAATCCAAAAATTGTCTGCGATCCAAATTTAGCAATAGAAGCTCTTAAATTTCCAATGTACAATTCACCAAGACCAGGCAACACTGTTGAAAGTAATAATGCAACAATTGGCTTTTTCTTATATGCCCGTGCATAGTTTTTAAAATCGTTTCGCAGCATAACCGGAACCAAAGTGGTGTCTGTTAAACTTGGATTACTTGCAAGACTATAATAAACAAGTGCTCCAACAGTATCTTTTGGTATAATCGCATTCCTAAGAGAAAACCACTGATCACGATTACTATCTTTTTTCTTTAAAAAGTAATTGTCTAAATAGCGCAAAAAAAGAGTATCTGTAGTCAGCAAATTCTGTGCGGACTCACACTGTTCAAAAAACAACGAATCTTTTTCATATTGAATAAAATACTTGGCTTTAAAATAGGCCAATGAGTCAACAGGCAACGCACTTGATTCTAGATAAGCTAAATGTTCATCTGCAAATTGATTTTTGCTCAAATGTTTTACAAAATCTAGGTCGAATTGACCAAAGCTGTTATAGGAACATAGAAAAAAGAAAGCTATGATTAAGGCCGTATTATTTAACAACTTCATTTTTAACCTTACCATTTTCGGAAATTTGAAACTCGCAATAATCTTTATATATTGTGGGTGAACAGCAACTCAATTGATGCAAACCAACCAGCGTACCCTTAAACAATCCATATTCATTGATGCATCTCTTCGTGTATTCTGAGCAAGATATTTCAAAATTACAATTCGCAGATATTTGTTCAGAAAGTACATTTTGGTACACAAACAAGAGACCACCAGCAAGATAAGTGAATGGATTGTATTTCGAGGTTGATTTACTCAATTTTAAGAAAGATCTACTTTTAGGTTTTTCCGAACCACAATTTTCAATTAGCTCATTCGCCATTGTAGCAGACAAATCCATTTGAGCATTCAATTGTAATGTTGATAAAATAAAGTAAGAAAAGATAATAAACTTAGTCAAAGGACGAGAGATTTAAAGAAAACTATGTTGAGTTAAATTTGTCATTAAAGGTATGATTTTAGAATGAGACTTGACATACAATTTGCGAAAAAGTACTATTTTGCACGTGTTTCGAAGGTAGAAGATTTAAAATTTGTTCTAACATTCTTGTGTTGTAAACTTTTTTAGCTATCTTTGTCGTCCGAATTTTAGGAAAAATAATTTAAAACAAGCTATATGTACGCAATTGTAGAGATAGCAGGGCAGCAGTTTAAAGTGCAAAAAGACCAAAAAATCTTTGTACACAGATTGGCAGCAGAAAAAGGAGCAAAAATCGAATTCGATCGCGTTCTTTTGGTTGACAACGGTGGAAAGATCAATGTTGGCGCCCCAGCTATAGCAGGTGCTTCGGTAACTGCAGAAGTTTTGGATCACGTTAAAGGTGATAAAGTAATCGTTTTCAGAAAGAAAAGAAGAAAAGGTTACAAAAAGAAAAATGGACATCGTCAAAGTTTTACTTCGATTACCATTAAAGACATTAAAGCTTAATAAGAACTTTCCAATCTAATTGGAGTTAAAATTTAGAAACAATGGCACATAAAAAAGGAGTCGGTAGTTCGAAAAACGGTCGTGAATCTCACAGTAAGAGATTAGGTGTTAAGATTTTTGGTGGTCAAGCAGCAATCGCTGGTAACATCATTATTCGCCAAAGAGGAACACAACACCACCCAGGAGCAAACGTTGGAATTGGAAAAGACCACACGTTATATGCTTTAGTTGACGGTCAAGTAGAATTCCGTAAGAAAAAAGATAATCGTTCGTTTGTATCGGTAGTTCCATTTGAGGCTGCTGAAGCATAAGAATTGATATACAATTTTAAAGGCGAGTCTCATAATTGTGAGGCTCGCCTTTTTTTGTGCCTCAACATTTGTAACGAGCACATTTTAGTTTATAAAAAAGGAATGGAAATAAATGGCATTATAGAAAGCCTTAAGTTCTATTTAATTATTAAATTCGCATACATAAAAAATAGTAAAGATGCTTGAAATTACCCGCATTCGAACAGAAAAAGAAGCCATTATTGAAGGGCTAAAGAAACGAAATTTAGACGTTACAGAAACGTTGGATCAAATCTTAGCAGCAGATGCTAATTGGAGATCGGCTAAAACTTCGTTAGAATCCATTTCTGCTGAATTGAATGTATTAGCAAAAGAAATTGGCGATTTATTCAAGCAAGGTAAGCAAGATGAAGCAAATGCAGCTAAAGCGAAAACAGCAGATTTAAAAAATAAAGAAGCAGAATTAAAAGCAAAAGTTGACGAGTACGAAAAAGAGATTACTCAATTGCTTTATACAATTCCAAATGTACCAAATGAATTAGTTCCTGCAGGAAAAAATGAACTCGACAACGAGACAGTTTTTGAATTTGGAGAAAAAAGAACTTACGATTTCGAACCACTTGCTCATTGGGATTTAGCAAAGAAATATGACTTAATAGATTTTGAACTTGGCGTAAAAGTTACGGGTGCTGGATTTCCTTTTTATAGAGGTAAAGGTGCAAAATTACAACGCGCATTGATTTCTTTCTTCTTGGAAGAAGCTGAAAAAGCGGGTTATGAAGAATTCATTCCACCTTTGATGGTAAACGAAGCTAGTGCATATGGAACAGGACAATTACCTGACAAAGAAGGCCAAATGTATCACATGCAAGTCGATGATTTCTACATGATTCCAACTGCAGAAGTTCCATTGACTAACATTTACCGTGATGTAATTTTACCATCAGAAGATTTCTCAATTAAATTAACAGGATACACACCGTGTTTCAGAAGAGAGGCTGGTTCTTATGGGAAGGACGTTCGCGGATTAAATCGTTTGCATCAATTTGACAAAGTTGAAATCGTGCGAATTGAACATCCAACAAATACTGCAAAAGCGCTTGAAGAAATGTTGGAACATGTCAAAGGATTACTTGAAAAACTAGGACTACAATACCGAATTCTTCGCTTGTGTGGAGGTGATACTGGATTTGCATCAGCCTTGACGTATGATTTTGAAGTTTATTCTGCAGCTCAAGACAAATGGTTAGAAGTTAGTTCTTGTTCTCGTTTTGACACCTTCCAAGCAAATCGTTTAAAATTGCGATTTAAAAATGCTGATAAGAAAAACCAGCTTTGCCACACACTGAATGGTTCAGCCCTAGCACTTCCAAGAATAGTTGCAGCCTTGATGGAAAATCATCAAACTCCAGAAGGAATTGTTATTCCTGAAGCTTTAAGAAAATTCACTGGATTCGATATAATTAACTAATAAGAAGCCGCTTTCACTAGCGGCTTTTTTGTAAATTTTCGTTAATAAATCAGTGCGATACTTTTTATTATTGAATCTCATTGTATTTTTATTAAAATTTAACTGTATGAAATACGTTTTATTTGTTCTAACGTGCGTCGCACTAATCGCTTGTTCTAGCAACAACAGCGCAAAGCATTTGGAAGCAATTAAATCCATGAATTCCTCACTTGATAGTATCGAAAAAGTGATGCTTGAGAATGAAATCGATACTATTGCAGCCCTTCGCGTTGCTACAAATGGTGTTGAGTTAAGAATAAAAAACAATTATTATTCGGATACTATAGACATGGCTTTAGGTAAAAAGATGGACGCTTATAAAGTGATGAGAAGAAATCTTGGACCTTTGAGCAGAAGCTATTCTACTGTTAAAAAAGGAATAAAAGAGGAGCGATTGACATTAAACAACCTAAAGACAGATATTCAAAATCAAAATGGTGATCGAACGAAATACCAAGAGTATATTGATTTTGAAAAAGGAAAGGTTGACCAATTGCGCAAAATTCTAACAGAATACGTGAAGGAAAAAACGAAAACAATGGAAACTTTTCATCGACTTCACAAGGAATTGTATGATTTCTCAATTGAAGTTATGAATCAAAAAATGAATCAAAAAAAACCAGTGAAATAAATGCGTAGTTGGGTGCTATTTCTAATCGTTTTCTCATCTTTTGCTGTTCAAGCACAAGTGGATACGGATTTGCAGTTAGCTCAACATTATTATTCCTCGGGTGATTTTGATAAAGCCAAAATTTATTATGTCAAACTATTCGATAAAGACCCTTCAAAATATAATTTTTTGCGCTATTATGAGTGTTTAATTCAAACGAATGACAAAAAGGAAGCTGAAAAAATTCTAAAAAAACAATGTAGTTCGAATCGTAATGATCTCGAATATCAGGTAATGCTTGGTCAGTTTTACGAAGAAAATCAGGAACCCGAAAAAGCACAAAAATTGTATGCATCATTAATCGATGATTTACAAACTGATCCAAATTCTATAATTTCGTTATTCAATGCTTTCAAGGCAAAAGGTAGAAATGATTTAGCATTGACAACTATTGAAAAAGGTAGAAAGTTGCTGAAAGGAACCTACCCACTTCATTTTCAATTTGCTGAGCTATACGGAGCAACAGGGCAAAAAGAAAAAATGATTGCTGAATACTTGGATTTATTGGATTTTCATTCTAGTTACGCAAGTTCAATTCAAAGTTTGTTAAGTCGTCAAATCGATTTCAGTGCTGACGAATCTAAAGAGTATGACTTATTAAAAAACGCATTACTTGAACGAATTCAGAAAAAACCTGACGTATCAGTTTATTCTGAAATGTTAGTTTGGTTATTTATTCAAAAAAGAAATTTTTCAGGTGCATTAACTCAAATGCAAGCGTTGGATAAACGATTGAATGAACAAGGACGTCGTGTATTAGATCTTGGAAGAATCTGTGTCGAAAATAAAGAGTATGAAACAGCTCGAAAATGCTTCAAATATGTAACGAATTTAGGTACCGAACAATTGTATTATTATCAAGCTGAAACTGCTTTATTAAACACACGTTTTCTGGAGGTAACTACCAATCGCAATTATAGTAAGGAGGAACTTGATGTTACTCTCTTAGAATATAAAACAACAATTGATAGAATTGGTAAAAAGCGTTCATCCATTTCTTTGATTATTGAAATGTGTCATATCCAAGCCTTTTATGCCAATCAAGCTCCAGATGCGATATCCACTTTGACGCAAGCTTTAACTATTCCAGGTTTAACGGACATGCAAAAAAGTGAAGTAAAGATGGAATTAGCTGATATCCATGTTCTTCATGGTGATATTTGGGAAGCATCTTTATACTACATGCAGATTGAGACCGATTTCAAATTTGAACCAATTGGACACGAAGCAAAATTTAAAAACGCTAGAATTTTTTACTACGACGGTGAATTTGATTTTGCACAGTCACAATTGAGTGTTTTAAAAGAATCAACTTCTAAACTGATTGCGAACGACGCATTGAAATTATCAATTTTAATAACAGATAATTTTGGGCTCGATAGTAATTACCAAGCAATGACTTGGTTTGCAAACGGCGATTTATTGGTCGAGCAACATCGATATGAAGAGGCCTTTGTGTTGTATGATAGCATAATTAAAACATACCCCTATCATAGTTTAGGAGATGAAATTTTGATTCGAAAATCCAAGGCAATGCAGGACCAAGGTAAATGGACAGAAGCTATTGCGTTCCTTGAGGAATTGTTAAAATATAATGGAGAAGATATTTTGGCCGATGATGCGCTTTTTCAATTAGGTGATATTTATGAAAATCATATGAATAATAAAGAAAAAGCTGCTGAATATTATAAAACTTTACTCTTCAATTTTAAAGGTAGTTTGTATTCCGTTGAGGCTCGAAAACGTTTTAGAACAATTCGAGGAGATCAAAACATAACTGAAGAGGATGAGCTTTAAAGCTATTAGAATGTTACTTTCCTAACAAATTATTTTATAATTCAATAGTTTTCTAACTTTTTTCTTTCGGTTTTGGCAACCATTTTAATATATTTGCGTCAAACTAGAAAATTGTGAAACCTTGACTATGAAACACTTCTTATTTCTTTGGTGTCTTGCCATGTCCGTATTCTCCTTCGGACAAGAGAAAACACCAACTACAAACAAGCAAACTTCAACGCCCAATTTACAGGTTGAAAACATTTCGAAACACAATAAAATTGACAAACGCGTAAAGCCTGTTCGCCCTATTGTGTCAAAAGAATCTCCAAAAAAAGAAGAAGAACCAGCTGAAAAGCAATAACTCTCAAACTACTTACAAATGAAAAGACTATTACTAACATCAGTGATGATGCTTGTTATGCTTTGTGCATTTTCACAGGAATCATTCGAAATCACAAAAGTGGGCAACACCTATTCACTTGAACAAATAAAAGAGGCGTTTTTACACGCTGATCTTTGTGGATCTTATTATAACTCTAAACGCAACATATTAGAATTGAATGATGGTTCAGTTGTTGAATTGAAATCGAAAGAAGAATTAGCATCTAAAGGTGTAACTATCGCACCTAGTTGTTTTATAGAGGACAATGTGCATTATGTAAAAGCCATTTGGTCTATCAATGATTTGGGAATGATCATGAAAGGATTCGACAATTCTGCGTATCCAACAGAAAAAGAATATTACCATTATAACCATATTAATAAACAGTAATTATGAACTTGAAAATTCAACTCTTTCAATGGACTTTTGCTGTTTTTTCAGCATTCAGTGCATTCGCACAACCAGCTAATGATAACTGTTCTGGAGCCATAAGTTTAGGAACACTTCCAACACCTGGAGCTTGTACTGCTGGGCTACAAAATGGTGCGCCTGTTACTTTAACAAACCAATCGACGGTTGGTGCAACGGCTGCAAGTCCATATGTTTATCAAACACAATGCACAGGTGGTGGAAATATGCAAACGTTTGCATTAGACACTTGGTATTCTTTTGTTGCTTCAGGAACAACTGGAAATATTAATATCTCAAACTTTCCGAATGCGAATGTGGGTGTTTACAGTGGTACATGTGGTAACTTATTAGGCCGTGGATGTTTGACAGTTCCAGCAGGAGGTAGTGGAACTTTAGTTGTAACACAATTAACAGTTGGTCAAACTTATTACATCCAAGTGAGTGGTAATACAACGACTTTAACGGACGCAAGTTTTACCCTTGCCGTGGATAATGACACAGATTGTAATGATTGTTTGTTAAATTCAACGTTAACTGCCAATCCCGCTCCAGTTAACGGAGGTTATTCCCCAGGGCAAACAGTTCAATTCTGTTACACTGTAAATGGCTGGTCTCAACAAAATACTAACTGGTTTCATGGAGTACAAATTTCAATGGGCCCAGGTTGGACTGGAACAATTACTGGTGCTACACCTGCGGCTACGAGTCAAAATATTCCAGGACCAGGTTTTGATGGAGCATGGTACTTTTTTCCTTCAGGAATTGGAACGGTAAATGGAACCAACTGGAACCAACCAGGTTTTTATTTTGAAACAACTTCAAACGGAACAGCCCCAGGTGATAATTTTGGTGACGACTGTAATGGAACAGGCTGTACTTGGACTTTTTGTTGGACACAAACTGTTTCTTCATCTTGCGCTCCAGGGACAAGTTTATCGGTGGCTGTCAATACTTCCGGTGATGGTGAATCTGGAAGTTGGTCAAGTCCAGCTTGTATCGATGATGCGACTACTAATTTCAATGCTGTACAAATTTGCTGTACAGCACCAACAATGTCAGCAGTTCCAGTTACTTGTATAGGTGGCACAAATGGTTCTGTAACAGCCACTCACGGTACGGGAGCATCTCCTTGGGATTATGTTTGGACAAATTCATCTGGAACGGTTGTCGGTTCAACAATGAATAGTACCGCTGCAAGTAATACAGTATCAAATTTGCCAGCTGGAACATATACAGTAACGGTTACGGATAATGTCAACTGTGTCACAACAAACACAGTAGTTGTTGGTCCCGGTGTAAACTGTACATGTTTAATTAACAATTTCACAGCGAATATAGGTGCGTGTCAACCAAACAACACCTTCCCAGTTAGTGGAACGGTTCAATACTCCAATGCGCCAGCAACAGGAACATTGGTGGTAGAAGTTACTACAGCAACTGGTACCTACACCCAAACGTTTAACCCACCATTCGTAAATGGAACAACGTACAATTATAACATTACAAATGCCATTTCAGATGGTTCTGCCGCTACGGTTGAAGTTTATTTTACTGCCGATTTAGCTTGTACACAACTAATCAATTTTACTGCGCCGGCTTCGTGTGGTTGTGCTGCTGAAATTGGAACGTTCACTGCTGATATTATTGGTGTAAGTAATAACAATTATGTTTTATGCTATGGTGATGTAATTGATATTCAAACTAACAACGATTGGACTGATCCTGCAATCGCAAACAATCCTCCAGGTCCAATATATGACCCTGGTGTTTCATGGTTAATCTATTCTTGTCCTCCATCAGTTGGACTTGTTCCATCTGCAACACAGGATGTGGCAAATGATCCTTGTTTGTTAGGAATTGTGAGTGACTATGATTTGAATGACATTAATGACCAAGCAATGTTGAATTCATTCCCTGCTGGAACATTTACAAATAATACAATTTATTATGTTCCAATCACAATGTATTCAATCGCGACTGGAACGTATAGTTATGTAAATACATCTGTACCATGTTATGATTTAGGAACACCTTATGCAGTTCAATATTTACCGCAAATTTTATCTCCTTTCACTCAGACATGTACAACGGTTACTGCAACCATTTCGGGCGGCTTGCCTGCAGTTAATGGCTCTCAATTTAGTGTTGTTGCGGGTTCGTTAACACCAGCAAATGCTAGTTTTGGAAACACAACGTGTTCGAATGGTGGTACAATTGTAATCAATGGTTTAACAACTGGTCAGGCCTTCTCTTTCCAAGTTCAAGATGCAAATGGTTGTCCAAAAACGGTCTCTGGTACTTTTGTTGGCCCACCTACACTGTCTTATCCACAAGCTGCTTATTGTAAAAATGCATCCAATCCTTCACCGACAATTACAGGTCCTACGGGTGGAACATATTCTTCAACTGCAGGTTTATCGATTAATGCATCTACAGGTGTAATTAATATTGCTGCATCAACAGTTGGAACCTATACTGTAACTTATACTTCTCCAGCAGTTCCTGGACCTGCATGTACTGCAACTTTTGTTGTCACTATTAATCCTTTACCTGTAATTGCTGTCCCAGACCAAACGGTATGTGCTGGAACTGCCGTTACCCTATCTGGAAACGGTGCAACCACTTATACTTGGACTGGAGGAATCACAAATGGCGTTGCTTTCACTCCAGCTGCAACAACTACATATACGGTTACAGGTACTATAACTGCAACTGGCTGTACGAACACTGATGTTGCTACCATTACTGTAAACCCACTACCAACTGTAAATGCTGGCGTTGATCAAACAGTTTGTGCTGGAACGGCAGTTACTCTATCTGGTTCTGGAGCATCTACTTACACATGGAATAATGGTGTTACAAACGGTGTAGCGTTCA
>JACCDQ010107473.1_pt1 | contig 22378 bp, 22 predicted proteins | sample 7446031 | NCBI WGS metagenome assembly JACCDQ01 (sample SAMN15323442, study PRJNA562643) | freshwater metagenome | isolation source: river surface water | place: USA:Blue River Watershed | collected 2017-08-17
AAACAGGCGAATTTTCCTATTAATCCATTTCGTCCTGAAGCATACGATATGCCCTTTTTAGCTCATCATACGCCTTCATAGATTGGGCTTGATGAGCCTTTTCAATGCCTTTGAGATAAATCATTTCAGCTTTATCAAAATCGCCTAAATCAACAAACAAAGCTGCTGCATGGTAATAAGTAGCAACATAATCCGGAAATTCAAGAAGTAATCGTTCAAATAAACTCTTGGCTTTATGTACGTCATGCTTCAAGTATTCCAACGCCAACGCATAAATATTGAAAGGCTCGTTAGGCTCTTCTTGTAAATATTCTAATAAAATTTTTAATCGTTCTTCTTGCATTGAGAGTTGGTTTAAGTTAGATTTGTAACAAATTATTATGCAAGCATAACAATTTTATTGACACGTAAAATTAAAGAGAAATCGCAACATATTTGATGATTAAAACAAAAACACTCTAAAAACATGAAAATATTAGTTTGTATTTCGAATGTACCCGACACAACCTCGAAAATTACATTTACGAATGATGATACAAAATTTAATAAAGAAGGGGTTACGTTCATTATTGGGCCTTATGATGATTATGCCTTGGCAAGAGCCGTCGAATTGAAAGAGAGCCACAATGCTCAAATTACAGTTTTGAATGTAGGCAAAGAAGACTCAGACCCTCAAATCAGACGAGCTTTGGCGATTGGAGCGGACGATGCCATCAGGGTAGATGCAGAGCCTAGCGACTCCTTTTTTGTTGCCGAGCAAATTGCCCATATTGCCAAAGAAAATCATTACGATTTGATATTGATGGGTAGAGAAACAAGCGATTATAATTCTGGAATTGTCCATGGAATCGTGGCTGAATTACTTGATATTCAATCATTTTCTCCTGTGATGCAATTGGATATTGAAGGAAGTGAGGCTATTTTAACGAGAGAAATCGAAGGAGGAAAAGAAAAAATCAAAGCGACTTTGCCTTTGGTTTTGGGTTGTCAAGAACCAATTGCAGAATGGAAAATCCCTAATATGAGAGGTATTATTTCGGCAAAGAACAAAGCATTAAAAGTAGTTTCTGCCAATGGAGAGCCTTTGACAGAAACACTTCAATATTCTCTACCAGCTCCGAAAGGTGCTTGTAAAATGATTGATGCTGAAAATGCAGAACAACTCATCGAATTGTTAAAAAATGAAGCAAAAGTAATATAAAGCTAAAAAATCTTAAAAACGATACATCTATGATATTAATATTTGCAGAATTAGCAGAGGGTTCATTCAAGAAAACTTCTCAAGAAGCCATTTTTTATGCTTCCATGCTTGCCCAAAATATGGGCATCGACGTAAATGTGCTTGCCATAGGAGAAGCCTCAGACGAAGAATTGGAAAAAGCAGGAAACTTTGGAGCTAAAAAGGTTTATCATGCCACATTGGCGGACTCTGCCAACCAAAATACAACCGCCAATGCGAAAGTTTTGATTCAGTTAGCAAAGCAAATAGGCTCAAAAATTATCATTACAGCCAAATCTTCCTTTGCAGATGCCGTTACGGCACGAGTGGCGGGAGCTTTAAAAGCGTGTGTTGCTTCCAATGTAATTGATTTACCAAAAACACAAGGCAACGACTTAATTGTAAAAACTAGTATTTTTACAGGAAAAGCTTTTGCGGAGGTTAATTTAAAAAGCGATATCAAAATTATAAGCATTAGAAAAAATACGGTACAGACAGCAGCAACAAGCGAAATTGCGAATGTTGAAAAAATCAGTATAGCTGTCGAACAAAAGCATTATGCCGCTCAAATTCTCGAAACCATGAAAGCATCGGGAAGTATCTCTTTGCCTGAGGCTGACTTGGTGGTTTCAGGAGGTAGAGGAATGAAAGGCGGCGAACATTGGCAGCCCCTATTGGATTTAGCCGAAGCCCTAGGTGCGGCAACTGCTTGTTCTAAACCAGTATCAGACTTGGATTGGCGGCCTCACCACGAACACGTAGGACAAACTGGAGTGAAAGTATCACCCAACTTATATATTGCCTGCGGCATTTCTGGTGCTATCCAGCATTTGGCGGGAGTCAATTCTTCTAAAGTAATTGTAGTCATCAACAAAGACCCAGAAGCTCCATTTTTCAAAGCAGCCGATTACGGAATTGTAGGAGATGTATTTGAAGTATTGCCAAAACTCACCAAAGCGGTTCTTGCTAATAAATAAACGATATTGGTTCAAAATAACTCTTTTGGGGCTTATTTTGAGCCAATATTTTCATTTTCACCCGTAACCCAAAAAATCTCTCCTCTATTTTCGAGAAATAAATTGATAAAATTGCTATCTTTGCAACGTGGAAAAGATAAAGTTAGAAATATTAGGACTCTCGCCCAGTCAATCATCGACTGGCTCCTTTGCCTTGGTACTTGCCGAAGAATCAGGATTTAGAAGGCTACCAATCATCATTGGTATGTTTGAAGCCCAAGCCATTGCCATAGAAATGGAGAAAATCACCCCCAACCGTCCAATGACCCATGACCTATTCAAGTCTTTTGCTGGGGCTTTTGATTATACCGTAGAAGAAGTCGTCATTTCTGATTTGAAGGAGGGGATTTTCTATTCAAAAATTCTTTGTTCCGACGGTATCAGACAAAAAACAATCGATGCACGGCCTTCCGATGCCATTGCTATTGGCATTCGCTTTCAAGTACCCATTTATTCGACCGATAAAGTACTCAACGAAGCAGGAATTGTCTCCGAACAAGACAACGACGAAGATGATATGGAACTCGACGAATTGATAGACGCAGAAACACGTCCGACAAAATACAGTAAAAGTAGCTTGAGTGATTATACATTGGAAGAATTGCACCAAATGTTAGACAAAGCATTAAGCGAGGAAGAATACGAAAAAGCAGCCAAATTAAGAGACGAAATCGAAAAAAGAAATTAATCACTCAATAATTTGATTATTAGATATTTAGACAAATAAATGATAGATTTAAGAACTTTCTCCGACGAAGGTTCTTTTTTTGTTTTAGGATTATTCGGTAATTTTTTATAAATTTACCTCGAAATACCTAAGCTAGCCGATTTATTTGATATGATTAATATAATAAAAAACTTTTTGCCGACTCCCAATAAAAGCTTCAATCCTTTCCTGAGATTCTTGTCTTATATGGATATTTTCGGAATATTTGAAAGAGATCCATTTGGCAATAGTTTGTTATTGAAAAGACTCATCATATTTATTGCTGGGATACCGACTTACTGGAGAATTGCTGTTGCGAATCAGCTAAAAGTAGAAGGTACAGAACACATCGAAAATTTACCCAATCAGAATGTCTATTTTATTTCAAACCACCAAACTTATTTTGCAGACGTAATTACATTTTATCATATTTTTTGTTCTGTAAAATGGGGTTTTGGTAATCGAGTAATTCCTATTTCATTGGTCGCTCCACGGGCAAGGCTATTTTATGTGGCAGCAAGCGAAACCATGAAAGAAGGACTTATTCCCAAAATATTTAGTTTGGCAGGAGCCATATTAGTCGAACGGTCTTGGAGAGCTAAAGGTGAAAATGTTAAAAGAGAATTGGATACTAGTGCAGGTGAAAATGTAGCCAAAGGACTCCAATTTGGCTGGGTGGTCAGCTTTCCACAAGGAACGACAAGCCCGTATGCTCCAATTAGAAAAGGTACTGCTCATATCATCAAAGAAAACAACCCAATTGTGGTTCCGGTTGTCATCGACGGATTCAGAAGGGCATTCAATAAATCGGGACTTGGCTATAAAAAGAGAAATACTGAGCTAAAAGTCAAATTCAAAGAGCCTATTTACTTTCATTCGGAAACAACTGTTGAGGAAATCACCGAGGTCGTAAAAAACATTATCGAGCAAAATATGCCCGAGCGTGTTGCACGAATCAAAGCTGGGGAATCCTAAGGTCAGATGTTAAAAATTACTAAATGCTAAGAAAAGTCTTTCTGATGCTTTATCTTTGCCAAAAAATAAAACATTTTTAAGAACGAAACTCAATATAAGCTTTATCAACAAGGTATATGCAAAAAAGGAACAGAAAACTAGGGAATTATCCCAGTCTCATGATTATTATCAGTCTGACAGCCGCCTTATTTTTGGTCGCTTTCAGTGGATGGATTGCCATGACCACCAAGCAATTTCTGTTGAATATCAAGCAAAACCTTGAAATCCAGGTATATCTCGATAAGTCTGTCAGTGTACAACAACGTGATAGTATTCAACAAATTATTTTACAAAAAAAATACATTTCCAAAGCAGACATCAGCCATGCTGTCAGATTTATTTCAAAAGAAAGCACAGCAGAGAGGGTTCTAAAAGAAATCAACGAAGATTATAAAAGTCTGTTAGGAGAAAATCCATATCGAGATGCCCTTAGTATCAAAATTAGTGAAGAATACCTCACGGAAGAATCATTGAAAGACATTAAGAGTGATTTGGAGCAAATTACTGGCGTTTTCGAGGCAGATTATGCCAAAGATTACATCGATAAGATAAATTCAAATGCCAATAAAGCCTATTTATTCATTACCGCTGTTGTGGTATTATTATTAATAGCAATTGTAATTTTAATCAATAACACCATTCGGTTGGCATTGTATTCGCAGAGATTTATTATCCACAGCATGCAATTGGTAGGAGCTACAGATTGGTTCATTCAAAAGCCTTTTTTGCTTCGTGGAGCGATTCAAGGTCTGATTGCAGGATTGTTGGCAACATTTTTTATTGTTGTTTTTCAACAACTTGCCAATTCAGAAATAGAAGCCTTGGCAAGCCTGCATGACTCGTCGAAATTGGCATTTTTGTCGGTCGGAGTAATAATTTTAGGCGTTTTAATCGGTTTAGTAAGTACTTTTCAGGCAATGTATAAATACCTTAGAACCGACTTAGACGATTTGTATTAATATCTCATTTCATGTATTCATTCCCATTCATGAAATACAACCTATCATCAATTCCTTAGTTTGGAAATATTAAGGCAGAAAACTGAAAATAAATCTAAAAAAACAAGAAAAAGTAAATGCTAATAATTCTTTACCATTCGGAAAAGGTAATTATTTAATGATGCTATTGGGATTAGCCATTTTATTTTTAGGGTTTTTCGTAATGACCCTAGACAAAGAAGAATTCGGGTTCGGATTTTTAGGACTAACCCTCGGCCCCGCACTTGCATTCGTGGGATTTTTATTTCAATTTATTCCAATTTTTAAGAAAAAATAACCTAACTCTCTTACTTTAACCATTTATTATTTAGCTATAAAACAAATCCAAAAAATTAATGAATTTAATACACGCAATCATCCTAGCCATTATTGAAGGAATTACTGAGTATTTACCCATCAGCTCAACTGGACACATGATTATCGGCTCGTCCTTAATGGGCATTGATAGTTTAGAGTTTACGAAGGTTTTTGAAGTAAACATTCAATTCGGGGCAATTTTAGCCGTCGTTGTCTTGTATAAGGAAAGATTTTTTCAATCTTTTGAATTTTATAAAAAATTATTGACAGCATTTATTCCTGCTGCTATCATCGGATTTTTAATCAATGACCTCATCGATTTATTACTCGAAAGTGTGGTTGTCGTTGCGTTAATGCTAGTATTGGGTGGCATTGTGTTGTTGTTTATCGATAAATATTTTGAAAAAATGGCGACCAAAAATGAAATCAGCTACCAAGATGCCGTGAAAATAGGCTTATTTCAATGTATTGCCATGATTCCAGGCGTATCTAGGTCTGCAGCTACCATCATCGGTGGCATGAACCAAGGCCTCTCTCGCAAAGATTCTGCAGAATTTTCATTCTTTTTGGCTGTTCCAACTATGTTTGCTGCAGCTGCCTACAAATTGCTCAAAGCTTTTAAGAGTGGCTCGCTCACTTTTTCTTCTAATGATATTCAACTATTATTGGTAGGAAATGTCGTGGCTTTTATTGTAGCAATGATTGCTATTCGATTTTTTATTAATTATCTTCAAAAATATGGGTTTAAGCTATTTGGATATTATAGAATAGCCGTCGGTCTATTGATACTCATTTTATTGGCATTCGGATTTGAATTAAATATTGTATGACAGACGAAAGAAATGAGGTCATTCTGATTGATAAACCTCTAAAATGGACATCCTTTGATGTTGTCAATAAAATTCGATGGGCAGGAAAATATAAAAAAGTTGGACATGCCGGTACTTTAGACCCACTTGCAACGGGATTATTAATTCTATGTACCGGTAAAAAAACCAAAGAAATTGACTTGTATCAAGCCCAAGAAAAAGAATATACAGGAACTTTAGTCTTGGGCAAAACAACTCCTTCAATTGATTTGGAAACTGATTTTGACGCTGAATATCCCATTCATCACATTACAGAAGAGATGATTAATGGAGTCGTACAGCAGCTTAGTGGCGAAATAGAGCAAATTCCACCAGCACATTCTGCCATCAAAATAAATGGAAAAAGAGCATACGAATCGGCAAGGAAAGGACAAGAAATCGAGATAAAAGCAAGAAAAGTTACTATAACAACCTTTGAAATTGTCGAAAATGCCTTCCCGACAATTCATTTTCGTATCGTTTGCTCGAAGGGAACTTATATACGAAGTTTGGTGAGGGATTTTGGACAATTGCTACATTCAGGAGCATATATGAGTGCTTTAAGGCGTACAAGAATCGGTGACTTCAACATTGAAAATGCCCATACAATCGAGGCATTTTTAGAAAGTCTGCCTCCTAGAGACAGTATTTTATCCAATAATACCTAAAATTGACAGAGTATTGAAAATATATTATCACCTTTCTGATTTTGAACCCGTCAAAAATGCAACAGTAACCAGTGGTACTTTTGACGGTGTTCATTTGGGACACCAAAAAATCTTACAGATTCTTAAAAAAGAGGCTGCATCTATCGACGGAGAGTCTGTTGTGATGACATTTTGGCCTCACCCCCGTACGGTTGTTTCTCAAGATAGTCAAGATTTGAAATTATTGAGTACAATTGAAGAAAAAATAGACTTGCTCGAAAAATTTGGTGTTCAACATTTACTTTTAGTGCCTTTTACACGAGAATTTTCCGAGCTAAGCTCCGATGATTTTGTTCAAAAAATTCTAATCAACAAAATTGGAACTAAAAAGCTCATTATTGGATACGACCATCGGTTTGGAAAAAACAGAGAGGGAAGTTTTGAGTATCTACAAAATAACTCTTCAAAATTTGGGATAAATATACAAGAAATACCCAAACAAGAAATCGAAAATCTGACCATTAGCTCTACAAAAATTAGAGAATCTCTGCTAAATGGCGAAATCGAAGTAGCCAACGAACTTCTTGGAAGATTGTACAGCTTTCATGGGATTGTTGTGAAAGGAAGACAATTGGGCAGAACGATTGGCTTTCCAACCGCTAATGTACAGGTTAGCGAAGCTTATAAATTGATTCCCTCAAATGGAGTATATGCCGTGAAAGTTTTTCTAAGAAATTCATGGTATTCGGGAATGATGAATATTGGCAATCGCCCGACGGTGGATGGCATTGGAAGAACACAAGAGGTAAATATTTTCGATTTTAAAGACGATATTTATGGCGAAAAAATCCAAGTAGAACTCGTTTCTTATATTCGGAAAGAAATCAAATTTAATGATATTACCCTTCTCAAAGCACAAATTTTGCTTGACAAAGACAATTGTATTCGTATTTTATCAACAATAATATGATTGAGATTTTTGTAGAAATCGTCGGATGGCTCGGCTCGATATTAATCGTTGGCTCCTATTATCTAAACATTCAGGGGAAAATCGAGTCAAATGATTCAAGATATATTTGGGCAAATTTAATCGGAGGAATATTTTTCATCCTCAATACAATAAGTCACCAAGCATATCCATCTGCTTTTGTAAATATTATTTGGGTAATCATCGCTATTGGAGCTATCATCAAAAACAATAGTCGGTCTTCCAAACTTTAGAAAACCGACTATTATTTTCAACTAATGGATTATTTTTCTATCTGCTCGGCATTTTGAGTTCTTGAGAAAGTCAGAATATCACCTTCTCCCGGATAATCCACAAAAATTGTATCTCCCTCCTGCACATCCCCTTTCAGGATTTCTTCTGCCAAAGGGTCTTCTACATATTTTTGGATTGCCCTATTCAAAGGTCTTGCACCATACTGCTGGTCATAGCCACGTTCTGCCAAGAAATCCTTCGCTTTTTCACTCAATTCAATATAATAGCCAATATTAGCAATACGAGCAACCAATTTCGACAAAGAAATATCAATAATCTTATGAATATCTTCCCTACTAAGAGAATTAAAGACAATGACATCATCAAGGCGATTCAAAAATTCGGGTGAAAATGTTTTTTTCAGTGCATTCTGAATCGTACTTTTCACCATATCATCTTGACTATCTTGACGAGATTTTGTAGCAAATCCAATCCCAGTTCCAAAATCTTTCAAATCTCTCACACCAATATTAGAAGTCATAATAATGATGGTATTTCTAAAGTCCACCCTACGCCCCAAACTATCTGTCAAAATCCCATCATCTAATACTTGCAACAGAATATTATACACATCAGGATGAGCTTTTTCTATTTCATCCAACAAGACCACCGAATAAGGCTTTCTTCTGATTTTTTCGGTTAATTGTCCACCTTCTTCATAGCCCACATATCCTGGAGGAGCCCCAACCAATCGAGAAATGCTAAATTTCTCCATGTACTCACTCATATCAATTCTTACGAGAGCATCTTCTCTATCAAAAAGATACGTTGCCAGCGTTTTTGCTAACTCAGTTTTACCAACACCCGTAGGGCCCAAGAAGATAAAAGAGCCAATAGGTTTTTTAGGGTCTTTCAGACCAACTCTTGTCCTTTGAATAGACTTCACCAATTTTTCTACTGCCGTATCCTGGCCAACAATTTTGCCACGCAGAGCATCACCCATGTTCAGAATTTTCTCACCATCATTCATATTGACACGTTTGACAGGAATGCCCGTCATCATTGCAATAACATCAGCGACATTATCTTCGGTAGCCGTATAACGTTTGGTTTTTGCCTCTTCTTCCCAAGCCAATTTAGCAGCCTCCAATTGTTCGAGCAATTTCTTTTCCCTATCACGGAGTTGGGCAGCCTCTTCGTATCTTTGGCTTTTTACTACCTGATTCTTTTCTTTCTTAATTTGCTCCACTTGTTCCTCAAGTACCACAATATCTTCAGGTACAGAAATATTATTGATGTGTACCCTAGCCCCTACCTCATCCAATACATCAATGGCTTTATCTGGCAAATATCTATCAGTAATATACCTTTCCGACAACTTTACAGCAGCTTCCAGAGCTTCCGGAGTATAATTGACGTGGTGATGTTCTTCGTATTTATCTTTGATATTATTCAGAATTTCTATGGTTTCGTCGATAGATGTTGCCTCAACCATCACCATCTGAAATCTTCTTGCCAAAGCCCCATCTTTTTCGATGTATTGGCGATATTCATCAAGAGTAGTTGCCCCAATACATTGAATATCCCCCCTAGCCAAAGCCGGTTTAAACATATTTGAAGCATCTAGCGAGCCACTAGCACCACCTGCACCTACAATGGTATGAATTTCATCGATGAATAAAATCACATCCGGAGATTTTTCCAATTCATTCATCACTGCCTTCATCCGCTCCTCAAATTGTCCTCTATATTTAGTTCCTGCTACCAAAGAAGCCAAGTCCAAAGTAACGACACGTTTTCCGAATAAAATCCTAGAAACCTTCTTTTGCACAATCCTCAAAGCCAAGCCCTCGGCAATAGCCGTTTTTCCGACTCCCGGTTCACCGATTAAGATTGGATTATTTTTCTTACGACGAGACAAAATTTGAGCAACACGCTCAATTTCTTTTTCTCTACCCACGATAGGGTCAAGTTTTCCCGCCTCGGCAAATTTGGTCAAATCTCTTCCAAAATTATCCAATACCGGAGTTTTGGATTTTTCAGGGCTTTTTTGTTCACCCCTTTGTGAAAAGCCCCCCGTATTTCCAAACATACGTTCATCGTCATCATCTGTTTCGGGGCGTTCCATAGAAGGTTTTTCTCCCGTCAGCTGATACTCCAGCATGTCTCTTGCTTGCTCATAATTCAGATGAAACTTCTGTAAAATTTGCCCACCAAGATTATCACCATCTCGAAGAATCGCTAACAATAGGTGTTCGGTACCAATTAATTGAGACTTAAAAATTTTAGCTTCTAAATGCGTAATTTTAAGTACTTTTTCAGATTGGCGAGTAAGCGGAATATTTGCCAAGTTCTTTACATTATTGGTAGCAGTACCTTTTGTGGCTTGCTCGATTGTCATTCTCAATTCATCGAGTTCCACCCCTGCCTCTCTCAACAAATTAAGAGCTATACCCTCACCATCCCTAATCATCCCCAAAATCAAATGTTCGGTTCCGATATAATCATGACCTAAACGAAGAGCCTCTTCGCGAGCTAAGGTAATGATTTCTTTAACTTTTTGTGAAAATTTAGGCTCCATTGAATAATATTTATAATTTACGATAATGGTGATTTCTATGCTGATTGATTTAAATTAAAATAAATTTACAAATATTTTAGCGTCATTATTTGCAATATAACGGTTTATTTGTAAAGAGTGTTCAATTTTTAATAGAATTTTTTAAAATTTCATCAGATTCATTTCCTTTACAAAACAACAAATCAATTATGGATAAATTTCCTACAAAATTACTGCCAAAATTTTGTCGATAAGGCTTCTCATGATACCCGAATGCTTCAAAATTTGTTCTTTTGGGGGAAATTTGCCCTCTGACATCAAATATTTTTTCAGAATATATTTTAGAGTATTCTTTTGTCTGACAAATTGTCTGTTTCCATCGCAACAAACGCAGACAAGTTGTCATCAAATCGTAATTAAAATCCCATAAAAACGAATATTTTTTTTGATAATGGCTCATCAAATAATCTGCATAAAATTCATAAAAAGGAGCTTTTCCATAGGCAGTTTGAATGGTACGCCAATGATGTTGTTGCCATTTTTGCGAATAATCTGGCTGAACATCTTTTATCAATTGCTTTTTATTTCCATCTAAAATAGGTATCGTCAATATTTCTATTTGATGAGGGCCCAAAATATATGCCCGATTTCGATACGTTTGTTTTTCATAAAACTCATTGCTTTCCAACATAATCTGAGGCATTGACGCAATAGCAGAAAAGTAGCAAATCGGTGGCAAATAAGCCAAATCGAGTAAAATAGTTTTTTTATCAATCTCATTCATAAAACAAAAAAACAAATTTTAGAAAAAAAATACAATTCATTTTACAAAAACCGTTATAAATTGCATGGTTTTTATTGAAATCGAACTTAGCATACACAATGAATAGATTGAATCGCTTATTTTTGTCATGGATACTTACTTTCCTATTTACCCTTCACACGTTGTTTGCTTTGGGGCAATCCGCTACAAAGAACAGCAACGAATACACCGTCTTTTTGATGGCAAAAGATGTCAATAGCCATATACAGCTACATCCAAAATTTTCGATTGTGACCCAAAAAGGAGGAAATGCCATTCCAATCAAAGAGAGTGATGGTAAATTCAGCACCATTCTTAAACTCCACGAAACCTATAAGATTAGTGTTTCGTTAGATGGATACCACACCCAAGAAAAAAGCCTAAAAATACCAGAACATCCATTTGAAAAAGATTTAAACATTATTTTTTCATTAAGCCCCAAACCTACTGCTACTTTGGTTGTACATCCTTTAGATGAACAAAGCAACGAATCCATCGAAGCATCATTCAAAATTACCCATCAAGGGAAAGAATTTCTTGGAAAAACCACTAAAAATAGCCCCATATTTAATATAACTTTTGTTGAAGAGGGAGAATATTCGATTGAAATAAATTCCCCTTTACATCTGCCCTACAAAGAAAGCTTTCGCTTAGAAACAGGCGAACCAAGCAAAATATACAACAAAGAAATCAAATTACAAAAACCAAACAATGGGATAAAATTTACGATTGTAGATAATGAAAAGGAGCAAAAAATACAAAATGTGCAGATAAAAATCATTAATCAGACAGACAACCAAGTTGTGTTTGATGATAAATTACCTACGGGAGATGCGTTGATTGCGATGAATCCAAACAAACAATACCAATTGAGCATCAGCCATCCAGGTTTTGTGAATTTAAAATATGACATTCGAGCTTCCACCCAAAAAGAATACTTGATAAAACTCCCCTTAGAGTCTTTTTTCTCCATTGGTGCGTATGATCAATATTCAAAAAAAAGAATATCGGCAACTTTTCGGGTCAGTTTTGAAGGAAATTCGCCAGAAACTTTAAGCGGAAATGCAGACTCCGACCTAATGTATCGCTCTTTAAAAAAAGGCTTATACAGCATTGAAGCTTCCGCCCCAAACTATGAAACCAAAAAGGAAACCATCAACCTTGCTAATTTGTCGGAGGGCAAAATTCCGGTGAAGCTATTATTGGAAAGCACTTTTGAAAATTGTGTGATGTTGGTCATGGATGCCGTTTCAAAACAAATGATTGCCAATCCATCAGTAAAAATTTATGACAACGAAAAGAAACTTGTGGAGACACAGCTCAACCCTAAAACTGGAGAGTATAAATTTCAAATCGAGAAAAATAAGGAGTATTTCACGGATATCCAAGCAGATGGATACACCAAACAAGTTGGCTCATTGACAAGAGGCAGCAGATTAATCAGCATTCAATTGACCAAAGCGTCACAGAAAATCAATTATCTTGTATTTGATGCCCACAGCCAAGAAGCAATCGATGCAAAATTCAGTATTATTCGTCCATCAGAATCAATTGTTGCAGGATTTTCAAACCCAAACAAACCCTTTCAAGTAAATATCAATCCAAATGAAAGTTATCGACTTGAAATTACTGCCGAAGGCTATGCTTCCATAATTGAAGAACCAAAATACATCGTGAATGGAGAAAAAGAGCGTAAAATTGCGATAAAACTTAGCAGAAGCAATTATCAGGTTCAGTTCAAGTTTGTCGATGCCAAGAGTAAAAGTAGCATCGCCCCAAAAAAATATACCATTATCAATCAACAGAACAAATCACCCTTGGAATATACAAGCAATGAATCAGGATTTAAGATAAATCTCTCTCCTGATATCATGTACGAAATCACAGCCGAAGCAGACGGATATTTGCCGATGACACAGACCCTCAACGCCAAAGAATTTATTAAATCGGGCAAACTCGAACAAATCATCGAAATGGATAAAAAAATCAATCAGAAATATGAAATCGAGTTAGTAAACAGTCAAAATAAAACAATTGAAGAAGCATCTATCCAAATAAATTTGAACAATACGAACATTCCCATACAGAAAAATATAGCAGGAAATACCTGGTTTGTTCAATTAAAAGAGAATGAAAAATACCAAATCATTGCACAGAAAAAAGGATACATCAACTACGAAGAAAATCTCAATTATAATCCGAATGAGACTAAAATAAGCATCAGACTTTCTGAAATTGCCTTAGAAACGTTCAAGGTACAATGTTTTGATAAGTATTCACGCACAAAATTAAATCCAATTATCTCATTTTACGACAAAAAAAATCCAAGCGAAATACAAAACTACCAATCTTCCGAAGCACCTATTCAATACAACCCAAAAGAAAACCATGCTCTAAGTCTGAAAATAGCAGGGTATGAAGACATACTAATTGATTTCAATCCAAATCAATTAAAAAATCAAATATTGAATGTGGAAACCTCGAAAAAACGATATTTATATACCATTCAGGTATTCGACCCAAAAAGCAAAGAAACAATCACTAAAGCTACGGTTCACATCAAAAATAATTTAGGAGAAAAATTTATCGCAAACAACCATTTGGCTACCAAACAATTTGAGGTTCTATTAAACCCAGAATCTCAATATGAAATCGAAATTTTGGCGGAGAATTACGAAAAATACAACGAGCAATTCTCTGGTTTGAGTATTGCAGAAAAGGCCAACTTTCATATCGAAACTTGGCTTAAAGAAAAAATAAAGCCAGAGCCAATTCAAAAAGAGGATAAAATGGTTGCATTGCCGAAGCCAAATCTTCCAAAATTGCCCTCAGATACCTCAAGAGGTAAAGAAATGACCGCTATAACATCACCGAAACAGGTCGAAAAAATAGAAGAAAAGCCGAAATCCGAAACAAGTAAAATTATCGAAATAGAAAAAGAACCCAACGCCCTTGTGCTAAATCCTCAAGATTTTTCAGAACAAATCAGTCAGTTAATTACCAAACAACAGAACTTTCAGTTGAGTAATATTAATTTTGAACAAAGCAGTTCCAAGCTCAATACACAAGCCTATCCACAGCTCGACCAACTGATACGCCTAATGAAAGAAAACCCCAAACTTATCCTCCATATTGAAGGATTTACGGATAATTTTGGTGATTTGAGAGTCAATCAAAACCTATCCTATTTTAGAGCGAAAGTTGTTTCAAACTATTTATTCAACAAAGGCATTTCTGATGAACGAATGAAAATCATAGGAAGTGGGCATAAAAAACCCTTAGTACCAAATACCAACGAAGAAAATCGCACCAAAAATAGAAGAGTAGAATTTACTTTTCAGCTGATGGATTAATGCACAGAGACAGTTGCTCGACGGAGACGGTCGTTGATGGCTCGACCCAAACCCTCTTCGGGCAACAATTCAGTCAAGATGATATCAAAGCCCTTGTCATCCAATATTCGCATATAAGAGAATAAATTCTTGGCAGCCTCATTTAATGATTTCTCTGGAGATAAGACCAATTGATTTTCTTTCAGAAACCCAGGTTTTATGTCGGAAAATGCCAAAAAACCTACTTTTTCGAGATTGATATTCTTCCAATCATCCACAGTATCCAACACAAACGGTGTTCGAGGGGCATAATGACTCTTCAACATACCTGGAGCTTGCGGATTGGAGCTTGAATGCTCCATAATCCTCACTTTTCCAACCACTTTCTCAATAGATTCGATTGCCAATCCTCCTTTTCTGTACACCACTACCTCTCCAGCCTCAAAACCAACAATCGACGATTCAATACCAACCGAGCATTCGCCTCCATCTAAGATAAATTTAATTTTTTCGCCTAATTGTTTTTCTACATGAGCAGCATTTGTAGGAGAAATATAGCCAAAAGGATTGGCACTAGGAGCCGCCAGCGGAAACTCCAATTGTCTGAGCAAAGCAAGAGCCAAAGGATGATTCGGGATACGTACAGCAACTGACTCCAAACCGGAAGTCACCAAATCAGGAATAATTTTCTTTTTTGGCAACAATAAAGTCAAAGGGCCCGGCATGAATTTATCTACCAAATAATACGCTTTTTCGGGAATTTCCTCCACAAACGAATCCATTCTCGACAAATCGGAAGTATGAACAATCAGAGGGTCGAATGTAGGTCGATTTTTTACCTCAAAAATTTTCGACACAGCCAAATCGGAGAAAGCATTTCCCGCCAATCCATACACCGTTTCCGTGGGCATGCCAATCAAATCATTCTGAGTCAAGAAACGAACAGCCTCGTCAATATTTTTACCAATAATTGCCATTTCTATAATTTTTTTTCAAAATAAACCACATCTTCCTCTGGATTTACATTATAAGGCATTGTTTTTTCAAAACCAAGAGCCAAATACAATTGATTGGCAGCCGTCAGCCGACGCAAGGTATCCAATTTTATCAAGGAATAACCCCTATTTTTTGCCTGTTCCATTACTTCCAAAGCCAATTCTTTGCCAATCCCCAAACCCTGATAAGCAGGTTGCACAAACAAACGTTTCATTTCACACACCCCAATTTCCAAAGGACGCAGAGCCACACAAGCAACCGCCACCCCATCGATTTTCATCAGTAAGATTATCCCCTCAGGCTCGGCATATTTATCAGGCAATTGAGCCAATTCCTTTTCAAAACCCTGAAAACACAAATCCACATTCAGCCAAACAGCATATTCCCTGAATAACTTTTTGGTTTCCTCCAAATCCTCCTCAGAAACCACACGAATCAATTCTTTTTTCATTGAAATATATTAAGAAAACTGTTGAGCATAGCCAACCTCCACCAAGGTAAGTCCCTGAGGAGGCACCGCCATTCCGGCCTTAGAGCGATTTTTAGAAAGAAGAATTTCCTCAAATCCTTCCAACGAAATTTTATTTGTACCCACTTCAATCATTGTACCGACAATCGCCCTCACCATTCCCCTCAAAAACCTATCAGCTTTGATATGAAAAAGCAAGAATTCATCTTTTTTTTCCCAGAAAGCTAAGTCGATTTTACAATTAAATGTAGCCACATCGGTTTTAACCCTGCTAAAACACTGAAAATCAGTATGTTTTTTGAGTATTTCGCAAGCAACATTCATTTTTTCCAAATCAAGAGGCAATTTGAAATAATAAGATAAATCAATAAAAAAAGGATTTTTTGTTTGATTGATTCGGTATAAATAACGTCGATGCGTAGCATGAAACCTTGTATGGAAATCATCTTCCACACAAAAAATACCCAAAATAGCAACTCCCAAAGGCAGTATTGCATTCAAGGCATGACAAATTCGTTGCCTATCGGGCATTGGGAAATCTACGTCAAAATGAGCAAATTGTTCAGACGCATGCACCCCAGTATCCGTGCGGCTACTGCCAGTAATTTCTATTTTAATTCTAAAAAAAGTAGAAAGAGCATTTTCGAGAGCCTCCTGCACACTGAACGCATTCGGCTGCACCTGCCAACCATGAAAATCAGTCCCTTTATAGGCACATTTAAGCACATATCTCATACACAAATATACAGCTGATTGTTGAAAACTAATCAACGCCATATTATTTTTTTATTTTCATGAAAAAATAACAAAAAGATAAAGTAGGAATAAAAAACAAGTAAGAAAATTTCAAGACACTGATAATCAATTGATTAATAAGCAAATAAAAGTATAGAGCCCAAAAAATCAGGTTAAAATTATCAACAAATCAATCCACAGCGTGGAACATTTTTTCCACAGCGTGGAACATTTTATTGTTTCTTAATATTAAATGTCGGATATTTGATGCAGTAATTTTCTCTAATAATCCATAAGATGGGAAAAATAATAGCAATCGCCAATCAGAAAGGTGGAGTCGGCAAGACCACCACCACTATCAATTTAGCGGCCAGTTTGGCGGCTTTAGAATTTCGTACGCTTATCATAGATGCAGATCCACAGGCAAATGCCACTTCCGGCTTAGGTTTTAATCCGAAAGAAGTCGAAAACAGCATTTACGAGTGTATGGTCAATGAAATACGTCCAAGCGATGTTATCATTCGGACAGATTTTCCGAATCTTGATTTGCTTCCTTCTCACATTGATTTGGTGGGAGCAGAAATAGAAATGATTAATCTTCCCAAACGAGAGGAACGCATGAAAGACTCCCTGATGGAGGTCAAAGATATTTATGATTTTATATTGATTGATTGTTCTCCTTCCTTGGGTTTGATTGTCATCAACAGCCTAACGGCCGCCGACTCAGTCATTGTTCCGGTTCAATGTGAATATTTTGCATTGGAGGGATTGGGCAAATTACTCAATACCATTAAAATCATTCAGCAAAGGCTAAATCCTGCTTTAACCATCGAAGGAATCCTATTGACGATGTACGATTTGCGGGTTAGATTATCGAATCAAGTGGTGCATGAAGTAACGACCCATTTCAGCAATATGGTATTTCAGACGCTTATTCCGAGAAATATCAGGCTTTCGGAAACCCCCAGCTATGGTGTTCCGGCATTGGCACAAGACGCAGAAAGCAAAGGAGCAATCAGTTATTTGAATTTAGCAAGAGAAATATTAATCAAGAATGGCAAGATTCCGAGTGAATCTTAAACAAACACCATATCATAAAATTAAATAAAATGGACATAAAGCAAGCAAATACAAAAAAAGGCATGACCGGGCTTGGTAGAGGTTTAGGGGCATTGCTTTCGGATAGCCCAAGTGATGAAAAAGGAAAAATTCCAGCAATGCCACGTGCCATCGAGTCGATGAGTTCGATGCACGAAATTGCGATTGAATCAGTTGAAACAAATCCTTATCAGCCAAGAACTCATTTTGATCAGGAAGCACTCCAAGAATTAGCGGAATCTATCAAAGTTTTAGGCATTATTCAACCGATTACGGTAAAAGATGCGGGCAACGGAAAATACATATTGATTTCGGGGGAAAGGCGTTTACAAGCTTCAAAATTAGCAGGATTAAGTAAAATTCCTGCCTATATCCGAACCGCCGACGACCAACAAATGTTGGAGATGGCACTCATTGAAAATATACAAAGAGAAAACCTAAACGCCATCGAAATTGCCTTGAGCTACAATCGTTTGTTGAGTGAATTTCAGCTAAAACAAGAGGAATTGGGCGAAAGGGTTGGAAAAAACAGAACAACAGTCAATAATTATTTAAGATTATTGAAATTACCTGATGTCATTCAAGCAGCAGTGCGAGATAGTGAAATTTCGATGGGGCATGCAAGAGCGTTGATAAATGTAGAAAATCCCGACAACCAAATAAAATTATTCAATAAAATTGTACAAGAAAATTGGTCGGTTCGGAAAGTTGAGGAAGAAGTTCGAAAACTGACCTTAACGGTTCAGGATTATGGTAAAAATGATTTCAGAAACCAGTCGGTCAAGCATGAGATTTCATCTTTGCAATTCAAACTACAAGGATATTTTGGCACAAAAGTATTGGTAAAAGCCAACGAACAGCACAAAGGAGAAATAAAAATACCATTTGCATCAAAAGAAGAATTGGAGAAGATATTGTATGCAATAAAAGTTTCGGAATAATCGTTTTTAATATTCTGATGACGAATGATTGTCGTTATTTCCAAAATTTATCTATTTATGATTAGAATTATAACAATATTTGCTTTTTTGCTCAGCTTTTCAGTCTTGGCTCAAAAAGACAATATTGCTCATTCTGATGCTCTTTTAGAACTATCGAAAGACAGCCTTGCCCAAGGGATGTTGGTCAATCCCAATGTACTTATAAGCAAAGTCGATTCGGCAAGTAAGCGAAATTTTCCCAAAAAAGTACTTATTCGGTCTTTACTGATTCCGGGTTGGGGACAAGCAAGCAACAGAGATTATTGGGTGATTCCTATTGTGTATGCTGCTGCGACTGGAGGGGTCTTGGCAATTCGATGGAATCAACAGAAATATGTTTTTTACAAAAGTTATCTCAGTGAATTCGTTGTCGATAATAAAACAGAAGTATATATTCCTCAAAATGGAACATTAACGGGGCCTTTTGTCAAAGCACAAATTGAGCCGGCAGTAAAAGCTTATCATAGGCAAAGAGATTTGTCGATTGTAGCATTTGCATTGGGCTGGACTTTACAGGCCATTCAAGCGAATGTATCTGCCCATCTCAAAGGTTTTGACATGAGCGACAATATTACCTTACAATTGAAGCCCAACAGCCAGCAAGGCCTTTTGGGAAATATCAATGGGGTAAGCCTCTGTTTGCGATTTTAATCAAAATGAATCAATATTTATGCGAATAGCACTATTAGGTTATGGAAAAATGGGCAAAGTTATCGAACAGATTGCTTTGCAACGTGGGCATGAAATTTCAGCCAAAATTGATATTACCAATCGAGCAGAGTTATTAACACTTTCGAAAGAAACGACAGATGCCGTGATAGAATTCAGCTCGCCCGAATCTGCCTATGGAAATCTAAAATATTGTATGGAGTTTGGACTCCCAACAGTTTGTGGCACAACGGGGTGGCTCAAACACAAACCCGAAATAGAAAAGCTCTGCCTTGAAAATGAGGCTGCCTTTTTTTATGCTTCCAATTATAGTATTGGGGTGAACTTGTTTTTTGAATTGAATAAACAATTAGCAAAACTAATCAGTCCTTATCAAGAATATTCTGTTTCGACCAACGAAATTCATCATACTGAGAAAAAAGATGCACCGAGTGGCACAGCCATTACTTTAGCGGAAGGTATCATTGAGCATTTCCCCCAAAAAGATAGTTGGGTGAATAATGCCATACCAGACCCTAATCAGGTTGCTATTTGGTCGTCAAGAGAAGGTAAAGTTCCTGGTACTCATACCATCAAATATATCTCAGAAGTTGATCAAATCGAAATATCGCATATTGCCCATAGCAGGCAAGGATTTGCTTTAGGGGCTGTGGTGGCGGCTGAATGGCTCCACGATAAAAAAGGAATTTTTGGCATGAGCCATTTATTGGGTATTCAAGCTTAATCTATTATATCATATCTTCGTTAAATACAAGTCAAATGACAGAGGCACAAACAAACGATACAAAAAAGAAAAAATCCCCTTTGAGAGAATGGTGGGATTCTGTTTTATTTGCCGTCATAGCGGCAACGCTTATTCGCTGGGCATTTTTAGAAGCTTATACCATTCCTACGGCATCCATGGAAAAAAGCTTATTGATAAACGATTTTTTGTTTGTCAGTAAACTACACTATGGCTCCAGAACACCGAAAACAATTTTACAGCTTCCGCTAACGCACCAAAAAATATGGTTTACAGATTTGCCATCCTATTCTGATTTAATTCAACTTCCAATGTTCCGTTTGCCGGGTTTCAGTTCGGTTAAAAATGGAGATGTGGTGGTTTTCAATTATCCAGGATGCCCTGAAAGACCTGATGAGTTTGGAGGTTTTGATAAATATCCTGTGGATTTACGAACCAATTATATCAAACGATGTGTTGGGATTGCTGGAGATAACTTAGAAGTTCGTTTGGGACAAGTATATATCAATGGCAAAGCCAGTGATAATCCTGAAAAAATGCAAATGGAATATGCTGTCGAAACGAATACGCAAGTCAATGAAAAGGTATTTAAAAAGTTTGAAATTACCGAGTATGAACAAGACATGCGTTTGACAGACAAAACTGTGTATTATGTCACGGCATCTGCCAAATCGATTGAAGATATGAAAGGGCTTGATTTTGTAAAAAAAATCACACCTATGATTATGGATAAAAGTGATACTTTAGAGAATAGATATCCGACTTTTCCTCATAACCAAGCGTTGTTCAAATTTAACAGAGATAACTTTGGACCTATTTGGATTCCGAAAAAAGGAGTAACGATTCAGTTAGATGCTAAAAATATCGCATTATACAAAGGAATTATTACAACTTTTGATGGCAATAGCGATGCCAAATATGTAGATGGCAAAATTGTACTTGACGGGAAGCCAATCTCTTCTTATACTTTCAAGCAAAACTATTATTTTATGATGGGAGACAATCGTCATGGTTCGGATGACTCTCGTTTTTGGGGATTTGTTCCTGAAGACCACATTGTTGGAAAAGCAATATTTATATGGATGTCTATCGACAGCAACGCAAGTTTGTTGAATAAAATCAGATGGAATCGATTGTTTAAAATTATCGACTAATTTTTAAAAAATTACCAACGAACGCAGGGCTGATAATCTATTGGCTTTGCGTTTTTTTTAATCTATTCTTATGCGTAAATCCTATATTTATTTGTTTTGGGTGGCTTTCTTGCTCAATGCCTGTATTAGTCAAATTACTCCTCAAAATAGTAATTCGAGCAAAGAAATGCTTGAAAATTTTGAAAATAGCTCTAAGACTACTTATGCAGATGGAACAATAAGTACCTCTACCGGCTCATATTTGTTAAGCGATGCTTTAATCGGAAGTAGCAACAATGACTCAAAAAATGGCACTAAATCAGTTCGAATCAAAGAGAAAGGTTTTTTACAAATGGCTTTTGATATTCAAAACGTCAAAGAAATAAAATTCAAATATGCTACTTATGCAGGCGATGATGACAGCGAATTGAGCCTTTATTACTCCAATAATGGCGGAACTACTTGGGCAAAGACAGGAAATTCAGTTTCAAGCAATGGCACAAATCTGAAACAAGCCGTTTTTTCAATCAATGTATCTGGAAAAATTCGATTTGAAATCAGAAAAACCAGCGGAGGCTCTAATAGAATCAACCTTGATGATTTAAGTATTACATCAGGAAGTTCGACAAACCCAATCCAAGCGACTAGAGATGATAATTTGGCGATGGGAAATCCAAGCGAGGCAGGCAGCCAAGAAAATAATTATTTGATGAAAAAAAACACGTATTGCCTTTCATACAATCGAAGCAAAGGAACAGCCAATTGGGTCAGCTGGCACTTGAGCATGGCGTGGAAAGGCGATGCTACTAGAACAAATAATTTTAGGCCCGACAATGCTCTCCCCAAGACTTGGTTTTTAGCAAGTACCTCCGATTATACCAATACAGGATTTGACAGAGGGCATCTTTGTCCATCT
>JACCDQ011734514.1_pt1 | contig 22373 bp, 23 predicted proteins | sample 7446031 | NCBI WGS metagenome assembly JACCDQ01 (sample SAMN15323442, study PRJNA562643) | freshwater metagenome | isolation source: river surface water | place: USA:Blue River Watershed | collected 2017-08-17
GCCATGTTCGACACCTGGACCTTCCTCGACTGAGGCCGACACGATTTCCCTCTCGGCCCCACGCGGACGGATTCACGCCGCGTTTTCGTTGCAGGGCGGTCGGTTCAGACCTGGCTGCGCACAAAATCAAAGTAGCTAACGCGAAGCCTTTCGCACACTAAACCAACATGGGACTTCTCAGCAGCCTGCTCGGAAACGCCTCGGAGATCGACATCGCCAAGGTGCAGCAAGAACTCGCGCCCGTGCTCGTGCCGGGCGAAACCATCGGGAAGGGCTTTAAGCTCTTCCGCGATCTCTTCGTCTTCACCGACCACCGCCTCATCCTGATCGATAAGCAGGGGCTCACCGGCTCGAAGGTCACCTACCACAGCATCCTTTATCGGAGCATCACGCAGTTCAGCGTGGAGACGGCGGGCAGCTTCGATGCCGACGCCGAACTCAAGATCTGGGTCTCCGGCGGCGGCCTGCCTTTCACGAAGGAACTCAAGCGCGGCACCGACGTCGTCGGCCTCCAGCAATACCTCGCCTTCTGCGTCTTCGGCGGCTCGATCAAGGGCTAGCGGTTTCTTACCACCGCCAACGTGGCCGCACCTTCATCACCCGCGCGACCAGTCTTCTGGCCGTCTCTCCTGCTTTCGCTTCTGATCGGGGGCGTGGCAGGGGTCGTCTTCGCCGCGCTTAGGCTCGCCGGGCAATCGGATCCCTTCGGCTTGCTCCCCGTGGTCTTCGTAATGGCCACGGCCTACTACGGGGGCATCGCTGTCGGCATCCTCTGGTTGCCTATTCTGGCTTGGAGCCGCCTCGGCCAGCCCTCGGAGGAACGATCACCGATCTCGGTCTTGGTCCCCGCGGCGCTGCTGTTTGGCCTGGCGCTGATCCCGGTCGGGTTCACGGTGGCCAAGCACAGCCGCGCGAAGCTCCTCGAGCATCGAACCCTGCAAGCGCTCAACGCAGCGCCGAGCACCGTCTCACCTTGGGCCGGAATAGACACCCGGCTTCCAGCAGTGGCCGGGCAGGTTATCCAATGGCTGGAACGGACGCCGACGGTCCCTGCGTGGAAGCTGGAGGAAATCGCCGCGACCTTCCCCGACAACAACTGGCTCGCGGTAAGACTCGCCCGACAAAAAGACTGCCCGCTCAGCCTGCTCGAAACCCTCTGGGATCGGACCGCCGCTTGGCGGAAAAAAGAAGATCTGCGCACGCTCGAGATGGCTCTGGTCACTCACCCCGCGTGCGATGAAGCCCTCCTCAAACGAATACTGCAGGGCGCTTCTTACCCGGAAACCCGTGATGCGATCGTCGCCCGCTTCGGCCCGGAGCGCAGCGATATTGCCAACGAAGCCCTGCGGCTGTCGGCGGAGAATGAGGATTTTTCCACCCGCGCCGTCGCGGCCAAGAACCCGCGTCTGCCCCGAAGCCTGATGGAAAAACTGGCGGACGATCCGAGAACCGTGGTGCGAGCGACGCTGGCCACCAACCCGGCCCTGCCCTTCGAGCTTCTCGAGAAGCTGAACCGCGATGCGGAGATGGAGGTGCGGCACCAAGTGATCCTGCACCCGGCGGCGCAGGCAGAGTGGAAATCCGCCTTTTACCGCGATGCGGTGACGGCGAAGTCGACCGATATCCGCTACTCCGTGGTCGCCGAGGATCCCGAGATCTCACCCGAGACGCTCGCCACTTTGGCTGGCGACGAATCTTGGGGAATCCGCCAAGCGGTCGCCAATCACCCCAAGACCTCGCGCGAGGTCTTGGAACGATTGGCATCCGACTCGGACAACACAGTCCGAACCGCCGCGCAAAGCCGCCTGAGCGAAAGCAAAAAACCCGGGTAAGCGCACGCGCCCGACCAGGTTTCCCCTTTGTGCTCTTTGCGTTCTTTGTGGCCAATGAATCCAACCATAAACCTCGACCGCTTCCTCGACGCCCATCCGCGGTCAAAAATCTTCGCTTAAAAAATGGCCGCGCCGTTTGCGGCGCGGCCACGGGGAAAACACGGCTAGGCTCTCTCAGCTCAGCGGACGGTCGGGCGGGACCTTGAACTCGCGGCGGATGGGGGCGTTGGCGGGATCGCGCGAGGGCCAGAGCGCGTCGACCGCGTAGAGGATTTTCTTCCGCTGCGTCTTCAGCTCCTCCACCTGGAGATCGAGCTGCTTGCGCGCGGTGCCCGCGCCGGTCTGCTCGCCCGCCTGGTCGGTCTGCATCTGGTTGTAGTCGGCAAGCGCGGCGCCCAAGGCCGCCACCAGCTCGGGAGTCACTCCGGGCACCGGATCCGTCTCGAGCGTCTCGAGGAGGCTGCCGGCGACGCCGATCAACTGCGCACGGTTGCGGCCCACCACCTCGCCGATGCGGTATTTCTTCCGCTGCGGATCGCCGGGCGTGGGATACTTTATCTTCGCGAGGGACTGCACGTCCTCGATCCGCGACTCGAGCGTCCGCTTGGCCAGCTCCTCGACATCGGTGGTGGTGGACTTGTCGCTGCGCGCCCCGATCGCTTCGGAGACGAGCTTGTTGGCCGCCTTCACCCGCGCGTTCAGGGCGGTGACGAAGGCGGCATCGATGCCCACCCTGGCCAAGGAGGGCGCGTAGGCTTCTTTCTGCGCGGTGCCGGCCGTCTCGGTCGCGGCGGCGATGGCGTTGGTGAGCACTTTGGGCACGGCGGACCGGACTCGCTTGCTCTTCTCTTTCTCCGGCTCCCCGGAACCGGAGGTGGGTGTAGGTTGATCGGACATATGGGTGCTGAATCAGCGGGTGGTGTTTAGGTTGGACGCTCCCTACCCCGGCACCCCGATAGGCCACGGTGATGGCCAATTAGGGTTTATACGGCAGGAAACTACTTATCCAAGAAGCAGCCAGCCCGCCGCCCTCAATCCTAAATTGCAATACTTATGCACAAACAGAGTTTTTTTATCCACTGAGGTTCCGCGAGTAGCGAATGCGGTAGTTTCCTTAAAATTCCGACATTGCTCGCGTAAGGCCGAGGGCCTCGGCGGCGGGGTATCCAGGAAGGCCGTCAGCCCGCGGAGGGTTTTCGCCACCCCGCCGGACCGGCACGAGCACATGTCTGCGGCTCCCGCGCACCGGGCGAAGTTCGCGGCGCGCGCGGCGGACAGGGGTTTTCACGAGGCTGCCAGACCGCGCCCAGCCGGCGGGCGGGCGTCACCGCGCTCCGGAATTCTCCGCGCAGGCCGGCGCACTCGCCCCGTGGCCGCTGGTCGGAGCGCGCGCCCGCTCTGCCATTGGCGCAGCAAGGGAAGCGGCAACACGGCTATGCTTCCCACCAAGCCGCGCCGACCGGTGCGGCTCGATGCGTAGCCGCGAACACCGGACCCTGGCTCGACGACGGAGCTCGCGCAGCCCGCTGCGATAGATCGCCGAGGCGAGCGCGGGTTGCGGCTTCCGTTTTGACGGCGTCCGCTTTCCCGCACCTGATCCAAGGATCACGAACCATGGTTAAACTCTGCATCTTTGCCGGAACGACCATGGGGCCAAGCAGACGGGGTAAGGCCAATTTCTGTTGCAGATTAATCCAAGAATAGCCCGCTCATTAAAGCGCCGAGCCGAGCACTTTCGCCTCCATTAACACCTCGCCTTCTGCATCTTCGGCGGCTCGATCAAAGGCTAGTCTATCATGTCTCGTCGAAATCCATCTCCCGGAGAAATTCTCGTCCAATTGCCTTGGTGGGTCAGCGCTACCCTCGGAGGAATCACCTTTATCGGCTTTCGATGGGTCCTGCCCTCGATCCATACCGACAACGCTATCTTCAAAGTCTTCATCCCTGCGCTCACCCGTTTCGCATGGTTTCCGGCTCTTGCCCTCGGCATCCTCGCGGTGCTTTCCGTGATCCTTGCGAAACGTAAGCGCGCGCTGGTCGATGAACAAACCGACCTCGCCTCGCTTCGAAACCTCAGTTGGAAGGAATTCGAATGGCTGATCGGCGAAGCGTATCGCCGTCAAGGATACGCGGTGGAGGAATTCCTCGGCGGCGGCGCGGATGGCGGTATCGACCTTATCCTGCGCAAGAACGGAGGCACGTGGCTTGTGCAATGCAAGCAGTGGAGGACTCAAGCCGTGGGCGCTCCAGTTATTCGCGAGATCTTCGGGCTGGTCACCCACCATCAAGCAAAGGGCGCCCTTATAATCACCTCCGGGCGATTTACCCGCGAAGCCAATGCCTTTGCAGAAGGGAAGCCGCTCGAACTCGTCGACGGTCCGCAACTCCTTTCCCTGGTCAAATCCGTCCAGGTCCACGCAACCACGCCGTCCGCGGTGACGGCGACGCCCCCGGCAACGGCGGCCCATGAACCGACTTTTACGGCACCGTCGATCACCTCGCCTGATTGTCCCGAGTGCAAGGGGCCTATGGTGCGCCGCACCGCCCGAAAAGGTGCAAATGCCGGTAATGACTTCTGGGGCTGCTCCACTTACCCCAAGTGCCGTGGCGTGCGACGCGTCTGACGTCGGGGCCGACGTCGCTCAGCTCGCCATAAAGCATTTCGAGCCGACACCGGTTTATTTGCCCATCCGGCAGATTCGGCGCGGCGACCTTTTTCGACCTTCAAGCCGCGCGTTTGGATGCGCAAGCGGGCGCTTGAGGTCGCTTTTGCGTCGCTTGCAGAGCCCGTTCGAGGGCTTGAAATCACAGGGGCATCGATTGGGGAACGGCGAAGACGGCGCCGAAAACACGCGCCGCTTTGACGAAGCGGATCCGGCGCATCCCTTTCCGGCTTCGCTCCCCTTCCCCGCCATGACCTCCCCGCGCGCCCCCAAAAACACGATCTGCCTGTGGTTCAACAAAGACGCCGAGGAGGCGGCGTGTTTTTATGCGACGACTTTTCCCGACAGCGTGGTGAAGGCCGTGCACCGCGCGCCGAGCGACTACCCGATGGGCAAGGCGGGGGACGTGCTCACGGTGGAGTTCACCGTGCTCGGCATCCCTTGCATCGGCCTCAACGGCGGACCGCTTTTTCCGCACAGCGAGGCGTTTTCCTTCCAGGTCGCGACCGACTCGCAGGAGGAGACCGATCGCTACTGGAACGCGATCGTGGGCAACGGCGGCCAGGAGAGCGCCTGCGGTTGGTGTAAGGACCGCTGGGGCCTGAACTGGCAGATCACGCCGCGCACGCTCACTGAGGCGCTCAGCGCCGGCGGCGAGGAGGCGCGGCGCGCGTTCGAGGCGATGATGGAGATGGGGAAGATCGACGTCGCCGCCATCGACGCCGCGCGGCGCGGCTAGGCGCTCAGCGAACGCCGATGCGGGTCGTGTTGGCGGAAGGGTCGATCAACACCGCGTCGTTGAAGGACATGACGGAGTTGAACACGCTGACGAACTCGCCGCGGATCTTGACCACGTCGCCCCGTGCGAGGGGGCGCGAGACGGGCTGCCACTCGGACCAGTTGTTCCGGTAGCGCCAGTTGCCGCCCACGTTGTAGTAGCCGTCGCGGCTGGTCACGTAGCGGCGCTCGACGAGCAGGCTCTTGTCGACGACGCGGACGCGAAACTCGTCCTCGTCGTAGGGGCCGCGGTAGCGGCTGTAGTTCATGCCGAGCAGGATGGTGAGATCCTTGTCGTAGCTGGCCTTGTTGAAACGAAACTCGGCGGGGATCTTGTCCTCGGTGTCGAGCGCGATGATGACGCCCTGGTTGGAGCTCATGCGGTCTTCGCGCACCTCGGAGACCTGGCCCTGGAGGAGGAGCATCTTGCCCGCGTAGGTGGCGTTGAAACGCTTGGAGTCGAGGCCATGCAGGCGCTTGAAAAAGGAGGCCTTGATCGGCTCCTCGGCGGTGGCGGCGGGCCAGACGATGGCGTCGTATTCGGCCTTCTTGGTCTCGAGGTGGTCGGCGATGAACTCGCGGTCGGCGGCGCTGAGGCGCTCGTGCGGGATCGTGTATTCGCGGCCGCCCTCGGCGCGGATGGTCACGGTGGTGTCGGTGGCGGAGACGAGCTCGGCGTTGACGGTCTTGCCGTCGGCGGAGGTCCAGACCCGCGCCTCGCCGGCGCGCGCCGCGACGTCGGCGAGGACGAGGACGGACCCGAGCACGGCGAGCCGGGGGAGTCCGCGCAAGAAGCTGGGGATGAGGGGCCCGGAAAGCGAAGGCATGGCGGCACGCTGCAAGCTCCGGCGGATGAATTCAATCCCGACCTCGACCGCGGGACCGCCCCCGCCCGCCGAGGCGACGCCCGCACCATGCCCGCGACGCGGACAAGGGCCCGCCCCGCAAGGCCGCCCGGGGTCAGCCGGCGTTGGCGGCCTCGAGCTCCTCCCAGCGGGCGAAAGCGGTGGCGTGCTCGGCCTCGATCTCGCGCAGGCGGGCCTCGGCGGCGCGCACGGTGGCGGCATCGGACTTGAAGAACTTCGGGTCGCCGAGCTTGGCGACGAGCCCCGCCTGCTCGGTCTCCAGTTTTTCGATACGGGCGGGGAGTTCGGCGAGCTCGCGCTGCTCCTTGTTGGTGAGCTTGCGTTTCGGCGCGGACGGAGCCGCGCCCTCCAAGGCCTTGGAAGCGGCGGGCGTCGCGATGGCGCGGGCGTTGGCCTTGGGCGCGGCGACGGGGGCCTTGGCCTGCTTGGCCTTTTCGGCGACCCAGTCGCTGTAGCCGCCGATGAACTCCTCGATGCCGCCGCGGCCGTCGAAGACGAAGGTGCCGGTGACGACCTCGTCGAGGAACTTGCGGTCGTGGCTCACGACGAGCACTGTGCCCTCGAACTCGACGAGGAGGTTCTCGAGGAGATCGAGCGTCTCGGCGTCGAGGTCGTTGGTCGGCTCGTCGAGCACGAGGACGTTGGCCGGCTTGGTGAAGACGCGGGCGAGAAGCAGGCGGTTGCGTTCGCCGCCGGAGAGCACCTTGGCGGGCGTGCGCGAGCGCGTGGGGTCGAAGAGGAAGTCCTGGAGGTAGCTGATGACGTGGCGCGAGCGGCCTTGGACGGTGACGTGCGAATTGCCGTCGGAAACGTTGTCCGCGACGGTCTTGTTGTCGTCGATCTGGGCGCGGAGCTGGTCGAAGTAGACGACCTCGAGCTTGGTTCCGTGCTTGAGCATGCCGTCCGTGGGCTGGAGCTGGCCGAGGAGGAGCTTCAAGAAGGTGGTCTTGCCCGCGCCGTTGGGGCCGATGAGGCCGATCTTGTCGCCGCGGGTGATGATCGCGGAAAAATCGCGCACGATCGGCGCGGCGCCGGGATAGGCGAAGGAGACGTTTTCGGCCTCGATGACCTTCACGCCGGACTCCTCGGCGGTGGAGATCTTGATGTTCGCGTTGCCCGCGCGCTCGCGGCGGGCCTTGCGCTCGGCGCGCAGGGCGTAGAGGGCCTCGATGCGGGCGCCGGCGCGCTTGCGCTGGGCCTTCACGCCGCGGCGGATCCACTCCTCCTCCTGGGCGAGCTTCTTGTCGGCGGCGGCGCGCTGGCGCTCCTCGGCCTCGAGGCGCTCGGCGCGGCGGACGAGGAACACGTCGTAGGGGCAGGCCCAGTTGGTGAGGACGCCGCGGTCGAGCTCGACGATGCGGGTGGCGAGCTTTTGCAGGAAGGCGCGGTCGTGGGTGACGAAGAAGAGCGCGATCTTTTCGCTGAGCAGGAACTCCTCGAGCCAGAGGATGCTCTCGATGTCGAGGTGGTTGGTCGGCTCGTCGAGGAGAAGGAGGTCGGGCTTGCTCGCGATGGCGCGGCCGAGGAGCACGCGGCGCTTGAGGCCGCCGGAGAGGGTCGAGACCTCGGCGTGCGGATCGAGCTGGAGGCGGGCGATGAGATCCTCGACGCGCACATCGATCTCCCAGTCCTCCTCGTGGCCGCCGACGTCGCGGCGCACGCCGGAGGCGACGACATCGTGCACGGAGCCGGCGAGGTCCTGCGGCACCTCCTGCACGAGGCGGGCGAAGTGGGCGCCGGGCTGGCGGAAAACCTGGCCGGTGTCGGGCTTCATGTCGCCGGCGATCAGCTTCATCAGCGTGGACTTGCCCGCGCCGTTGCGACCGACGAGGCACACGCGTTCGCCCGGATCGACCTGGAAGTTGACGTGGTCGAGGACGGGGGCGCCACCGAAGGCGTGCGTGAGATCGAGGAGACTGAAAAGGGCCATGGAACCGGCCACGCTGAAAATCCGCCCGCCGACATGCAACCTTCGAGACCGGGCGCTGACCAAACGCCTCATGTCGACCGTCTTCGCCACCCTCGCCCGGGCCTTTTTCACCGCCGCGCCCCTCGCCCTCCTGCCTCCGCACGCGGCCGCGGCGCCCAAGACGATCCCGGTTTTCCTCGGCAACTACGCCGACGCGATCCAGGCGGCGGACTTCGATCCCGCCACGGGGGCCCTGAGCGGCGGACGGGCCGTGGCCGCGGTGCCGCGCGCATCCTTCCTGACGCGCTCCGCGGACGGGCGCTTCGTCTACGCGGTGACGGAGGCCGGCCAGGGCCGCCTGCACGCCTTCGCCGTCGACGACGCGGACGGCCTGTCTCCGCTGAACTCGAGCCCGACCGAGGGGGCGGGCCCCTGCGACGTGGCGATCTCGCCCGACGGCCGCCTGATCGCGGTCGCGAACTACGCGGGCGGCAGCGTGATCGTGCACCGCCTCGACCCCGATGGGCGCGTCGGGGAAAAGGTGGCGTTTTTCGAACATCACCAAGCCTCGGGCGCGGTGCCGGGGCGGCAGGAAGCGCCGCACGCGCACGGCGTCACCTGGGCGCCGAACGGCCGCCTGCTGCTCGTGCCCGACCTCGGCGCGGACCGCGTCTATCTTTACGCCTGCGATCCCGCCTCGCTCGCGCTCGCGCCAAACCCCCCGCAAGCCTCGCTCGCGCTGCCGCGCGGCTCCGGCCCGCGGCACGCCTGCTTTTCCCCGGACGGGAAACAGGTCTACATCGTGAACGAGTTGGGCAACAGCGTCTCGGTCGCCGCCTACGACGAAAAGGAGGCGATGCTCACGCTCATGGAGACCGTTTCCGCGCTGCCGGAGGGCGGCGTATCCGCGCCCTCGAAGGCGGCGGAGATCGCGACGCACCCCTCGGGCCGGCGCGTCTACGCCTCGGTGCGCGGTGTGGATCTGCTCGCGGTGTTCGAGCGCGACCCCGCCAGCGGGCGACTCACGCTCAAGGCGCATCTGCCGGCGCCGGCCAAACCGCGGCACTTCGCGCTGAGTCCGGACGCGCGCTGGCTGCTCGTGGCCGGCCAGGATGCGGGACGGGTGGAGCTTTTCGCCGTCGATCCGGCCAGCGGGGATCTCTCGCCCGCTGGACGCCCCTTCCCCACGCCCAAGCCGGTGTGCGTTCGGTTCTGAGCCACGGGACGTGGCGGCGAATCACGGCCTGTTCAGGCCCGGGGAAATCTCTGGCCCGCGCGCCGGGAGAAGCGCATGAACACCCTGCGGCTGCTTGCGCGCGATTTCGACCAGATCGCGCGGTCGCAGCGAAGGGGGGGGCGAAAACGGAGCGATGGTTTTCCAATGGGCCGGCATTGCGTCCGGCCGTCGCTTCGCCTCGGCTTGGCAGGCCTTTCCATGGAGCCCCGTCCCTTCGCGCGCTTGGTCGATCTCGACGCCTCCCTCGCGCCAACCCGTTTTTCGACGTGATGCAACCGGTGCTCGCGCGAATGTCGCTTCTGCTCGTCCTCGCCGCGGTCCCGGGTGCGACGACCTACTTTTTCCACCCGGAAATGACGGCGCGGAGAAATCCCGCCGCGCCCGCCAACGAACTTTCCATGGAGACGCTGCCGACCTGGGCCGGCGAGGCGCTCTGGATCGACGCGCGCGCCGAGGACGCCTACGCGGCGGGCCACGTGCCCGGCGCGGTATCGCTGCCCGCCGCAGCCTACGACGCCCGCCTCGCGGATGTTCTCGACCGGTGGACGGAAGGACGGCGCGTGATCGTCTACTGCGACGGCGCCGGCTGCGATGCGAGCCGCGAGGTCGCGGAGCGGCTGCACCGCGAACTGGGTTTGGGCGAAACCTACTATCTCAAGGGAGGCTGGGACGCATGGAAGCGGGCGCAAAAATAAGATCGGCCTCCGTCTGGACCGCGCGAGTCGTCGTGGCGGGCGCCTTCGTTTTCGCCGGCGTGATCAAGGCCGCGCATCCGGGCGCCTTCGCCACCGAGATCGACCACTACCGGATGCTGCCCGCGTCCGCGTCCACCCTGGCGGCGGCCGCCCTCCCCTACGCGGAGATCTTGGCCGGGCTCGGGCTGCTGCTTCGCAAATGGCGCGACGCCGCGGCGCTGTTGCTCGCGCTCATGCTCGCCGCGTTTGTCGTCGCGCTCGCGAGCGCCTGGGCGCGCGGGCTCGACATTCGTTGCGGGTGTTTCGGATCCGGATCCGCCGGCGACAAGCCCGCCTTCGCCTGGTGGATCGGTCGCGATCTGATCCTCCTCGCCCTGCTCGGTTGGCAGCGATCAGGCTCGCGGGAACCGCGGGACTCCAATCGAAACGTGGCGGCATGAACCCGGCTTAACTGCCGGCGCGCCAATCACTCATTGGCTGCCCGACATGGATTCGAACCATGACTAGGTGAGTCAAAGTCACCTGTGCTGCCATTACACCATCAGGCAATGAATGGACCGGGAAAAGTGCCCGCGCCCGGGCATCGGTCAAGGCCTGATATGAACGTCTCCGCCAAAACCTCCGACCGCGTCAAAGCTAGCCGGCCGTGGCGAACCCCGAGAAGGCCGCCTGCTGGTTGGGCGGGATGCGCACCTGGAGAAACACGCCGTCGTCGCGCTGCTCCTCCTGTTGCACATGGCCGATCTGGTGGGCGCGCGCGATCAGGTCGTAGCGGGCGTGCGGAATGAGCAGCTTCATCTGGCCGAAGGCGTCGGCGATCAGTTCGAGGCACTGATCCTCGAGCCCCGCCAGCCCCTCGCCCGTCCTGGCGCTGACGAAGATCGCGTCGGGAGCGAGCGCGCGGGCGCGCATGAGCTGCGCCTCGTCGGCGGCGTCGACCTTGTTGAAGACGGTGAGCATGCGCTTCGCGTCGGCGCCGAGCTCGCCGAGCACGCCGAGCGTGGTGGCGTGGTGGGCGGCGACGTTGGGCGCGGTGACGTCGAGCACGTGGATGAGGAAGTCGGCCACGATGGCCTCCTCGAGCGTGGCCTTGAAGGCCTCGACGAGCCCGTGCGGCAGGCGTCGGATGAAGCCCACCGTGTCGGTGACGAGAAGCTTCTGGTTGCCGCGCAGGAGGAGCTGGCGCGTGGTGGGGTCGAGCGTCGCGAAGAGCTTGTCCTCCGCGAGCACGCTGGCGCCGGTGAGCGAGTTGAGCAGGGAGGACTTGCCGGCGTTGGTGTAACCCACGATGGCCGCGGTCGGCACGGGCACGCGCTGGCGTTTGTGGCGCTGCACGCCGCGCTGTTTGCGCACCTCGGCGAGCTCGCGCTTGAGCTTCACGATGCGGTCGTTGACGAGCCGCCGGTCCTGTTCGAGCTGCGTCTCGCCCTCGCCGCCCATGCCGCCCTTGCCGCGCTGGCGGGAAAGGTGGGTCCAGGCGCGGGTGAGGCGCGGCAGCGAATACTCCATGCGCGCGAGCGCCACCTGGAGCACCGCCTCGCGCGTGCTCGCGCGATCGGCGAAGATGTCGAGAATGACCTCCTCGCGGTCGATCACCGCCATGCCGGAGAGCTTCTCCCAGTTGCGCTGCTGCGCGGGCGAAAGCGACTCGTCGATCACGATCAGATCCGCCTCGGCGGCCTTCGCGGCCTCGATGATCTCCTCGGTCTTCCCGCTGCCGATCAGCGTGGCGGGCGTGGGCTGGCGCAGGTTGACCAGCTCCTTGTGGACGACCTCGATGCGCAGGTTTTGAACCAGCTCCTCGAGCTCGGCGAGCAGCTCGGCCGCCTCGCCGTCGGCCATCTCGTGGGTCTGGATGCCCACCAAAAAGGCGCGATCACAGCGCTTGCGCTCGGTTTTAGGAACCTCGTCGAGAAAGTCGGCCATGGAAAAGAGAGGGGGCGAATCTGCGCGAAAGACCGGGAAACGCGAGCGCTCAGGCCCGGCTGGGCACGCGCACCACCTGCATGCCCGCGGCGCGCGCGGCCCGCATGCCCGGCTCGGCGTCCTCGAAGACGAGGCATTTTTCCGGCGCCACGCCCATGCGGCGGGCGGCCTCGAGAAACATGTCCGGGTGCGGTTTTCCGCGGCCGGGTGCGACGTCGTGCGGGGTGACGACGATCTCGAAGAGCGTATCCAGCGCGGCGGCCTTCAACGCCGGCAGGGCGATGTCGGGCGTGCCGCCGGTGGCGATGGCGACCGGACGAGACTTCGCGACTTTGCGGGCGAAGGCCACCACCGGCTCGATCGGGCGGATCTCGTGCAACTGCTCGAGATAGATCAGCTCCTTGCGGTCCGAGACCGCCTCCACGCTGCGGATTTTCAGGCCGTGCTTGGCCGCCATGAGCTCCGCGACTTGGAGCGAAGGAACGCCGCCCAGCGCGTAGAAATAATCTTCGTCCAGCGGCCCGACCAGCCCCTCCTGGCGAAAGGCCGTCTCCCAGGAACGGAAATGCACGGGCATCGTGTCGATGAGCGTGCCGTCGAGGTCGAAGATGTAGCCGGCGAAGTCTCCGGCGGGGATGTCCAACTGCATAAACCCGACACCTTCAACCCGGCCCGCGCGCCCGCGCAACCGAAACCTCCCGCGGTGGTTCCACGGACGAACGCCCCGGCCTCGACCATCCCCGCGACCACGACTCAGTCCCGCGCCGGCAACTCGCGTCCGAACAGCGTCTCCCACATCGCCGCGTAGAGCGCGGTGTTGTCCAGATTCACGGGCAGACGTTCGCGATTGAGCCCCTCGGCCCGCACGACCACGCCGCCGACTAGATCCTCCTTGGACGCGAAGGTGACACCGAACCAGAAGCGACGTCCCGCGCTATCCGGGCCGCTCAAAAACGCCGCGGTCCCCTGCCCCGCCACGCCGTCCACCGGATTGCCAAGCCTGGTCGTCGGAGGCACGCGCGGAGCCGCAAGGGCGGGATCGTCGCGGCGGCCGAGGCCCACGATCTGCAGACCGCTCGCGTCGCTGTCGGCCGCGGTGAGGAGCAGGGTCTGGGGATTTTTCGCGACGAAGTCACGGGCCACGCCGATCGCCGCGTCGGCGCGTCGGAAGGCCTCGAGGAGTCCTGAGGCGTTTTGCACGTTGGCGAAGTCGTCCGTGCCCTCCTCCTCCACGACCAGGGCGAAACGCTTGCCCGAGCGCGCCAGCACGCGCAACGCGGCGTCGGTCATCTCGGCCACGGCGGGGGCCTCCGGCGCATAGGGCGCGAGCCCTTTCTCGGCCAGCGCCTCTTCCGAAGCCGCGCGATACGTGGCGTCCTCGGCGAACACGCCGAGCAGCTTTTTCACCTCCGGGTCAGCGGCCGCGGCCGCGAGCTCCTCGCGCGTATGCGCCACCGCGTAGCCCGCCGCGCGGGCCTCCGCCACGAGATCGCGGCCGTCCTCGCGGGCGCCCGCGCCGTGACGCCCCCGCGCGCCTTTGGGAAGAAGATGTTTTTCGCCCGCGGCGAGGATCACGTCGGCCCCGCCTCCGAGAATCGTCGCCGCGATGCCGGCGTAGTCCGAGCGCCTCGGACTACTCGCCAGAAACACGCCCGTGCCGGGCTCGGCGATCTGCCCGCTTTGCACGATGCCCACCGCGAGACCGGCGCGCTTGGCCTCGACGAGCAACGGCGCGGCCGCGCCCGATCTCGCGATGATCGGAGCGCCGCCGTCGGTGCCATAGGAATCGGCCACGACCTTCACGCCCCAGGCGTGAACCGTGCCGCCTCCGTGCGAGGTCGGCGAGAGCCCGTCGGCGAAGTGGGAACGATAAAGCGCCACGCCGGGGAGGCGGTCCCAATTGGTCAGGCCGTCGGGCCCGGCCGTGGCGATGCGAAAGGCGTTCCACGCGGCGAGCGAGGAGCCGTCCGGATGGACGAGAATCACGTTGCCCGCCTGAGGGGCCGCCCCGAGGGACATCGCCGCAGCCGCGCCGAAGCCGAGCATGACCTGCCGAAAAAACGTCATGTCGCGAAGCTGCCCGAGACGGAGCGCTTCGCAACCCGAAGCCGCGGCGTCACGCGGTCTTCACCCGCGCCCGCCAGCGCAGGGCCACGCCGACGAGCGCGATCAGCGCGGGCACTTCAACCAGGGGCCCGATCACCGCCGCGAACGCGGCGCCCGAGCTCAGGCCGAAAACCCCGACGGCGACCGCGATCGCGAGCTCGAAATTGTTGCCCGCCGCCGTGAAGCCGAGCGTCGCCGCCCGCGCGTAACCCGCGCCCGCCCGCACCCCCGCCCAGAAGGTCGTGGCGAACATCACCGCGAAATAAACCGCCAGCGGCAACGCGATCCGCAGCACGTCGAGGGGACGCGCCAGCACCTGCTCGCCCTGCAGGCTGAACATCACCACGATGGTGAACAGCAGCGCGCCCAAGGTGAGCGGGCCGATCGCGGGCAGAAACGCGCGGTCGAACCACTCGATCCGGGCTCCGCGCCGCAACGCGACGCGCGACAGCCAGCCCGCGAGAAAAGGAATCCCGAGATAGACGAACACGCTCTTCGCGATGCTGCCGATGCTGATCGCGGACAGGTCGAGTTCCCCGAGGTCGACGCCCACGAGCGGCGGCAGGACCTTGAGAAAAAGCCAGGCCATCGGCGCGAAGGCGAAAACCTGGAAAAGCGCGTTCGCCGCCACCAGCCCCGCGCAATACTCGCGGCTCCCGCCGGCGAGGTCGTTCCACACGATCACCATCGCGATGCAACGCGCGATCCCCACCAGCACGAGACCGGCGAAATACTCCGGGTGGTCGCGCAGGAAAATCGCCGCCAGCGCGAACATGAGCACGGGGCCGACGAGCCAGTTCTGGACCAGAGAAATCGCGAGCAGCCGCTTCGCGCGAAACACGTCCCCGAGTTCCTCGTAGCGAACCTTCGCGAGCGGGGGATACATCATCACGATCAAGCCGATCGCGATCGGAATCGAGGTCGTGCCGACGCTCCACCCGGTGAGCGTGTGCGCCACCTCGGGCGCGAGTTTGCCCAGAGCGACGCCGGCCGCCATCGCGAGGAAGATCCACGCGGTGAGCCAGCGATCGAGAAAGGAAAGACGGCTCGCGACCGAGGCGCTCACGCCGACGCCTTTCCTTGAACGGCGGCGCGTTTCCGCTCGTCGCGACGCCCGTCCGCATAGGCGGTGAAGCGCTGGCGGATCTGGTCGCGCACCTCGCGGAACACGGCGAGCTGCTGCTCCTCCGTCCCGGTCGCATGGGCCGGATCGAAGAAGGGCCAGTGGTGACGATTCACCTGGCCGGGGAAAACCGGGCAGGCCTGGTCGGCGTTGCCGCAAACCGTGATCACCGTCTCCACGGTCTGCGCGGAGAACTCGTTCATGTGCTTCGAGCGGTGGCCGGAGATATCGATACCGATCTCCGCCATGACCTTGATCGCGAGCGGATGCACGTAGCCGGCGGGCTTGGAGCCGGCGCTCTCGACCTTAAACAGGTCGCCCGCCGCCGCGCGCAGCAGGCCCTCCGCGAGATGACTGCGGCAGGAGTTGCCGGTGCAAAGCACGAGAATGGTGGGTTTGTCGGTGTTCATCGGGAAATCGAGGAAGGCGTCTCAGCAGCAGCCTTGTCCGGGCTTGCAACACGAGGAGGCGGCGGAGGCGGGCGCCGGAAGGCAAAGCTCCTTGGCGAGGCAGTCGGTGTGTTTGCCCGCGACTCGGATCAAAAGCGCATCCGCGGCGGACTCGATCGCGGCGACCTTCACCTGCACGACGTTGCAGGCCTCGTATTCGAGCTCGACCGGCAGGTCGTCGGACCCCAGCACCGGCGCCGCGAGCTCGATCGCCTTGAGCAGCTTGCCCGCGGTGATGCGGTGGTCGGTGTCCTCCCCCACCCAGGTCTGGAGCAGGCAGACGACGCTCCGGCGCACGGTGCCGCCGCAATCGATGAAATCGCGCTGCACCCGCCCCACCTCCGTGACGTGAAAATGGGCCTCGATCGGCTCCCCGTCGGTCCAGACGACGGTCAGCGGCGACGCGGGACGAGCGGCGAGCGCGGCGCGCAATTCGGACAATCTCAGGGCATCGGAGGCGACGGAGGCGGTTGGCATGGTGAAAAGGTCAGCAGCAGCCCCGGGCGCTCGCGGCGGGCGTGCAGCCGAGATCGAGTTTGCCCAGACGCTCGGCGTCCTTCCGGAAGACCGCATCCTCCTCGGCGCCGGCGGCCAGGGTGGCGAGCAGCGCGTCGCGCGTCGCGTCGGGCTTCGCGGGCAGGGCGTAGCACATCCACTGCCCGGAGCGGGTCGCCTCCACGAGCCCCGCGGTCCGCAGCGTCGCGAGGTGCTTGGAGATTTTCACCTGCGGCTCCCGCAGCACCGCCTGGAAGTGGCATACGCACAACGGCCCCGCCTGCAGCACGCGGAGAATCCGCAGCCGGGTGGGATCGGCGAAGACACGATGGAGCCGGGCGAGGCGCATGCGCACGGACATGCCTATCCCGGCATATTCCGCAAGCGGTATATTCCCTGCGACGAATTTGTCACATGTCCGGCAGATAGGCCGGAAGCAGCTCGCGCAGCAGCAAGACCAGGTCGGGGTGGTCCTTCGCGGGATAATCGTCGGGCACGCGAAGGACGACGATCGGCAGGCCGGCGCACTCCTCGGGAAACCCCTTCCGGACGCGATCCGCGTGTTTGCGCTCCATGCAGAAGACACGGTCGGCCCATCCGAGATGGCAGGCGGTCACCTTGATCCGCGCCCCGTTCTCCGTGCCCGCGGAGCGCGCGTCGTAACGCGGATGGCCTTTGAACAAGCCCTCCGCGGTCGGGCTTCGCCACCGGTTGCGCGAGCAGAGAAAGAGAATTTTCTCCCGCGACATTTTCAGCGGGCGGCCGAACCCTCTTTCGCCCGGACGATAAGCTCGGCATGCAGGCGCTCGAGCTCGGGCGCGGGCACGCCGAGTCGCCGGGCGCGGCGCAGCGGCTCGCCCCAGATCGGTTCGAGCTCGAGCGGGCGTCCCGCCTGCCAGTCGAGCATCGTCGACGGCTTGTAACGCATGCCGCGGGTGCGCTCGATCTGGTCTTGGCAAAACGCGTCGGCGATCCCGACGCCCTCGGCACGGGCGATCGCCTGCACCTCGCCCATCAGCGCGCGGACACGGGCCTCGCCGGCGGGCTCGCGCAAGGTCTCGTCGCTGGTCACGCCCCCCAGCGCGACGCTGAGACCGTTGAACGGCACGTTCCACACCAGCTTGTGCCAGCGCGCCGCAAGCAGGCTGTCACGGACGCGGATCTTCACCCCCGCCTTGGAAAACACCGCGGCGACCGCGTGCGTGCGCTCGCTCGCCGCGCGACCGTATTCGCCCAGCTCGACGTAACCCGGCTCCGAACAGACGACCTCGCCGGGCGCCACGCGATTCACCGCCACAAAGCACAGGGCGCCGAGCGTGCGCCCCGCCCCGGCCACCGCGGCGACCGCCTCGTCGACACCGAGTCCGTTCTGCAAGTTCACCACCGCGGTCTCGGGGCCAAGCAGCGGCGGCAGCAGGCGGGCGAGTTCGTCGTTGGCCGTGGCCTTGAGCGCGATCACCACCATGTCGACCGGACCGATCTCCGCGGGCGATCCCGCCGCACGCACCGGCCCCGTTTCATGGCGCTCGCCCCCGCGGGAAAGCACCAGGCCGCGCTCGCGCAGGCGAGCCAGCTCGCTTCGCGCCAAAAACCGCACGTCCAGCCCGGCGCGGACCATGCGTCCGCCGTAGTGGATGCCCAGCGCTCCCGCGCCGACGATCGCGATCGATTGAATCATTCCCTATGCCTGCCCGCGCGGGCCCGCCGTGGTCAACCCTTCGCCGGCCTCGCTTTTTTCCAACGCCGCATCAGGCCACGGGCGGGCAGCAGCACGGCGAGCTGATACAGGCCGAGGGCGAGCAACATGCCGGCGCCGGCGTAGACAAAGCCCTCCACCGTCACCGGCACCGCCGGCTTGAAAACCTCCCAGGTGCGGGCGGCGATCCCGGCGTCGAGGTGGGAGAGAAACACAAACGGGCGCTCCCAGACCGAAGCCTCGCGCAGCGCCGTCTCCGTCGCGGCGAGCGACTCGACGCGCGCCTGCGTGTCGGCGATCACGCCGCCCAGCTTGGCGACGGGCTCCGCCGCCTGCGCCTTGGTCGTGTCGATGAGCTGCTGAAGCGTGATGCCGCTCTGCCTCGCCACCATCTCGTAGCTCGCGAGCTGGCGGCGGGCCTCGTCCAGGTGCCCGCCCAGCCGCTGGAGATATTGCTGGAAAAACTCGGGTGCCTGCGAAAGCCCCACCGCGCCGAGGACGCAAAGCACGCGATCAAGCAGCTTCTCGCCGAAGCGGCCGACAGGGCGAAGAGGCGCGAGCCAGGGGGAAGCGGGCATGCGCGAGGAAAAGCGGCTCCGGTCGCTTCGCGCAATCCTCTCAGCGGGCCTCGAAGGCGCCGTCGGCGCGCTTGGCGACCAAGCGCTTCAACTCCAGCATCATCAGGGTCGCCGAAAGCACATGGCTGGGCAACCCGCTCGCCGCCACCAGGGCGTCGGGCGCGAGAATCGCCCCGCCCGCGAAACAGGCCAGGACCTTGGCCTCGTCAGAGCCAAGACCGGCCGTGGCGCCGGCCTCGGACTTGGCCGACGCGGACGGGCCCTTGGCGGGAATCGGCGCCACGCCGGCCGCACCGAAACCGGCGAGGTAGTCGAGTTCGCCCAGAAGATCGTCCACCGAGGTGAGCAAGGTCGCGCCGTCGCGGATCAACTGATGGCAGCCCGCGCTGCTCGACTGGTCGATCCGGCCGGGAACCGCGAAGACCAGGCGTCCCTGCTCGCCGGCGAATTTGGCGGTGATCATCGAGCCGCCGCTCACGTCGCTCTCCACCACGACCACGGCGCGGCTCATGCCGGCGACGATGCGATTTCGCATCGCGAAGGACTGTTTGTCGGCGCGGCGCCCGAAGGGGAATTCGGTGACGATGGCACCGCCGTTTTCCTCGATGCGTCGATAGAGCCCGAGGTTTTCCGGAGGATACACGATGTCGATGCCGTTGCCCAGGACCGCGGCGGTGCGGCCACCGGCCTCGAGCGCGCCCTCGTGGGCGAAGGTGTCGATGCCTCGCGCGAGGCCGCTCACCACGCAAAAGCCGAGGCTGGCCAGGTCGTGGCCGAGCTTCTTCGCCGTCGCCTGCCCGTAGAGCGTGGTGCGGCGGGAGCCGACGATCGCCACGCACGGCGCGTCGAAGCCGTAGTCTCCACGTCGATACAATCCGAGCGGCGCGTCCGCCAGCTCGCGCAGCAAGGGCGGATAGGCCGGGGACCGGTTGTCCACGAAGACCGCCCCCGCCTGCTCCAGCCGCGCCTCCTCCTTCCCGAGGTCCACCAGCTCGCGCCAGCGCCGGAGATTGCCGCTGATCTTCGGCCCCACGCCCTTGACCTGCTCGAGCTCGGCGGCCGGCGCGTCGAAGAGACGCCGCGGATCGTCGCCGAAGGCCGAGAGCAGGCGGTTGGTCGTGATCGGACCGATGTCCGGCAGGGCGTTCAGAATCAGAAACGCCTGCATGACGGAGAGTTCACTCATGCGTCCGAGGCTCGCAGGGCCGGGGACAAGAAGTCGAGGACTTGCGTTAACCGAATCGCGACCGGTCCGTGAGCCCGCGCAAGAAGGTCCGCGGCCCGCCCGTGCCAGACCACGCCGCGCGCCGCGGCGCCGAGCGGATCGGCGGGGGTCTGGGACAGAAGGGCGCCGGTCAGGCCGGCCAGCAGATCCCCGCTGCCTCCGCGCGCCAGAGCCGGGCCGCCGAAAAAACTATGATAACGTATCGCCCCGGCCGAGCCCGGCGCGGCGCCTGAGGTCTCGATCCGGGTGACCGGCCCCTTTCGCACGACCACGGCGCCGGCGGGGATCGCGGAGGCGATGCGCGCGTATTCGCCCGCGTGGGGAGTGAGGATGCGCGGGGCGGAACCGGCGGCGACGATCTCGGGCTGCAACGCGTCGGCGTCGATCACGAGCGGGCGCGGCGACTCTCGCACGATTTCCTGGGCGAAGGTGAGCGTCTCGCGTTCGCGCCCGAGCCCCGGTCCGAGCACGAGGGCGGTGGCGCGTGAAAACGCCTCGCGGACCAGATGCAGGCCCTCGAGCGCAAGCCCGCCCTCGGGCGTCTCGGGCAAGCCGAGCCAGATCGCCTCGGGGACCTGCGCGGCGAAGGCCGGCACGAGCGATTCGGGAACCGCGGCCGTGACCAGCCCCGCCCCTCCCCGCAGGGCGGCAAGCGTGGCCATCAGAGCCGCGCCCGGGTAACGGCGCGAACCCGCCACGATCAACGGATGGCCGAAACGCCGCTTGTCGCTCCGCGGCGGACGCACGCCGCGCAGGTCGTCCAACACGCCCGCGCCCAGCACCGCGTCGGTGGACGCGACGCCGGCCTCGAAAGGAAAGCCGAGATCCAGAAAACGCAGCCGCCCGGCTCCCGGCAAATCGAGGAGCGGCGACTTGGCGATGCCGGTGGCGTAGGTGAAATCGGCGCGAAAAGCGTCGGACGCGTCGAGGCCGCTCGGCAGATCGACGGCGGCGCGGAGCCGGATCGGGTGCGCGTTGACCCGCGCCAGCAAGGTCGCGACCTCCTCGGGCAAAGGCGGACGGAACTGAAACCCGAACACGCCATCTAGGCAGAGATCGTAGCTCGCAGCCCAATCCGCTCCCGAGGGCGACATAGTCCGCGCGCGCGGCGCCAGCTCGCGCCAGGCGCGGAGCGCCAGCGGACGGAGCGAGCGTTCGCCGAACGCGAACACGACGTCGACCAAGGCTCCGGGGTGGAGACTCTTGAGGTGGCCCGCGGCGAGCAACGCGTCGCCGGCGTTGTGGCCCTTGCCCGCGAGGACCAACACGCGCGCGTCGGCGGGAAAGCCACCGATCTCCTCGAAATCCGCGAGCACGCCCGCGGCCACGCCCTTCGCCGCCGCGCGCATCGCCGCCCACTCGCGCGCCTCGTCCCCGGCGAAAAAAGCCGCCTCGAACGCGCGGGCCGCCTCACAGCTTAGAATCGGAAACGCGCCGCGCATCGTGGGACGAGCATACGAGCCTCAGCCGGCTTTGACGAGCACGGCGACGGCCATCGCCATCGAATCGGTGTGGGAGAGCGTCAACATCACGCCCGACGCGCCGCGGGCGGCGAGAAGCGCCTCGCCCTTGGCGTCGAAGCGCACGAGCGGCTCGCCGCGTTCCCCGTGCACGACCTCGACCGAACGCCAGCCCAGCTCGGCGCCGATGCCGGTGCCAAACGCCTTCGCGACCGCCTCCTTGGCGGCGAAGCGCGCGGCGAGGAAAGGCGCGGGGGCGCGCATTTTCAGGCAGTAGGCTCGCTCGCCCTCGGTGTAGGTGGCTTCAAGGAAACGCTCCCCCTGGCGCTCCCAGACGCCACGCAGGCGAGCCACCTCGCAAAGATCGCAACCGAGGCCTAGGACGTGACCGGAGATCATCGGAAAAACGAGTTAACCACGAAACACACAAAAGACACGAACAGGAGCCGGCTCATATCAAGGCACCCTCATCGGTTCCCTTGTTCCGCTTTCGTCTGTTGTGTGTGTTTCGTGGTCGGAGAATCGGTGTCAGGCCACGGGATTCATGCGCGCCTTCATCTCGCGCACCGCCTCCTCGATGCCGGTGAAGAGCGCGCGGCTGATGATGCTGTGGCCGATGTTGAGCTCGTGCACGTGCGGCAGGGCGCGGATCTCGGCGACGTTGACGTAGTTGATACCGTGGCCGGCGTTGACGACCAGACCGGCGGCGTGGGCGCGCTTCGCTCCGGCGACGAGTCGGGCGAACTCCTCCGCGCGCTTCGGCGTGTGGTAGGCGTTGGCCCAGGCGCCGGTGTGCAGCTCGATCCAAGGCGCGCGCAAATCGGCCGCGGCGTCGATCTGGGCGGCGTCGGCGTCGATGAAAAGACTCACGGTGATCCCGGCGGCGTGCATCGCATCGCAGACGGCGCGCACGCGATCACGTTGACCGACGACATCGAGACCGCCTTCGGTGGAGATCTCCTCGCGACTCTCGGGCACGAGGCAGACCGACTCGGGTTTCACCTTGAGCGCGAACTCGGTCATCGCCGGCGTGCAGGCCATCTCGAGGTTGATGCGCGTCTGCGCGACCTCGCGCAGGCGGAGGACGTCGCGCTCCTGGATGTGGCGGCGGTCCTCGCGAAGATGGATGGTGATGCCGTCGGCCCCGGCCCGCTCGGCGAGCGTGGCGAGCGCCACGGGATCGGGTTCGACGGGACCGCCGACGGTGGCGGCGTAGCCGCGGTAGCGGGCCTGGCGCAGGGTTGCGGCATGGTCGATGTTGACGCCGAGGAGAATCATGAGGTCGAGGTTGACCATTAAGTCGCCGGCGCCTCTGCTTGGCAAAAGCGAAATGACC
>JACCDQ011982278.1_pt1 | contig 22367 bp, 18 predicted proteins | sample 7446031 | NCBI WGS metagenome assembly JACCDQ01 (sample SAMN15323442, study PRJNA562643) | freshwater metagenome | isolation source: river surface water | place: USA:Blue River Watershed | collected 2017-08-17
TCGATGGCGTCCGCAATTGCTCCGGTCTGCCGCTCGTTCTTAGCTGAAACCAGCAAAAACACATCGGTGAGAGGCATGGGTCCCGTCACGTCCAGTGCCACTAGATTCTCACCGAGTTTGTCGGCTGCGGCTGACGCAGCTAGTTGAACTAGCTCTACGGCTCTTGCAGATGCGGTCACTTTTTCCTTTGTTTTTAGTTGATGAGTCCAGTCAGAATCGCGAAAGCGTAGATTGCCGCAAAGCCGATCATTACTACCAGACTCCCCAGCACCCAGTAGAGCTGACTATGCCCAGCACGCAAATTGCCGCTGAAGACACGTTGGCGGCGTCTTGAACCACGGCGAATCGGAGCAGCGATTGGCGTAATCCCAGTGGTTTCGGCATCGAAGCGTTCCTGATAGGCAGCCTCATCAGCTACATCGCCGATTTCAATTGTCTTGATCTCTCCAGTCCCTGCCAACGGCAGCACTGGCAGAGCGATGTTTCCGGTCATCACCGAGACGCCCGAATCCGGGATAGTAATTACTGAATTCGTCACATCACGAACCATGTCAACTACCAAAGATTTGGTTTCTGGTACCAGGCCGATTGGCCCCGTAGGAGTCAGATACTCGTCCGCGGCGATTTCGGCTCCCTGCTCGGCACGTTCCTTTTCCCGCAGTTGCTTTCGGGTGGGCAATTCAGGAGGAACCTGCTCCTGCTGGGCAAGGTGACGAAGTTCGCGTCTCGTTGGCTGATGTTCAGTCATCGGTGAGCCTCGTAAAGCCTGTGTTTCTGGATGAAGCGCACGACGCTATCGGGTGCTAAATACCAGAGTGGAAGCCCTGCCGATACTCGGTCCCTGCAATCGGTGCTCGAGATGGCAAGTGCGGGAATCTCCAATACCTCGATGGCTCCTTCGGGGGCGGGAGGCAAATCTAGTTGATGGCCTGGGCGAGTAACAGCAACAAAGTGAGCAAGACCCCAAAGTTCACTTGCGTTTTTCCAGCTTGTAATGTTAGCCATGGCGTCTGCGCCGGTGATAAAAACCAACTCGGAGTCCGGCAACTGCTCCTGTAGCAGACGAAGAGTGTCAACAGTGTAGGTTTCACCCTCGCGGTCGATATCGATTCGGCTGACCTCAAAATTAGGGTTTTCAGCTGTAGCCAAAACGGTCATCAGGTAGCGGTCTTCGGCTTCAGTTTTAGTTGACTTCTGCCACTGATCACCAGCCGGCACAAAAATGACTTTGCTAAGACCCAATCTGGCAGCCACCTCGCTGGCAGCAACCAGATGCCCGTTGTGAATAGGGTCGAATGAACCACCCATCACGCCGATTCTGGTCATAGGCCTGCCTGATTAGTGGTGGTCGTGGCTGTTGGTGCTCTTGTGGGAGTGACGGTTAGCGACGTCGCGGTAGCTCCAGGTCACGAATGCCAGAAGGATAAAAACTCCCATTGCGATCATGCCGGTGACGAAAGTAGGAAATGGAAGTTCCTGATGCGTTGCGGTTTCTTCGGCAAGAATGCGAATCAGCGACATTAATTACTCCTTGTTCCCTTCCAGAATAGCCTAGGAGCGAACCTGACCTGCTCCGCGAACCAACCATTTTGTACTAGTCAATTCGGGCAAACCCATCGGACCTCTCGCATGTAGCTTCTGCGTTGAGATGCCAACTTCTGCTCCAAAGCCAAACTCACCGCCATCGGTGAACCTGGTGCTTGCGTTCACCATGACCACAGCGGCATCTACCTCAGCCAGGAAGCGGTCGGCGTTCGCCACGCTTTCCGTGATGATCGATTCGGTGTGCTTTGTGCTGTACTTCGCGATGTGTGCAAGCGCTTCATCAAGGTCAGCCACAACCTTCACAGCCAAATCGAGAGTGTAGTACTCGGCTTTCCAGTCATCTTCGGTAGCGGGAACCGCGTGGTCATAGGCTGCAACGATTTTTGGGTCACCGTGGATGGTGACACCTTTTTCGCGTAGAGCAGAAATCACCGCGGGTAGAACGGTGTCTACGCAACGCTCGTGAACCAGCAGCGTTTCCAGCGCGTTGCAAACCGAAGGTCGCTGCGTCTTGGAGTTGACCGCGATGTCCACCGACCAGTCGAGTCTTGCCGATTCATCGAGAAACAGGTGTACCACTCCGTCACCGGTCTGGATCACCGGCACCTTGGATTCGTTTACCACTGAGTGAATCAGGCCAGCTCCACCGCGAGGAACCAAGACATCGATCAGTCCAATGGCCTGCATCATCTCGGCAGCCCCGGCTCGACCAAACTCGTCGACCGTTTGAACAGCATCACGCGCCACACCAGCCATGTCCAGGGCATCCTGAAGCAACTGAACCAAAACAGCATTGGTGTTTTCGGCAGCGCTTCCCCCACGAAGCACCACTGCGTTTCCGCTCTTTATCGCGAGCGCGGCGATGTCGATAGTCACGTTTGGTCGCGCTTCGTAAATAGCACCGATCACACCAAAGGGAACTCGAACCTCGGTCAACCGAACACCGTTTGGCAAGGTCTTGCCTCGCACAACATCACCGATGGGGTCTGGTAATCCGATCACAAGTTCAACCGCATCCGCCAGTGCACGGATGCGCTTTTCGTCGAGACGAAGTCGATCCTGTAGCCCCGTTGAGAGGCCCTCCGCGATCGAGCGCTCCAAGTCTTTTGCATTCTCCGCGATGATCCGCGCGGTTCGCTCAGGTAGCAGGTCAGCTATGTTCTGGAGCACCTGATTCTTGGTCTGAGTGTTGGCTAAACCGAGTGAGCTCGAGGCAGCCTTGGCCAGCTGAATTTTGTCAATCGCGGTCGCCATTACTCTTCCTTTCAAGTTTCTAAAAACGTGAACCGAACTGGTTCGATTATGCCTCTTCGCCCTGGAACCAGGTTCCAACCGGTTCTCCACCGAGAGCGCGCGAGACCTGAGTCAGGTTTGTTAGGAGCACTGAAATAGCCGACTCGTTGGCGAGCTTGGCGGCTGCAACCTTGGTGATAGCGCCTCCGGTTCCAACTGAACTTGAGGTGTCGCCAACCTGAATCCAGCTGAGGTCGTCTTCGAAAGCAACCTCGGAGATACGTTTGGCTCCCGGATTGGTAGGAGGCATGTCGTACAGCGCATCGATGTCGCTAAGTAGCACCAGGGCGTCGGCCTCAACCAGAACTGCTACCAGTGCTGCCAGTCGATCGTTATCTCCAAAGCGGATTTCGGCGGTGGCAACAGTGTCGTTCTCATTCACAATTGGCAAAACCCCTAGTTCAAGTAGGCGATTCATTGCCTCCCGAGCGTTGCTTCGAGTTTCCTCACCTGCAAGATCTTCGCTGGTTAGCAGCACCTGTCCGGCAACCCAACCAAAACGCTCTAGAGACGCCTGGTAACGCGCGATTAGGCGACTCTGACCAACTGCAGCCAATGCCTGAGCCGTAGGTAAATCGGATGGTTTGGCAGAGATATCGAGCAGTGGCATGCCAGTGGCGATAGCGCCTGAAGTGACCAGAATGATTTCGGTGCCACGTGAGTGAGCCTCTGCAAGAGCAGACACCAGAATGTCAATGTTCGCTTCGTTGCCATTGCTGATCGAAGACGAGCCGACCTTTACCACCACGCGTTTGGCGGCAGGCAGTTGGGCGCGCTGTTTCAACAACATCTGGTTTACTCCAATTCCTCGTCCTGCCAGAGTCCAGCTTTACCCTCGGCTTCCATTTCGGCGCGAAGACGGGCTTTGGCATCCATAAGTTCTTTGTACTCTTTGCGGCGTTCCACGTTGGTGCGACGGTCGTTGGTGTCTAGACGCGCGTCAGTGCCTCTAGGACCAGTCATGAGTTCTGCAGCGGAGGCGATGGTTGGCTCCCAGTCAAAGACCACAGCCTCAGGTCCCGTTCCGATCACAACAGTCGAACCGGAGACCGCCCCGGCCTTGAACAGGGCTTCCTCAACGCCAAGTTTGGCCAGTCGATCTCCGAGATAGCCAACGGCTTCCTCGTTACCGAACATGGTCTGAGCAACCCAGCGTTCTGGTTTAGCACCGACCACCCGGAAGAATTCATCCACGCCATCGTGTTCTTTATCGATGCTGAAGGCCCCCTCTGGGCGCTTGGTCTGCATCAGAGTGATTCTGGGCTTGACCGGCAGCGATGCCCGGTCCTTGCGCGACTGCTCAACCAGTTGCGCGAGCGCAAAGTTAAGCTCTCGTAGACCCTCGTGGCTTACCGCGGAGATCTCGAAAACCTTGTAACCGCGTGCTTCGAGCTCTGGCTTAACGAACTCGGCCAGTTCTCTACCATCTGGCACGTCGATCTTGTTCAGGGCTACCAATTGGGGTCGCTCCAGCAGAGGAGTTTCACCGCTCGGAACCTCGTACGCTGCCAATTCGGCCAGGATTTTATCGAGGTCCGAAATTGGGTCGCGATTGGGCTCCAGTGTTCCACAGTCGAGAACGTGCAGCAGCGCAGCACAACGTTCAACGTGTCTCAAGAATTTCAAACCCAGACCTCGGCCTTCGCTCGCCCCTTCGATGAGGCCGGGTACGTCCGCAATCACATAACGAGTCTGCCCAGCTTGGACAACACCGAGGTTTGGGTGGAGCGTAGTGAAAGGGTAGTCAGCGATCTTTGGGCGAGCTGCAGAAAGTGCCGCAATTAGGCTCGACTTTCCCGCAGATGGATAACCCACGAGGGCGACGTCGGCTACGGTTTTGAGCTCCAGAACGATGTCGCCAGACCAACCAGGCACTCCGAGCAAGGCAAAGCCGGGAGCCTTTCGTTTGCTGCTGGCGAGAGCGGCGTTTCCTAGACCACCCTGTCCGCCTTCTGCTATGACAAATTCCATGCCTACTTCGTCTAGATCGGCTAAAACTTCGCCAGAGGCACTTTTTACAACAGTTCCCACTGGAACTGGTAAGACCTGAGATTCACCGCGAGCACCGTTTTTGAAGTCTCCCGCACCCTTTGCTCCATCGCTTCCGCGGCGATGAGGCTGGAAGTGGTAATCGAGCAGCGTTGTAACCGAGGCGTCGGAAAGCAGGCTAATCGAGCCACCATCGCCACCATCGCCACCGTCCGGGCCAGCTAGCGGCTTAAATTTCTCACGCTTGATGGAAACGCAACCGTCCCCGCCATTTCCGGCGCGCACGTGAAGAGTCACCTGATCGACAAACGTGATCTGAGACATCTTCGGTTCCTTACCTAGTTGCTAAAAACAATGAAGGCGAGCCTAGTTGGCTCGCCTGTCACTGCTGAAGTTTGTTTGTTTTAGGCAGCTACCACGTTTACAACGCGACGGCCACCCTTGACACCAAATTCCACCGCACCGGCGGCCAGGGCGAACAAAGTGTCGTCCTTACCCTTGCCCACGTTGGCACCCGGGTGGAAGTGAGTTCCGCGCTGACGAACCAAAATCTCGCCGGCGTTTACAACCTGGCCAGCGTAGCGCTTTACGCCGAGGCGCTGAGCGTTTGAATCGCGACCGTTACGAGTAGAGCTAACACCCTTTTTACTTGCCATTTTGGGTCAGTCCTTTACTTGATCTCGGTGACCTGGACGCGGGTGAGCTCCGAACGGTGGCCCATGCGCTTCTTGTATCCGGTCTTGTTCTTGTACTTCTGGATGATGATCTTTGGACCACGGAGATCGCCCAGAACCTGAGCGGTTACCTTCACCTTGGCCAGAACCTTGGCATCGGTGGTCACTTTGTCGCCATCTACCAGCAGTAGAGCTGGAAGTTCGATGTTTCCGTTTGCGTCGGCCTGGGTGCGGTCGAGCGTAACAATTGTGCCTACCGACACCTTCTCCTGACGGCCGCCTGCGCGGACTACTGCGTAAACCACAGATCTACCCTTTGTTCTAAGACTTGATTAGTTGCATTCGCGAACCGAGTGTGGCGCGGGCAACAAAAGTTCAGTTTACTGTGCTCGTTGCCCTCGGTCAAACTCTTTCGCTGAGGTTTTGGCGTTTTTATTCGCCATCGCTCCCTGCCACCGGGGTTATGACTCCGCCGGTGGAAACTCGTCGCGACTTACGCCGCCCCTGCCCAGGTCCCTTCGGCTCGGGAAGGGCTTCCAAAACCGACTCGAGCAGAGAATCCGTTTTCGGATTCTCGACTTGGGCTCCAAAACCGACAGGTTCTCCTCTCTGGGCGCCGGTCAGTGCAATTGGCGAAGGTTCACCAGCGGCTTCGTGAGCCGCCATCGTGCTAGCGGCAATCTTGGCCACCACACTGTTAATTTCGCTGGCACGCTCGGGGGTGACCACCTTGGCTACCTCGATGGGACGAACCCGATCTTTGTCTCGATCCTGGCTCTTCTCCCCGGAATTCTTGTCAGAGCCCTTGTTCCTACCCTTGTTCTTCTTGCCTCCTGAATTCGAGGAAGAGTTGGCGAAATCGTCGCTAGAGCTGTGCTTAGTTCGCATCACTGGTTCGTGGTGGACAATCACGCCGCGCGATGCACATGCCTCACAAGGCTCACTGAACGCCTCGAGCAAGCCGATTCCAAGCTTCTTTCGGGTCATCTGCACCAGACCGAGCGAAGTAACTTCTGCAACCTGGTGTTTTGTGCGGTCCCTACTCAGACATTCGATGAGGCGACGCGAGACCAGATCTCGGTTGCTTTCCAAGACCATGTCGATGAAGTCGATCACGATAATTCCACCGATGTCCCGCAGGCGCAGCTGGCGAACGATTTCCTCTGCCGCTTCCAAGTTGTTCTTGGTAACTGTCTCCTCGAGGTTGCCGCCAGAGCCAACGAACTTACCGGTATTCACGTCAACCACGGTCATGGCTTCGGTGCGGTCGATGACCAGCGAACCTCCGGATGGAAGGTAAACCTTGCGGTCAAGGGCTTTGGCAATCTGCTCCCCCACACGGTACTCGTCGAAGACATCCTTGCTGCCCTGGTAAACCTCGACGCGCTCGAGCAGGTCTGGCGCAACCGAAGCCAAGTAACCTTCGATGGTGCTTCGAGCATCCTCACCCGCGATAACCATCTTCTGGAAGTCCTCGTTGAAGACATCGCGCACGATCTTGATGAGCAGGTCTGGCTCGCTGTGGAGAAGCATCGGAGCCTGCATTGTTTCAGACTTGCGAACAATTTCTTCCCACTGAATCTGGAGTCGCTGTACGTCTAGGGTCAGCTGTTCCTCAGTGGCACCCTCAGCCGCCGTGCGAACGATCACTCCGGCGTTTTCGGGGAGAATCTCCTTCAGGATTTTCTTCAGTCGCGCTCGTTCAGAATCTGGCAACTTGCGCGAGATTCCGTTCATGCTTCCGTTTGGTACGTAAACCAGGTAGCGACCTGGCAAGGAAACCTGACTGGTGAGACGTGCGCCTTTTTGACCAACTGGATCCTTCGTCACCTGCACCAAAACCGTGTCGCCCGACTTCAACGCCAATTCGATTCGGCGCGGCTGGTTACCGGTTTCGGCCAACTCCCAGTCCACTTCACCTGAGTAGAGCACTGCGTTGCGCCCACGCCCGATGTCGACAAACGCGGCCTCCATCGAAGGCAGTACGTTCTGAACCTTGCCCAGGTAAACATTGCCGATTAGAGACGCTTCCTGCGACTTCGCAACGTAATGTTCAACCAGGATGCCGTCTTCGAGCACACCAATTTGAATCTTTCCCGCTGCGGACCTAACCACCATGGTTCGATCGACAGCTTCGCGTCGCGCGAGGAACTCACTCTCCGTGATTACCGTGCGGCGACGACCCGCGTCCCGACCGTCGCGACGGCGCTGCTTCTTCGCTTCGAGCCTGGTAGAACCATTGACCTTCTGAGGCTCGTTTGAAGGAGCTTTAGGCTCGCGCGGTGCGCGAACTTTGACCACGGTCTTCTCATCATTGGGGACTTCGGCGTCTTCTCCAGCGCGGCGACGCGAGCGACGTCGAAGGTGTGACTCTGAGTCTGTGGAATCGTCTCCTGCTGGTGCAACAACTCGACCATTCTTCTTGTCGACAACCGGAGTTGGTAGGTCAGGAGCCTGGAAAATCAGCGAGAAAGCCGGTGCAGGCGCTTGCCCACCAGACAGTTCTTGATCAGCACCTGAATCGCCGTTGGCGCTCGCAACGGTGCTGGCTTTCTTGGCAGCCGGCTTCTTGGCGGCAGGTTTTTTTGCTGGCGCCTTCTTGGCCGAAGGTTTCTCAGTGGCAGCCGATTCAGCTCCTGCGCCTACAGCGTCCGAGTCAGAACTTGCTTCAACTTTCGCTGCTTTAGCTTTAGTTGCGGTCGCCTTTGCAGCGGGCATCGATGCAGGCTTTGCGGCCGGCTTGCGCGTGGTTACGCGCTTTGGCTTTTCCGCTGTCGATTCGTTTTTGTTGTTGGTTTCGTCCGCAGACGAAGTGTTTTCTGGTACCACGAGGGTAAACTCCAAGCCGCCTAAGGCTGGCCCACACAACCTGCCCGAGGCTGGTTCAAACTAAGTTGGCAAACCATTCGGTTTGCCGCAAACTAACGGTCGTATCAACTGCTGGTTGCGAACTGCGCTGCCTGACAGGTCTTATGCGAGTCGCACTGGTTGATCGAAAACTTGCGTCGTGTTGGGTGTGGTCCAGCACAACTTCTATAAGTATCGCACCTACTTGTCCAAAAGTCAGTATTCAACTAATGCGATACTGAAGTGGTGAGTAATCCTTACCCTCAGATTGACAACGATGTTGTGGCTCCAAAGCGCCTGGCTTGGCTCTGGATTGTTGCCGGATTCGTAGGTCTCTTTGCAGCCTTCTCACTTACGCTCGAGCGCATCCACGTTGCTAGCAACCCCGCTGCCACACTGAGCTGCGATCTGAACATTTTCATTTCGTGTAAGTCAGTGATGCTCACGGACCAGGCGCGACTGCTTGGCTTTCCGAACCCTTTGATTGGGATGATGGGATTCGTTGCGCCGATTGCCGTTGGTGTCGCAGTTCTAGCCGGTGCCAGATTCGCGACCTGGTTTTGGCGCACCTATCTGGTCGGTCTAACCATCGGTTTCATCTTTGTACTTTGGCTCTGGGTGCAGAGCACCTACGTGATCGGCGTTCTTTGCCCCTACTGCATGGTGGCTTGGCTAGCGATGATTCCGCTATTCATCCACACTCAACTTTGGATGACCGCCGAGGACCTCATCGAAGCACCGGTTCGCTGGACGAACGTGATTGACGCTTTGAATAGCCGAGCCTGGCTGGTCACCATCGGCTTCGAACTGCTCATGGCGGCACTCATCGTGGTGCGCTTTTGGGACTTCTGGCCGATGCTGTTCCGCTAGGCCGAGGGCAATAAAGCTCTAGTTACCAAACCAGAGGACGAGCTCGCGCTGGGCGGACTCTGGAGAGTCTGAGCCATGAACAAGGTTCTGCTGAACCTTCAAACCCCAGTCCCGGCCCAAGTCACCGCGGATGGTTCCAGGAGCAGCAACTGTCGGATCCGTGGCGCCGGCTAAAGCACGGAAGCCCTCGATAACTCGATGTCCCTCAACCCGAACAGCAACCACTGAACCGCTGAGCATGAATTCAACCAGGGGTTCAAAGAATGGCTTGCCCTTGTGCTCTTCGTAGTGCTCGTGCAGCAATTGAACGCTCGGTACCAGTTGCTTGATGTCAGCGACTCGATAGCCCTTTGCCTCGATGCGGCGAAGAATCTCACCAATCAGGTTTCGCTTCACGGCGTCTGGCTTCAGTAGGACCAGCGTCTGCTGCACTTCACTCACGATTTCTCCTCGTTCTTGTATGTCTAATTCTCGGTGTCAGGCTGCGCCTGATTGCGCAGGTAAACCTCTCGGGCTTTATCTATGGTGCCCCCGGCAATCATGCCCCACGCCCACAATCCCATGAAGATGATCCCAACCAGCCACATCAGCGGAACCCAAACCCCGGTAAAAAGGCAAAGTACCTGCAGCGCCCAGCCCCAGGCGTAACTTCCCGGGCGACCGAGAATTGCCGGAGTGAGGATTAGGAGAACACTCAGGGTGAGCCCAACCCCCCAGACCAAGCGCGGGTCGGCAACTTTGAGACCGAAAGCAACCAAAGTGGCGAAGAACATCACGAAGGATTGAAATGCCAGGAGCATCGAGGCAAGCAGACGCTTCGTCGAGGTAGTTCTTGGTTTAGTCATCTGGGTCTTCCTCACCGAATTCTCCAACCGAATCGTCTCCCGAATCTGAGTAGTCTTGCTCAGCATCATCGTCGATATCGGCTTCGTCCCAGTCTGCGTCCTGGTCTTGCTGCAACTTTAAGACCTCACCCACCAGAGTTATTGAACCCGTCACCACCACCGCAGATGTCTCGCTCTGTGCGATTTCACGAGCCAGAACTAGAGCTTCGGCAATAGTTGGGGCCGCCTGCACGCGCTCTTCGCCGAAAATGACGGCCGCTTCCTCTGCCAGCTCGCGGTAGTCAATGGCTCTTGGAGACTGACTCTGGGTGATAACTACAGAGTCGAAGATGTGGGCAAACTCCCTGAGTATTCCGAGGTGGTCTTTCTCGTTCAAGATCGAAATCACACCGATGAACTCGGGGGCGTTGATCGCTTGTCTCAGAACACTACCCAGTGCGGTGGCTCCGTGCGGGTTGTGTGCCGCGTCGAGGATGAGCATCGGAGTTCGGCTCACAAGTTGCAACCGGCCAGGGGAAGTCGCGTCGGCGAGCGCGACACGTAGCACATCAGCACCGATGGGCTGGTGCCCGCCACCGAGAAATGCTTCAACTGCAGCGATGGCAACCGCGGCGTTTTCGACCTGATAGCTCCCGAGCAGTGGGATGAAGAGATCGCGGTACTCTCCCGCTAAACCGCGCACCGAAAAGCGCTGCCCGAAACCCTCCACCTCAGCGGAAATTACGCCGAACTCGGATCCGAACTGTGCCCAGGCACTGGCAATCTGCTCACTCTTTGCGCGAAGCACCAGTTGTGCATCCGCGGGCTGGGAGCTCGATATCACCATTGCTTCGGGTTTGATGATCCCCGACTTGGTTTCGGCGATTTCTACAACCGTGCTGCCGAGTCGGTCAACGTGGTCAATTGCAATGGGAGTGAATACGGCAACGTCTCCATCGGCAACGTTCGTGGAATCCCAGGTTCCGCCCATCCCCACCTCAAGCACAAGGACGTCTACCGGAGCATCGGCGAAAATCGCAAAGCCCAAGACCGCAAGTGCTTCAAAGAATGTGAGTCTGGTATCTCCAGCGGCTAGCAGCTCGGAATCTACGAACTCGAGGATGGGCTTAATGTCCTGCCAGACGGTGTAGAGCCTCTCATCTGAGACTGGCTCCCCGTCAAGTGCAATTCGCTCATTGAAACGGACCAGGTGAGGGCTGGTGAATCGACCGGTTCTAAGGCCGTGCTCACGCAAGATCCGCTCGATGATTCGTGTGGTGCTGGTCTTTCCGTTAGTTCCCGTGACGTGAATCACGCGATAACTGTGCTGAGGGTCCCCGAGCAGTTCAACCGCGCGCCGAGTCGGTTCCAATCTGGGACGCAGCTTGTTCTCTGGAACGCGGGTCATTAGGTCGGCTTCTACCGACCTTGCCAACTCGAACCACTGGCGCTCGGAGCTAGGTGTCAAAGTTTATTCACCGTAACTGCTACCGGAAGGTCCTCGCCCACCACCAGTTCGCTGGAGAGGTCGTTTGACTCGTTCAACGCCAGTTCAAGGGCTAGTGTTTCGGCGCAGATCAGCTCTCGGTGAGTGGTTGCAGCGGCGATGACTTCACTGGGTGCCGCGACCATGAGAGAAATCCGATCGCTCACATCCAGACCGGCATCCTTGCGCGCCTGCTGAACCTGGCGAATCAAGTCTCTGGCCACACCCTCTGCTGCTAGTTCATCGGTCACCAGGGCATCCAGCAGGATGAATCCACCGGTTGAAAGGATCCCGATGAGGTTGGTGGAACCGCTGACCGACTCATCGGCGGTCAATTCGATCGAGTATTCGCCAGGTTCTAGTGGAATGTCTCCAGCCACAACCTGACCAGCGTTCTCTCTCCAAAGCCCGGCCTTGGCGGCAGCAATGGCCTGCTGAACCGACTTTCCGATGCGGGGGCCTGCGGCACGAGCATTGACCGAGAGGCGCTTTACCACTCCGAAGTTGCTCGCCGAATCGATTTGCAACTCCTCCAAGAGAACCTGTTTGACGTTCAACTCGTCCCTGATGATGTCAGCAAACTGCTTCAAGTCGGCCACAGCTGGGGCGACCACTGTCAACTTGGCAAGCGGCAGGCGTACTCGCAACTGAGCACCTTTTCTGAGGCTCAGCGCCACAGATGAGATGTTGCGCACCGAGTCCATCGCAGCAACCAAAGTGTCATCAGCTGGGAACTGCGTTGAGTCTGGCCAGTCGGCGAGGTGCACCGACCTACCACCGGTTAGGCCACGCCAAATTTCCTCCGAAACCAGAGGTAGCAGCGGAGCGGCGACTCGGGTGATGGCTTCGAGAGCCGTGTAGAGCGTGTCGAACGCCTCGGCCGAGCCCTCCCAGAATCGGTCGCGCGACCTTCGCACGTACCAGTTGGTGAGTACGTCAGCAAAATCCTTCAGGACTGCCGCGGCACCAAAGGTGTCAAAACGGTTCAGAGCGCTCGCAACCGAGTCAATCGCGTCACGTGTCTTGGCAAGCAGGTATCGATCCAAGACATCGCTGCTGTCGTGGGAGATCTTGGCCTCGTACCCGGAAGCGTTGGCATAGAGCGAGAAGAAGTAGTAGGTGTTCCAAAGCGGAAGCAGCACCTGACGCACACCCTCACGGATTCCCTGCTCGGTCACCGACAGGTTTCCACCGCGCAAAATCGGGCTGCTCAGCAGGAACCAGCGCATGGCATCTGAGCCGTCGCGATCCATGACCTCGTTAACATCTGGGTAGTTGCGCAGCGACTTGGACATCTTCTGTCCGTCGTTACCCAAGATGATTCCGTGCGAAACTGCCGACTTGAACGCTGGGCGGTCAAACAGCGCAGTGCTCAAGACGTGAAGCGTGTAGAACCAACCGCGGGTTTGGCCAACGTACTCAACGATGAAATCGCCTGGGAAGTGGGTGTCAAACCAGTCCCGGTTTTCGAACGGATAGTGCACCTGAGCAAAAGGCATCGAACCGGACTCAAACCAGCAGTCGAGAACCTCTGGAACCCGGCGCATGGTCGACTTGCCGGTGGGGTCATCGGGGTTAGGTCGCGTCAGTTCATCGATGAATGGACGGTGGAAGTCGCTTGGTCGCACACCAAAGTCCGCCTCAAGCTCCTCGAGAGACCCGTAGACGTCGATGCGCGGGTAGTTCGGGTCGTCACTCTTCCAGACTGGGATTGGGGCGCCCCAGAAGCGGTTGCGACTGATTGCCCAATCGCGAACATTCTCCAACCACTTGCCAAACGAACCATCTTTGGTGTGTTCGGGAGTCCAGTCGATGTCTTGATTGAGCTCGACCATGCGGTCGCGAAGTTTCGTGGTTTCAACAAACCAGCTGGATACCGCTTTGTAAATCAGCGGATTCTTGCACCGATAGCAGTGCGGATAGGGGTGCTCGTAGCTGGCCTGACGCAGCACTCGGCCCATTGCCTTGAGATCTTGACTGATCTGTTTGTTGGCCTCAAAGACGTGGATGCCTGAGTACGGCGCTACGACGCTGTTGAATTCGGCGCGCTCATTCACCGATACGTAGGTTGGAATTCCCGCTGCATTACAGACACGCTGGTCATCTTCACCATAAGCCGGAGCCTGATGCACGATTCCGGTTCCGTCACCCTCGCCGACATAGTCGTCAACCAAAACCTGCCAGGAATTTGCGATGTCAAACTTGCTGGAGTCCGCGTAGAAGTCGAAAAGTCGCTCAAAGCGAAGCCCGGCCAGTTCAGAACCTGCAATCCGGTCGGTTACCGCCTCGTGCGCGGCTTCCGGGGACTCATAACCGAGGTCTTTCGCGTATCCACCGAGGAGTGATTCGGCGAGCAGATAGCGGTCGACACCTGCACGTCCACCATCGGCAGCTCCTGACGGACCCGCAGGCACCACCGCATAACTAATTTCCGGACCTACGGCCAGAGCAAAGTTGGTCGGAAGCGTCCAGGGCGTCGTGGTCCAGGCCAACAGTCGCACTCCACCGAGCTTCTCGAAGCCACTCTGGTTCTCTAGGGCGGGGAATGTAACGGTGAGGGTCTGGTCTTGACGCGACCGGTAAACCTCGTCGTCCATGCGAAGTTCGTGATTGCTAAGCGGCGTCTCGCAGCGCCAGCAGTAAGCCAAGACCTTGAAGCCCTCGTAAACCAGCCCCTTCAGGTGAAGTTGCTTGAATGCCCAAAGCACGCTCTCGGTGAAGTTCGTGTCCAGCGTCTTGTAATCGTTGTCAAAGTCAACCCAGCGGGCCTGGCGGGTGACGTAACTGCGCCAGTCTTCCGTGTACTTGAGCACCGATGTGCGGCAGTACTCGTTGAACTTGTCGATCCCGAACTTTTCGATTTCGGGTCTGCCAGAAATCTTGAGCTGACGCTCGGCTTCTACTTCTGCTGGGAGACCGTGCGTGTCCCATCCGAAACGGCGGTCAACCGCTTTTCCCTGCATGGTTTTGAAGCGCGGAATTACGTCTTTCACGTAGCCGGTAAGCAGGTGCCCGTAGTGAGGCAAACCGTTAGCGAAAGGGGGGCCATCGTAGAAAACGAACTCTTCCGCTCCCTCTTGTTTGCGCTGGTCGATGCTGGCCTGAAAAGTGCCGTCTTGCTTCCAGAACTCAAGAATCTGCTCCTCGATTTTTGGAAAGCTCGGGCTAGGGTTTACACCCTCGCGCGCGGAATTCGAGGCCTGGTGGTTCTTGGGGTACATGCTTGGCTTTCTTCGGCTGGCAGCAAAAGGTTTTGGTCAGTCAATGTTAACCTTATACAAACCCAACTTTCTGGAGACCTTGCGCGTGACTACTGCCTCGAACAGCCAACCGAACCGCTACTTGGCGCCGGCTCAGACCCCGGAAAAAGTCGGGGTCGAGGGGCTGGAGCAAAAGTGGGGACAGCACTGGGAAGCTGCCGGAACCTACGCCTTCGATCGCACCGCAAAGAAGGAGTGCATCTACTCGATCGACACGCCACCACCTACGGTCTCCGGTTCGCTTCACGTTGGTCACGTCTTTAGCTATACCCACACCGATGTGGTGGCCAGATTCAAGCGCATGTCTGGCTACGAGGTCTTTTACCCGATGGGCTGGGACGATAACGGTTTGCCCACCGAACGCCGAGTTCAGAACTACTTCGGAGTGCGTTGCGATCCCTCGCTCCCCTATGTTTCGAACTTTGTTCCACCGTTTGAAGGCGGCGATGGCAAGAGCTCGAAGGCCGCAGACCAGATTCCCATCGGCCGACGCAACTTCATCGAACTGTGCGAAAAGTTGACCATCGAAGACGAAAAGCAGTTCGAAGCGCTCTGGCGTCAACTTGGCCTTTCGGTTGATTGGCGACAGACCTACCAAACCATCTCACCCGCGGCCCAAGCGGTCTCGCAAAAAGCTTTCCTCGAGAACCTTCGTCGCGGTGAGGCCTACCAGTCGATGGCACCAACTCTGTGGGATGTCACTTTCCGAACCGCTGTGGCGCAGGCAGAACTTGAGGACCGCGATCAGCCAGGCGCGTATCACCGGGTCGGTTTCTCGGTGGACCCAGCTCTGGTGGACGGCGGGAAAGTGTTTATCGAAACCACGCGACCAGAACTTCTTCCAGCTTGTGTGGCTCTGGTTGCCCATCCGGATGATGAGCGCTACCAGCATCTCTTTGGCAAGACCGTGAAGACGCCATTATTCGAGGTTGAAGTACCCGTGGTGTCCCACCGTCTTGCGCAGATCGACAAGGGTTCGGGTATCGCAATGATCTGTACCTTCGGTGACGTCACCGATGTCATTTGGTGGCGTGAACTAGACCTTCCGAACCGTGCCATCATCGGCTGGGATGGTCGAATCATTGGAGAGGCTCCAGAGGCAATCGAGTCAACTCGTGGCCGCGAGATTTTTGCGGAACTCGCTGGAAAAACCACGTTTAGTGCCAAGCAGCGCATCGTTGAACTGCTCCAGGAGACCGGCGACATGGTGGGGGACGCAAAACCGATCACCCACCCAGTTAAGTTCTTCGAGAAGGGTGACAAACCGCTCGAGATTGTTTCAACGCGCCAGTGGTACATCCGCAATGGTGGCCGCGATGCCAACCTGCGAGAACGCCTCATAGCTCAAGGTAAAGACCTTGCCTTCCACCCAGACTTCATGCGAGTTCGCTACGAGAACTGGGTCAATGGCTTGACCGGAGACTGGTTGATCAGTCGACAGCGATTCTTCGGAGTCCCCATTCCGGTTTGGTACCCGATTGATGAAACCGGCGAAACGAACTTTGAATTGCCGATTGTCCCCGACTACTCGCAACTTCCGATTGACCCCTCGAGTGATGTGCCAGCCGGCTACCAGCCCGAGCAGCGCGGAGTCGCCGGTGGTTTCATTGGCGAGGTTGACATCATGGATACCTGGGCCACCAGCAGTCTCACTCCTCAGCTTGCAGGTGGCTGGGTATCCGACCCGCAGCTTTTTGACCTGGTCTTCCCATACGACCTTCGCCCGCAGGGCCAGGACATCATTCGAACTTGGCTGTTCAGCACGCTGCTTCGCAGTGAACAGCAGCACGGCGAACTCCCCTGGAAGAATGCCGCCATCTCCGGGTGGATTCTCGATCCTGATCGCAAGAAGATGTCGAAGTCGAAGGGCAATGTTGTCACTCCGGCCGATCTTCTGGTCGAACACGGCTCAGACGCGGTGCGCTACTGGGCGACCAGCGCACGCCTAGGCACCGATGCTGCCTTTGACACTGGAATGATGAAGATTGGGCGACGCCTGGCCATCAAGTTGCTAAATGCATCGAAGTTTGTGCTCAGCTTCGAAGCTCCGGGGTCGGGATCAGCCGTTACCGAGGCCGTTGACCAGTCAATGCTGCTGAGCCTCGCGGACGTGGTTCGGGAAGCCACCAAAGCTTTTGAGAACTACGACCACACCAAGGCGCTTGAGCTTTCAGAGCACTTCTTCTGGAACTTCACCGATGACTACCTCGAACTGGTCAAGGAACGCGCCTACGGACAGGGCGGAGTCTCCGCAGAGGCCCAAGCCAGCGCGGTCCTCGCGCTTCGCATGGCTTTGCACACAATGCTGCGACTTTTTGCGCCATTCTTGCCTTTTACCACCGATGAAGTCTGGTCCTGGTGGCAGAACAGCGGAGAGTTTGCCACGCACTCTATTCACCGCGCGGCTTGGCCGACCACTGATGAGCTAGTCACGGGTCTGGACGCTGGTAATCACGGTCTGCTCGAGTTGGCAGCAACCGCTCTGGTAGGCGTGCGCAAGGCTAAATCTGACGCGAAGGTCAGCATGAAGGCCGAAGTTGACTCTGCCACCCTTGAGGCTCCAGCGGCCGTGCTCACGAGCCTGCGTGTCTTGGAGTCGGATCTCAAATCGGTTGGAAGAATACGCAGCCTGGCCTATTCAGAAGCAGAGGAACTTTCCCTCACCGACGTTGTGCTGTCAGAAGTAGCCGAGTAACAGAACCCAACTAGGCTTCGACCGCATTAGGCTAGCGGTCATGAGTCCAACGCCGTTCTCCAATCCATCCACACTGCCGTACGAGCTACCGCCATTTGCGGACATCGCTGACCAGCACTATCTGCCCGCTTTCGAGGAAGCATTGCTTGAAAACCGGGCCGAGTTTGAGGCGATTCTCGGCAGTGGGGAACCCACCTTTGAGAACACAGTGGTGGCACTGGAACGCGCCGGGAGACAACTGAGTCGCGTACTGAATGTCTTTTACAACAAGCAGTCGTCGGACACCAATTCAGCCATCGATGCCGCCGATGAGGTGATCGCCCCGAAGTTCTCGGCTCACCTCGACTCGATCCGCCTCAACCCTGAATTCTTCGCTCGCCTCGAGTCACTTTTCCAGAGGCGTGAGCAGCTGGGACTCGACGCCGAATCCAAGTGGCTCTTGGAGCGCAATCACCGCGAGTTTTCGCTTGCGGGTGCTGGGCTAAGCGCGGAAGACCGGAGCAAACTTCAGGCAATTAACGAAGAGCTTTCGACGCTTTCAACACAGTTCGGCAAGGCGCTGCTGGCAGACACGAACGATTTGGCCGTGCTAGTCGAGGACGTCTCGGAACTTGCGGGACTTTCGGACAATGAAATCGCGGCTGCCGCTGCAGCAGCGGAAAGTCGTGGACTAGACGGCAAATGGTTGCTCACGATGGTCAACTACACGGGTCACCCTGCCCTGACTTCTTTGAAGAACCGTGCGCTGCGAAAGAAATTGGTTTCGAATGCGCTAATCAAGGGAAACCGCGGCAACGCCAACGACACCAAGGCACTTCTGATTCGCATGGTGCAGTTGCGAGCTCAGCGTGCCAGGCTGCTGGGCTTCAAGAACCACGCCGAGGCCGTAACCATCGATGAAACGGCGGGCAAACCAGAGAACGTTCACGCGATGTTGCGCCGCATGGCCCCCGCGGCACGCGCCAACGCCGAACGCGAAGCGGAACTCCTCGCCGATGCCGCTCGCGCGGCTGGCGATGACATCGATGTCATTGAAGCTCACGACTGGGACTATTACGCGGACCAGGTTCGGTTGGCCAAATTCAACGTGGACACCGGTGCCATGCGCCCATACTTCGAATTGGAAAGAACTCTTGAGGACGGGGTTTTCTTCGCCGCCAGCAAGCTGTTCGGCATTGAATTCAAGGCGCGACCCGACCTGCAGGCCTACCACCCCGATGCCAGAGTTTGGGAGGTAACGAACACCGATGGTTCGCCGGTAGGACTTTACGTGGGTGACTTTTACACGCGCGACTCGAAGCGAGGAGGCGCCTGGATGAACAATCTGGTGGATCAGAGCTTCCTGCTGAACCAACTGCCCGTAGTCGTGAACAACCTGAACGTTCCAAAACCGCCGGCTGGAGAACCTACGCTGCTCACCTTCGACGAGGCTTTCACTCTGTTTCACGAATTTGGGCATGCCATCCACGGACTTTTCAGTCAGGTGACCTACCCGCACTTCTCGGGAACCAGCGTGCATCGTGACTTTGTTGAGTTTCCGAGCCAGGTGAACGAGATGTGGATGCTCTGGCCCGAGGTGCTGAGCAACTATGCGCGCCACTTTCAGACGGGCGAACCTATGCCGCAGGATTGGGTAGACAATCTAAAGGCCTCGCTACTTTTCAATCAGGGTCATGACACCGTGGCCTACCTGGCGGCCGCGATTCTCGATCTCGCCTGGCATGAGCTCACTGTTGAAGAGGCTCAGGCCCTAACTCCAGCGGATGTCGAGGCCTTCGAGGTGAAGGCGATTCGCGACTACGGACTTGATTTTGGTCCCGTGCCCACACGCTACCGCAGCACCTACTTCAGCCACATTTTTGATGGCGGCTACTCGGCTGGCTACTACGGGTACATCTGGAGTGAAATCCTAGACGCCGATACGGTCGAATGGTTTAAGAGCAATGGCGGACTTACGCTGAGGAACGGTTTGCACTTCAGAGACACCTTGCTCTCGCGAGGTGGCAGTAAAGATGCCATGCAGCTATTCCGCGACTTCCGTGGACAGGACGCTCAGATTGAGCCGTTGCTTAGACGGCGCGGGTTGTTGGCCGAATAACGAACCAGACCAACAAACCGGCAACCAGAGCCCAGAACGCGGCACCAATACCGTAGGCGACGATTCCTGAAGCCCCCACTAGGAAACTGACCGCGGCTGGGATACGCAGTGGCTGCTGTTCCATCGCAGCTGTCAAAGAATTTGCCATGGTTCCAAGCAGAGCGAGTCCGCTGGCTGCGAGAATCAATACTCTCGGGGTTTCCAGCACAAAACTAACCGCAGGTGCCGCCAGAAGAGCTAACACAAGGTAGAACAATCCCCCGTAGCAGCTGGCCAACCATCGGCGCTGCGGGTTTGGATGCGCATTCTCGTTCGCGTTTAGGGCGGCAGTGATAGCGGCAAGATTCAGCGAGTGCACTCCGAGGAAGCTGCCAAACACCGTGGTCAGGCCTGTGCTCATTAGCACCGGTTTGAGCGGAACTTGGTAGTCGAAAGTGGCCATGATGGCAACGCCGGGGATGTTTTGACTCGCCATAGTCACAAGATAGAGCGGGATTGCTACGGAGATGATGGCGGTCAGATCAAACTGCGGGCTAAGCAACTGAAACTCCGGAAGCAGCCGCAGGTTTTCGAATTCGATTGGTATTTGAAGTGGGATGAGCGCATACCCAAGAACAATGGCGACCGGAGCAGCCCAGATCGGAGCGAAGCGAAACAGCAGCAACCAAACCGCGATTACCGGGATTACGACGAACGGATACTGCACTGCAGCCTGAAACGGCGCAACGCAAAAACTAAAAATCACGCCGGCAAGCATGGCGCTCGCGATTGGCTTTGGGATTTGCCCCACCAGCCGACCCAGTGGGGGCCACAGTCCGGTGAGCGTAATCAAAAGACCGGCAACCAGAAAAGCACCGATTGCGGTTTCAAACTTGAGCCCAAGACCAACGCCCGCGGCTAGGAGTGCGGCTCCGGGTGTGCTCCACACGATGCTGATAGGCATCTTGAACCGCCACGAAAGGATGATCGAGAGCAGCCCGTAGGCAAGCGTCGAGACCACGACTGCCGTCGCGGTCTGGCTTGCGGAAGCCCCCATCGCGGTCATGGCGGCTAAAACTACGCCGAGAGAAGCGGCGGTACCGGTTACGGCTGAAACTAAACCAGCTAGAAGCGGAGCCCGATGGTCTGCGAAACTACTCGCCACGACTATGCGCTTTTGCGATTCGACTTAGCAGGAAGCATGCGCGGTGGTGCGCCTTCAGTGACCACCTCGGGAGTAATCAACACGGTCCCTACGAATTCGGAACCAGGTAGCTCAAACATGATTGGCCCGAGCGTGTCTTCAAGGATTGCTCGCAGTCCTCGGGCACCGGTTTCTCGCTCGACCGCTAGGTCCGCGATTGCTTCGAGCGATGCAGGTTCAAACTCCAGCTCGAAACCATCGAGTTCAAACATTCTCTGGTACTGCTTGACCAGAGCGTTTCGCGGTTCCGTGAGGATCTGGATCAGGGCCTCGCGGTCGAGTTTGCTCACAGATGCAATTACGGGAAGTCTTCCGATGAATTCGGGAATCAGCCCAAACTTTCTCAGGTCTTCAGGTTGAACTTTCTCGTAGAGTTCGCTGAGGTCGACCTGCTCTTTGATATCGGCACCAAAGCCAATGCCCGCCTTGCCAACCCGAGCTTGAATGATGTCTTCAAGGCCGGCAAAAGCACCCGCCACGATGAACAGCACATTGGTGGTGTCCAACTGGATGAACTCTTGCTGAGGGTGCTTGCGTCCGCCCTGCGGAGGCACCGAGGCAACGGTTCCCTCAAGGATTTTGAGTAGCGCCTGCTGCACGCCTTCACCGGAAACATCTCGTGTTATCGAGGGGTTTTCGGCTTTCCTAGAAATCTTGTCGATTTCGTCGATGTAGATGATGCCCTGCTCGGCACGCTTGACATCGCCGTCTGCAGCCTGAAGTAACTTGAGCAGGATGTTTTCAACGTCTTCGCCAACGTAGCCGGCCTCGGTCAGAGCGGTTGCATCTGCCACCGCGAATGGGACGTTTAGTCGCTTTGCAAGAGTCTGGGCGAGGTGGGTCTTTCCGCAGCCGGTTGGACCAAGCATGAGAATGTTTGATTTGGCAATTTCAATGCTGTCGTGATCCCTGCCAGCCGTGGTTAGAGTTCCACGCGAACGAATGCGCTTGTAGTGGTTATAGACCGCGACCGAGAGCGCTCGCTTTGCAGCCTGCTGACCGATTACGTATTCCTCGAGGAAACCGAAAATCTCCTTCGGGCGGGGTAGGTCAAAGTCTTCTACACTGCTGGCAGCCTCACCGAGCTCTTCTTCGATGATTTCATTGCAGAGATCGATGCACTCATCACAGATGTAGACGCCTGGGCCAGCAATTAGCTTGCGCACCTGCTTCTGGCTCTTTCCGCAGAAAGAACATTTCAGCAGGTCGCCTGATTCGCCCAGTTTGGTCATGCCTCAACTTTAGCCAGCGGTAAAGACAAAGCGGGTAAGCAACGCTTACCCGCTTTGTTTAGTTCGCGCGCGGTTTTACCGAGCGGTCTTACGGCTGGATAGCACCTGATCGATCAAACCGTACTCGAGCGCTTCCGGCGCGGTGAGAATCTTGTCACGGTCGATGTCCTTGTTTACCTCAGCTACCGACTTGTTCGAGTGCTTGGAGATAGTCTCTTCCAGCCAGTTGCGCAGGCGCATGATTTCTTTTGCCTGAATCTCGATGTCAGAAGCCTGACCTCGTCCAGCATCGCCAGTTGCCGGCTGGTGGATCAGCACTCGGGAGTTTGGAAGCGCTAGACGCTTACCCGGGGCACCCGCAGCTAGCAGCA
>JACCDQ010713039.1_pt1 | contig 22361 bp, 18 predicted proteins | sample 7446031 | NCBI WGS metagenome assembly JACCDQ01 (sample SAMN15323442, study PRJNA562643) | freshwater metagenome | isolation source: river surface water | place: USA:Blue River Watershed | collected 2017-08-17
TCCTGGTTCATCTTGCCGTCGCGCGTGAGGATATGCAGCGCCTTCAGCAATTCAATGGACTGGCCGGCGCGAATCTCTGGTTCTGCCATGGTGTAACGATCTCCTGCTGCAAGGCCGCCATGGTAACCCACTGTGCGCGGCAGGCCGACAAGCGTCTGACCTCACAAGCAGCCAATTCTTCACGCGCCGGGTAGTTCTTACGCTGCCCACGCGTACATGCCGCACGCACAGCGCCGGATCCCGGGCAGGCATGGTCGCTGCTTAGAGCCTGTCTCGTCAGGTCGATGGCAAGGCGGCAGTCCCGCAGACAGTATCGACGTACGGCAAGGAATTGCCAACGCCGCCAGCGGCCTAACGAGACAGGCTCAACATCGTCCGTCTCGCCACGCCATGCAAGACATGGCGAATGACAGACTGCTCAACGAGCCGGCAAGAGGCTTGCACGAGTTGCAGCGCGTTGTTTGTGCCGCGCTGTGATGCCCTGCGGCCCCGCTCAGGACCGGACCGGAAGTGCGGCGCACACCAATGACAGGGAGTTTTACTGAAACAGAGGATGACCCATGAAATCCATTTATTCGCGACTAATCACCCCGTGGTGGATCGCGGCGCTGTCATTGTTTGCGATCGCGGGCTGCGGCAGCAACGACAATCCGATCAGCCCGAATGCGTCTTCGATCAATCAGGTGAATTCGGTGAACAACACCGTGCCGCAGAATGTGTTCTCCGCAACGCTGAGCGGAACGCAGGAAACGCCGCCCGTGAACAGCACGGGAACGGGCACCGGCGTGTTGGTCGTCAACCCGAGTACACGCCTGATGCGTGCATCGATCGTCACCACCGATATCGCCGGCACGGAGGCCCATATTCACGCTGCACCGCGCGGCGTCGCCGGCCCGGTCGTTTTCCCGCTCACCGAGACGGCCACCGGCAGTGGCGTCTGGACCGTCAGCGCCACGCTGACACCCGAGCAGCTGACCCAGCTGCAAGCCGGGAACTACTACTTCAACGTTCACACCGCCGCCTTCCCTGATGGCGAAATCCGAGGGCAGATCACCGCCAGCCTGCCGCAAAGCGGCAGCGCGATCAGCACATCGGCCACGACGACCAGCACCGGTGCCACCGGAACGCAGGCCACCACGCCCGGTACCGCGACCGGCACGACCACGGGCACGACGGGAAGCACGGCAGGCACCGGGTCAACCACGGGCACAACCGGCAGCACAACCGGCAGCACGACGGGCGGCACGACCACGGGTACGGCGACCGGCACCGACATCACCGGCACTTCGGCGGGTACCTCGGGCACCGGGGGAGAAACGGCAGGCGGCACCGGCACGACAGCGACCGGCGTGACGGGTACGGGCAACACTGGCGCAGGCACTGGAGGCACGACCGGCACAGTCACAACAACCGGCGGAGCCGCTAACGGCAGCACTGGTGCAACGGGCACGGCAGGGACCACCGGCGCAGGTACCGGCACCGGAACGACCGCTGGCACGACCACTACCGGCACGACGGCAACCGGCACGCGTAGCACGAGTACCGCGTCCGGCACCGGCACGGCCACCAGCACCGCAACTCGCCCGGTGTTCTACACCAATGTGCTGTCTGGCGCCCTGGTCGTCCCACCGACATCAAGCACGGCAACGGCCACGGCCATCACGGCGTTCCGGCCGGCGACGCGCACGCTGACATCGGTCATTATCACCAGCGGCATTACGGGTACCGGCGCAAACCTTCGCCAGGCAGCATCGAACGCGGTCGGCCCGGTCGTCACCTCGCTGACCGAAACCAGCCCAGGCTCGGGAATCTGGCTCGCGCGTTCCACGCTCAGCACGACGCAGGCGTCGGCGCTTACCTCGGGCAATCTCTACTACGAAGTTCTGTCGGCAGCCTTCCCTGAAGGCGAATTGCGTGGCCAGATCGTGAAAACTTCCGGCACCACACGTACTGCGTCGACCAGCACTACGCCGACGACGGGCACGACCACGGGTAGCACCGCCACCACCAGCACCACACCGACCACCGGAACCACCACGATGACGGGCACGACACCGGTAACGGGCAGCACCGCCGGTACCGCAGCGCCGACGACGGGAACAACAACGGGAACAACAACAGGCACCACGACGGGCACAGGTACCACCCCAGGCACGCCGGTTGGCACTTTGCCGACGACGGGCAGCCCGACAGGCACCACGGGCACGACAGCGGGCAGCATCATCGGAACGCCGACGACGGATACGACGCCGGCCACCGGAACCAGTACCGGCACGACGACCGGAACGACCACGGGTACATCACCAGCGACCGGAACAACCACCGGCATCACCTCAACCACCGGCACGACGGATACGTCCGGCACCACCACCACGGTCACACCGACCACGACGCTGACGGGGGTGGGCACCAATACACCGGCCGCCAGCTGATCGCAGCGGCCGCAGGCAAAAAAAGAAAACCCCGGCAACGGGGTTTTCTTTTTATTTAAAAATGGGGCTTATCTCGCCGCGCTTTCATACACGCGCCACATCAGCTTTCGGCAGTGACACCGGCGGACAGCTTCCGCGCCAGATAGACCGCAAGCCCCGCCTCGTCAAGCGGTGCACTGAACAAATACCCCTGATACGCATGACAGCCATGCGACGCCAGGAAAGCCCGCTGCTCGTCGGACTCGACACCCTCGGCAATCAGATCCAGCTTCAGGCTTTGAGCGAGCACGACGATGGTCCGGACGATTGCGGCATCGGTATCTTTCGTCAGCCGGTTACGGAAGAAGGAATGATCAATCTTCAGTTCATCCAGCGGCAAGCGCCGCAAGTAGGACAGCGACGAATAGCCGGTCCCGAAATCGTCGAGTGAAAATCCGACGCCGCAAGATTTCAGCATTTTCATCTTGTAGGTGGTGGCATTGATGTCATCGACAAGCAGGCTCTCGGTCAATTCCATGCGCAGCCGACGCGGATTCACACCTGTACGCCGGATAATTTCCAGCGAATGCTCGACAAACATCGGGTCCCTGAACTGGCGCGCACTGACGTTGACCGACAGCCGCAGCTTTTCCGTCTCGGGCCGCCCGGCCCATGCTACCAATTGCTCGCAGGCCTTCTGCAGCACCCAGTTGCCGATCGGGACGATCAGGCCAGTCTCTTCCGCCACGCTGATGAAGTCGGCCGGACCGAGCAAGCCGAGTTCCGGATGCTGCCAGCGCAACAGCAACTCGAAACCAAGCAGCCTGCCTGTATCGGTCACCTGCGGCTGAGAGCGCAGCAGGAATTCATTCCTGCGCAGCGCGCTGCGCAAGCTGGCCTCGAGCTGCGCGCGCCGCGACAGCATCACCTGCATCTCGGGCTCGAAGAAGCGAATACTGTTGCGACCGGCAGCCTTGCTCTGGTACATCGCCAGGTCGGCACGCTTGAGCATCTCGCTCACTGTGTCGGAATGACTGTCGAACACATAGATGCCGATTGATGCGCTGCCATGGTGTTCGCCGCCATCCAGCTGATACGGGCGGTCGAGCGATGCGAGGATCTTTTCGGCCACCGTGTCGGCATTGCGCGTGACGGCATCGAGCGGCTCATGGCCACTCTCCAGCAGTACGACAAATTCATCGCCCCCGAGGCGCGCGACCAGATCGCTCTTGCGCACGGCCACCTGCAGCCGCTGCGCGACTTCCTTCAGCATCAGGTCGCCGGTCTCATGCCCGAGGCTATCGTTGAGCGTCTTGAAATTATCGAGGTCGATGAACACGATCGCGCCATGCTCAGTCTCGCGCGGCCGCGCGTCGATCAGCTTTTGCAAGCGATCGAGCAGCAGCCGCCGGTTCGGCAGGCCGGTCAGCGGGTCATAAAACGCCAGCCGCTGGATCTCGGACTCCGCCGCCTTGCGTTGCGTGATGTCGAGCAGGATGCCGCGCAAGGCCATCGTCCTGCCCAGGCTGCCAGCCTGACCATGGCCGTTATCGACGACGCTGCCAATCTCCTCGACCCACAGCTCATCGCCGCTGCTGTTGCGCATCCGGTATTCGCAGCTGTACTCCATGCCGCCGCCAACCGCTTCCTCGCGCGCGCGCAACACGGCATCGATATCGTCGGCATGCACGTGGCGGCGCCAGAATCCGCGCTGCAGCCATTCGGCAGGAAGAAAACCGAACAGACGCTCGGCCTGCGGCGACACATAACTGTAGTCGCCATCGGGCATCAGCGCCTCCCAGGAAACCGCATTGGTACCTTCGATCAGCATGCGATAGCGACCGATCAGCCGGCTGCGGCGTTCGCTTTCCTCGCGCAGCCGCTCATGCTGCGCATTCAGGCTGTCCAGCATGTGGTTGACCGAATTCGCCAGACCAGCCACCTCATCGGAACCACTGATCGATGCGCGTTCGCGGATAAACCCTTTTTGCACGACCTCGCGCGCAAAGCTCTCGAGTTCGCGCAGTTGCCGAGTGAGCGCAAGCGCGACGCGATGCCCGAGCAGCACGACGGCCAGTCCCAGCAAAAGCACCAGGCCACCGAGGAAGATCAGCTGACTCCAGCTCAGCAATTGGGTGACCGGGCGCGGCTTCACGCCGACCCGCAAGCCGAGCGCATCGAGCGGCGCAGGCAGCCAGACGGCCGCCGTCACCTGCCCCGCTTCGGGACTGTTGATACCGGCAGTCGCGCTATTCCATGCGAGCGTATCTTTGTCGGAATACAGCACGGACGCGACGCTGAAGCGGTATAGCAGCGCGCCTTCGGGCTGCGAGGTGCGCGGCAGCCGGATGAGTTTGATCGCAAGCACATCCGGCCCCAGTTTTCCGGCAGCCAGCTTCGCGCCTTCGGTGCCCATGGTCAGGTGGGCTTTCAGCCACGCACGATCGGATACATCGAATCCGGCGTAGTCATTGCTCGCCAGGTCGGCGCCAACAAAGTCGGTGAACAAAATCGACACCGGAATGGCGTTCACATGATGCACGCTCGACAGAAACGGATGCAGGTAAGAATCTCGCCCGGCAGAATCTGTCAGCGCCGACGCCAGCAGGCTGCTGCCTGCCAGTTCATCAATATGCGACACGATGCCACGCACCGTCGTGCCGACCATGGCTGCCGAATGATCGGCCTCACGCACCGTCAGCACCCGCTCAGCCAGCCACAGGAGTCCGATGGCACTGACCAGCAGTACGGCTGCGGTCAGCGCCGCGCTGGCCAGCGCGAATTGCTTCGCCAGGCTGTCCGGCGACAGGCGCGCGTGCAGGCGACGCAGAATGGATTTCACAGCGGCACCAGTACGCCGTCGGCGCGATAACGTGCCATCAGCAGTTCATCCGGGGTCAACGCCTCATGACTGGTCGGACTGAAGGCCGGGCGATAAGACTTCACCAGCCCGCGCCATGCGGGCAAGTGTTCCAGAGCATCACGAATGCGCGCGCGATCCGGACCGCCGGCCTTCGTGATTGCCTGCGCCAGCAGATGCACACCGTCATACGCATGCGCGACGCCGACCGCCGAGCGTATGTCTTCGAAGCGCTTGACGCCGAGCGGCGTGGCCAGCTGCAGGAAACGCTCACGCAGTACCGGATCCGCGGTAAAGAAGCTGAAGGTCTGCACGACCGACACATCGACTTCGCGCAACGCAGCGCCGGCCTGCTCGACGAACTCGCCGCCGGTCGCGCCCCAGTGCAGTATCAGCGGCAATCGCTGCGCGGGCGGCAGCGCCGCCATCTCGCGCACCAGGATCGCCACCTCATCATTGGCCACGACCACGATTGCCTGCGCACCGGCGGCGACCATGCCGCGGTATTTGCTGATCAGGCTGGTGTCTGCCCAGTTGATCCAGCTGCTGGCCACAATAGACAGCCCGCGCGCACTGCGCTGGTAACGTTCGGCGGCATCGAAGTTGCTGCGTCCCCAAGCGGTATTACTGAGTAGCAGACCAATACGCGCCAGTCCGCGCTTTTTCGCGTGTTCAAGCAGGAAAGGCATCGCGATACTGTCGCGCAGCGACAAGCGGAACACATAGTTCGGCCGCATCTCATTGCGAACGATTTTTTCTGCAGACGACCACAACGCCATGAACGGAATCTGGTGCTCCGCGATCAGCGGCAACTGTTCGAGGATGACCGGACTGAAACGCCCGCCCAGAACTGCGACCAGGTCCGGCATGGCCGCCAGTTGCCTCAGGTTCTCAACACCGCGTGCAGGGACAGAATGATTGTCACGCAAGACCAGTTGCAGCGGTCGGCCGCCCAGCAAGCCACCGGCTGCATTGATCTCATTGACCGCGATTTGCGCACCCAGCTGTATCGCCTGTGCTGACGTGCTGCGCAGCAAGCCGAACTCGGCATCGATGCCAATCAGCAGCGGTGCCTTGTCGGCCGATGACGCCGTCGGCAATGCGGCAGCGGCGATCAATGCACTCGCGTATTGAATCGCTTGTCGACGTTGCGTTTGAGAAATTTGCGTAACTTCACACATGCATTTCTAACCGTGAACTACTGTGCCCAAAAGAATCATTGCACGGAGGATACAACAGTTGAAATAGGGCAAGCACGCAATTCAATGAATGTTTCAATATTTGTGATGCTTATTAAGCCGAGGTTTAATTGCCACAAATAAATTTTTTCTTTAAATCAATTTCTTTGCATTAATTTTCTATACGTCATATTCCAGCAGCTAATAATCCGCAGCAGCATTAACTGGATTCGTTGCCGCAAAGAAACGACCAGGCGCCGTTCAAGTCCGCCAGCGTCGGCTAAGCACCTGCAGCGCCATTCGCGCGCGTGATAGCGGCAGCACCAGCCACGACTGGCCGGCGTCGCCATCGTGAAGATCGCCGAGAATCCAGTTGCGTACCCGATAGCGCAGCTGCAGCCAGGCCATCGCAAACACTGTGGTCGGCGACAAAATCATCCTCAGTAGCGAGCGATAAACCAGCACGCGATGCAAGGTCTGCGGAATGCCCAGCAATTGCCGCTTGTATTGATAACGGCCCCACAGCAGATGGCACTCGCGCGCGCCGTCGCGCAGGCAATCGCAGACTGCCCAATAGCAGCACAGCATTCCGAGCCGAAACGATTCCAGCGTCGGATCGGCAGCGGACAGCAACATCACGTAATTGTCGCCGAAGCGGCAAGCCAGCGACCCGGCACAGAGGCGACCGTCGACGCTGGCCGTGCCGACGATGCCGCGTTCAGCGACCAGTGCCAGCAAGCGGGCGGTGTCGCGGCGTGACAGCTCGGCGCGCTTTCCACGCGCGGCCATGCTGTCGCGCTTGAAGCATTGAAGTTGCCGCACCAGGCGCCGCAGCTCGTCGGCGCGCAACTCCGGCCCACGCCGAGTCTCCCAGCGCAGTTCGGGAAATTCACGCTGCAGGCGATTGCCATAGCCGCGCAAGGTGCGACGGGTCGATTTACCCAGCACCGCAAAATAGCGATCGACGCTGTCTGGCAGTGTGATCACATAGTTTTCGGAAAACCCAGCGGTCTGAGCCGGCAGTCGCTGCAGCGGCTCAGGCAGAACCACCGCATTGAAGCAGACGGATTGCGCGTAGGCGAAGCGCGAGAACAATGCACGGGAAAATTCGCCCGCCACCTCCGGCGACAAAGAAATCATCTCGGTCAGAACGACCGCCTGAACGCCGCGCATGCGAAACAGCAGCACGCCAATGATTTCGCCGCGCCGGTACGCTATCCACGTATGCGGCAAGGGACGCGCCGCTTCGCATAATTGCAGATGGCGCAGCGACGCATACATGCTGCCGTATAGCCGCTCCAGCGCCACCTCGGCGAAGGCGGGCACGGCGAATTCGTGAATCTCGCTGATGATGCCGGCGCCGGCCTCGGCCGGCATGCCTTCCATCGTCCCCGGCAAAGCCGCCAGCGGATGCGGCAACGGGGCATCGGGCAGATGTGCCATAGCTCTCCCTGATCAAGATGCTGTCTGATTGTGGAGGCACTGGCTGCGATGTCAGTTGAGGGTCGCCAAGCTGCAGCAGCGGCCGCAACGGCCGACTGTGCGCGCGCAATTCCCTATTGCGTCTGGCAGCCCATGATCACGCTACAGGGGCAGGTCCAGCGGGGACCGTCCAGTGTCCAAGCCGGACGACGTGGTTCGAATCCACGCTCCCCTGCCGCTCAGACCAGGTCTGGAACACTTGGGGAACCTCGGAAGGATCTTCGATACAAATGCTCGCCAATCGGATTTCACCGATAAGCGAACAAATTAATCGAACTATTACTGACGAGAATTCCATGTCTTACTACCAAGGCAGTCCGCATACCCATTCCACCGTGCCCACTTTCAATCTGAACCCTCCGATTGAAACGGCGAATCAGCAGCACGGCCAGAACATCCATTTCAACGGCCAGTGGAGACAGGAAAATTCCTTCCGCTACGGCCAAATTCCCGGCGCGCCTCTGGTGAGGCAAGCGGGTCCCAAAGAGTCGGTCGAGCACGCATATCAACGCAATGATTTGCCTGCGCTGCTCGCTGCCACGCTGAACAGCGGTGAAATCAGTTTCCGTACGCGGTCGGGAAATCTGTTGGTGCACGATGCAGCTCAACAAGGGAAAGTCGGTGCGCTTCGGGTGCTGCTCGGACGTGGCGACTCGCCTGATCACGTCGACGTGGATGGAAGGACCGTGCTGATGATCGCCGCCTCGCGCGGCGATATCGAGTCCATCATTGCGCTGGCGCCGTACGGTCCGGACGTGAACCAGCAGGACCGTCGCGGAAATACGGCGCTGATGTATGCGTGCCAGCGAGGCGACCTGCCCTGTGTGCGCCAACTGATTGCAATGGGTGCCAACAAACACCTGCGCAACCAGGACGGAACATCAGCAAGTCGGCTCGCTCTCGACCAGGGCCATAAACACATTTTTGCCGAGCTGGCAAAATCCGTCTGAAAACGCCGCCCCGTCTCGCGCTCAGGCGATCTCGGCAACCATCTCGATCTCGACACAGCTGCCGAGCGGCAGCTGTGCGACGCCGAATGCCGAGCGCGCATGCTTGCCCGCATCGCCGAAAACCTCGGCCAACAGCTCCGAACAGCCATTCGTCACCAGATGGTGCTCGGTGAAATCCGGTGCTGAATTCACCAGGCTGACCAGCTTCACGATGCGCTTCACACGACCGAGATCGCCATCGCAGGCGGCATTCAGCGTCGCCATCAGGTCGATCGCCACTGCGCGCGCCGCTTCGCGGCCCTGCTCGGTGCTCATGTCGCGACCGAGCTGACCAACCCAGGGCTTGCCGTCCTTTTTCGCGATATGGCCGGACACGTACAGCGTATTGCCGCTGCGGACGAACATCACATAGGCGGCCGCCGGCGTGGCGACGGCCGGCAGGGTGATGTTGAGCGACTGCAGTTTCTGTTGGATCGACATAAATGCTCCGAAATTTTTGTACGACATCGAATCGCGGATTTTACCGCGACGTCCTCTTGAAAACCCGGCAGCCGCCCCCAATTGCGGCCAAACTTCGTGATTTTTCAGGCAATTACTTTTAACGGGGGCACTATGACCGTCGCAGACAAACAAACTATGGGCTTCCAGGCGGAAGTCAAACAGCTGCTGCAGCTGATGATCCACTCGCTGTATTCGAACAAGGAAATTTTCCTGCGCGAGCTGATCTCGAACGCGTCCGACGCGGCCGACAAGCTGCGCTTCGAGGCGATCAACCATGCCGAATTGTTCGACGGCGACAGCGAACTCGCGATCACGGTCGAGTTCGACAAGGAAGCCCGCACCATCAGCATTACCGACAACGGCATCGGCCTGTCGCAGCAGGAAGCGATCGACCACCTCGGCACCATCGCGAAATCCGGCACGCGCGAATTCTTCTCGAAACTGTCCGGCGACCAGCAAAAAGACGCCGCCCTGATCGGTCAGTTCGGTGTCGGCTTTTATTCGGGCTTCATCGTCGCCGACAAGATCACCGTCGAATCGCGCCGCGCCGGCTTGGCGGCCGACCAGGGCGTGCGCTGGGAATCGGCCGGCGAAGGCGATTTCAGCGTCGAGACCATCGACAAGCCGCAGCGCGGCACGACGATCACGCTGCACCTGCGTGAAGGCGAGGACGAATTCCTGTCGGCCTGGCAGCTCAGCTCGATCATCCGCAAGTACTCGGACCATATTTCGCTGCCCATCCGCATGCGCAAGGAAGAGTGGGACGAAGAACAGAAAGCGATGGTGCTCAAGGATGACTTCGAGACCATCAACCAGGCCAGCGCGCTGTGGGCGCGCAGCAAGTCCGAAGTCAGCGAAGAACAATACAAGGAGTTCTACAAGCATGTGTCGCATGACTTCGCCGACCCGCTGACCTGGACCCACAACCGCGTCGAAGGCCGCAGCGAATACACGCAGCTGCTGTACATCCCCGAGCGCGCGCCGTTCGACCTGTGGGACCGCAATCAGCGCGGCGGCATCAAGCTGTACGTGAAGCGCGTGTTCATCATGGACGATGCCGAGCAGCTGATGCCGGTCTACCTGCGCTTCGTGAAAGGCGTGATCGACTCCAACGACCTGCCGCTGAACGTGTCGCGCGAGATCCTGCAGGAATCGCGTGACGTGAAAGTAATCCGCGAAGGCTCGACCAAGCGCGTGCTCGGCATGCTGGAAGAGCTGGCCAACGCCGACGAGCAGGAAAAGAAGGACAAGTACGCCGGCTTCTGGAAAGAATTCGGACAAGTGCTGAAGGAAGGTATCGGCGAAGACGCGACCAACAAGGATCGCATCGCGAAGCTGCTGCGCTTCGCGAGCACGCACAACGACAACGATGCGCAGAACGTGTCGCTGGCGGACTATGTGTCGCGCATGAAGGAAGGCCAGGACAAGCTCTACTACGTGACGGCCGACAGCTGGATCGCCGCGAAGAACAGCCCGCATCTGGAGATCTTCCGCAAGAAAGGTCTTGAAGTGCTGCTGCTGACCGACCGCGTCGACGAATGGATGCTGTCCTTCCTGACCGAGTTCGACGGCAAGGCGCTGGTGTCGGTGGCCAAAGGCGACCTCGATCTCGGCAAACTCGAGGACGAAGCCGAGAAGAAGCAGAAGGAAGAAACCCAGGCCGACTACAAGGACCTGCTCGAAAAAATGAAAAAGGCCCTGGAAGACAAGGCGGCGGATGTGCGCGTGACCTTCCGGCTGACCGACTCGCCCGCCTGCCTGGTCGCCGGCGAACACGAGCTGTCGGGCAACCTGCTGCGCATGCTGAAGGCCGCCGGCCAGAAGGCGCCGGACAGCAAGCCCATCCTCGAGATCAACCCGAACCATCCGCTGGTGCAGCGGCTGAAGTACGAGGACGCAAAGTTCGACGACTGGAGCAGCATCCTGTTCGATCAAGCGATGCTGGCCGAAGGCGGGCAGCTGGTTGATCCGGCCGGTTTCGTGAAGAAGCTGAACGACATGCTGCTCGGGATGGCGCTGAAATGAGCGCCGTCACGCTCTGGCACAACCCGAACTGCAGCACCTCGCGCAATGCGCTCGCGCTGCTGCGCGAGCGCGGCATCGAACCGGAAATCGTGCTTTACCTGAAGAACCCGCCGGACCGCGACACCCTGCTGGCGACCATCCGCGCGACGGGTCTACCGGCGCGTGGCCTGCTGCGCGACAAGGAAAAGCTGTGCGGCGAACTGGGACTGGACGATCCGTCGACGACAGACGATGAACTGGTCGACGCGATGCTTGCGCATCCTGTGCTGATCAACCGGCCGGTGGTGATTACGGCGCTTGGCGCGCGGCTGGGACGGCCGCTGGAAAACCTGCTCGAAGTACTGCCGGTGACATAAGCCGGCGGCACCGGGTTCCGGCCTGTCCCCAGCCTTTGGGGGGACAGGCCGGAACCCGCGTGCGACAGAACGGCGAAGCTTATCGTCCTCCGGTCACGTCCATCAGCACGCCGGTCACATACGACGCCTGTTCCGACGCCAGCCAGGCAATGGCCTCGGCCACTTCGTCGGCCGTGCCGCCGCGCTGCATCGGCACGCCCGCCTTGGCACGATCCACGCGCCCGGGTTCGCCGGCCAGCGTGTGGATATCGGTGTAAATCAATCCCGGCCGGATCGCATTCACGCGAATGCCTTCGGCCGCCACTTCCTTGGACAGGCCCAGCGTCATCGAATCGACCGCACCCTTGGCGGACGCATAATCGATGAACTCATTCGGCGAGCCCAGCCGCGCCGCCGCCGATGACACGTTCACAATGTTGCCGCCCTTGCCGCCGTATTTGGTCGACATGCGCAGAACGGCCTGCTTCGCGCACAGGAAACTGCCGAATACGTTCGCGCTGAATACGCGCTGCCAGCGGTCCAGCTCCATCTGGTCGAGCCGGGTCTGATTCTCGAGCATGCCGGCATTGTTGATCAGCACGGACAAGGTGCCGAGCTGCTCGTCCACCGTCTTGAACAGGCGCAGCACGTCGGCCTCGACGCCGACATCGGCCTGCACGGCGATCGCGGTGCCGCCGGCAGCGCGAATCTTTCGCACGACCTCGTCGGCCGCGGCGGCATTGCTCTGGTAGCTGAGTGCGATACGCCAGCCGCGCGCTGCGGCGATCAATGCCGTCGCAGCGCCAATACCGCGGCTGCCGCCAGTGACGAGCATGATGGGTTGGGTCATTGCCTGTCTCCTCCGGGATGTTATTTGTGCGGACGATTCTAACCTGCACGCCCCGGCCCGCCCCTCTACAATTCCTTAATGGCTTCTTCTGTCTCCCCGCTGCTGACCGGCTTCCCGCCAGCGATGCAAGCCGACGCCCGGCTGCTGATCCTGGGCAGCTTTCCCGGCGAAGCGTCGCTCGCAGCGCAGCAGTATTACGCGCATCCGCGCAACCAGTTCTGGCGCTTGCTGTCGGCCGTGCTGGACGACGATCTGGCCGCGCTCGGCTACGCGCAACGCCTCGCGCGGCTCGCACAGCATCGCATCGGCCTGTGGGATGTGATCATTGCCTGCGAACGCGAGGGCAGCCTGGATGCGTCGATACGGCGCGCTCAGGTCGCCGATTTCTCTGTCCTGCACCAAGGCTTCCCGGAACTGACGACGATCGCCTTCAACGGCAAAACCTCGGGCCGCTTCGCGCCGCAATTCGAGGCCGCCGGATTCCGCACGCTGGTGCTGCCGTCGTCATCGCCGGCCAATGCGCAGCTGTCGTTCGAGCAAAAGCTAGTAAAGTGGCGGGCTTTGCTGTCCTGATGTGACGAGATCCCGATGAAACGCCCGCCTGCCGCCAAGACCCGCCAACCGAAATTCGCGCCGATCACGCTATCCGAGCATGACGGCGTACGCTATCTGCACTTCAGCACCGAGTGGGTGCAAGGCGCAATGCGCGTCAGAAAGCCGGACTGGATCGAACTCGAATATGCGCAGCAGATGATGGCCTGGATGCTCTTCATCGACCAGCCGCAGCGGATCGCTCAGCTCGGGCTGGGCACTGGCGCATTGACCAAGTTCTGCTATCGCGAGTATCTGGACGCCCAGGTGACGGCGGTCGAGCTGAACCCGAATGTGATCGACGTCTGCCATTCGATGTTCCAGCTGCCGCCGGATGACGAGCGCCTGCAGGTGCTGCAGATGGATGCCGCGTTGTTCGTCGGCGACCCGGCCAACCGCAAGTCGCTCGACGTACTGCAGATCGACTTGTACGACGCGACCGCGCGCGGCCCGGTACTCGACTCGCCCGAGTTCTACCAGGCCTGCGCACGCTGCCTCACGGACGACGGCATCGCCACCATCAACCTGTTCGGCGACCACCCCAGCTTCAAGCGCAACATGCCGGCCATCTGCAGCGCGTTTGACCATGTGCTGACCTTGCCGGAGGTCCATGACGGCAATGTGGTCGTCATCGCCTTCAAGTCCGAGCCCGAATTCGACTTCGCCGACCTGTATCAGCGCGCAGCCGTCATCAAGGCGATGACGAAGCTGCCCGCACGCTCGTGGGTGAATGGCATCAAGTCGGCCGTCGGCGCGTCTAGCTGAACAACTGCCGCTGACGCGGACCGAGGCTGGCCAGCAGGTCGGCCACCGTCGGCCAGCGCAGCCTCACGCCGAGTTCGCGCTTCATCCGCTCGTTCTGCAAACGTCGCGACTCCGACATGAACGACAGCAGCATCGGCGACACGCGCTCGACCAGCTGCGTGCGCGGCAAGCGCGGCGGATGCGGCAAGCCGAAGGCATCGGCGACCGCGTCAAAGTAATCCCCCATTTTCAGGTCCGAATCGTCGACCGTGTGATACACGCGCTGCGGCGCCGCACGGAAAACCGCCAGCGCGACGATCTTCGCGAGGTCGTCGGCATGAATATGGTTGGTATAAGGGTCATCGTCCGGTAACAGCGCCGGTGTACCCTGCCGCAGCCGCTCCACCGGCAAGCGGTCGTCGGCATAGATGCCGGGCACCCTCAGGATCGCCAGACGGGCGCCAGACCGCAGCGCCCAGCGTCGCAGCACCTGCTCGGCGTCGACGCGCCGGACCGCACGTGCATTCTTCGGCGCTACTGGCCGGGTCTCGTCGAACAGCGCGCCGCCGCAATCGCCATAGACGCCGGTCGTGCTGACGTAAACCACGCTGCCGTGTCGGGGTAAAATGGCGGCCAGGTTGCGGGTGCGGCGATCTGTCAGGCCGTCCGAAGAAGGCGGTGCCAGATGGACAACCCGGTCCGCCAGCCCTTTCAGCCGAGCCAGGCTGTCCGGCTGGTCGAGATTGGCCACCACCGGCGTCGCGCCGGCGGCACGCAGCTCGGCCACGCGCGAGGGCTGGCTGGTCACGGCGAAGACGCGGAAACGATCACGCAGCAGCGGCAGCAGCCGCATGCCGACATCGCCGCAACCGACCACCAGCAGGCGCGGCCTGCCCAGGATTTTCAGACCATTGTTTTTCATTCGCGAGATTGTATGACGTTCCAGGTAAGCGTTAACCCGAGCGGCCGGCAGTTCAGCTGCGAGGCCGGTGAAACCATTCTGGCGGCGGCCATTCGTGCCGGCGTCGGCCTCCCCTATGGCTGCAAGAACGGCGCCTGCGGCAGCTGCAAAGGCAAGCTGCTGTCCGGCAGTGTCGAACTTGGCGCTCACCAGGAGCGCGCGCTGTCGGCGGCCGACCAGACCACCGGCCACACCCTGTTCTGCTGCGCGGTGCCGCAGTCGGACGTGGCGATCGAAGCACGCGAGGTGCTCGGCGTCGGCGAATTCCCGATCAAGAAAGTGCCGGTGCGCGTGGCCAAGCTCGAGCGCGCGGCCGATGACGTGATGATCGTGTCGCTGCAACTGCCGGCCACCGAGCGCATGCAGTACAAGGCCGGCCAGTACGTGGAGTTTCTGCTGAAGGACAACAAGCGCCGCGCGTACAGCATCGCCACGCCGCCGCACTCGGACGAACAGCTGAGCCTGCACATCCGCCACATGCCCGGCGGCGTCTTCACCGACCATGTGTTCGGCGCACTGAAGGAACGCGACATCCTGCGTTTCGAAGGCCCGCTCGGCACCTTCTTCCTGCGCGAGGACTCGGACAAGCCGATTGTGCTGCTCGCCTCCGGCACCGGCTTTGCGCCGATCAAGGCCATCGTCGAGCACTGGGCGCACGCGAAGTCGACACGTCCGGTCACGCTGTACTGGGGTGGCCGCCGGCCGAAGGATCTGTACATGCACGCACTGTGCGAGGAATGGGCGAAGACGCTGCCCAACTTCCGCTATGTGCCGGTGATTTCGGATGCCCTGCCTGAAGACGGCTGGGCCGGCCGCAGCGGCTTCGTGCACCAGGCCGTGATGCAGGACCTGCCGGATCTGTCCGGCCACCAGGTATACGCCTGCGGCGCGCCGCTGATGGTCGACGCCGCGCAGAAAGATTTCACTGCGCGGTGCCAGCTGCCGGAAGACGAGTTCTATGCCGATTCGTTCACCTCCGAGGCCGACCTGGCCGCTGCCTGAGCGCTGCTGCCTGAGCTTTGTCGCCCGATTCTTTTTAACGCCAGACCATGAACAAGCCCGAAGCCGTGAACCAGTCCTTCGAACACTACGACACCAACGCGCTGCTCTACATCACCAACCGTCCGCCACTGGTCTTCACCGAAGGCCAGGGTATGTGGATGACCGACCATAACGGCAAGCGCTATCTCGACTGGCTGCAGGGCTGGGCGGTGAACTGCCTCGGCCACTCGCCGCAATGCATCCAGGACGCACTGGTGGCGCAGGCCAAGAAAGTGATCAACCCGTCGCCGGCGTTTTACAACGAGCCGTCGATTCGCCTTGCGTCGCTGCTGACGCAGCACTCCTGCTTCGACCGCGTGTTCTTCGCCAACAGCGGCGCAGAGGCGAACGAAGGCGCGATCAAGCTGGCGCGCAAATGGGGCAAGCTGAACCGCAATGCGGCCGGCGACAACCGCTACGAGATCATCACCTTCGACCACAGCTTCCACGGCCGCACGCTGGCGACCATGTCAGCGTCCGGCAAGGCCGGCTGGGACGTGATGTTTGCGCCGCAGGTGCCGGGCTTCCCGAAGGCCACGCTGAACGACCTCGCCAGCGTCGAAGCCCTGATCACCGACAAGACCGTCGCCGTGATGCTCGAACCGGTGCAGGGCGAAGGCGGCGTGATCCCGGCGTCGAAAGAATTCATGCAAGGGCTGCGCGCGCTGACGAGCAAGCACAACATCCTGCTGATCGTCGACGAAGTGCAGGCCGGCATGGGCCGCACCGGCGAGCTGTTTGCGTATCAGCTGTCCGGCATCGAGCCGGACATCATGACCCTGGGCAAAGGCATCGGCGGCGGTGTGCCGCTCGCCGCACTGCTGTGCCGCGAGCCCTTCGCCGTGTTCGAGCCGGGTGACCAGGGCGGTACCTACAACGGCAATCCGCTGATGACGGCCGTCGGTGTCGCGGTGCTGGAAGCGTTGCTGAAACCGGGCTTCCTGCAGTCCGTGGTCGACAAGGGCAACTATCTGCGCGATGGCCTGCTGAAGCTGTGCGATCAGCATGGCCTCGAAGGCGAACGTGGCGAGGGCCTGCTGCGTGCGCTGAAGCTGGGTTCGCCGATCGGCGGCAAGGTCGTCGAGATCGCGCGTGACCTGGAGCCGCAAGGCCTGCTGCTGAACTCGCCGCGCCCGGATTTGCTGCGCTTCATGCCGGCGTTGAATGTCACGACGGAAGAGATTGATCAGATGCTGGCGCTGTTGTCGGGCGTGATCGGGCAGGTCAAATAAGATCTGCGCGGGGAAGCTTATCCTTCCCCGCGTGACCGTTGTTCCGACGATCAGAAATCATCATTGAGACTGATATCGGAAAAGCCGTCATCGATTCCTGAAGATTTTCCAGAGCCGGGTGGTGGCGGCGAATTCATCGGCTTCGTTGATGTTGCCTGAAGCCTGTCTTTCTCTACCTGAGGGTACAGGGTCTTTATCCGCTGCAGCAGTTCGTTGTCCATCGACGCAAAGGTAATGACACGGTCAACACCCCGAGTTTTCGCGTCAGCCACACAGTCCAGTGCCGCCCGGATCTGGGCCTTCAGCCCGGCATCCGAATAACCCGGTTTCATTTTTTCGAGCGTATCAGGCTGCGGCTCGACAACAATCGCGCCCGTATTTCTCCCGACGCCATTTCGAATCAAGTCGTACAGATCGCGTGGCTTACGCAGCCTGACTTCCAGCTCGCTACTGCCACGAAAACTCAGCAAATTTTCCGCCTGCGACGCGCTGAAAGTGAATTTGAATGTCGGGGATGCGTCATCTTCGAACCTCCCCTGCCTGTTTTCCCACAATCCAAGCTGCGTTGCAGACATTTGGTCCCGTTTATCTGCTTGACGATTGTCTGAAGCCGTATTCATCGCCTCAAGCGCCGTGTCTGAGCTGACCAGGCTGAGATCAGAGGGAATGGCCATAGGATCACCCGTCATGATGCGAACCTGCTGTCCTCGGCTTGCCGCTACCGGCGGTGCGCTGCCCAATGGAACCAGCGCGCCACCCGCGTTGAATGCTTCCAGATTTCGCGCCAGAAAATCGCCTGTCAAACCTCCCGTAGCCATGACCTGCGCTTTAATGTTATCCGTCAGCCATTTTGGTACCTGAGCGTTTCCGAGCACTGTCTTCAGATGACTGCAAATCCGATCACCATGCGACTGACGGGTTTTCTGGCTTGCAAAGAGTCGGGTCAACGGATCAAAAAATCTACCAGACTTTATATACAGTGCGGATGATGAATCGGCCGTATTTTCTAAGAGCTTTACATCAATGACACCGCGCCCTGCAAGGCGCTTTGCGATGCCGGGAATATCAGCCGGATGGCTGATGATGAAAGTATTGTGAGTTCGCATTTCCAGTCTCCACCAAACTTTCTCTTGCCAGTTTTTGAGTTCAGGCGTTAATTCGGCGACCAGAATTTCAGGAAACAGCAGGACTTGGCTTGCCGGCAATGGCCAGGGTCAGCGCCTGAATGCGTTCAAGTAGCTCTCGGTCCGGCGATACGAAGGTGATCACTCGATCGACGCCTTGATGCGCTGCTTCCTGCCCGCGATCCCGAGCCGCCTCGAGTTGTGCCGCAAGTCCCTTATCGGTGTACACGGGTACGCCGTTTTCTAGACGATCAGGCTGGGGCTCGATGACAATCGCGCCTGTTGATTCGCCGATCGCCGCGTGAATTAACTTGCGCAGGTCGTCCGGCTGACGTTCAGTCAAGGCCAGGTCTTTCATTCCACGCAGACTGACGAGCCTCGACATTGAAGTGCCATTAAGCGTCGACACGTGACTCAACGACATGTCTCCGCTGAAGTTTCCCTGTCTTTCGCCCCAGGCACCGAGCAAGCTTGCGGACATCCAGTCCTGACTATCAAGAACTGCACCGTTCAGCTTTCCCTGCATTTCAGCGTTCGCCGTAGCGTAGCCCACAATGCAACAATTTGATCGAACATGCATCGGCGAGCCCAGCTGCGTTCGCAGTTTCTGCCCTTTGCTCGCCCTGTAGGTATCGTCCAAAGCCTCGAGTTTTTTCGCGAGAAAATCGCCTTTCAAACTGCCCGTTTTGATGATTTTCTTTCGGACGTCTGCCATCAGTTCGGTGGCCAATTTATTTCCGAACACTTGCCTGAGCTTTGTGCAGACTTGGTCAGCATAAGCTTCACGCGTCTTTTTCCCCGACAGGTATCCCATCAATCCCTGAAGACGACCACCTGACCGCACGAACAAGTGATTAGCGACGCCAGCATCACTGGCAATCACATTTGAAAACTGGACGACGCCGCGACCTTTCAGGTCCCGCACCGCATCGCCCAGATTCGTCTGCTGGATTTTTACGCCAGGGATGCCTTGCATGCTCCGCCTCTCTCGATATAACGGGCAGTTCGACGATTTGTCTGCTGGAGAACTGCCTTTCAAGAACGTCCGTCACTCCCTCTAGAGTCGCAAGGTATCTGGAAGAGTTCGTCGGACACAGCGCGATTGGTGCAGCGACAATGCAAAAAAAATCGGCCCGCATCGCGGGCCGATTTTTCCAACAGCGTCGGTTTACTTCTTCGGCGGAATATACAAGTCCGTAATACTGCCCAGCCCCATCTCGGCCGCAAACATCGGCGTCTCCGACAAGGTCGGATGCGCGTGCACGGTCAGCGCGAGGTCCTCGAGGTCGGCGCCCATTTCCATCGCCAGCACCGTCTCGGCCAGCAGTTCGCCGGCGTTCACGCCGACAATGCCGGCGCCAATGATGCGCTTGGTGGTCGGATCCCAAAGCAGCTTGGTGACGCCGTCGTCGCGGCCCATGGCCAGTGCTCGGCCGCTGGCTGCCCACGGGAAGTTGGCCTTCTCGTACGGAATGCCCTTGGCCTTGGCCTCGGCTTCGGTGACGCCCATCCACGCGATTTCAGGATCGGTGTAGGCGACCGACGGAATCGTCATCGCATCGAACTCGACCTTGTGACCGGCGATGACTTCAGCCGCGACCTTCGCTTCGTTGGTGGCCTTGTGCGCCAGCATCGGATCGCCGCAGATATCGCCGATCGCGAAGATGTGCGGCACGTTGGTGCGCTGCTGGCGGTCGACCGGAATGAAGCCGCGCTCGTTGACGATCACGCCCGCCTTGTCGGCCGCGATGTCCTTGCCGTTCGGGCGGCGGCCAACGGCCAGCAGCACCATGTCGTACTTCTGCGGCTCGGCCGGCGCATTGTCGCCCTCGAAGGTCGCGACCAGGCCATCGGCCTGCGCTTCCAGCTTGGTGACCTTGGTCTTCAGCATGATGGCTTCGTAGCGCTTCTCGATGCGCTTCTGCAGCGGCTTGACGATGTCGCGGTCGGCAGCCGGGATCAGGCCGTCGGCAAATTCGACCACTGACACCTTCGCGCCCAGCGCGTCGTACACGCAGGCCATTTCGAGACCGATGATGCCGCCGCCGATCACCAGCATGCGCTTCGGGATCTGCCGCAGTTCGAGCGCACCGGTCGAATCGACCAGGCGCGGATCGTCATACGGGAAGCCCGGAATCTTCGCGACCGACGAACCGGCAGCGATGATCGCGTTCTTGAACGCGATCGTCTTCGCGCCTTCGGCGGTCTCGACGGTCAGCGTGTTCGACGACGAGAACCCGCCCTTGCCTTGTACCACCTGCACCTTGCGTGCCTTCGCCAGACCCGACAGGCCGCCGGTCAGCTTCTTGATCACGCTTTCCTTCCAGCCGCGCAGCGCATCGATGTCGATCTGCGGGGCGCCGAAGCTGACGCCGCTGTGCGACATCTCTTCGGCCTCGGTGATCACCTTGGCCGCATGCAGCAGTGCCTTGGACGGAATGCAGCCCACATTCAGGCAGACGCCGCCGAGCGTCGCATAACGCTCGACCAGCACGACCTTCTGGCCGAGGTCGGCCGCGCGGAAGGCGGCGGTGTAGCCGCCGGGGCCGGCGCCCAGCACCAGCGTGTCGCATTCGATATCGGCGCTACCCGCGAAGCTCGCGGCGGCCGGTGCCGGCGTTGCCGCTGCGGGAGCGGCAACCGGCGCCGGGGCTGCGGCAGGAGCTGCGGTCGCGGCCGCAGGCTCAGCAGCAGCGCCCGCCGTCTCGAGCATCAGCACCACGCTGCCTTCGGCCACCTTGTCGCCGAGCTTGACCTTCAGCTCCTTGACGACGCCGCCGGCCGATGCCGGGATCTCCATGCTGGCCTTGTCGGATTCGACCGTGATCAGCGATTGCTCGGGCTTGATGGTGTCGCCCGGCTTGACCAGCAGTTCGATGACTTCCACTTCCTTGAAGTCGCCGATGTCGGGGACTTTGATTTCGATGATGCTCATTGTTTGGCTCCGTTATCTTTGTATCGGAAAACTGATCACGCGGCACGGCAGCGCCGAACTCATGTCGAACTCTGCGCCGGCCTGCACGCCCAGCTCGGCGATCTCCTGCGCAATGCCTTGCCGTTCATAAGCGGCATACATCGCGCCAAGCGCGAAGTGCTTGCCGCTGCCGATCGCCCAGAAGCGATCGAAGCTGAACACTTCGCGGTACGAGTACACGCCGAAGATGCCATGCGGGTTCGCGATCAGCGTGGTGATCTGCGACGACTCGTAGGGATCGTCTTCCTCTTCCTTCACATTCAGGAAGTACTTGTCCTTCAGGATCTGATGCACGCGCGTGAAGGTATCGAACACCTCGTCGCGCGTGCCCATCCGGCACTCGTCGCCCATCTCGGTCAGCAGCTTCTTCATGACAGGAAAATGCGCGGTGGTGCCGGACAGCGCCACATACGATCCGTTGACCTCGATGATCTTCTCGTTCGCCTCGTAAGCGCGCGACAGGCGGGTGTCCCCGAAGGTCACCAGCGAGTCGGCGGCGATAGCGATCTGATCGTCCTTCCTGACGACGACGCAGGTGGTCATCGCAGTGCGTTTACAGCAAGGACCTGCGCATGTCGGCGAGGACGTCGCCGAGGTAGACGATGAAGCGCGCGCCGAGCGCGCCGTCGATCACGCGATGGTCATACGACAGCGACATCGGCAGCATCAGGCGCGGCGCAAAGGCCTTGCCGTCCCAGACCGGCTTGATCTCGGACTTCGACAGGCCCAGGATCGCGACTTCCGGCGCGTTGATGATCGGCGTGAACTGCGTGCCGCCAATGCCGCCGAGCGACGAGATCGTGAAGGTCGCGCCCTGCATGTCGGCCGGCTTGAGCTTGCCTTCGCGCGCCTGCGCGGACAGCTCGCCCATCTCTTTGGCAATCTGCGCGATGCCTTTCTGGTCGGCGTTCTTCACCACCGGCACCACCAGCCCGTTCGGCGTATCGGCCGCAAAACCGATGTTGTAGTAGTGCTTGAGGATCAGGTTCTCGCCGGCTGCGTCGAGCGACGAATTAAAGGCCGGGAATTTTTTCAGCGCCGACACGCTGGCCTTGATCACGAATGCGAGCATGGTCAGCTTCACGCCGGACTTCGCCAGCGA
>JACCDQ012024107.1_pt1 | contig 22361 bp, 25 predicted proteins | sample 7446031 | NCBI WGS metagenome assembly JACCDQ01 (sample SAMN15323442, study PRJNA562643) | freshwater metagenome | isolation source: river surface water | place: USA:Blue River Watershed | collected 2017-08-17
AACGGAATCGTTCTGCCGGCCGGAATCGAAAAGCTAATGCGCGACTATTTCGACGTCATGCATCACCAAGACATGGACCTCTTCGACAAGGTCTTCCACAAGGAATGCTGCCTCTATGGCGTTCCAGACGGTCACCTTTCGCTGCGTCCGTATGCGATCTATCGCGAGGCCGTTCTGAACCGTGAATCGCCTGCTTCGCTAGGAAACCCGCGCCGGGATGAGATTCTCGACTTCGACATGCTCGGCGAAACTCTCGCCTGGGTGAAGCCGCAGCTGCAGATGTTCGGCGGAATCATGCAGGACTATCTGAACCTCGTTTATCTCGACGGTCAGTGGTGGATCATGGCGAAGATGTGGGAGAAGGTCGGGGAGTACTAAACCCGATTCTGTGCATAACGCGAAACGGCAGGTTAGCGAATCGCTAGCCTGCCTTCGTGTTTAACGAGATCGATTGGCTCAACGCATGGCCGGCCTTGGCGGGAACCGCATACTTGGTGGCGGTTTCGCCGAGGCTAACCACGATTGACCTGCGCGAGCGGCGATTGCCTAACCTACTGGTTTTGCCAGCGATACCCGTGACGATGGCTGGGCAGGCAGTGGCTGCCGCGTTGGGCGCATCCGACTGGAACCGCCCACTGAGCGCACTGGTTGCGGCCGCTCTGGTCTTCGCATTCGGGGTGTTCGCAAACGTCAAAGGTCAGCTGGGAATGGGCGATGCCAAACTAATGGCGGCCATGACGCTGTCACTCGGCTGGTTTAGCCCGATTCTGCCGTTTGTAGCCCTACTGACGGCTTTTGTAGCCGCCGGCGGGTTCGTGCTGCTTCAAACCGTCAGGATGCGCTCAGCGCTCGCCAGCAGTCTTGCTCTCGGCCCGTACCTGCTGCTTGGCAACGTGGTTGCGGCAGCAGCGCTATTCGTTCCGCTGGCTTAGAGGCCAGGGCTGGTCATCGAAAGCACGTCGAGTGCCTTGTCGAGTTGCTCCATGGTGAGCTTCTCGCCGTCGACATAACCGAGGTCGATGGTCGCCTGGCGAACGGTCAGACCGGCAGCAACCGAGTGCTTCGCGATCTTGGCCGCAGCCTCATAGCCGATGTACTTGTTAAGCGGGGTGACGATCGACGGGCTCGACTCGGCAAGTGCCAGAGCGCGCTCGACGTTTGCCTCGAGGCCCTTCACGGTCTTGTCAGCGAGCAAGCGCAGCGAGTTCGCCAGCAAACGAATCGACTCGAGCAGTGCGTTGCCCATAACTGGGATCGCGACGTTGAGTTCGAAGTTGCCGGTTGCGCCAGCCCAAGCGGTGGTTGCGTCGTTGCCGATGACTCGAGCGCAGACCATCATGACTGCCTCTGGAATAACCGGGTTGACCTTGCCAGGCATGATCGACGAACCAGGCTGCAGGTCAGGGATGTGCAATTCGGCAAGACCAGCATTCGGGCCCGAGCCCATCCAACGGAGGTCATTGTTGATCTTGGTTAGCGAAACAGCTAGAACGCGCAGCGCACCCGATGCCTCGACCAGACCGTCACGAGCGCCCTGAGCCTCGAAGTGATTGCGTGCCTCGGTGATCGGCAGGCCGGTCTCTTCAGCAAGCAGGCGGATTACCTCCTGCGGGAAGCCCTTTGGGGTGTTGATGCCGGTGCCAACCGCGGTGCCACCGAGTGGAACCTCAGCGGTGCGCGCGATGGTCGACTGTACGCGCTCGATGCCGTAGCGGATCTGAGCGGCGTAACCACCGAATTCCTGACCGAGGGTCACAGGAGTCGCGTCCATTAGGTGGGTGCGGCCAGCCTTGACCACGGTCTTCCACAATTCAGCCTTCTCTTCGAGGGCAACCGCGAGGTAATCCAGCGCAGGAAGTAGGTCGTTGATGAGCGCTGAGGTTACAGCAACGTGAACCGAAGTCGGGAACACGTCGTTTGATGACTGGGATGCGTTCACGTGGTCGTTTGGGTGAACGTTGTCGCCGAGGTTGCGGGTCGCGAGGGTCGCAAGAACCTCGTTCATGTTCATGTTCGACGAGGTGCCCGAACCGGTCTGGAAGATGTCAACCGGGAACTCACCGTCGTGCTTGCCTGCGATAACCTCATCGGCAGCCGCGGCGATGGCCTTGGCGATCTCATCCTTGAGAACTCCGAGCTTGGCATTGGCAATTGCTGCCGACTTCTTGATCTGGGCGAGAGCGGCGATGTGCGCGCGCTCAAGGGTGGTGCCCGAAATAGGGAAGTTCTCGACGGCACGCTGAGTCTGTGCGCGGTAGAGCGCGTTGGCTGGGACCTTAACTTCGCCCATGGTGTCGTGTTCGATGCGGTATTCCACGATGAATGCCTTTCGGTTTTGCGGACGCATCCGCGTTTTGTTTGGGTCGGTGCCGTTAGGCGATGTCGCCGACCATGACGATTGGGTGGATTTCACCAAGTGCAAGCTTGTAGTTCGCGCCTACAACACCTAATTTACCTGCCTTGACGGCATCAGAAATGGTCTTCGACTTGGTCAACATCTCGTTGATGGTGTCTTGGACGTGCCACTCGGTAACCTCATCGATTTCGGTCTTGCCTGCGGCATTCGCTTCGAGCACTGTTGGTCGAATCTGGTCGACCAGGTGGTGGATGAACTTGCCGCTTGCTGGGAGGTTGCCGGCGATGTCGTCGAGGGTGGCGCGAATCGCTCCGCACTCGTCATGCCCGAGAACCAGAATCAGAGGAACCTCAAGAACCTCGACGCTGTATTCGAGCGAACCGAGGATCGTCTCGCCAATTACTTGGCCGGCGTTGCGCACAACAAATAGGTCGCCAAGGCCGACATCGAAAATTATTTCGGCCGAGAGGCGGCTGTCGGCGCAACCGAAGAGGGCGGCGAACGGTCGCTGTTTTTCAGCAAGCGCGGTGCGCAGGTCGATGTCTTGGCGCGGGTGAGCGGGGGCGCCGGTCACAAAACGGTGATTGCCTGCGACCATTGCGGTCCAGGCTTCGCGGGGGGACTGCGGGCGCTTGATGTCGCCCATTAGCCGTTGGCTCCCGCGCCAGCCATTGAGGCATCCAACTTCAGTGCACCTGCGATGGTCTTGAAATCTTCGAGTTTCTCTGCGCCATAGAGCAGGTATGCGTTGCCCTTAGCCTTCTCGATTCCCGAGAAGCCGAGCGCCCAGACGTGATCGCGAGTCTTGGCTGGCTCGTGTTGCACGAGTGAGTCGTACTGGAACCAATCGCCGACCTTCTTTGGCTGCACCGCGGCAGCGCCTTCGCCAAGCTGACCGACGAACCAGGTCGGGTTCACGTCGAACGCCTGGGTGAAGCCGACGTACTGGTTGTTTGGCCCGACGAAGCCGATGTACCAGGTCTTCACACCATCTGGTGACCTGCCGGTCCAGGTGGCCTTGTTGCACCACCAGCCCTCTGGCAGGTCAGGCATCACAATCGCGAGGCCTGTGCTGCTGGCCACATCAGCACCGATTGACTTGTAGTCGACGCGCTGGATGCGGCTTGAGTCATCGCGCGGAACAATCAGGACGAGCGCGAGCACCAAACCAAGGCAAGCAAGCAGCGAGAGTGCAAGGTTGCGGATTGTCTGACGCGCGCGATGTTTCGCTGCTGAGTCTTCGGCCATGCTTTATTCGGCCGACTTCTTGTTGGCTAGAGCTGCATCGAGGCGCTTGCGTGCGCCTGAAAGCCATTCTTCGCACTGCTTGGCAAGAGCTTCGCCGCGTTCCCAGAGGTTCATCGAGTCTTCGAGCGAAACTGCGCCCTGCTCGAGCTGCGAAACAACTTTGGCGAGCTCGTCGCGGGCCTCTTCATACGACATAGCCGCGATGTCGGCGTTTGCGGTTGCCTTGCTCTTGTCTGCGCTCATGGTGTCTCCAGTTTAATCGGGGCTGTTTAGGTCTGTAGGCGGTGGGGGCTGTGGGGTGGCGGGCTGCTTAGTCCGCAGTCGCGGTCAGATCGCCCTTCGCGAGGCGAATCTTGAGTTTGGTTCCGGTCTTGACCTTGCTTGCGTCTTGCAGCACGTGGCCGTTGGTGTCGCGAATCACCGAATAACCGCGGTCGAGGGTCTTCTGCGGTGACAGCGAGGTCACCAGGTTCTTGAGGTGTTCGAGCTTGACCTCTTGCAGGTGCAAGAAGTTGCCAACGAGTTCGCGCGCGCGGTCGCGATCGCGGTTCATGTCGGTCGCGTGGTCCTCGATGAATTGGTATGGGTTAGCCAAGACAGGGCGACTGCGCAGCTGCGCAATGAGGTCGGCCTGCGTGGCCACATACTGATTGATTCTGTTGAAGATCTGCCCGAGCGAACGCTGAATGGTCGCGCGTTCCTCGGCGACGTCTGGCACAACTCGCTTGGCGGCATCGGTCGGGGTGGATGCGCGCAGGTCGGCAACATCGTCGAGCACCGGGCGGTCGTTCTCGTGGCCGATGGCCGAGATGATCGGGGTCTTTGCGGCAGCCGCTGCGCGAACCAGTGCCTCGTCACTGAACACGACCAGGTCGAGGAACGAACCGCCACCGCGAGCGATGATGATGACATCGACGTCTGGATCGTTGTCGAGTTCCTTGATTGCAGCGATGACCTCAAGCGCTGCCTTGTCGCCCTGCACGAGCGTGTTGATAACTCGGAACTGCGCGTCTGGCCAACGCAACAGCGTGTTTTTGAGGACGTCTTTTTCGGCATCCGAGTTTGCGCCGGTGATGAGGCCGATCTTGTTCGGTAGGAACGGAATCGGCTGCTTGCGTGATTCGGCAGTCAGACCCTCGGCGGTGAGCTGAGCGCGCAGGCGTTCGATGCGCTCGAGCAGTTCACCGAGACCGACCTTGCGAATCTCGACCACCTGCATGGTGAGCTTGCCGTTCTTGCCCCAGAAGGCCGGCTTGATCAGTGCAACAACTCGGTCGCCTTGCTTGAGGTCCTTAGGAATTCGCGCGACATCCCACGCGTGAATCTCAATCGAGTTTTCAATCTGGAGGTCGCGAAGTGCACCGAACATGCTGGTCGGGTTGAAGCGAATCTGCGAGATTTCACCCTCGACCCAGAGGTAACCCAGGCGGTCAATCCAGTCCTTTAGCGTGGCGGCCAGACGCGAGACCGGCCAAGGTTGTTGCTCAGACGAAACCTTGGATGCCGCTGAGGCGTCCATGTTGATTTCGTTCATCTTGATTCCGCTCGCTAGTTGGCCGCGAAGCCCTGCTTATCATTGTCTGGTGACTGCCTTCAAGGATACCGCCGACGACCGACACCTATCGGGCGAACAGCCTGCTAGCAAGAAGGTCTTTTTGGCTTCACCGCGCGGCTACTGCGCTGGTGTCGACCGTGCCGTTATCGCCGTTGAGAAGGCGCTCGAGCACCACGGTTCACCGGTTTATGTGCGCAAGCAGATTGTTCACAACAAGCACGTTGTCTCATCGCTTGAGGCTCGCGGCGCGATTTTTGTGGATGAGGTCGACGAGGTTCCAGAGGGTTCTGTCCTGGTGTTCTCGGCTCACGGAGTTTCGCCAGCCGTTGTCGCCGCCGCTAAGGCGCGTAACCTCGAGACCATCGATGCCACCTGCCCGCTCGTGACCAAGGTTCACCGCGAGGTCATCCGCTATGCCAACGAGGGTTATGACATCCTCCTGGTCGGTCACAAGGGTCACGAAGAAGTTGACGGCACGATGGGTGAGGCGCCTGACAAGGTGCAGCTCGTTGACGGCCCGAAGTCGCTCAAAGACATCAAGGTTAACGACCCTGAGAAGGTCATCTGGCTTTCGCAGACCACTCTTTCGGTTGACGAAACCATGGAGACCGTAAACGTTCTCAAGAAGATGCTGCCGACCCTTCAGGCACCACCTTCAGACGACATTTGCTACGCCACCCAGAACCGCCAGGTCGCCATCAAGAAGGTCGGCGCGGTCAGCGACCTCGTGATCGTTGTCGGTTCGGCAAACTCTTCAAACACCGTGCGCCTCGTCGAGGTTGCGCTGCAGGCGGGAGCCGATGCGGCATACCGCGTTGATTTCGCGAGCGAGATCAAGGACTGGTGGTTCGACGGTGTCGAGACTGTCGGTGTTTCGTCAGGCGCTTCAGTGCCAGAAGAACTGGTGGATGAGGTTCTCGCAGACCTGGCTCGTCGCGGTTACGGTGACGTCGAACTCGTTCAGACCGCTGAAGAGGACGTCCAGTTCTCGCTGCCTGCCGAGCTGCGCAAGACCATGAAGGCTGCCGGCGAAGACACCACCAACCGCATCAAGCGTCACTAGCCGGCTGTTGCTCCGAGGTTGCGACTAGCGCTTTCCCGCGCCGAAGTCGGTCGCTTTGACTAACTTGCCATCGCGATCAAACGTGCGCCAAATGCCTATCTGAACCTCGGCGTCGAATGAGCCGCTGCGCATCAGCGAACCGTCTTTGCGGTAAAACTCCCAAGGTCCGTGCATGCGGCCAGCGGAATCGTATTCGCCCTTAAAACGCGGAAGCCCGTTCTCATAGAACGGGCTTTGCGTAGACATTTGTCTGCGGTCAATCGCTTAGAGCGACATCGACTTTCCGGCTGAACCGAGCTGCTGTGCAGCCTCGACAACGCGGGTAGCCATGCCGGCCTCACCGATCTTGCCCCATGCGCGTGGGTCGTAAGCCTTCTTGTCGCCGACTTCGCCGTCAACCTTTAGAACGCCGTCGTAGTTCTTGAACATGTGAGCAGCGATTGGACGGGTGAACGCATACTGAAGGTCGGTGTCGATGTTCATCTTGATGACACCGTGGCGCACTGCCTCAGCGATCTCGGCGTCGGTCGAGCCCGAACCGCCGTGGAACACTAGGTCGAACGGCTTGGTCTTGCCATACTTTGCACCGACTGCAGCCTGAATCTCACCAAGGAGCTCTGGCTTTAGAACAACGTTGCCTGGCTTGTAAACGCCGTGGACGTTTCCGAAGGTTAGAGCGACCATGTAGCGGCCGTTCTCGCCAAGACCTAGAGCCTCAGCGGTCATGAGACCGTCTTCAGGGGTGGTGTAAAGGTGCTCGCCGTGGCCACCCTCAACGCCGTCTTCTTCGCCGCCGACAACGCCGACCTCAATCTCGAGAACCGCACCGATGCTCTTGGTTAGCGCGAGCATCTCCTTGGCGATCTCTAGGTTCTCGGCCATAGGAACAGCCGAGCCGTCCCACATGTGTGAGTTGAATAGTGGGTCCTGGCCGTTGCGAACGAGCTCCTTCGAGATCTCGATTAGCGGACGAACGAAACCGTCGAGCTGGTGCTTGGCGCAGTGGTCGGTGTGGAGTGCAACGGTGATGCCGTAGTTCTTTGCAGCCTCACGAGCGAATGCAGCCATTGCAGCTGCGCCCGAAGCCATCTTCTTCACGGTTGGGCCTGACCAGTAGTCGCCGCCTCCGGTGGTTACCTGGATGATGCCGTCTGAGCCAGCCTCAGCCAAACCGGCGAGTGCTGCGTTCAGGGTCTGTGAGCTCGAGACGTTGATGGCTGGGTAGGCAAAGCCACCGTTCTTGGCGCGGTCGAGCATTTCTAGGTACTGGTCTGGTGATGCAACAGGCATAGCCGTGGCTCCTAATAAAAGAGTTGAATTTTCGGGCGAAGAACTTCGTTGGGCCTCCCGTATAGGTTACCGAAAAACTTGGCAGTAGCCTTTGACCATGCTTCATCACGCCAACAAACCAACCGTCGATATCTTCTCGGCGACCATCGCCGCCGCAGCCGGTTGTTACCCGCTAGTTGGCAAGGGAAACAAACATGCGGTGGATGCGGCCGCGGTCGAAGCCATGCGTCACATGCTGATCGGTGCCGAATTCGGCGGAATGGTAATCATCGGTGAGGGTGAGAAGGATGACGCCCCGATGCTTTACAACGGCGAACTCATTGGTCAGGGGCAACCAATCGAGTGGGACATCGCGGTAGACCCCGTCGATGGCACTGCGCTCGCCGCATCCGGTGCTGAAGGTGCAGTTTCGGTCATGGCCGCCGCCGAGCGCGGCAAAATGCTCGATTGCAGCCAGGTCTATTACATGAAGAAGCTCATCACCGGCCCGGCTGGTTGGGGAGTGGTCGACATTGATGCATCGCCGACCCAAAACATTCACGCGCTCGCCGCGGCGCTTGGCAAAGACGTGTCAGAGCTGCGCGTGGCCGTCATCGACAAACCGCGCAATCAGGATGTGATTGCCGAGGTGCAAGCCGCTGGAGCCGAATGGTTGCAGTTTGCCGAGGGCGATGTTGCGATGGGCGTTGCAGCCGCGACCTCAGAGTCAGGTGTCGACATGCTTCTCGGCGTTGGCGGAGCGCCAGAGGGAGTAGCGACGGCTTGTGCCGTGCGCATCCTCGGTGGGTTTATGCAGGGGCGTCTGGCTCCGCAGACGGTTGACCAACTCGAACAGGCGATGGCTGCTGGGTATGACCTGGATCGAAAGTATGGCTTGACCGATCTGGTTGGTGGCGAGAGCTGGATCTTTGTGCTCACCGGAATCACCGACGGGCTGCTGACGCGCGGAATCGTGCCAGATGGCGATGGATTGGTGTTGCAGTCGCTCGTGCTCGATTCAAAGCTGGGCGAACCGCAGCTGATCGAGGTTGAGGTAGCTAGAAACTAGGCCTTGGCTGGCTCTTCGAGAGCGACAGTGCGGTCTGGAGTCTCGTTCAAGAACGACTCTGGCAGGTGGTCGACGTCGGTTAGGCCTGAGGTCGGCTGGGTCACAGCCACTGCACCCCACTGAACCGCGGTGCGAACGCCGACAGGAACGTTGAAGCCAACGCCAAAGTCTTCGTCGCCAGGAGCGATTGGGTTGCGTGCGACTGCCGAAAGGAAGCCCGCGAGAGTTGCGTCACCGGCACCAACGGTGTTGATGACCTTTACCGGAGCGGTGCGTGCAGCCCATGCGTGGTTCTTGGTTACGGCGATCATGCCGTCTGCACCAAGCGATGCAAGAACACACTGGACGCCGTGGCCGCAAAGCTCACGAGCTGCGTCAATAACGTCACCAATGGTGTTCAAGGTGCGGCCAACAGCCGATGCAAGTTCTTCAGCGTTTGGCTTCATGACAGCGGCTGCGCCCTGACGAGCCCAGTACTGCAGTGGCTCACCCGAGGTGTCGAGTGCAACGCGTACGTTCAGTGCCTTCATACGGTCGAACAGTGGCTGCAGGTCAACGTAGTTTCCCGACCCCTTGTAAACCGGCAGTGCACCAGCAACTACGAGCCAGCTTGCGCCGTTCTCTTTGACGGTTGCTTCGGTGAGGTCGATGACCGCAGCCCAGTCTTCTTCGCTGAGTGGGCGAGGCGATTCGTTGATCTTGGTGGTTGGGCCGTTGTGCTCAACGATGGTGGTCGAGACGCGCAGGGTGCCGTCGATCCACAGTGGGAGCAAGATGCCGGCCGAACCGGTGCGCTCGAGAACGTTCTGGTCTGCGTTGCCGATTGGCACGACGCCAGGTGCTTCGATGCCGACGAGGTGAAGGCCGCGTGAGACGTTGATGCCCTTGCCGGCGAGCTCTTCGCCAACACCGTCAGCGCGGTTGACGCCACCCTCGACGAGGCCGCTAACAAAGTAGGTGCGGTCGAGAGTTGGTGCTGGGGTCAGGGTCACGATTGGTGACCCAGGCTTGATACCAGTCATTTGAGGGGTTCTCCTGCGGATTGGACAACGGTTGAAAGTTCATTTAGAAGTGCGAACCTCGTTGTCGCGCGCTCGGTGAAAAGTATACCGATTTGGGTGACGAATCGTGCTCTGCGAGGGTGGCTCACCGACCATTCTGAACCACGCAAATAGACTCGTCAACGTGAAGAATCGCGCCGATATCCAGTGGTTGCGCGCCATCGCGGTATCGATGGTGGTGCTCTTTCACCTGTGGCCGAGTCGCTTCACCGGCGGCTTTGCCGGCGTCGACGTCTTTTTTGTCATTTCGGGCTATCTGATTACGAGCGGTTTGCTGCGCGAACGCCCGCGTCTAGGTGATTTTTGGCTGCGTCGCATCCGTCGTTTGTTGCCTTCGGCGCTTCTCGTGATTTTGGTCACGCTCGTGGCCGCTGCAGTGCTCGTGCCTGCTGGTTCGCGCACCGATTTCGGCACGGATGCGATCGCGAGCACCCTCTATTTCGAAAACTGGTGGTTGATCGGGTCGGCCGCCGACTACTTTGCGGCGACCGCGCCTAGCCCGTTCCAGCACTTCTGGTCGCTCGCGGTTGAAGAGCAGTTCTATCTGGTCTGGCCGGTCTTGGTCGTCGCACTTTCACTTTGGGGAGCGGCTCGCGGTTCGGTGATTCGTGCGCGCGTTGTCTTCGGGCTTGTCGCGGTCGGTTCGTTCGGCTGGTCGCTTTGGCAGTCGCATGCCGAGCCAACCGTTGCCTATCTGAGCACCTTCACTCGTGCCTGGGAATTCGCGGTCGGTGCGCTCATTGCGACCGGGCTGGGGTTCGCGCGTTGGTCGGCACGTTTGCGGCTTTCGGTTTCGGTGGTCGGTTTTGCCTTGATTGGCGCATCGACCTTTGGGCTTAGTGAGCATATGGTGTTTCCGGGTTGGGCTGCACTCTTGCCGGTGCTCGGCACTGCGCTGGTGATCGCCAGCTTCGCCGACTACGAGTCTTCGCCACGGATGATTTCGGTGATGCGCCCGGTTCGTTGGCTCGGTGACATCTCTTATGGGTTGTACCTCTGGCACTGGCCGGTCGTCGTTTTGGTCGGCGGTTATGTGCTCAGCGAGCACGAATCGATCGGTCGATTTGGGCCGGTCTTGATGCTTGGCCTTAGCTTGGCGCTGGCTTGGCTCTCGAAGCGCTGGGTCGAAGACCCGATTCGTTCGTCGTCTTGGCTCAAGCGTCGGGCTCGCTGGGCTCAATACGCGGCGGCCTTCAGCGCGACCATCGCGATTGTTGTCATCGGGTATGCGCTGCAGGACGCAGCCAAACTGCAGCTCGCGGCTGCGCAGTCGGCTGCCGAACGTCAGGCGGTCGAACCTTGTTTTGGCGCAAACTCGCTGCTGCCGACCAGCGACTGCAAAGCAGCGCCCACTGCAAACATCGTGCCCGAGCTTGACGTCGCAAAACACGATGCCGCCGACCCTGGCAGCGTCTGCATGACCAAGGCCGAAGACACCGACGTCAAGCTCTGCGAGTTCGGTTCTGAGCGCGCGGGCGCATACCGAGTTCTGTTGGTGGGTGATTCGCATGCTGCGACGCATTTGGCGGCCTTCCAGCTGTTGGCCAAGCGAAACGGTTGGCACCTCACGCTGGCCTATCACGCGGGTTGTTCGTTCAGCATGGTCGAGCGCAATCAGACCGCGCGCGGAGTCGCCTGTGCTGCTTGGAACCTTGAGTTGCAGAAGCACTTGGCCGCGGCCCAAAGGTTCGACCTCGTGGTCACTGCTCAATACGCCAAAAACCGCCTTGCCGACGTCAAAGGCATCACAAATACCGTTCTCGCCGATGGGCTTGCCGCCGCTTGGCAGCCGCTGCTTGATCGTGGTTCAGAGGTCGTTGTGATTCGCGACAACCCTGAGATGACTCCGGCTATGAAGGCGTGCTGGGATTCCGCAACGAAGACCGCTGCGTCTTGCTCGATGCCGCAGTCGAAGGCTTTCGTGACTGACCCTGCCGCTCAAGCAGCCGCAAACACCGACAGCGTGAAGCTTCTGGACCTAACCGATCTTTATTGCCAAAACGGTATGTGCCCGGCGCAAATCGGTGGCGTTTACGTCTATCGCAACGCAGACCACATAAACGCGACCTATTCGCGATCGATGACGCTAGCTCTTGATCAGCGGCTTGAACGTCTGCTTGGTCGCCGCTAGCAGTTCGGCTAGGTCGGCGGCTCCGTGCCGTTTCGCAGCATGGAGGATGATGCGAGCGCACGCATCCGAATCGGCTAAGGCGTCGTGGTGACTGAAATCCTCATGCCCGACCGCGTATGCGACCGCGTTCAAACGGTAACTCTCTAGATTGTAGGTCTTGCGGGCAATCGATAGCGAGCAAGTGTATTCGAGTGCCGGCATTGTCAGCTCAAGCAGGTCAGACGTCGCTCGCAGCACGCCCATATCAAAAGGTGCGTTGTGGGCGATGAGCACGTCGCCGTCAATCCAGTCGAACATCAGCGGGAACGCCTCAGCCGCAGTGGGGGAGTCGGTGACATCGCTCGGGCGAATACCGTGCACCTGAATGTTGCCCTGGTGAAACCAATCGTTCGGGTATGGCGGGCGCATGAAAGTCGCCCACGAATCCACGATTTTGCCATCGACAACCTTCACCAAGCCGACTGCGCAAGGGCTGGCGGGTGACCCGTTGGCGGTCTCAAAGTCGATGGCGGTGAAGTTCAATGGCACGGGTCAAGTCTGGCATGCCCCACCGACAGTAAACTTGACCCTCGTGGCCTTGACTATCGGAATCGTGGGACTGCCAAATGTTGGCAAGTCGACCCTCTTTAATGCACTCACCAAGAACAACGTGCTCGCTGCGAACTACCCGTTCGCGACCATCGAGCCGAACGTCGGTGTGGTGAACCTCCCAGACCCACGTCTGAACAAGCTCGCCGAGATCTTCGGCAGCGAGCGTCTGCTTCCGGCTCCGGTTTCGTTCGTCGACATCGCAGGCATCGTGCGTGGCGCTTCGGTCGGTGAAGGTCTTGGCAACAAGTTCCTCGCAAACATTCGTGAGGCCGACGCAATCGCTCAGGTCGTTCGCGGATTCGCCGACAGCGACGTCGTTCACGTCGACGGCAAGGTCGATGCTGCTAGCGACATCGAGACCATCAACACCGAGCTGATCCTCGCTGACATGGAGACCCTCGACAAAGCGCGCCCACGCCTCGAAAAAGAGGTCAAGGGCAAGAAGGCCGAGCCAATCGTGCTGGAGGTCATCGACGAGGCCAAGGCATGGCTAGACGGCGGCAAGCCGCTGTCGGCATCCACCATTGATTTGACTCCTATCAAGGAGCTCGGCCTGCTCACCGCAAAGCCGATTCTGTATGTCTTCAACGTCGACGAAGGCGTTTTGACCGATGCCGCCAAGAAGAAGGCGCTGGCCGACCTGGTCGCTCCGGCTGAGGCTGTGTTCCTCGACGCCAAGGTTGAGTCTGAGCTGATCGACCTTTCGGCTGAAGAGGCAAACGAGCTTCTCGCTTCACTAGGTCAGGATGAGTCTGGCCTCGACCAGCTTGCTCGCATCGGTTTTGACACCCTCGGTTTGCAGACCTACCTGACGGCTGGCCCGAAGGAGGCTCGCGCCTGGACGATCCGCAAGGGTTGGAAGGCTCCAGCAGCTGCTGGTGTGATTCACACCGACTTCGAGCGTGGCTTCATCAAGGCCGAAATCGTCTCGTTTGCTGATCTGGTAGCCGCTGGTGACATGGCTGCGGCCAAGGCTGCCGGCAAGGTTCGCATGGAAGGCAAGGACTACGTCATGCAGGATGGCGACGTGGTCGAGTTCCGCTTCAACGTGTAAGCGAGAAACGCCCCTCAGCGTCCTCTGAAACAAGGTTCGCCAGCACGAGCACGTTAGCGTGCTTGCGTACGGATCCCTCGGTGAGCTTCGTAGTTTTGGCCAACGCGTCAACAGTCTGAGGTCCAACTTTAAGGGCTACCAAGATGCGACGGCACTGTTCCGACTTCAAGGATTCTTCAATGCTCCGCATGCCTCAAAGTCTAGAGATGGAACGTTCAAACACTCAGCTGTCGCGAAGTTCAGACTAGAAGAGCTTTTTTGCTCTCCGGTGGAGAGATTCGCGCCAAGGGTTTACTCCTTGTTTATGCAATAGTCCAACGCAGAACTTATCGAACGGCTAGATAGCATCTAGCCTTGGCTTATGGATGCATTAGGTGCAAGTTGGCGCAGGGCTCTGCTGGCCTTTGCTGCATCCATCGGTCTGATTGCTTCGGCGATAACGCCAGCGCACGCTGCAGAGTTAAAGCTCGAAGCTCCCGTGCGAATCTCAGGAATCTGGGCCGTCGGCGGCACGCTGCAAATCCCAGACTTCAACGCATCCAAAGAGATCACGGCGAAGTACTCGTGGTTCATCGACGGCGAGATGATCGGTGGGGCAACTGATTCGTCGCTCTATTTGAGCGCAAACACCCAGGGCCGCAGAGTCACTGCGCAGGTCGAGTACGTTCAGTCGAGCACAGGCGCATCCACCAAGGTCCTGGTCGATGAAAACATCAAGATTTATGAATCCACGCCTACTGGCGGCGGGCGAATGAACTACGGGTCGCAGTCGATCGCGATTCCAGGCTGCTTCAGCCCGCGGGCGACGAGCACCACCAAGCCGCGCATCGGCTGGCCGGTGACGTTGACGTGTCAGATTTACAACACCAGCTACGGGTTTCCGTCCGAGCAGACTTACACCTGGTTTAGAAACGGCAAGCAGGTTGATTCGAGCGGCTCATCTAGCTATGTGATCCAACCCGCGGATGCGCTCGCGCGCCTAAACGTCTTTTATCGAGCTGTCTGGCCTAACGGGGCAGTGATGACGCGGTCAGCCGAAGTCGACGAGAAGGCTTTGCCGCTAGCGCCAATTTCTGGCGTGACAATCGTGGGTCAGGTTAAGGCCGGTGCAACGCTCACGGCAAAGACGTCCGGCGTGGACGCGAAGTCGGAACTCGGTTACACGTGGTTTGTCGATTACAAGATTGTGCCCGAGCAGACCACTAACACCTTCGTTGTCGCCAAGGAGCATCTAGGCAAAGCGATTCACGTGCTGGTCACTGAAAAGCTCGCTGATCATGACAACGGAACTGCACTCAGCAAGCCGGTGGCATCCACGAAACTGCCAGAACTTGATGTGCGTGCGAACTCATACCAGCCGATTTATTCGGCTATCAAGCCGACCCAGACTCAGTACGACATCAAATACACGACCTCGCCGCTCGTCACGACCGAGATGCTGGACAAGCAGAAAGCGCTGTTGCAGCGCGCGGCGGACTATTGGATTCCCGAGTTCAAGCCGGTGGGTGTGCAGGTGCTCTATTTCACCGAGTCTGAGGGCAAGTGGGCCGACGATTTCATCGCGACTCAACCTGGCTGGTCGAATGGCACCGGCGGAACGATCCAGAACCGCATGAAACAGAGCGGATGCGGCTTTGCTATAGCCTTCAAAGCCAACGGCAGGCAGGTATTCATTCAGTGTCTGTCGGCTTCGCAAACCGATGCCTCCTATAGCCAGGTTGGTCCGCACGAATACTCACACTGGGTACAGTATGAGATCGAGCCAGCACTGTTTGTGCGCATGCCGGCGTGGCTCGTCGAAGGCACAGCGAATTTCTATGGGCTCGCAATTGGCGTGGCCGAGGCGGACAACAACCTGTTGGTGACGAACAATTCGTTGGCTGGTCACGCAACTCAATTCGATCTGGGCATGCGCTATCGATTCGCATCGTTCAAAATTCTTGACATGTTTAGAGCCGGCGCAACCGAAGATGTCTCTGTGCTGCTAAATCGCTCAGGCGCTGTCTGGGAGCAATACCTAATGGGTTCGCTGGTTAGCGAGTGGTTGGTGTGGAAGTTCAGTTCGAAGACCTACTTTGACTGGATCAAAGAGGTCATCGACACTCGCAGCGGCTGGGATAAAACAGACTACGCGCCGACTCACGCAATCTTCAAGAAGTATTTCGGCTTTGAATGGTCAGACCTATCGCGACAGATGGCTCCATACCTGGCGACGCGTGCCGATCAGTTGCTGTCGGCCTGGGCGATCACCTCGCTCACCAAGATTCAGGCTCCAAAATCGACTGCAAATGGCTTGAAGTATGAGTTCCCGAAGTTCACTGGTTCGAACACGCTGGTTCAGGGTGAGAGCGAAGGTTGGTTGCACCAACGATTGAGCAATACGGGCGTTCGAACTGTCGAGTGTGTCGGTTACACCTCAATCAAGCCGACAGCGGCGGCAAAACGTTTGGCTCTTAGTCGCGCGAATGCCGTTTGCCAGACTGCCAACCGGATCATCTTGGAGCAACAACGAACCCCGGCAACGAAAGTTTCTTTTGCGACGACCCGCGACAAGAATCTGATGACACAGGTAGAGGTGACGCTGAAATGATGCGCAAGTTACTCGCTTCGATTGCCCTGCTTGGGCTCGTCCTCGTCGGCTCGCCGGCCAATAGCGCTGTCGCAGCGGCGCCCAAAGTTGGCTCGGCTTGCACCAAGCTCAACCAGGTAGTCATCACCAGCAACGTGAAGTTTCAATGCGTGAAGTCTGGTTCGAAGAAGGTCTGGAAGCGCATCGGCGTTGTAGCCGTGCCAAGTCCCAAGCCGACAGCAACGCCGACGCCGACCCCAAGCGGTCCCGTATTCAACCAGAGCGCAGCCGACATCAATAACTGCAAATTGCCTCAGGCTTCTTCTCGCGATGACGTAATGACTGGCTGGCCACGCAATCCGGCTCGACAAAAGTCGCAGGGCAAAGTCGTTTATGAAGTGATTTTCGCCGACTTCAGCGATGCGCCTTCGAAGCTAAGCCCAGAGGCAGTCTTCGCGAAGATCTCGCCCAAATCAGAGCAGGAGTTTCTCGAATCATCCGGCGGTCGTTTTCAGTTGAGCTATGTGCCGGTGATGAAGTGGATGCGAATGCCGTCGGCGTCGAGCGCATACAGCTATTCGAACTTTGATGGTCATAGACGATTCATTCAGGATGCCGTCTCGGCCGCCGACTCGCTCGTCGACTTTTCAAAGGTCGATGGAGTTGTCGTTCTGACCGACCCAACCACCTCACCATTTGCTAATGGACCTGCGTTCACCGCGCGCCGAGGCATCGGAGTGGTTGCCGATGGAGTCGAAATCTTGAACGGCATAACCTCTGGCCGTGACCTCGACTTCTGGGGCGCTCGTTGGGCGAACCACGAAATGACCCACAATCTAGGGCTCCCTGACCTGTATGCCTACAGCGGCGATGCCCACAGGTTTGTCGGTGGCTTTAGTTACATGGGGCTTATCAATGGGCAAGCGCCTGGGCTGACGGGTTGGGAGCGCTTCGACATCGGCTGGATTGCCGATAGCGAAATACTTTGTGATCCTGCGGTCGGGCAGCAGTTCAAGGTTGGTCCGCTAGCTGGAGCGTCGACGCGACTGGCAATCGTAAAGATCAACCAATTCAAGGCGCTTGTGCTTGAGGTGCGCACGCGTGCTGGCATCGACACTGGGGTAACCACGCCAGGGGTCTTGGCCTACACGGTCGACACCCGCATTGCCTCGGGCGAGGGCACCATCACGGTCGTTTCGAAGAAAGCTGTCGCGTTCCCTCTGCCCAGTAATTCACTTCGGGGCATTGGCGACACCGTCACCGTCGACGGGCGCTCGGTCGAGATATTCTGGAACGCTGGGGAGCAGTTCGGGTTCCGTGTGGTGAAGTAGGTAGGCTCATCGCATGACTATCGACGCAAGCAAGTTTCTCTACGCGGTTGAACGCGAATACTCAGTCTCGATCGAGACCCTGTGGCAGGCATGGGCTGACCCAGCCGCGCTAGAGCAGTGGTACAGCCCGACTGACCTCGCAGTCGTGCCTGGCACAGTCGAGAACGAGTCTGTCACCGGCGGAATCTGGACGGTCGCTGTAGATGTCAGCAAGTTCGGCATGCCAAACGCATACTTCTTTGGTCGCTACACCGAGGTAGAGCCGCACAAGCTCATGGTTCACACTATGCACTACACGCAGGACGCCGATGAGTTTGCAGCACGTGACTTTGAGAGCCCGTCGCATACCGTCGTTGTTGAATTTGAAGACCGTGGCGACTCGGCCTGGTGCCGTTTCAGCCAGTTTGGCGAGATGCCGGCCGACATGATCCCGCGCACCCAGCAAGGCATGACCAGCTACTTCGACAACCTCGAGGCCTTTCTAACCAAGACGGCATAACCATGAGTGAAGACATCAAAAAGCTCGCATCAGAGACTTACAACAAGGCGTTTGAAACGCTTGAGGCAGGCGAAGACCTCGTCTCGGCTGTCGAACTCGCAGCAACCTCGCTAAACATGTGGCGACGCGTTGGCAACGACCGCAACCTCACCATCGGTTACTGGTTGTATGCGCGTGCGTTGGCCTTCGGTGGTGCTGCCGACCTGGCCTTGGCGGCCTCGCGAAAGTCGCTCGATCACCTGAAGAACGTCGATTCACCAGCCGATTGGTTGGTTGCCTCGGCTCTCGAGGGATACGCCCGTTCTGCTGTGGCAGCCGGCTTGCCGAACGCTGCAGATACAATCAAAGCTGCCGCGGATGCGATCGCGCGCATCGAGGACCCCGAAGACCGCGAGCTTATCTCCGGGCAGTTTGCCGACATCGCTGGCTAGGTAGGACGGCTAGAACTGCGCGTGCACCACGGTTGACACCAAGAAGTGCCAGCCGACCCAGAGCCATCCGCACAGAATAGCAATTCGGGTCGTACGGTGATGCATCAGACGGTCAATCATGTCGCCAACCGGGGCGACCGGCGTCTTCTTTGAGCGGGTAACCAGCCACAGCACGATCCCGACGATGGCGAAAAACACATACCCGCCGATGATGATCCAGCGACTCATCGCACCCTCCAAAGTCGCATGAAGCCGACGCCCGACATCAACCAAAGCAGCACAAAGCCGGCTTTGCCGAGCGGGTGATCGAGCAGCGGGTCAACGAGAACCGAAATGGTCGGAAACTCACTCAACGTGTTGTTCAGCTGACCGAGGATGTTGGCGGCGAGTTCCCAAACGCATAGCGCGATGCCGTAGGTGCGCCAAATGACGGTGGCGCGGGCCACAGGCAGATTTGGACGCTCCTTCTTGCCGCTGTCTGCATACCAGCTGGTCGCGACTACATAAGCGCCAATCGCTACAAACATCAGGCCGTATGCGGCCGTGTGCCGAGGGATCGCCGTCATCATAACGGCCAGCGTCGTCACCCCGATGATGACCTGCTTGCGGTGCAGCTTCGGTATCGTCGCCAGAAACTGCTCGGGTTTGCCGTGTTGGCTAAGAATCGTGAGCGCAGCGAAGATCGCGAAGATCAGGGCGTCGCCTGCAGAACCGCGGAACACCTGGAACGACACAATGATCACGAACATCCAGATCCATGGATGCCGATACGTGCGCCAGGAGTTAGCCAATTGCAGGTTCGACGCTTTCGGCGCCCGCCTCGGCCTCGGCGGCTGCTTGGGCTTCAGCTGCTGCCTGCTTGCCAGCTCGCAGTACCGGTGGCGAGAACAGCAGGACGACGAAGATCGACAGGATTCCACCGACCACCAGAACCGCGCGCACGCCGAAGATTCCGATCAGAATGCCGCCCGCGCCGCTTGCTGCGACCGAAGAAGTGTTCGCGACGGCACCAAAGGCAGCCATCACGCGTCCGCGGGTTTCGGCCTTGCTGCGACGGATGATGATTCCGACGCCGTATGCGTTCAGCACCGCGTTGCCGATGCCCGCCACAAAACTCATCACAAGGGCGACCCACCAGTGCCACGAAACTGCCAAACCAAGAATCGAAATGGCAAGAACACCCATCGCAAGCACGACCAGCCGCGGGTGCTTGCTCTCCGGAACCTTCAGGGTCGAAGCGCCAACACCGCCGAGGATCGAACCAACGGCGAAGGCTGTGCCGACGAGTCCATAGATGAACGGGGTCGCCTTGAGCTCATCCGTGACTAGGAATACCTCGCCGACGTTGACTACTCCGAGGGTCAAAATGATGACGCTAACCAGGATCAAGATCGAACGGATGAGGTTGTCACTCCAAACCTCGCGCAGGCCATCCATCGCCTTGAGTTTTTCGCCCTGTTCGTGCGCGACACCTGGGCGGTTGATGCCAAGACCCAAGAGCGCAGCACCTAGAACCAGGAACGAGATGCCGTCAATTACGAACGGCCAGACATAGCCGGTCGAGCTGACCAGAATGCCGCCCAGAGCAGGAGCAAACAGCGTGCCGAAGGTCGAATAGGTCTGCATGGTTCCCGACGCGCGAGGTAGGTCTTCGGCGGCCGCGATAGTTGGCAGGGCCGCGTTGAACGAAGCGCCAACCGCGACACCGCAAGAGGCCGTAATAGCCAAGGCGATGTAGGTCCACCAGTGCGGCCAACCCAGAGCAAGGGATGCGCTGCTCAGACCCATGATCGTCAACAGCGGTGGTTGCAGCGTGCGGGTCGAGAACTTGTCGGCCAGAAGGCCGCCTAGAGGCGCGAAGACGATGGTCGGAACCATCATCGACAGCAGAATCAGCGAGATGCCCATCGGGCCTAGCGCATCCTTGTCGCGCAACACCACAGCAAAGGTAGTCAGCGAGCTGCCCGCCCAGCTAATCGCTCCGGCAACGCCGAGCAGGTGAATTTTGCGCCAGTTTGTCTTCATGGCTTCAGCCTAGGGGAGGGCTTAGAGTTATCGCGTGACCGCCAACGAAGTCGACGAATACCTAGCCAAGCTGGATGCCCCAGCGCGCGAAACACTGCAGCTCGTGCGCGAGCGCATCCTTGAGATTGTTCCTGATGCTCAGGAATGCATCAGCTATGGCATGCCCGGCTACAAACTTCAGTTTGGCAAGAAACTTAAGGCATTCGCGGGTTTCGCAGCCTTCAAGAATCACCTCAGTTATTTTCCGCACAGCGGTCGCATCTCGGGCAAGCTCGCCGAGAAATTGGGCGACTATGACTTGATTCCAAGTGGATTACAGTTTCAGCGCGGTGAACCTCTGCCGCTTGAGGTCATTCGTATGCTTATCGAGGCCCGAATCCAAGAGATAGAAGAAGACAAATGAACATTCTCGGCATCGCAATTGCAACCCTCGCAGCATTCCTGATCGGCTTCGCGCTGTTCAATGGCAAGACCCTTTACCCGGTCTGGTACCGCGCTATGGGCAAAGAGATGCCGACCCGCCCTGGAGTCATGACCGACGCTGACAAGCGTGAAGCCGGCGTTATGTTCGGCTCGACCCTCGCGTCACAGATTGGTCAGGCAATCGTGATGGCTTGGTTGGTTGACGTCTTCGACAAGGCATACGACGGCATGAACCCGCTGTTTGGTGCGCTCATCGGTATCGTTCTCGGCATCGGAATCTCGGGCTTTAGCTCGCTGTCACACCGACTTTTCTCGGGTCAGGGTTTCAAGGTTTGGGCAATCGAGATCTTCGGTGACGTTGTGGCACTTGCCGCTATGGGCGCGATTCTTGGCGCTTTCTACCTGGGCTAAGTCGCCAACCCAGAGAACTCAGCCGCGGTTCCCGTCTGCCGGTTAGACGGTCTTGACGACCTGATTGGTTCCGACCACGACCGAACCGGCGGCAACCGGCTTGGTGACCATGGCGTTCGCGCCAATCTTTGCGTTGTCGCCAACAGTGATGTTTCCGATCACCTTTGCGCCTGCGCCAATCACCACATTGTTTCCAATTGTCGGATGCCTCTTCGCACGAGTGAACTCATTCGCACCCAGGGTCACCTGGTGATAAATCAGTACGTCATCGCCGATCTCGGCGGTCTCACCAATCACGACACCCACGCCGTGGTCGATTACGAAGCGGCGTCCGATGGTTGCGCCAGGGTGAACTTCAATAGCGGTCCAGAGCTTGGCCCAGTTGCTTAGCATGCGGGCTGGAATGCGCCAGCCCCAGCGCCACATGCGATTCGCGCAGCGGTAGGTCCAGACGGTCCAGAGACCAGGTGAGGTGAGGATTAACTCGAGTGCAGTCAGCGTTGCTGGGTCGCGGTCTAGACCGGCCCTGATGTCTTCGCTGATACGGCTCAACTTGCTGGAGTGAATTCCTCTTGAATGTCGCGGTAAAGAGTTGTCGATAGATAACGCTCACCGAACGACGGGATGATTACTACAACAATTTTGCCAGCAAACTCTTCCCGGTGTGCGATCTCTGAAACAGCCTTAGCGGCAGCACCCGATGAAATACCAGCGAGGATGCCTTCTTCGGCGGCCATACGACGTGCGTAACCGAATGCGTCGCCGTTCTCGACCGAGATGACCTCGTCATAAACAGTGGTGTCGAGCACGCTAGGGATGAAGTTCGGGCCGATTCCCGCGATTGGGTGGCCAGCAGCCTGACCGCCGGTTAGAAGTGGCGAGGCAGCTGGCTGAACCGCGATGACCTTGATGTTTGGGTTGAGTTCCTTGAGGCGCTGACCGGTGCCGGTGATGGTGCCGCCGGTGCCCGAGCCAGCAACCAGAGCGGCAACTTTGCCCTCGGTGTCGCGCCAGATCTCTTCAGCGGTGGTCTCACGGTGAATCTTTGGGCCTGCAGGGTTGTCGAACTGGCGAACAAGCACCGAACCGGCGATTTCGCGTCCCAGCTCTTCTGCCTTGGCGACCGAACCAGCCATGCCCTGAGCCGCAGGGGTGAGAACGACCTCTGCGCCGTAAGCGCGGGTGAGAACCTTGCGCTCGAGTGACATTGACTCAGGCATGACGATGATCACGCGGTAGCCACGGGCTGCGCCGACCATTGCCAGAGCGATGCCG